>Ga0209979_1000406_pt1 | contig 60534 bp, 64 predicted proteins | sample AnhtaG_FD_183114 | JGI IMG/M metagenome (GOLD analysis project Ga0209979, IMG submission 183114) | Deep subsurface microbial communities from Anholt, Denmark to uncover new lineages of life (NeLLi) - Anholt_01485 metaG (SPAdes) (version 2) | ecosystem: Environmental > Aquatic > Marine > Oceanic... | reverse complement strand
GCGTCATGGGGCCGCTGGAGGCCGAGAGTTCGCCGGCTCACGAGGTCGGTCTGCTCATTGAGGCCGTCGCATCGACCCAGGAGCAAGCCACCAGCATCTGTATGTTCGCCCACGCCCAAATCCTGCACTATGGCTTCCCGGGGAGGACATCGACCGCCGGCAACCTGGCGTTTCCTTTCTCACCCCAGGATATCCCGGCCGGGCCCGTACACCGCTTCAACATCTACCACCTCATGGAGGTGGACAATCCTCTAGTCCACTTCCCCATCCAGATGATCGAGGTCGGCAATGACTGAATCAACCGTTCGTTTGGCTGACCTCGCCTCCGTTATCCGGAGCAAGAACGCGGGACCTTTCGTGCTCACGCTGGACGTGTTTTTCAAGGAAAGGGAGGTTTTCCGGAAGGTGCGTGATGCCGGAGTCATTACCAAGGCCAGCCTGGCCGAGCTGTACCGCGTTAGCGAGAATGATATCTTGGAGGTCACCTTCTTCGAGCCTGCCGAGGCCCTGAAGATCTCCATCAAGCGATGGGTCAGTTCCGCAGCCCCAGGCGACACCGATGTCTTCGGCGCCCAACAGCACGTGCCCTTGATGTCGCTGAGTTTCAAATTGGGGAAGTAAACGGAACGTAGGAGCTGGAATCGGATAACGAAGATTGGCCGTCCTTAGCACTTAGCCGGCGCTGCGCGACGTGTATCCACGCCGTAGAGCATCTGCCTATCACGCAGAGAGTCGACCAGATCATTGAGACCCAGAACGGGACTTCCGTGGGGCCCCTGTTGCCTCACGACTGGCCCAGACAGCTCAAGGTGTCAACGTTCCAGATACGGATGGAATACTGGCACCCCACAACCCTGCAGATACCGATGGAATTTTGCCACCCCACAACACGTATAGGGTCTTTAGGGTCAGGGTCTGAAAAGTGAAGAAGTCGGCTGCCCAGATATGGGGTGCGTGGTTTCTGAGGAAGGTGCGCCAGGACTGAGAGGGTGGGCGACGCAGGGCTTCTCGACGGTAGCGTCGGACGGTGCGAGCGCTGACATGGTAGCCCAGCTTGCGGTGTGGGGTGGCAAAACTCCATCCGGACTCTTGCCCGCCTATGCCGCTATCCACTCATACTCGTGGTGAAGACCGCCCAGAACCGGCCGCGCGATGATCTGGCCAGCCGCTGGCGGGCTGGCCCGAGCAGGTGGTCCCGCGGGCGTCTCAAGGCGGAGTGCGCGATGAGGCCGGGCACTGTTGTAGTGAGCCATGTACTCTCCCAATACCCTCCGTAGGTGCCCCTCGTTGATGATGATCATGTGGTCCAGACACTCCCTCCGCAGTGTGCCCACCACCCGTTCGGCAATGGCGTTGGCCTTCGGCGCCTGGACCGGGGTAAGAATAGTCTTGACACCCATCTTGGCTGCCCTGCCGTTGAAGCTGCCTCCGTAGCTGCAGTCCCTGTCACGAATAAGGTACTTCGGCTGCCGGCCCCAAGGCGTAGCCTGGATAAACTGGCGCCACACCCATTCTGCCGTGGGATGAGCAGTCACGTTCACGTGAACCAGGCTGCGCTGGCGATGGGCGATGAACAAGAACACGTAGAGAGTCTTCAGGCTCACCGTCTGAACCGTGAAGAAGTCGGCGGCCCAGATATGGGGTGCGTGGTTCCTGAGGAAGATCCGCCAGGACTGAGAGGGTGGGCGGCGAATCGCCTCCCGACGGTAGCGTCGGACGGTGCGAGCGCTGACGTGGTAGCCCAGCTTGTGGAGTTCACCGACGATGCGCGTGCTGCCCCAGCGGGGGTTCTCCCGGGCCATGCGTCGGATCAGTTGCTGGACCTCTCTGGGGACGCGCCCTCGTCCCGGACCCCGACTACGCCTGCTTCTCCAGTTCCAATAACGTCGCCAGGCCGTGCGCTGCCAGCGGATTACCGTCTCGGGCTGCACCACGACAAGGGCTGACCGCCAACCGGTCCACACTCGCGACAGCCACGACCAGAAGAGGCGGTCACCCCGCTGCAGCCTCGGTCGGTGCGTCCGACGCGAGAGCACCGCAAGCTGCTGACGGAGGGCCAGGTTCTCAAACAGAAGGTGCTGGCGGGAGACGAATGCGCTGCGCAGAAGAGACCAGAAGAGAAGAAGGTAGGTAGTCAAGCCTGGACCTCCCTGAGGACATGATGCCTCAAGGCTGGCCAGGAAGGCTCACCCTGTCAACGCCTCAGATACCGATGGGGTTTTGCCACCCCACAGGTCGATGAGGCTCTCCAGATCCCTGTCGCGGTGGCCGTTGCGTCTTCTGTGCATGGTCTCTCGGTCATGTAGATACGGTACGTAGTGTGTGTATACATCACTCTGGTGGGGGAAGAAGTCAAGTGGAATTGGGGCGAATGTGGGCGAAATCGCGAGAGAATCAGGCGTCTGGGCCCGGGTCGAGCCGTCAGGCAGGCCGGGGTTCCCCGCAACAGGCCAGCCGCCAGGCAGGGGGGCGCCTGGCGGCTGAGGCTGCCGACGATGTGCGCGGCTACCGCTGGTCCTGCCCCGCGGGCTGCCAGAAGCGCCAGCCGTTGATGGCGTGGGCGGTGATGGCTCTGGCCGCGGCGCTGAGTGAGGTGTAGCGGTTGCCCTGGTACTCGACTGCCTTTCCTGCTGGGAGATCCTTCGCCTCGACGATGGTGGCGGTGCGGGTCTCGCTCTTGAACCTGCCCTGCAGGGTGGTGCCCACGGGCGGCAGCTCGCGGGCTATCTTCTTGCGGTGGCGCTTGGTGGTCATGAAGTTCCTCCTTCCCCAAGCAACGTGGTTGTGCTGACCGACGGGCGTTCCTTGACGCCGTCGAGCGACACACATCGCTCAGGTTCGGGAGGAAGTCAAGTCGCTAAGGCGAACCAGCGCACGCGCGCTGGGAGGTAGTGGCGAACATGTAGAGCATCTGCCTGGCAAGCAGAAAGTCGACGGCGATATCCAGCGTTCGAACGGGACTCCCGCAGGAGCCACGGGGTGCCAATGCTACGTCCGTTCTTGCGCATGCATCAGCCACCACCCGCCCGAACTCCCGCGGCTGGACCTCCCTGTAGACATTGTGCCCGAGGGCTGGCCCAGACCGCTTGACGTGTCAGCGTCCAGATGTGGATGGAATCTTGCCACCCGGTAGGTCCGGAGGAACGCTTAACATGCGAGTATGCGCGCGGCTAGAGCGCGTACCCTATCTCATGTCACCCCCGACGACGGGCACCTCTTCTTTGCCCAAAGAGCAGCTCAAAGCCGTGAAAGTCCGTTCCCCACGAGCGGCAAAGTAGCCTCGTGTCAAGCGGCGGCCCGCTGGAGCTCGCAGACACCTTCATAGGCGATCTCGCTAAGGTAGAAGGTCAGGCCACCAGGGTTATTCGCCTTTGTCGCCACCCAGGCGAAGGCACCAATGACGTCGGAGAGGTCCAGTCCGGAGAGGTCGATGCTGAACTGCTGCCACTCTTGGCTGAGGGTTACTACGCCGAGCGACTTCTCAAAGGTGTCTTGGTAGGGCTTGCCTGGGCTGTCAACGCCCCCCGCCTTGAACTCGACACGTTCCCCACCTTGTTCCCCACGAGCCCAAAAGGTCAGCTTTGTCGCACCGCTCAGGTTGTAGCCTGGCTCGTCCCCCCAGTCGCCCTGGGGGTACTGGGCATCGGTGCGCAGGAAGTAGATACCCGCCCAGCCCTGGCTGCCGGGCTGGTAGCTGATACGGATGCTGGTCGGGGCAGGTGGATGCACAGTGCCAGTGTAGGCAGGGTCTTGTGCGATGCCCTCGATGTCCCCCATCCACCCTGCCGGAGGGTAGTATGATGGCACATCCAGCCGGCACGGAGATGGAGTGGGAGTCGCAGTCGGGCTAGGAGTCGCAGAACCCGACCGGGCAGTCGGCGATGCTTCCTTGGTCGGCTTGGGCGTAGGAGCAACGGTCCCGTCCCCGACGCACAGCCACACCGCATCCAGGAAGTTCACTGCCAGAAGGTCGCTGGCCTGCGGGGCTGCCGGCGAGAACCCCTCGAACTTGTTGAGGGCAGCGTTGTGGCGCCACAGCGACTCGACTGACCCGGCTGGCGTTACTGCCTGTACCACCGTCTCGCTAGCCGTCCCATCGGGAAATGTAAGGGCGATGTTGTTGCACCCGGGGTAGAGTGCCTTGGTGCCGCCGGGCGCCGGCAACGCGATGCTCATCACAGCCTGTGCCTGGACCGGTGTCCCGTGAGCGACGAGCAGCACTACCACAAGCGCCGCGAGCCCCACGAGCCTCGTGGGAAGTCCGTTCTTCATTGGTCTTCTCCTTTCATCTCGGCTCAACCGGGCTGACTGCACGGATAAGAGATGTCATGCAGAGGCGGAGCGCAACACGTGCGATAAGACGTGCACACGGGCCCGTTCGGCAAAGCATAGCGCACCTGAAGGCGACATTCGTCCGGCTCGTCACCGCACTTGGCATCGGCAGCGTTCTGGCGGCCCGTGCGCCGTGTCTGATCCAGATCCGCGGCGATGTCGCCATTCGAACGGAGGTACTGCGGGCATGCTATCCACGCCCCTGCGCGCCAGGGCCACCGGGCAACAGCTGTCAAAGGCTTCGCTCAGACTCGTCAACTTGCTCCGGAAGGCTGTTGACGCGCGAGAGGTCCCCCAGGGCCATTCCCCACGAGCGGCAAAGTGGCCTCGTGTCAAGCGGCGGCCCGCTGGAGCTCGCAGACACCTTCATAGGCGATCTCGCTAAGGTAGAAGGTCAGGCCACCAGGGTTATTCGCCTTTGTCGCCACCCAGGCGAAGGCACCAATGACGTCGGAGAGGTCCAGTCCGGAGAGGTCGATGCTGAACTGCTGCCACTCTTGGCTGAGGGTTACTACGCCGAGCGACTTCTCAAAGGTGTCTTGGTAGGGCTTGCCTGGGCTGTCAACGCCCCCCGCCTTGAACTCGACACGTTCCCCACCTTGTTCCCCACGAGCCCAAAAGGTCAGCTTTGTCGCACCGCTCAGGTTGTAGCCTGGCTCGTCCCCCCAGTCGCCCTGGGGGTACTGGGCATCGGTGCGCAGGAAGTAGATACCCGCCCAGCCCTGGCTGCCGGGCTGGTAGCTGATACGGATGCTGGTCGGGGCAGGTGGATGCACAGTGCCAGTGTAGGCAGGGTCTTGTGCGATGCCCTCGATGTCCCCCATCCACCCTGCCGGAGGGTAGTATGATGGCATATCCAGCCGGCACTCGTCTTGACCTGGGGTTGGGGTTGGCGTGAAGGGAGAGGGACTCGCGGCCGATCTGGTAGCTGTGGGGCTGGCCAGTGCGGTAGGCGGTGCCTCCTTGGTCGGCTCGGGTACAGGCGTGATCATCCCTTTCCCACCGCATACCACCCCGACCGCTGGTTTGCACGAACCGTCTTCCCGGCAGATGCCCCAGTGGGGCTCGACGGGCTCGTTGATCTTCCACGACATGTCAAACGCCTCGAAGTACCCGAACGCAACGTCCTGTTCCTGAATCAACTGGAAGAAAGCCCGCTGGTTCTCCTCCGATGCCTCGAGGTCGCCCGCGGTGGGCATACCCACCTCTTTGAAGACGAGGCGGGCGTCCGCTCGGAGATCCGGGTGATCTCGCTGCAAACTCTCCTTGATGCGCTGATACTCCGCGGCCGTCCATTCCGCGGCCTGCTCCGGATCCCTCACGCGGCTCCACCATGCGTGATGGTTGATACTGACCCAGTCGCCCAACTCATACAGGTTCGGATGTGTCTCGTAGGTGATCAGGGGCTCCGTCGTTGAGACCGGCTTGCCGGTCCTTTCTCTGACTTCTCGAATCGCCTCAGCTAGCCGCTGCTCAGTGTACAGATTGTTCGTGATACCCTCGTTGCCGACGATGTAGAAGTCGACGTTGTCCTTCTGGCGAACCGCGGCGTCGATCTCGTCGTGGTTCTTGGGGTCCCAGATGCCCTGACCGACGACGGCAAAACCGGCCTCCTTGGCCAATCTCGGGATGTCTGCGATGGTTCCTTCTGAGGTATAGGTCACCACTCCGGTGAAGCCCGCTTTCCGCAGCAGATCCAGATCGGCAGTCAGGTCAGTGTCCAACGGGAACTTCCCAAAACGGGGGTCGTAGTTGCGGGGTGAGAAACCGACGACGCAGTTCTCGCGGTACAGCTCCTCCACGTTCACGGTGGGTTTGTGGTTGTCGCGGCAGGCCGCGCTCAGCACGAGGAGCGTAAGAAGCAGACCTGTCAGCAGGGTGAGCAACCTCGACATCTGGAACCTCCCTCGCCAACTACCCGGCCGATCACCCTTCCCACCCTCCGCCTGTCACGGACCTGTGGCTGGCGGAGACTGGATGTGGACATCTGGCAACGGGGACAACTTGATGGTCTTTGCTATGTAGACGGTGCCTTTAGGCGGACGGAGTCTATCGTTAAACCCAATCACTATTCGGGCGACCGAGCCCAGGTCCACATTCGGGAAACTCGATTCTAGATCACTGACGGGAAGCGACTTCCAAGAAGATGGTGCAGTCAACACTTTGGGTGTGGGTATGTTGTTGTGACTGTCCTCGACCTTGAACTCAAAATTCTCTCCTCCCCGAGCTCCCTTCACCCAAAGTTCCACCTCTTCCACATTCGTGATGTCCGAGGGGGCACCGAATTCAATGATGAAGCAGTGGAAGTCCCCTTCACGGCTTTCATCGTAGTCAAGCCGTAGGCTCGCCTTGCCGTCAGGAGCCTTTTCCAGATCGTCCTCCTGTACGGTGAGCTGGCCGGTGGCATCGCGGCACAGCCGCGGCAGGACGTTGATGATCTCCGAACCACCACCCCCGCAGCCGAAGACCCGCCAGCACACAATAGCGATGGCAACAGCGATGACCACTGCTCCCCCGGCCAGGTAGAGGGGCTTTCTGGTAAGAGCCCACATAGCCTTGGCCATTCTCTTCATGAGCGCTGGCGAAGCCTTGAGAACCGGGACCAGAGTATCCTTGACAATAAGGGCAGCAATGATGGCAAATACACCAGTTATGATGGCCGCCAGTATCTGAGAATTCATAGGGGCCTCTGCTTATGCGGTAATGACATGCGACGGAAGCCCTCGCAACTGGCCGTCTTTGCAGTTGGGACTATACGCCCGCATAGGATGTTATCACAATACGGATACTGTAACGGCGTCCGCGAATCCCTGAAGCACTGGGCCTAACCTGTGGGCTGGCGATATTCCATCCGTCCATCGCGGGTTAAGCTGCTGCCCACTCGTACTCGTGGCCCAAGCCGCCTAGCAGCGGCCGGGCGATAATCTGGCCAGCCGCTGGCGGGCCCGCCCGAACTCGCGGTCCGATCGGCGTCCCAGGACCGAGTGCGCCACGAGGCCGCGCGCTCGTGTAGTACGCCACACACTATGGATTCCGAAAATTGCGTCTGTCTCCTGGCAGGTCAAGAAGCCACCCACGCGAGCTCGTAGCGTTGCGTCCCCCTGAGGAAATGGTACCTCAGGACCGGCCCAGCTGGCTCAACGTGTCGGCGCTCCAGATGCGGATGGGGTTTTGCCTGTGGGGTGCCAGAATTCCATCCGCTTCCTCGCCCTGCGCCGCCAGCCACTCATACTCGTGGTGAAGTCCTCCCAACACCGGTCGAGCGAGCGCCTGTTCCGTCACTGGCAGAGAGGGCCGAACGGGCGATCCCGTGGGAGCCTCGATGCAGAGCGCGCGATAGGGCCGAGGGCCGCGCTAGGGTGCCGCGTTCTGCCGCGGTACACTCCTGGGCCAGATGACTTTGAGTGCCAGCGCTGAAGGTGACAATGAGCATCTGCCTATCACGCAGAGGGTTGGAGACCACCGCTCGGGGACCGATGGTCTGTGCTCTTGACCACGCACAAGGACGGTCCAAAGTATGGGTGCCACAGATACGGATGGAGTTTTGCCACCCCACAGGGTCGCCTGAACCGCTTTGCTCAAGGCATCAGTCTCGAAGTCGTGACCAAGCGGGGCAACATGCGCATCGAAATCTGGCCATCCTTTCACTCCCGAGCCGGGCGCCGCGGCTAGCCCTGGCCATTCTTTTCGCTGAAGCGGTCCACCAGGCCCTCATAGATCTCACGTACGACTCCGAAGGCCAGCTTGCGAGAGTGATGGTCGTCCCCTATTAGCCCCTTTCGGTTATACCCCCGCTGATACTTGTTTTGCCGTAGGGGAGTCCGGAAGTCATACAGGACCCAAGGCGATGTCCCTATGACGGAGCGGAGGCCGAGGAGGGAGGTGAACTGACGACGGTAGAAGTCGGCCTGGAACTCCTCGGTTCGGATCGCGTCTGCCGTGCCGCGGAGGCCCGCTGCACAGTCCGCCCCAAACTCCGAGACGAGGATGGGCTTGCCAAGCGACGCCAGGCTAGCGAGCAACGGCCCCACCTCCTCTACCTGGCCGTAGTACCAGCCGAAGTACTCGTTTACTGCGATTATGTCGAGACGTGATATCAGAGGGTCGTCTGGCTGTGGCAGGAGGGCAGCTGAAACCAGGCGGCTCGAGTCGAGCTCGCGAGCGGAGGCGACCATGTCCGATAGGAATGCCAGGCGCTCGGCGGTATTCGGCGTCTCGTTCGCCACTCCCCAGAGTATGACGCTGGCCCTGTCTTGGTCGCGGAGTATCAGCTCCCGCAACTGGTTGCGGGCGTTGGCCAGCACGGCCGGAGCGGCGAAGCCGATGTGCCAGTAGACGGGGACTTCCTCCCAGAGGAGGAGCCCCATCGTGTCGGCCAGGCGGGCGGCGTTCTCGTGATGGGGGTAGTGAGCCAGACGCACGAAGTTGCAGCCAAGGTCGCGCGCTGCTTCCAGCATCCGGCGTGTGTCCTCTTCTCTCGCCGCCCGTCCTCGACCCGGGAACTCCTCATGAGCGGATATACCACGGAGGAAGATCGGCTGCCCGTTGAGAAGCAGCCTGTCATCTTCGACGCGGACTTCACGAAACCCCACGCTATCCTCCAGGCGGTCGCCGCTTTCCAGTGCGACCTCGACCTCATACAGATATGGATCCTCCGGCGACCAGAGCCTGGCTTCGGCCGTGAACTCCAGCGACGCCATGCCCTGCCCGTCCACAGCGGCTCCCTCCCTTACGCCCAGAGCTGGCACGTTGAGCGTCAAGTGCTCGCCCTCGGGGGCCGATGTCTCGACATCCAGTCGCAGATGGCGGAAGTCCGTGCCTTGCAGGAGGCGGAGGAACATCCGCTTGACGTGAGACGGGGGCAGCTTGACCAGGCGTACAGAGCGGAAGATGCCGCCGTAGTTGAACCAGTCGTACCAGAGACCGGGCACCCGACTTGCCTCGCGGCGGTTGTCCACGACGATCGCCAGGACGTTGCGTGGCTGGAGGTAGGGTGTGACTTCGACGCAGAACGGGGTGAAGCCGCCCTCATGCCTGCCGAGGAAAATCCCGTTCAGCCAGAGGGTAGCCTCATAGTTCGCCGCGCCCACGTGCAGGAAGTAGCGTGGGCCGGAGGGCGGGCCGTCGAACTCCCTTACGAAGAGGGCGCAGCCCTCGTAGTGCATCAGTCCCGGGTGTTCCTCGTTCCAGCATCCTGGCACTCCCATCGTCTCCCAGGTACCCAGGGGCAGATCGGCACGGGGGCTACGCAGCGCCTCATCCTCCGGCATAGCCAGCACTTCGAAGCAGTGAGGGTCGGAGGCCGCCCGTCTCCTGCTGGAATCATAAGGGTCGATGTGGAACCTCCAGAGGCCGTCGAGGTCGATGTGCGGCCTTCCACTGACCTCGACCAGGGAGTCTGCTGTCAGCAGGGGCTCGCTGAACGCCTCCCTGTAGTCCGGGGCAAAGGGCGACACAATTCGCGTGGTCATAGCACCTCCCTTGAGATTGCGGCATCGGCGCACAGATCCAACGGGCGGATCTTCCTGGCAACGGTAGCCCTTCACCGAATAGGGGCCGCTCGCCGTCACGGGCACATCCCTCGCTCCAGCGCTTCGCCTGCTATTCCGCAACGTCGAAGCCGTATTCGCTCAACAGGAGCACGAGCGTTCGCCGTGCATGCTCGTCCAGCCCTGCCTCAGCCGCTACGTGCTGGAACTCACTGGAGGCGATACGCTGTCGCGACTTTGCTTCGGTCAGGCGCAGGAACGCCTCCTCGACGTCCTTCAAAAAGGCAGAGGCGGGAACGTCCCATGGCTGAAGCGGTTGCGGCTTGCTGCTGGCCAGGCCCCATATGTAGAGTAGCTCGCTGGCCGGCCCCGCCACCACTGGATGGCAACCGCCCGGAAGCGCCATCACGCTCATATCCCCCAGAAGATAAGCTTGCTGCAGCCCCTCCTCGCCGTAGAGGAGTTGGACGCCTCCCGGCGCTCCCTCGGGGTCATGCCGGCGGATGCGGAAGTAGTACACCTCTTCGTGGTCCGATTGCTGGCCCTCCGGATCCGTCCGGTCGTGACGATGCGGCGGTATTCCGGACCATAGCCCCGGCGGGCTGTACGTTTCCCCCACTACGAGGTTGGTGCTCGTTTCGCCGGGCCTCACCAGCGTCACGACCTCACGGCGCCAGGACGCGGTCCCCCGGCTCACCGTTTCTGCCTCGGCGGAAGTGACGAACCTCAGTGACATGTCGCCTGCTGCTGGTGCCGTGAAGACGAGGGCTTCGCCCTCTCCCCAGAAGGAATAGCGCCTACTCCGCGGCACATACGTGCAGCAGGCTTGCGATGCCCCGGGGTACCCCTGAAAGGGACCCGCAGGCCGTGTGGCATCTATGGTCTGGCCGTCGGCGCGCAAACGCAGGGTCCCGCTAACCAACAGGAGCACATGTTCGCGGTTGCCCGTGTCCAGTGTCACCGCTTCCGGCGTCAGGTGCCATGCGCCGAAGCAAAGCAGTTCCAACGGCACATCTTCGGAGGTGGCATCCAGGATCAGGCCAGACCGGCCGTCCCATCGGATGTGCGGGCTGATCTCGCCATGGGCTATGCGTGCTCCGTATTTGACGAGCGTGGCATGCATGACAAACCGTTCCTCTCTGCCCCGACTACAACCAGCAGCCGATGGTCCGGCAGGTGTTCAGCCTGGGGTATCACTCATCGACCTTCAGGCTAGGGTGATACTGAGCCGGGGATCCGCGAGGCCGCCCACTCTGAGCGCTTGGGCCTCAGGTTAATGCTGCTATTGTACAGGGTGAGCTGGTCCCCGAAAACGAGCCCAGATCCAATGTTACTCGTAGGCATGATATTGAGGATACTGGAGCGCAGATAGGAGACATCCGCATTGGGCAGGAGGGAGCACAGCCTGGAGGAGATCATCAACAAGCCGAGAGAGGCTGAGGTGGAGCTGGCCAGGGGAATCGGGGTTCCTGAGGTCTGCAAGAAGCTCGGCTGACGGAGCAGACTCACTCACACCGTCGCAAGGTCACTCGGGGCGGGAGGGCTGTGGGGAGGGATCAGCACATGACTCCCAGGAACCCGATTACCGTGTCCCGTAGAGCACATGTCCCCGAGACACAGGGTCCAGACGCCCTGTCTCCGAGAAACCAGGTTACCGCATCCTGTAGAGCACATATCTCCGAGGCACAGAGTCCAGCGCTCCTGTCTTCCGAGGCAGGGGGTCCGCCGCCGTACTGCCCTCAGGCCGAGATGCCGTGAGGCTGGCCCAGACAGCTGAGCGTGTCGGTGCTCCAGGTACGGATGGGGTTTTGCCGCCCCACAGGCGTTCATAGTCTGCTGGGGCAGGGACGTGGACATGAAGGGTGAGATTAATTTGAGGAGGGTGGCCATGATTGAAAGAGAGTTGCTGCAGGCGTATCAACAGGACGTGCAGCGCGAGGTCACCCGACTTGCCCTGATCAGGGAGGCTCGCGCTGCGCAGGAGCCGCCGGTGGAGCGGGCGATAAGGGGGGAGCGCAGGAAGCGCCGCAACGGGCTGCTCAGCCCTGGTGCTGCCATGCGGGCGACCCGGAGCTTCGTGACGCAGCCCAGCTAGAAGGATCCCCGCCTCCAGAGGGCAGTGGGCCTCGAGCAAACGAGCTCACTGCCTTCTGCTCTCCGGCCCACCCGCACCGGGGGCAGGGCCGAAAGGCTAGCCTTGCGAGGCTGTCACGTGAGGGCCGCGTCCCTGAAGGACCTCCGTTATAAGATGCGGCCGCCAGACCCGGCCGATCTCTGCTTCTCCATGTATTCGTCCTGAATAAACACCGAGAAACCGAGTTACGGGCCCGCTGGCCAAGGTGAATGATCCGTCACGCGTGGCGTAGCCCCCCGTAAGCCGGAGCACGACCGGCGAGCCAGACATCCCACCGCGAGTGGTTGCGTCAATAAGGAACGCGGGCCGGCCGCCGTAGTCGAGGTCAGGATCTGAGGCGATGTGGCCGGTTTTCCAGATCGGCCACCCGCCGGCTGTAGCCAGGCCATATGGATATCCGATGATGGACACCGGCATGGCGGGTTGGGCAACCATGTCAACGTCCGCCAAAGATAGATCGAACGGATATATCTTGATGCTCGTATCGACTGATTCAAGGGGTAACGCAACCAGATCGATTATCCGACCGCGGGGGTGTTCTAACCATCGCGGACTGCCGTCTGGACCGTAGAGGGCTTCAGCACGTGCCGCCCAGGATCCGAGGCGCTCAGCAGAGTGGTGAACGATCCGCACCTCGTCAGGGACAGCACCCATGTCGGACAGTGGTTGGTCTGTATCCGGATCCCGACCCGCTAGCACGTGCCAATTGGTCACGAGGCATGGCTGCTCGGCCCCTTCGACAAGGAAGCCCGTAGCCGTTCCCAAGGAGTTTCCTCGGGCCGTCAGCTCGAGCAGGAGACTATGCGAGCTCAGAGGGTCAATGTAGATCGTGCGGGGTTCGGTCATTGCGGACCCTTAGCTCTCTGTCCACGCGCTGCATTGTACCAAGGCGGGGAGCTTTGTATGTACGCCTGTCCAGGCGGTCAGCGCAGTACAGCAGGTGTCGCTTCGTCTCCTCGCTCAGCTAAGGTGAAGGGCCTGGAGATCGTGTACGAGCCTCCTGTCGCGAGATCCTTCCTGGCAAGGTTAAGACCAGCGGGCTTGTCTCCCTTGCCGTCGCCGTCCACGTCACCCACCGCCAGCGGATAGCCGAAGCAGGCGCGCTCCTGCGGGTTAGAGGTTTCCAGGGTGAAAAGGAGGGAGCCGTCAGCCCCGGAGAAGACGTAGGCCCACCCCTCCCAGTCGTTGCCGCCCACATCCTCTCGAAACGCACCCACGGCGATGTCTCCCTTGCCGTCGCCGTCGACGTCACCCATCGCGAGCGAGAGGCCGAAGTAGGCGTGCTCCTGGAGGTTGAGGGTGTCCAGGGTGAAAAGCAGCGTTTGGGACGGCGACTGAGCCGAGGCGCTCGGCCGCACATCAGCCACCAGGAGCAAGACCAGCGCCGCCGCAACAAGTAGGACCTTACGTCTCATGCCTCCGCCTCCTAACGTTGCGGACCATGCGCACACGCGCGGCAAGCCACGAGACAAGCCCTGGCGCTCCCACGGTCGGCGCCTGCGACGCGCAAATCGACGGGCCGACCCTGCCCGCGTCAGAGCTCGGCATCTAGGGCCGGCGGTGCTGCCAGCACCGGCGGCTCATCATGTGCGCGTATGCGTCGGACTGTTCCCCTTCTCGCTGGCAGGCCGCGCTCGCTGAATGCGCCACAAGTTTTGCGAACGGGGATCTGCGCCCGGCATTCCTAGTTGTCCTATTCCATCAGCACCGAATCGGGCGACTGGGCTCGCCTTAGAGGCTGCGGAGGCCCCTGTGGGGTGCCAATATGCCATCCGAATCTGCGGAAGTCAAGCGGCCACCCACTCGTACTCATGGTGAAGACCTGTGGGGCCCAAGAATAGCATCCGACGCTTTCACGCAGCCATCCACTCATATTCGTGATGCAGGCCACCGAGTACGGGCTGTGCCCTGAGTCGGCCAGCGTTTGGTGGCGCGGCCCGGACAGGCGCTCCGTTGGGCGGCTGGAGGTCGAGTGCGCGGTGTGGCCGCGCTCTGTTGTAGTGCGCCGCGTATTCCATCAGGATGAGCCGGAGGTGCCGCTCGTCCATAATGATCAGGTGGTCCAGACACTCCCGTCGCAACGTCCCGACGAGGCGCTCGGCGATCGCGTTCGCCTTCGGTGCCTGCACCGGCGTCAGGATGGTCTGGATGCCGACCCTGGCGGCGCGCGGGATGAAGGCGGCACCGTAGCTACGGTCACGGTCGCGGAGGAGGTACTGCGGCTGGTTGCCCCACGGCGTGGCGGCGATGAGCTGGCGCCAGACCCAGTCGGCGGTCGGATGTGCAGTCACATTGAGGTGGATGAGCCGCCGTCGGTCATGGGTGATGAAGAAGAACACGAAGAGCGTGTGGAAGGTAACGGTCTGCACGGTGAAGAAGTCGGCGGCCCAAATGTGTGGTGCGTGATTGCGGAGGAAGGTGCGCCAGGATTGAGACGGCGGGCGGCGGTGGGTGACGCGGCGGTAGCAGCGGACAGATTCAGCACTGACCTCGAAGCCCAGCTTTCGGAGCTCACCCTGAACCCGCACGCTCCCCCAGCGGGGGTTCTCGCGAGCGAGGCGCTGAATGAGCAGTCGGAGCTCTGGGGAGAGGCGTGGCCTACCCGGTCCGCGGCGTCGGCTCTTCCAGGCCCAGTAGCGTCGCTAGCCAGTGCGGTGCCAGCGGACTACGGTGTCGGGCTGGACGAGGACGAGCGCGGAGCGCCAGGGCGACCAGATCCGCGAGAGCCACGACCAGAACAGGCGGTCCGCGGGCGTGAGGCGCGGTCGCCGGGACGAGCGAGTGAGCACAGCGAGCTGCTGCCGCAGGGCGAGGTTCTCCAGGGCGATGTCGCATCGCGGGCGTACGGTTCTGCGTAGGAAGCAGCAGGCGAGCCGAAGGTAGGTGAACAAGGCGCGGCCTCCTTCAAGACGGATGCGGTAAGGCTCGCGCGGACGCCGTCTTCGGTCAATCAGTCAGATTCGGATGAGATTCTTGGCCCCCACAGCCGCCCCGCTGCGGTTGCCAGCGCGGGCGGAGGCCCACCTGGTTACGCCTATGCTCACGCTGCCCTCGGCTGCCGCTGCATAGCGTTCCGGGGAGTCTCTGTGTCAGACAACGAAGGAGGCTGTTGAAGAAAGCTCTGTCTTGAATCGAACGGGTCTTGTCAGGGCTGGGTCGCCGGTTTCGGACGCCAAGGCGGTGTGGGCGAGAAGAACTTGAGGAAGGCAGCGAGCGCACTCGGTGCCGGCCACCTCTTCGCCCCCCAGTGACGGAGCAGTCGCTTCAGATTCTGCCCCGCCGCCACCATCAACCTGTAGGGTGGCAAAATGTCATCCGCCTTCTCCTCCCTACGCCGCTACCCACTCATATTCGTGGTGAAGACCACCTAGCACCGGCCGAGCGGTGATCCGGCCAGCCGCTGGCGGCCCGGCCCGAGCGGGCGGCCCCGTGGGGGTCTCAAGACGGAGTGCGCGGTGAGGCCGGGCACTGTTGTAGTGGGCCATGTACTCCCGAAGCACCCTCCGAGCATGCCGCTCATTGATGATGAGTATGTGGTCCAAACACTCCCTGCGCAGTGTGCCTACCAGTCGCTCGGCAATGGCATTCGCCTTCGGAGCCTGAACGGGTGAGAGAATAGAGTTGATACCTATCTTGGCCGCTCGGCCCTTGAAGCTCCCTCCGTAGCTGCAGTCCCTGTCACGAATCAAGTACTTCGGCCCCTCGCCCCAGGGAGTAGCCTGGATGAGCTGGCGCCATACTCACTCCGCCGTAGGATGAGCAGTCACGTTCAGGTGAACGAGCTTCCGCCAGCAGTGGGAGATGAACAAGAAGACATAGAGCGTCCTCATGGTCACCGTCTGAACCGTGAAGAAGTCCGCAGCCCATATGTGGGGTGCATGGTTCCTGAGAAACGTTCGCCAGGACTGAGAGGGTGGGCGGCGCAGGGCTTCCCGACGGTAGCGTCGGACGGTCTGAGCGCTGACATCGTAGCCCAGCTTGCGGAGTTCGCCGACGATGCGTATGCTCCCCCAGCGCGGGTTCTCTCGGGCCAAGCGTCGGATCAGATCCTGGACCTCTCTGGAGACGCGCGCTCGTCCCGGACCCCGACTACGCCTGCTCCTCCTGTGGGGGGCCAAAACCCCATCCGTATCTGAACGTTGACACAGTGAGCTGTCTATGCCAGCCCTTGGGCACAGTGAGCACAGGGAGATCCAGCCCCGAGAGCCCCGGGGTGGATGGGGGGTGACGGGCGCGTAGAACGGATGTATTATCGGTGCCCCACCGGCCGCTCAGCTGAAGAACTCAGCGAGATGAATGTCTTCGGGCTCCTGGGCGAGCAGTTGAGGGTCGGGCTCATCCAGCAGCACGGCTCCGCGACGCATATAGAAACCAAGCGCCGATTCGCTCGCTGTCGCGGAGATGTAGAGGCCCCGAGCACCCCGCTGCCGCGCAGTCGCTGCCGCTGCATCTACCAGTAGGGTGGCGATCCCTCGCCGTCGATGCTTGCGGCTCACGTGTAGGAACACGAGCTGAAGCAGCTCGTCACCTGGCCCAAGAGGCCGGTTCCCTAGAACGGCCACTCCGATCAGGTGGCTATTCTCCTCGGCACCGAATACGATGCCGCCAGCCTCCAATTCTGGGGTTAGCTTGGTCACGAACTCGGTGATCTGCTCGTCGCTCCACCTCGGCACATTCCAGACGACTTGCTCGCTTTGGAGCTTGCCAGACGCGACCCGGTACCACCGCCCAATGAGTTCCGACCGGTCTATCTCGGCCAGGCGCGCCAGGGCGCCGCAGTCCAGCTCCCGAACGTGGATCATCGTTGCCACAAGTCTAACTGGGAGCCGTAGGGTGTCAACATCCTGTCCATATCTAGCAGTCGACCCGTAGAACGGCCTGGTCCTTCCACGGGACACGATGTGGGGATAGTGTGCCCCATGCCGCCTCGAACCTGCCCGCGACCACCAGAGGCCGACAGAGAAGACTATCTGCCAGAGAGCCGTGACCCCTTCCCCTTGGAGCGTCCATACTGTCTCGAGGATGGGCGAACTCGCCGCCCGCCTGAAGCACGGACCTCGGGGCCTGTTTCAATCCCCACCCGACCCGAAGGCCGGGTGCAACCATCGAGATCGGCCGTGTTCACCTTCAGCACGTCGTTTCAATCCCCACCCGACCCGAAGGCCGGGTGCAACTGGAGAGCCTGGGAAGGCGCATCGGCAAGTTGGAGTTTCAATCCCCACCCGACCCGAAGGCCGGGTGCAACTTTGTCAACAGCTACCGGGTCCAGGGGCCGTGAGTGTTTCAATCCCCACCCGACCCGAAGGCCGGGTGCAACCAGGAGGCTGAGGCGCTGGAGCTGGGGGTGTGGGAGTTTCAATCCCCACCCGACCCGAAGGCCGGGTGCAACCGGGCGATGCTTCTGACTGATGGCGTGCATCTTGTATCAGATAGTTTCAATCCCCACCCGACCCGAAGGCCGGGTGCAACCGTGTTGAGAGGCGGGAATTGGTGCGTCGCATGGTGTTTCAATCCCCACCCGACCCGAAGGCCGGGTGCAACCGGACGATAAGCGGCGTAAGCGGGGTCGCATCGTCGTTTCAATCCCCACCCGACCCGAAGGCCGGGTGCAACACTGAGCCTATGGTCCGAAAGTACAAGCCGAAAGAGTTTCAATCCCCACCCGACCCGAAGGCCGGGTGCAACCTGGACGTAGGCGGTGATATGCGATGGCTAAGGAGTTTCAATCCCCACCCGACCCGAAGGCCGGGTGCAACGCGATGCTGCCGCTCAGGTGCTGCGCGAGGGACACGTTTCAATCCCCACCCGACCCGAAGGCCGGGTGCAACCGGCGAGGGGCGTCTTGAGCGGGATGGCGACGCGGTTTCAATCCCCACCCGACCCGAAGGCCGGGTGCAACCTCATAGCCGTAGCCGTGCTAGCGGCCTTGGTCGGTTTCAATCCCCACCCGACCCGAAGGCCGGGTGCAACCTGTCACGGATCGCGATATGACGCTCCGCCAGCAGTTTCAATCCCCACCCGACCCGAAGGCCGGGTGCAACCCGACGCTTGGGCGGGTAGGTCTAGCCCCCACGCGTTTCAATCCCCACCCGACCCGAAGGCCGGGTGCAACCGCCGTTGTGCTACGGGAGCCGCGTAGTATCTCCTGTTTCAATCCCCACCCGACCCGAAGGCCGGGTGCAACCGAGCAGAAGGAGGCGGAAGGTGCCGAGAGCAAATGTTTCAATCCCCACCCGACCCGAAGGCCGGGTGCAACCGATGCCCAGGCGCGTAAGCTGGTGCTGATTAAGGTTTCAATCCCCACCCGACCCGAAGGCCGGGTGCAACTCTTCGTCTTGGAGGGCATGTCTCGCTCCTATCCTGTTTCAATCCCCACCCGACCCGAAGGCCGGGTGCAACCAGATCATTGTCCACGGTCATGAGGGGCCAGAGATGTTTCAATCCCCACCCGACCCGAAGGCCGGGTGCAACCGCACCAGTACACCGGGAGCAGCCATTTCCTGCATGTTTCAATCCCCACCCGACCCGAAGGCCGGGTGCAACGGCCCCCAAAAGGGCCTTCTTAGCTTCGGTGGCCTCGCTGTGGTAGCCGCCCTTACACCAGACTAGCCCCCACGCGGGCCCCAATGCCGCCTGACAGAGGCCCCGAGGCGTGGTTTCCTGCGCGAACCCCCCGTCTGAGGGCCAGGAGCCGGTCATCCGCGCAGACTTCAGACCACTATCGGCTCCCGCAAATCGAACGCCGGCTTCCGGCCAATCACCTCCAAGTGGCGCTCCCGTGGCTCCCTAAGCCGGTAGATGCGGAGGCTGTCCTGCTCCAAGTCCACCACCTTCCGCAGGCGATGCTTAAGAGTCTCCAACTGGACCGCGTTCAGCACGCACTCGAAGACGGACTTCTGCACTCGTTGGCCGTGGGCTTCGCAGACCTTCGCCACCCGCCGCAGGCGCCGTTCGCCCTCACGCGTATCCGTGCAAACGTCGTAGGCTACTAATACCTCCATGCTGCCCCTCACCGGTACAGGAAGGGAGGGTAGTCCTTTAGGTCGCCCCGCAAATGGCGCGCGAGCATCCTGGCCTGGACGTGGGGGACCAGCCCCAGGGGCACCCTCTCTTTAAGCACCCGGTGCTGAATGTTCTCCTCCTTCCGCCGCTGGTAAGCGACGATGACCGTCTTCCGGCCCTCCTCCGTGAGACGCACGGCGCCCCCAGGCGTCCCTTCGAAGTCGCCCTTGCCTAGCTGCCGCCGGTTGACCAGGCTGATCGCCAGCCTGTCCGCAAGCACCGGCCGCAACTCCTCCATCAGGTCCAGGGCCAGGGCGGGCCGCCCCGGGCGCAAGGCGTGCAAGTAACCCACCTGGGGGTCCAGACCGACACCCTCCAGAGCCGAGGCGCACTCTGCCCTAAGCAGCGCGTACAGGAAGGAGAGCATGGCGTTCACAGGGTCTCTGGGCGGCCGCCGCGTCCTGCCTTCGGGGCCCAGGTGGGCGCGGTCGCCTCGCACCATGTGCCCGAAGACGCCGAAATAGGTCCGCGCCGCGTCGCCCTCGGCGCCCCGGATCTCATTGAGATCAACCCAAGCCTTAAGCCGGTCGAGGATCACCGCAAGCCGGGCCGCTGCCTCCTTCAGGGGCAACTGGTCCGACTCGTCGTCGCTCTCCCGCGCCGCCCTCAGCAGGATCTGTCGGCTATTCTGGATCTTGGCGGCCACTATCTGGCGGGCAATGCGCCAGGGACGCTCGGGGTGGGAGAGCGCCAGGTGCTGGGCGCGCCGGAGCAGCACGTTGCCCCGCGTGGCGCCTTCCACCCGGGCCTTGAAGCGGCCGTTTCGGTCCAGCCAGACCAGGCTTCGGCCGTCTTCCGCGCAGCGGTGCACCAGGAACGGGCTGATGCTCACCTGCCCGAACATCACGATGCCGCCCAGCCGTAGCAGGGGCACCCGAAGGACCGTCTCGTGCTCCACCACTACCCGCACCGTCTCGCTGTCCAGGTGGAGGAAGGCGCCCTGGGTCTGGACATACAGGACGTTCAGCAGCTCATGCATCGCCTCCCCCCTCGTCGTCATAGACCTGGAAGACCGTGCCCTGGAGGCCCCGTAGACGAACCGGCTCGCCTGCTATCGAAGGCAAGCAGGCGTTGATGAGGGAGCAATTGGGACAGCGGGCATCGTTCGGGGCCGGCGGGAGATCCTGCTGGCGCAGCATATCCCGAACGGCCTCGACGGCCTCCAGGGTCTTCCTCCGCAGCGGTTCATTGATGCGGATCTCGTATCGCCGGCGCACAGCGTGGTAGAAGATGGCGCCCTTCACCACCGGAACACCCAGCATCTCTTCCAGGCACAGCGCCTGGGCGCAGAGCTGGAGGTCGGCGTGGCGGCCGCGCCTCCGGCCCACCTTGTACTCAACCGGATACGGGCCTTCCCGCCGGAACTCCACCACGTCGGTCTTCCCGTTGAGGCGAAGACGCTCCGACCAGAGAGGTACGCTCCGCTGGATAGGGACGCCGCGCGCCACCTCCCTATCGGCAGCCTCGATCTTCTCGTGAGCCAGACGGCCCCTGACGGTGAAGAGGTTCTCTTCGAAGGTCTGCTCGACGTGGATCAGCGCGCACTGCCTGGGGCAGTAGCTATAATGCTCCAGCGCCGAGATGGGCACCTCTACCTCTTCGCCGTCGAAGAGCCCCCGCAACAGCCCGTCCGAAGGGTCGTCCATCATCCCACCAGCGTGGCCAGGGTGACGCCAGCGGGCAGGTTCGCCTCGTCGACCTCCACCCGGTAGTCGCCAAAGGACCGAGGGGCGTCTACGCCGTCGCGCCGAGACACGCGGACGCGCTCGAAGAGGGCCTGGGCTGGCGCATTCCCGAGGTTGCTCTCGTGGGAGAAGATGTACAGGCCCCGGCAAGCCATGAGCCCCCGTGAGGAGGAGCGGTCCAGGTCCCACATCTGCTGGAGGGCCTGCCAGAAGAGCTCTAGGTCCTCCTCTGCGGCGCCCGTCTGCGCGGCGAAGTGGGGGTTGAAGAAACCGTGCGTCCGGTACAGGCCGTAGGGTACCAGCGCCTTGCGGCCCATAGTCCCGTAGGTCGGCGCAGCCTCGTCCTTGTCCGAGGGGCGGACCACGTCGCCCTGGCTCTGGGCGGGTCCCACGATGCTGAGGTCGAGGGGCACTATCGGGTCTATGGAGCGGGCAAAGGTGATCTGGATCGGGCCGCGCACCTGTCCCGCATTGTGCTTCGTCATGCTCATGACCGCTCCAAACATGCGGACGTCGAAGAACTCGTCGCACATCCACTGGCGAGCCTCGGCTGCTGGAACGGTATTCCGGCCACCGGAGCGCTCGCCGAAGACCCGGGCACGGGTGTCGGTCAGGTATGTTTCGTGCTGTACATAGATCTTGAAACGCGCCTCGGTTCCTCGAGCCACATCCGCCCAGTCGCGGACCTTCCGCTTGATGCATACGTCTGTGACCAGCCCCTGCATGGTCTCCGGATCGACTCGCGGCAGGTTGCCGGCGTCCGGGTCCCCGTTGGGATTGCCATCCGAGACATCGAACAGGAGCACGAAGTCATGCCGTCGGCCTACGTCGGTGTGCACGTTGCCAGCCATCTAGTTTTCCTCCTTTTGGCCTGCGCTCGCTGTGTCCTCGAGACCCTGAGCAAGCTCTTCCTCTGGAACCGGTGCCAGACCCGCCTTGCGCCGCTCGCTGGCCTCGCGCCTCTGGGCCCGGTCGTAGGCCCGCTGATGGTAGTAGCCCAGCGCGAAGATGCCCTGCTCCTCCAGCGTCAGGATCCGCGGGAAGCCGGACGCCGCTATCCCGCCCTGGATCTCCTCCAGGCGTCGCTGAAGGGCGATGTGCGCGCCGGGCCGGTCGCGCTCCAGCTTTGCCAGGTGGGGCTGGGCGCCGCGCAGCAGCCGTCCGAAGACCGAGGCCGGCGCCGATGACGCGGTGCCGAAGAAGCGGTCAACGATGGTGGACTTGGCGCCGGGCACGGCCAGGCGCTGCACCGTTTCCAGCACCGCCAGCAGGCGCCCGCACCGGTAGGCCGGGGTCCGGTTGTCTGAATCGAGCTGAACCATGAAGTCCTCCTTTTCGTTGCTGCTCTGCCCCAGCAGGACGAGCTTGATGAGGGCGGCCCTGGGCCGCGTCACCGTCTGCTCTGCCCGATTCCGGCGCACCGCCTGGTAGAGCAGGCCGGGCGGAAGCGGCACGCCCGTCAGGGCCGAGCGCAGCAGGGCCCGCGGCGCGGGCGGCGCCAGCTCCCGGGCGGCGTCGCGGACAGTCGCGGTCGCCAGAGCGTACAGGCCCAAGGGCTGCGGCTCCTCGCCCCACGCCCCAACGATGATCTGGCGTGCAAACCAGGCCGAGAGGTGACGCTTCACTTCGCCCACGGTCGTGTCGATCCAGTCGCGGACGACGGCCCGGCCGCCGCTGCCGGAGAGGGCCGTGGCGTAGAACCCGGTGTCGTCCACGTCTGCGGGCGGCCGGCCAGTGCGCACCGACTCCAAGAGGGAGCGTACATCCTCCGGCTTCGGGTCGCTGAGGAAGGTGCGCAGGTCGAAGTCGACCTCTTCCTGGGTCCAGAAGATGAAGGCGGCACCCCCGAGGCGGATGCGACTGCGCTCGTTTGCCAGTAGTTCGTTGGCCGCCTTCGTGAACCGCTCCGCACAGTCGGGGCAGGTCGGCGCGATTAGCGATGCGCTGAGCCCGTACGACTCGAAGGCCTCCGCGTTGGCGGAGATGATGGCCGTTCCCGAGGTCTGTCCGCCAGGGACACCCTTGATCTTGGCCTGGAGGCGCCCCAGGACCGGCCGGTCTTCTCCGCACACCAGGCACTGCATGCGCGGCGCCTGCCTGCTCTCCGGATCGTTCTCCTGGGCCCAGAAGGCCTGGACCGATGGCAAGTCGATGGGGAAGACACCGTCGACTCGGAAGGTGATGAAGGCCCCCGGGTCGAAGCTCTCGTCCACGACCAGCTGACCCAGAGGGTCGCCACCGAGAAAACGCAATACTGCCAGCACGGCCGGCTCACCGGTGCAGTCCGCGCAGCGTGCAAGGAGCTTCACGTACTCGCTGTGGCAGGCCGCCACCCGCTCCGGCCGTCCTCTGCTGCCGGTGTAGGCCAGCGTATAGTCTGCCTTGTCGGCCAGAAGAAGGGGGCGGATGGCTGAACTGCGCTGGACCTGAGGCGCCCGGCGCCTCACGCCCCGGCGGGTCCTGGGGCTGGCCGGATCGGCCGTGTCCGTGGGTCGCGGGCCCAGCAGCCATCCCTCGCTGTCAAGCTCGATGATGTACCGGACGGGAACCTCGGCGTACAGGCGTGGGGGGAGGTCCAGCCGCCAGGAATAGTCCACCAGTCGTTGCAGGAGCACGGCAGCCTCCTCACTCCTCGTCTGGCCGGGGCACCCGCAGGACGCCGCGCTCCAGGCGGCCGTTGAAGAAGCGGGGCACGCCCCGGCCCGAGCCGTCGTCGGCGTAGTCCAGGGCCAGGAGCATGAGGCCCAGGTCCTCTGTGTGGTCGATGGGCGTTTGCCCTTCCTCCACAGGGCCGAAGGAGGCGCAAAACTCGCGGCACCCCAGATAGGGGGTAGCGAAGCACCGGCCGTCCCGCACCCGCCGCCGAAACTGGTCGCGGAACTTAGCGGGGTCGTCCGCGACTCCTGGCTTGAGTTCCACCTGGGCACGAATGACGTAGTCGACGTTGCGAAGGCCCAGCGTGTGGCGCTGGGCGCGGTCGGCGCTGGCGTCGTAGCCGCCCCCGTTGTTCCGCCAGGACACCGCCGCCTTCTCACTGGCCCGGCTGTTCACCTCGTTGCGAAGGATGGAGAAGTACTGGATAGGTTTCAGCACCCGGATCTCCTCCACCCGCCAGGCGAACTGTGGCTTCCAGAAGATGGCCTCCAGCACTCCCCGCGCCGCCGACGGCGTCATGACCGGGTAGGAGACGCGCTCCACTTTCATCTCCGGGCGGGTGAAGCAGGCGAAGTCTCCCCATACCCGAACGGCTAGAGGTGGGTCAGGTCCGCGCATGGTTCCTCCTTTCTGCGCTCCAGCGCTGCGAACAAGTCTCCTCCAGGGCGGAGATCCTCACACGACCAGAGAGTCGGCGTCCATGTCCCTCTCGGTGATGCCGCGTACGGCGTCGTAGCGCCCCAGCCACTCGTAGAGGCCGGGGATTATGGGCGCCAGGAGACCCTTTCGCTGGTACTCCGCCTCCAACCGGGCACGCACGGAGACAACGTAGGGCTCCAGGCGCCGGCGCAGCAGCCGGGCCCCGGGGTCGCCCTGGCGGAGGCGGTCGATGAGCTGGCGGACAAGCCGTCGTTCTTCTGGAGAGCCGTAGCGGGTGATGACCACGTCAATGGTGTCGTCGTCGATCATGCGAAAGCGCCGGGCCACCTCGGGGTAGTCGAAGCCCTCTCGGAGGTTCTGGATGCCCTCGCGGTCCGTGTCCACGGTCTGAAAGAGGAGACGGAAGTACTCCCGAGCCACGGCCGGGTCGTGGGGGTCCAGGCCTCCACGTCCGAACAGGGAGGTGGTAATGTCCGACGCCGTCCTGTATGCCCCGCTCGGTGTCCCTCCCTCCGCTGGGCGGAATACGACCACGTGCCCTCGAGACAGGCGGCCCTCCCGATTGCAGCGGCCCGCCGCCTGGATGATGCTGTCGAGCGGGCCCAAGGCCCGGAAGACAACGGGGAAGTCCAGGTCGACACCCGCCTCGATAACTTGGGTCGAGACCACCTGACAAGGCTGGCCGCCCTGGAGCCGGGCCTTCAATTCCTGGATTACGCGCCGCCGGTGTGCGCCGCAGAGGAGGGTGGAGAGGTGCATGGCACCGGAGTTGTCCAATGCGTCGAGCAACGCCATGGCGTCGTTCTTGGTGTTCACCACAGCCAGAACCTGTCTCTGGCGCCCCAACATCTCGGCCACATCGCCCCAGGCGGAGGGCTCCATGAGCCACTCGTATTGGACGCGCCGCAGGGCCTTGAAGAGCGACTCGGGCTCGGGTACCATCTCTACTGCTGGCATGTCGGAGAACTCGCGGATAGCCTCAAAGGCGGGTTGGGTTGCTGTGGAAATGACCACAGTGCAACCGTAGTTTGAGGCAAGCTGGCGCAGGGCATCGAGGATGGACCTGAGCAGATGAGATGGCAGCGATTGAGCCTCATCCAGGATGATGACGCTTCTGGCGAGCCGGTGCAGCTTGCGACAGCGGCTTGGCGTGTTGGCGAACAGGCTCTCAAAGAGTTGAACGGTGGTGGTGACGACAATCGGTGCGTCCCAATTCTCGCTCGCGAGGCGAGCCCAAACGCGGGTGGGTCGATAATCCTCCTCATCGGCATCGAAACGGTCGGCTCCAGAATGGTGCTCCAATACCACGCGGTCCGACTTCTGGTCCGATTCGAAGGCCTCCCGGTACACATCGGCCGTCTGCTCGGTGATGCTAATGAATGGAACGGCTACCACGACTCTCTGGTGGCCATGACAGAGAGCGTGTCGCAGCGCAAACGCCATGGCCGAGAGCGTCTTGCCACCGCCCGTGGGCACTGCTAGGCGGAACACACCCGGAGGCAGCTCGGCGGCGGATAGGCATGCCTTGTACACCTTTTGGCGTAACTGAGCGACGGCGCCCTCGCTCGTGCCTTCGAACCGGCGATGGTGGTGCTGGAAACGCTCCCAGAGGTCCGCCATATCGGTCGCGGCGCTCCGCTCCGCCGCCAGCTCGGGACGAAAGTGCCCCTCCGTGTTGAGGTGGTCGGCGTCGACAAGGGCGGAGAAAAGGAGGCGAAGAAACAGTTCCGCGGCCCGTCTATCATGGGCCGCCCACCTGGGCAAGGGGATTTCGTCCGATGATTCGAGTTCTGGTATGGCAGTACGTGCCGCCGCCCGTATGTCCTCGACCTTCGCACGGATGTCGGGACTGTCCAGGGCCGCATTCAGGAGGGCCGGCGTCGGCAGACCGCCGTGGTGGCCCTGGATGATAAGGGCTAGCGGCTGCGCGCGGCCGAGAGCGAGAGAGGCGCCTGCAGCCTTATGGTCGGGGCCGCGCCGCCGACGCTCAGGCTCTTCCTCGCACGCCCGGAGGTACTCCTGGAAGGCGGGGGCGAATTTGCCCAGGTCATGACAGAGGCCGGCGAAGTAGGCGAGTTGGTCGGCTCCCAGAGGCCTGGCGAACTCGGAAGCCAACAACGCCACTGCCCGCAGGTGACCCACCAGCGGATGGCGCTTGCCAGTTGAGTTGGCAGAGTGGGCGTAGAGCATCTGTTCGCCCCGGACCCGGTACATTCTATACCGTCCCGCGGCAGATCGCAACCGCCACTAGCAGGAGATGACTGTTCTTCCTTGGTTCAAGGCGCAGATAAGGCGCCGGGGGTTCGAACGATCGCGGGGGCGACCAGAGTTACGAGTCTTTTCGTGAAGGCTGACGGCATTCAGATGTGGACGCTCGGGCCTCGCGGGCCCCCTTGCGCGGACTCGAGCTTCGTACAGTGGAAGTCAGCCGACCGACATGTGGGTGACTTGGCGCACACGATCAGGTCATAGTGTTCGGCTCCCTGTTCATCACCTCCATAGCCACGATTGATCCCACAGCCGGGGCGCTGCTACTCTGAGGTCGTGGTGACCGCACCTTCTCGTCCTAGCCACACCTGCCCTTCATGCGGGCAGCAATTCAGTCAGGTGAGGGACGCTCTCGCCTGCTGGCTCAAGGCCTCGCCCGATGCGCTGCGCACGCGATCCCTCGGCGAAGCCGCGTTGCTCCTCTCCTGCTCTCATGAACGGGTGCGCCAAGTTGCCAAGGCCCTTGGCATCGACACATCCCTGGCGGCGAAGGAACCGGGCTTCCAGAGCCGCGCTTCGACCGGCGCCCGAGGGCACGTCGGGCCACGGTCTAGGCCCAGCACTCCCGAGGAACGTGAGCGCGGTCGACGGGCTTGGCAGGCGCTACTGGCCAACCCCGAGCGCCATGCGGCCTACCTAGAGCGGCGACGCAAGCGTGCTAGGGACCGCTGGCGATCCGACCCGGACTACCGGCAGGCTAGCAAGGAATCGAACTACCGCTGGCGCCGCAAGCGGCAGCAGCAGCGCGGCGAATGAAGAAGAGAGCCATCCGATGCGGCCACGGACCAATATCGGGCGACCGTAGCCTGACTTGACTTCCCCGCACACTAACGCAATATAGTGCGCGTTCTTCTACCGGGTCCAGAGATGATTACACCATCGGCTGTCACGTCAGCCGCAGTACAGCAAGTTCCTCGGAGCTCAGGGCCTAGGAGTGGCTGGGGCACGGGTCGGCTAGGCTAGCTGATGAGGCAATGGCGGCGCGCGATGCCCCCGCATGTACGTGGAAGCTCAGCCCAAAGGCTGAGCTCTTGAGATTCAGCGCTTGGAGCGGGAAACGGGACTCGAACCCGCGACCCTCTGCTTGGGAAGCAGATGCTCAACCGACTATCCCAACGTAGACATCGGAAGAGGGGACAGGCATGCTAGAGCGCCTGGACGTCCGCGTGCCTTACTTGAGTGCATGCTGCGGCGACGAGGTAGCCGAGGCAGAATACAGCATGGAGGAAGAGGTAGAGGTCGCGCACACCGTGGAGGGCTGCGAGGGGAGCCTGGTCCTGGAGGTGGGGGAAATGGAGGCGGCGGATCGCTTCCAAGAGACAGACCGCCACGGTAAGCCCATCAGGAACTTCCGTTACCGGCGCCATTACTACGGGGTCACTGTGGAGGCAAAGGTGACCTGCGATGGCTGCACCTACTCAGGCGACGTCGTCCTAAGCGATGAAGGCGGCCCGCCGGAGCCTATGTACTAAGAGAAGAGGGGATGGCTATGAAAGTATTCCGCCGATCGCCGACGACGATCCTCATTGCGTTGACCCAGGGCGAGGCGCAGAAGCTGCTGATGAAGGACGAGGATACCGTCCTCAACTTCGAGGACTCACTGGAGGCCGTAGCGCAGGGGGAAGCGGACTGCATCGATAAGCCGTTCTGGTATCCGCAGGCCAAGGGGCAGGGCATCTAGCCGGGAGGACAGTGATGAAGAAGATTAGCCTAGAGCATCTCCCTGAATGCTGGTTCGCCATGTCCGACTGGGGTCACCGGAGCCATATAGTACGGCCTGAGAGCCCTGACGTGGCCCTGTGTGCCGTCCGTTTGAAGGAACGGCATCAGGGATGGACGAAGGTGGATCAATGGTACGGACTGTGCCAGCGCTGCGACCGGATACGCACGGCCCGGCTGGTGAGGCAGGCACTCAAGGAGGACCGGCGGGAACGCAGGCAGCGCATCCTCCGGGGGAAAGCTAAGAGGGAATCCAGAAGGGAACAGCCTGATGTGTGACTTCGATGTCGATACCGTCCATCTCGAAAAAGGCGACGTACTGGTCCTCCGGGGCAGCAACGTGACGAGGGCGAGCGAGGAGATGCTTGCCAGGTACCTGCTAGATCGCGGGTTGGACAATCTCATCGTCGTTCTGGACGGCGACACCACGTTGGAGAAGCTGTCCAGGGAGGACCTTGAGCGGCTATGGAGAGGACCTGCCAACAGGGGAGGATAGGGCGATGACAGGTAGGATGTTCGACGCGGGCAAGCCGTTCATGGAGGTGAGGGCCGAGGGCTCGGAGCATCCAGTGTTCTCCGAAGCGTTCCTCTATGAATGCATGGACAAGGAGGATGCGCGGTTCGTCCTCGCTGTGGCGGAGGAGTATGACGAGGTGATCCAGAAGCTCGGTACGCCAAAGGTGCGGAGGCTGCTGGGGCGGTGTCCGGACTGCGGGGTGAGGCTCACCCGCAACGAGCTGGGAACACACTGGTGCTGTCGAAATTGCGGCTACATCGACGAGGAGGCAACATAGATGGGTCCTGAGATAGTTGCAGGGCTCATCGTAGGCGGGGTCTACACGACGGTGATCTATTTTTTCGGCGTTGCCATCGGTAGGCGCGTGGAGCGTGATAAGCAGAAGGAGGAGCGGGAGAGGAAGGGACGGGCCAAGCATGGATGATCAGGTCGACGCGGCACGGGAGCGGCTAGAGCGGCGGCTAAGGTTAGAGTGGAGGCAGCACGCATCCGATCCTGGATGGTGTGCCGTCGCCCGCATACCCGTATGGGACCAGAGGACTCTCCTTCAGGACGCCACCGCCTATGCGCTAGCGGCCGTGGATGAGTACGCGGCTCGCGGACCCTGCATGGCCATTGACGGCCAAAGGCACATCTGCGGTCCCGTACTCCTAACCTGTGTCCACTATGGGGGCCAGCGGGAATGCCAAGAGGCTCTACAGGAGAAGCTTGGGGGAAGGCGTAAGCACATCTGGAGCCCGAAAGGACAGGCTACATCATCGAAGATCTGCCCCGAATGCGACCGGGCGACCTATTTCGCCACCCCTCGATGTCCCTGCGGCTACGAATGGGACATGAGGCCATGATGCGGATCGGAAGGAGCGGGTAGAGGCAACATCATGATCAGACAGTGGATAGAGAACATCGAGGAGCAATGCCTACGGGTACGGTGGCGATACCTACGGAGCCAGGGACGTCTACCGCGCACGATCCACCAGTACAGCTTCTGGCTCTGGAACCGCGACCGGATGTGGGAGAAGGGCTGCCAGTACACAGGCGTGCCCGGCCACCTGTGGTCTGACGGGATACCATACCGAGGGGGCAGCATCACTAGGGGGACGCGGGAAGGTGGGGGCCGTCGCCAGGTAGATCATCCGCAGGAGCCAGTGCGTAAGGGTCAAGCCTGGGGAGGCTACCGGAGGGAGATAGCTATCCCACGTGATCCGGTTGACGAGGCGCTGGCGGCGCTGCTACTGAAGTTGTCGTCGGGTACGCGGTGGCCCCGCTTGAAAGACCTGCACGAAGCTGTGGCTGCTGCTAACGCCTACGCGCTGGCGGCGGTGGACAAGGCTGTGCTTCTGTGTTGGGAAGATTGGATCGTTAAGGACTTGTCTTATGACGTGGCCACGCCGGAGTTGCCCGGTAGCGTGGCGGCCCTGCGTGAGAAGCTGGGGGGCCAGGCATGACGAGCTACTTAACCGAAGCGGAGGGGACTTCCTAGCATGATCAGACAGGTGATAGAGCGACTAGAGAAGCTATGCGCACGGGTACAGCGACGCTACCGACGGTCCAGGGGCATGCCGTACAGCCGTAGCGTTCCCCGGAAGACCTGTAGTATGTGTGGTGTGTGGCTTCCGTTCTGGTTCAAGGGGGAGCACTGCGAGGAACATAGAGAGGGGGGGGGTAATTGTTTGTCTAAAGTCTATGTGCTGGAAAGGGGTGCCTATGGAGACACGTGCATCGTAGGCGTGTTCTCATCTCCTGAGAAGGCAATGGCCGCATGGCAACCGCCTCGCCCAGGCGATAGTGAAACTCGCAGCCCTCACCACACTTATACGTGGGGCGAGCGGACGGAGTTCGGCTGGGAGTTCGGTGCTGATTGGGAGGACGCTGCTAGTATTCAGGAATATGAAGTTGATGAGGCTTGAAGGAGTAAGGGTCACCCTTACTTATGAGGCCCATTAGGGTGGTACCCCATCCCCGCCCACATAGCCATCGCCCCTTCTGCCACCAGGGGGGCATAGCTCCACACCCGTAGGGAAGGAGGGTCTATAGACATCCATGAGGAAGCAGCAGCACAAACAGAGATGATGCACATATCTACTCCACCAGGACCATCTATACCTATGGGGAGCACAGGATGCCCATGTCACCCCACGATACCCCAGGGGGTAATGCATCCCTATCTTGCACCGACTGCACTGAGCACCGTGCGACTGGAGAGCTATCCGATGAGCGTAGATGAGTTGGGCAGCGTATCGGTGTGCTCAGTCTTTGCCATGAACGGAGATGCGACACGACTTGCTATCTTTCCGGTGTCCGACGAGCGTGAGCGGGTGCATTTGCTCTCTCAGCAATTTTGCCCTCAGCCAACTATTGAGACGCTGGACTGGCAGTTCGTCCTTCAGGTATTTGACGACCTCCCCAGCTACGGCAGTCCTGGGATAGAACCACCTATGCGGGGCCGTGTGCCCCGTAGCCCGTCCCACCCCGCCACCATAGGGGACGTCGGGAGCAGAGTGTTAGAGACTGGTGCTGTTCATCCGAAGCATAGTGGTCCAAACAGCTACGAATTCGTATCTAAAGTGGCCAAAGAAGCAGGGGAATCGCCACAATCCTGCGCGGTGGTGCGGGATGACGCGGGCACAATCCTTCCCATCTTATCCTGGCGGGGGCGGCTATCCCCCCCTGGTCAGACTTCTGTGGAACCTTTCGGACGCGAAGAGAAGCACGGGGGGTATCGCGCACGATTGGTCAGTTTTCGTCAGGTCGGCTTAGGGAACGGATGTGTCTGTGATGCGTGGCTCTGGTCCTCTTAGGACTTGCTCTGGTGAATGCCAGCGAGTTCTCCCACGCAACGCTATATACTTCCCTCGTCATAGGACGAAATATCATGGGCTTCGCAACCGCTGTAGAGATTGTGATCGGAAGGCCCGTCGGGAGCGGCAGCATGAACGCTATCAAATTGATCCAGCCTTTCGGGAGCGTTGTAATTCTGCCGCCCGTGATGCACGCCGCCGACATCCGGAACGTGCGAAGGGATATTGTCAGCGCCCCAAATACAAAGAGGAAAACAAGCAGCGTTGCCGAAAGGACCATGAACGTAAAAAGATGCTCTGGTTGGACGATGCCTACTATCTGAAAACCATCGATCAGTCCTATCGTATTGGGTGTGCTCATCCTGAATGGTTAATAGAATGCTACTATGATCGCGGGGGCAAGAGGTGGCTTAACCGTATCGATATCCGCGCGGCTGGCAGCCCCAATAATGGGTTGCCCTGGTCTCATGTGGTATGGGCTCATACGCATCGGCGCCGGGTTCTACCAAGATGGCTCATCCATCACTGGGACGGGAATCCAAGGAATAACACTCCAGGGAATTTGCTTCATATCCGCGAGAGCGACCATGCCAGCGTACATTGCGGTGCCTCTAAGAAACCATCGGATGGCCTTCTGCGCGTTGTTGGAATATCTGAGGACGGGGATGCGCTTCTCGAAAGGACGCCCCGTTTCAAGGAGAGATATGATGTGGTCTCCCGTCAGTTCGCTCATTTGCGGGATGCCCAGCGACGCTGCCCTATTGCCATTGAAAGGAAATGAATGCTAAAGGGTCGGATGGTCGACGCAGCGCAGCAGCAGAGAAGATTGCTGCTGTTATAGAGGGGGAAGGAAGGGATGTCATGAGCAATCCTGGTGAGGACACACAGGTCAAGGCAGAGCGCATGTGCGATGCTCTGACCCGGCTGCAGGATGCTTATAGAGACTTGGCTATAGGCCAGGGGATCGGTCGGCCAACCGACGTCCAGGCTCCATCCGATGGACCCTGGACAAGGGCTGCTCGGCGCCGGGCGGCCGCACGCAAAGCCTGGCACCGCCGACGCCGCCTGGTGCTGGCCGCCTACGGCGGGCGGTGCTGCGAATGCGGCACGGCCGATGCCCTGCAGTTGCACCACCTGAATGGGACCGGCGAGTCGGAGCGAGAGCGACGCCGGGCACCTCCGGGGCGGCGCCAGTGAGCCAGGCGATTGTGTACCAAGGCTGCGGTAGGCGGGGTCCCTCAGTCATGCCGCTCTCCTTCCTCTCCGGCTCAACGCCTCGGCGACCGCGTCCGCTGCGGCGTCGGCGTCGCTGACCTCGAAGGCCGCGTAGTACCGTGCCGTGGTCCTGGGATCGGCATGGCCGAGTAGCTTCTGTGCCACGAAGATGCTCCGCGTCTCCCTGGTCACCATCGCCCCGAACGAGTGCCGGAGGGAATGCACACGCAGGTCGCCCCGGCCGATCTCCCGGAGCCAACGCATCACGATCTTTTGCGCCTGCCTCACCGAGAGGGCCTCGTTCCGGCGCCCCTCGAAGAGCCACCATCGAGGCTCCTCACGGGCCACGTACTCGCGCAGGAGCCTGGCCATTGGCGCGGGAAGCGTGACGGTCCGGAAGCGTGGCGGGGTCCCGTTCCTACCCTTGCTCGTCCGCAGCATGAGCCGGACGCGACCGCCGGGGCCATGCTCCACTTGGTCGCGGGTCAGCCGGACTAGCTCCCCAACCCTGGCACCGGAGCCCACCAGGGCCGCGAGAAGGGCGCTGTCCCGCCTGCCACGTCGTGCCCGGCGGTCAGGGGCGCGTAGGAGCGCCCGGACCTCGCGGGGGCGCAGGACGGCGGGACCCTGAGCCTGGGCCGTGTGTGTCTCCGTTGCTATCGTGGTCATGGTGTTGCCTCCTATCCCTACGATCGGATCATGCTAGGCGGCCCGCACCTTGACCGTGAAGGGGATATCGGCAGAGCCGCCGTTATTAGCTGCCCAGGAGCAGCTTGGTGGAGCGAGGATGGGCGCCGCAGCGTCTGGCGATCTCTCGCACGGGCAGGAGTTGCTCGCCGAGGACGTTGAACACGTCCAGGCGGTTGGCGGCCATCAGCACCCTGGCGGGCTGCCAGCCCGCCATCGCCCTCGCGATGGCGTCAGGCCGAGGCTCTCGTCGCGGCGACTGCGTTGTCATGGCGGCACCTCCCCCGTTTGATGACGCCATTCTAGCACTGCGACGGCATCCGGGGCTTGACAAGGGGGCAGCAAAGAGCCATATTAGCATGTACTTATGAACACACTTCCCGAACTTGACCGCCTCGTTCGTGTCTACAGGGCCCTGGGCGACCGGACCCGTCTGCGCCTGGTCACGCTCCTGGCCGGCCTGCAGCCTGGAGACGCGCTGTGCGTGAACGTCCTCGTCGCTGAGCTGGGCGTCTCCCAGCCTGCCGTCTCCCAGCACCTGGCGGTCCTCCGGGCCGCTGACCTGGTCATCGGGGAGCGCCGGGGCTATCACGTGCACTACCGGCTAAACCCGGCTGCTCTCGCAGCGTACCGGCGTCAGGCCTTCGCCCTGCTTGGGGAAGAGTTCGTGGCCTCGCCCGCCGACGCCCTGCCGTCGCAAGGGCGTGCCCCGGGAAGGCCAATGCGTCACGCGGAAGAGAAACTCTGAAGGAGGTGCGAGACATGTGTGGAGGTCATCACGGCTGGGGAGGAGGCGGACCATGCTGCTGCTGTGGTGGGCAGCACAGACAGCACGGCTGCGGCTGCGCCGGACATGACCGGCAGCACGGCTGTTGCTGCGGCGGCCACCCGTACGGCTTCCAGCGCCGGTTCTCGACCAAGGAGGAAGAGGCGTCAGCGCTCGAGGAGTACCTGAAGGAGCTAGAGGCCGAGGCCAAAGGCGTCCGCGAGCGCCTTGAGGAATTGAAGCGGGGCTGAGCCACCCTCTGCGGTGCGGCTTGCGCGGCCTTTCGCGAATCGTGGGCCGCGAAGTTCCCGGTGCTACCTCGTCGCCCCACCTGTCAGGCGGATACCACGCGGTCCCCGGTCAGGTTCAGCTTGTACTTCCTGATCTGTTCGGGCGGAATCCGGCGGCCGACGGGATCGACAAACGCGAGGGCGTCCTCCGGGCACTGGACGATACAGGCGCCGCACTGCACGCACTCGCTCTCGCTGAGGATGCGGGCCTTGTGGAGCTTGCTGTCTATCTCGTAGCAGTTCTTGGGGCAGACCTGCTGGCAGATAGCCCGGCCTTCGCACCTGTCGAGGTCGAGCTCGACGCGGAGGAGCCTGTCCTCGTGAAGGCCGCTCTTGTAGACGGGCGTGCTGCCCGCGAGGTCGAGGCTGATCAGGAGAGCGATAGCCAGACCAGCCAGTCCCCAGCCCAGAATCGCCGTCCAGTGCCAGCCCGCGGCCAGGCGACCGTAGGCGGCCAGGCCCGCGACCAGCATCGCCCATACCACCAGCACCTTCTGCGAGCGCTGGTCGAAGACGATGAGGTATCTCGTCCAGCCGGGCAGCGTGTGCTCTGACGAGACGACGGCCCGCCTCGGGAGCCAGGGGAAGCCGACGAAGGTCAGCAGGGCTAGGGCCCACACGAGCGCCAGGAACGGCAGGGCCAGACCCCTCCACCAAACAAGGAGCGGGACGAGCGGGATGGTGGAGATGGGGAAGGCCCACATGACGGCCATCTCCAGGCGCTGGCCCAGGTCGAACCTGACCGTCCGCATCCGCTCTGTCTTGCGGTAGTGGTTGTCCAGGTAGGCGGGTATGTCTTCGGCATAGACGGGCCCGAAGACCGGACGCCAGCCCGTTCTCTCCTCCAGCGCACTGCGCTCGACGCCGGTAGCGCTCAGTTGGGGCAGGATCAGGCGGCGGTGCTCCACCAGGTCGCCGATGCCGCTGGTCTTTATCACCGATACGACGTCGTCCGTCGTGAAGTGGCCGCCTGCCGCCGCGCACCACACGTTGATGCCCCGGGTGTTAGCGACCAGCAGGTAAGCGTCGATGCCTCTTAGGACTCTTGCCACCCGGCGCACGGTGAGCCCGAAGTTGCCGGTGACGAAGACCGGCGACCGCCGATCGGGGTTGCCAAGTCGTCTGAGGCCTGTCTTGACCGGGAAGGGCAGAAAGCGAAGCGCGGTCTGGAGGACATCACTGAGGTAGCCGCCCACGGCATTCTTGGTCCTGGCTTTGCTCCGTCTCATCGCCTTAGGGCAGCGACGGTCTGGAAGTCGCCCAGCAACGTCGCCTCCCTCCAGTCTATCTCGAAGCCCGCCGCGGCGATCTTGCTCTCCAAGTCTCTCACCGCGTGCGTGGTGGTCTGCGTGAGGATATAGGTCACGACCAGCAGAGGAAGGCGGACCAGGAGGTGCAGCAGTCGCTTGGGCCACGACGGGGGCACGGTCTCGTCGGCGATCACTAGACGACCCCCGTCGACTAACAGACGATGGCACTGGCGCAGCACGAAGTGCTGCTCGTCGTCTGAGAGCTCGCTGAAGATGAGAGTGCCGGTGATGAGATCGAAGCTGTCGGCCTCGAGCCTCTCATCCAGGTCGATGGCGCTCATCTGCAGCAGGGTGACGCCCTGCTCGAGCCCAGCCTGCTCCACCTTTCGGCGCGCGATGTCCAGCATCTGAGGGGAGACATCGATGCCCGTGACCCGCGCGCCGCGGCGGGCAAGCACCACCGCCAGAGAGCCCGTCCCGCAGCCGATGTCTAGCACGCGGACCCCTTCTGCGGCGAACTTCTCCGCTATCCGGCGGTGGACCTTGTCTATGTGGCCGAAGGAGAGGAGCCGTATCCCAAGGTCGTAGCGGCGGGGGGCCGACTCCAGGGCTTTCATGAAGACGTAGCTCATGCTGGCGGCCCCGCTATAGCGGATACTTCCTTATCCCCTACTGGCCCGTCGCGCCCCGCTGGCGGGCGACAGCCTCTGCCCACGGGCGCTCGACGCGGCGGGCGCCCGCCTGCACCAGCGGCGAGATGACGTCGGGGTCGGTCATGACGTTGACGCAGGCCGGCCGGCCGCTGGCGAAGGCGCGCTCGATGGCAGGGACGATCTCAGACGGCTCCTCGACGAACTGGCCGTAGACCCCGAACCCCTCGGCTGCCTTCTCGTAGCGAGTAGGTCCCAGATCAGTGCCCACGACGCGGTCCTCGCCCAGGCTCACCATCTGTTCGTGCCTGCACATGCCCCAGGCCTGATCGTTGTTGATGACGACCACGATGGGCAGGTTGTGGCGCACCGCCGTATCGAACTCGCTGAAGTTGAGGCCGACGGAGCCGTCACCGGTAAGGACCAGCACCGGCTCCTTGGGGTAGGCGAGCTTCGCCGCCAGGCCGAAGGGGATGCCCGTCCCCAGGCAGCCCAGGTAGCCGTGGCCCAGGTGGCGGCCCGGCCTCAGCGGCGAGCGGGCCAGCTCCGTCCAGACAAACGTCTCGCCGCCGTCAACCGCCAGCACGCCGCTATCGGCCATGAGGGCGCTGACCTCGTGGGCCAGCCGGTAGGGGTGGATGGGGCGCTTCTCCGGCTCCAGGCCGCTGGCGAACAGGCGCCGCATGGTTGATCGGGCCTGGCCGAGCTTCTCCACCCACTCGTCACGGCGGGGCAGGGTGCGCTCCCGGGCCGCGCGGATGAGGGCACGCAGGGTCTCGCGGCAGTCCGCCACGATCCCCACGTGGATGTCGCGGCCTCGCCCGATCTCCTCCCCCTCGATGTCCACCTGGATGATCTTCGCCTCGGCGGGGATGGCGGAGCCGCGAGGGCCCGTGAACAACCCCAGTCTTGCGCCCAGGAGAAGAACCACGTCGGGCGGGCCGGCCATAGCTGCCGTGGCGCCCACCAACTGAAGGGGCCCCAAGCCCAGCGGGCTGTCCTCCGGAACGGCGCCGCGCGTTATGCCGTTCGCGCAGACCGGGATGCCGGTGAGCTCGGCGAACTCCCGCAGCTCGTCGCTCCCGCGGGCGGACCAGACGCCGCGGCCAGCCATGATGATGGGTCGCTCTGCCCTCGACAGCATGTCCAGTGCCTTCTCGACGGCTTCCGGTGGTGGGGCTGGCGCCGCTTCCGGCCGAGAGATCTCCGGGAAGCGGACGCTCTCTTCCTCCACCTGGGCGCGCACCACGTCGGCGGGGATCTCGAGGAAGACGGGCCCAGGCCGGCCGGTAGTGGCGTGGCGAAAGGCCATGCTCACGTACTCCGGGATGCGCCGGGAGTCCCCGACCAGGCGCGACCACTTGGTGATGGACTGCATAAGGGGCACGCCATGTAGCTCTTGGAGGGGCATCAGCTCCTCTTCGACGAGGCCGTGGCGCCCGCCCACGACCAGCATGGGCACACAGTCCATGTAGGCGTTGGCGACGGCAGTCACGATATCGGTGACGCCGGGGCCGGCCGTCACCACGGCTACACCGGGCTGGCCGGTAAGCCGAGCCCAGGCATCGGCCATGTGCCCTGCGGCCTGCTCGTGGCGCGTGTCGATGATGCGGATGCCGTGGTCCAAGCAGGCCTGGAAGATAGGGTCGATGTGGCCGCCGTGGAGAGCGAAGATATTGGCTACCCCCTCTTTTTCCAGCATCCTGGCGAGCATCTCGCCGCCGTCGATCTTCATGGTGGGCTCCTTTCCAGTGCTCTGGTCGCGGCGCTCACCGCTCAGCGGTCGCTCCCAGCCAATTGCGGATGTGGACCGCGATCTGCTCCCCCGCATCCTCCTGGAGGAAGTGGCCAGCGCCTGCGATGACGAGCGACGGCGCGACGTTCCGGAAGATTGCGCGCAGTTGCGACTCCCACGGCCCCGTGATCGGGTCGTTGTCCGACCACGGCAGCAGCACCGGCAGGTCCAGCGTCTTGAGCGTCTCGATGGCGACGCGGTTGTCGTAGGCGCCGGGATGGTCCGGGCGCACAGGTACGAGCCGGGGGAAGACGAGCGCAGCGGTCTCGTACTCGCTCGATGGAAAGGGGGCGCCGTAGGCAGCGGCCTCGGCATCGCTGAGGGCGCGGCGGGCAGCCATCCGCATGATCGCGGGCACGTCCAGCGATCGCTGTTGCTGGGAGAAGCGTCGCCAGCGCATGAACGGCTCGCCCAAGTCGCGGCCGTCCGGAAAGCCCGTATTCATCGCCACCAGGCGGATAAAGCGCTCCGGCATCTGGGCGAGGGCGCGCAGGCCGAGCAATCCGCCCCAGTCGTGGCAGACGAGCGTCACGCGCCGCAGATCGAGCGCCTCGATGAAGCCGCGCAGCCATCGGACATGTGATTTGTAGGTGTAGGCATTGTCGGCCACCGGCTTATCGGACCGACCGAAGCCGATCAGGTCCGGCACGACTACGCGCCCTACCTCTGCGAGTAGCGGGATCATGTGCCGGTAGAGGTATCCCCAGGTCGGCTCGCCGTGGAGCATGAGAATGGGGTCACCCTCGCCCTGCTCGACGCAGGCCATACGCAGGCCCTCGACCTCCACGTAGCGCGGCTGGTACGGGAAGCCAGGCAGATCGGTGAAGCGGTCATCGGGCGTGCGCAACACTGAGCCCTCCGGCCAGGTCGTCTGCACGCCAGCGAACTGTGCTACCTGCGCCACATCCGCCGGGTCGAGGCCATCGGCGACCTCCGCCACCCAGAGCGAGAAGTCGAGCAGGTCGGCGTCGATCTCGTGCTCGGGCGGGCGGGGCTCGTAGCGGTCCCAGTGGCCGTACACCATCGCCATCGAGGGACGACCGCGACCGAGGTCAGCGAGTTCGAGGGCGTATAGATGATCGTGCCGCGAGCGCCAGTAGACGCGGCCGGCGCGGATGCCCGTGGCGCGTTCAATCGCCTCGGCCACCTCTGGCCGCACGTCCAGCTCCTGCTCCCAGACCAGCGGGTCGGATCGGAGATAGGAGAGCTCCTCGGCAGTTGGAGTGATGAACTTCACGGTGCCGGCCCCACTGTGCGGTTCAGGAACTCGACGATCGCACGGGCGAGGTCCGGTCCGCGGTCGTCCTGGAGGAAGTGGGCGGCGTTATCAAAGGTGGTCGGTCCCTCGGCGTGCGGCAGCAGTTCCTTAAGGCGATGGGCGTACTCGATCGGGAAGACGTTGTCCTCGGGCGCCCAGAGCAGGACGGTCGGCACCCCGGCCAGCTCCGGCAACCGGCGCTCGATGGCCTGCATGTCCGCCCAGCCGCGGTCGCCCTCGCGCAGAGGGATGGTGCGCGGCCAGGTGAGCACGACGTGGTCCGAGTCCGGCTCGTCGAAGATGTGGTGATAGGCTCGGGCCTCCTCCTCGGTCATGCCGCGGCGGGTGGTGACGGATGGGCCACCATAGGAGAGCACCTTCTGCCGCTTCATGAAGAACTGGCCGATGAGGGGCGCGTGCCAGGTCGTCCACGGCAGCGGCGAGGCGTGGAAGCGGCCCACGTATCCGGTGAACAGCCAGGTATTCATCAGCACGAGCGCCGCGAGGCGTTCTAACCGTTGCAGCGCCGCGCCTACCCCCTGCGGCCCGCCCCAGTCCTGACCGACGATGACGAAGCCGTGGAGCCGGAGCTGGTCGATGAGCGAGGCGAGGTCGGCGATGTGGTGAGGCAGGGTGAGCGCGGCGTCTACACGTGGGTGGTCGGAGTAGCCAGCGCCCACCCAGTCCGGCGCGATGGCGCGGTAGCCCGCCTCCGTCAGCGGCCGGATGAAGTCACGATAGAGGAAGCCCCAGGTGGGATTGCCGTGAAGCAGTAGCACCGGACGCCCCTCCGGCCCGCCCTCGTCCACGTAGGCCATCGTGCGCCCGTTCACCGTGAGCGCCCGTTGCTCCCAGGGGAAGAGTGATGTGAGCCAGTCGGGTTTGGCGCGGAGCGTGGGGTTCATATCGGGACGTCCTCGTTTGCCATGGGAACCGCTGGTCACGGGCCCGACAGCGCGGCGATGGGCTTGCGACAAAGCGTAGCACCAACCCTCGAAGCGGTCCAGCAGGGCACACGCCGATGGCGATGCGCACGCCGCCGCGCATCGTCAGGTAGCGCGACCGGCTCGTCGGGGCAGCGGAGCCATCACTCATAGGACGCTGGGCCGGTCAGGGGAAGAGAGCAGCCAGAATCTCTTCTATGCGGTCTATGATTAGGAGGTGGCCCTCGCCAGGGTAGAAGGTAGCGCGGCAGTTTGGGATGGCCTCAGCTTGATAGCGGCCCATGGACGGAGGGACATTCACGTCCACTTCTCCCTGCCAGAGGTGGACCTCCATCCTGATGTCCTCCAGCCGGAATCCCCAGGGACGCGCGTATAACACGCATTCCCAAGCAGCACCTCGACCTCCGGAGCGAAACGCTTCGGCAGTGTCCTCCATGAACAGCGCCCTTATCTCAGGACGAGCCAGCACGGCCTTGTCGGGCTCAGGCAGCGAGCGCATCATCAGCGAAATAGCGCGATCGGGAAAGCGCCGCGCTCCTTGAGCCATCAGCCAGTAGGGCAAGTTCACAAGCCAGGGAAGGCGGCGGGCCATGCCGAAGATGAAACGATTCCGCTGGCTCATGCCCTCGGTGGCTCCTGGCACCTCGAAGGGGCCTACACCGCTGATGATGCCTGCGGCGGTCAAACGCTGGGGAATCTTGAGGGCACACGCCGCCACGTACGGCCCACCGCCGGAAACTCCCGCGACGGCAAACCGGTCAACGTTCAGAGCGCCGGCCAGCTCAACCACGTCGTCTGGCCAGTCGAGGAACGTACGACGAGGTTTGAAGTCCGAAAGCCCGTAGCCCGGGCGGTCGATAGCGATGACACGAAGGCCGAGCTTCTTCGCAGCATCATGGCCGAACCGTGCCTCAAGTCGCGAGCCGGGCATGCCGTGAAAGAAGAAGGCCGGCTTGCCCTCGGGGTCTCCGTATTCCGCATAGCCGAGGAGCCGCCCGTCCCTCAGGCGAAGTATGTTGTCAGCCTTGTTGGAAGCCATTCGCCAACTCCTACTTGCGAGACAACGCACACCACCCCTCAGTTGTGGAAGCGCGGCGGCCGCTTCTCTATGAAAGCGCGCGCGGCCTCGGAGTGAGCGGGCAGACGGCGCACCTCGCGGAGAAGGTACCCCTCCTGGGTAACGACGCGGCGCAGGTCACCCTCGACGGCGTTCTCGTGGAGCAGGCGCTTGGCGGCCCAGGTCGCCTCCATAGGGTTCGCGGCGATCTCCTCTGCCAGCGACATTGCCTCGTCCATGAGACGCTCGTGGGGGACAACCCGGTCCACCAGGCCCCGCTCCTTCGCCTCGGCGGCGTCGATGATGCGGCCCGTGAGGGCGAGGTAGAGAGCGTTGCTCAGGCCCGCGACCAGGGGCAGGTAGCGGGTGCTCCCGCACTCAGGCGTCAGTCCTACCTTGACGAAGCGCGCGGAGAAGGTAGCGCGCTCTGATGCGATACGGATATCGCACGCCAGGGGCATGGTAAGGCCGACACCGATGGCTGGGCCGTTGATGGCGGCGATTATAGGCTTGCCTCGGCTCAGCGCGATGGGCACCTCGGGGCTGCCGTCCCGGAAGAGGAGACCCGAGGTCGGCGCGGTCTCACCGCGGGCCGCCAGGTCATCGGACCAGCCGCTAATGTCCGCGCCAGCGCAGAACCCCCGTCCCGCCCCAGTCACCACCAGAGCCCCCACCTGCCGGTCAGACGCCGTACGCTCCACCACATCGATGAACTCGGCCTCCATGGTCGGCGTCCAGGCGTTGAGCTTCTCCGGGCGATTGAGGGTAATGAGGGCAACGCGGCCACGGCGTTCGTAGCGTGTCTGCCCGTTTGCGGGCGCATCCTCCGACATCGCTTCCTCCCGACGGCGCGATTTCGCCAGCCCCTGGGGGCAGGCGTCTGCAATGTAGCACAACGGCTAGTTCCTTGTCGTCCGGTTCGTCCGCGAGGGCTAGCGCGCCGCCATCGGCTCGAAAGAGTCATAGGGGAGCATGTCTGGCCCGAGGTGAGAAGCACAAGCGGCGGCCGCTGTGGCTCTACTGACGTCGGTTACGCGGCCGCCTTGTCGCCCGAATCCTCTGTGTCCGCGAGGGGCGGTTCGTTGCGCTCGCGGAGCCGCACCAGGGCTTGCACAACCCTGGGACTGAACTGCGTGCTTGAGCACTCAACGATCTCCCGCAGAGCCTGGGCGATGGATCGGGTCGCCCTGTAGGGCCGGCCGCTGGTCATGGCGTCGAAGGCGTCGGCGACAGCGACGATAGTCGCGGCCTCGGGGATGGCTTCGCCTGACAAGTCGTTGAGGTAGCCGCTGCCGTCCCAGCGCTCGTGATGCGAGCGGGCGATGGTGGCCGCCAGCTCGAATCCCCGTTGCTCGGCCAGGAACTCCGCGCCCCAGGCGGTATGCTGCTTCATCAGTTCCCATTCTTCTTCGCTGAGTCGGCCCACGTTGGCCAGGAGGGAGTCCGGTATGCGGATCTTACCGATGTCGTGGAGCACAGCCGCCAGGCCCAGCTCTTTCGCGTCCTTCTCGCTGTAGCCGAGCTCACCGGCCAGCGCTTCGGTCATGGCGCGGACGTTCTGGAAATGGAGACCCGTGGTTTGATCGTGGGCCTCGGCGGCGGCGGCGAGCAGCATCACCGTCTCGGCCTGGGCCTCAGTGAGGCGGACTGAGGCCGACTGGAGCTCCTCAACCAGCGCCGCCATGCGCACGATAGCAGTGACCTGGCTGGCAACAGCCATCAAGAACTGAGCGTCGCGGGGTCCGAAGGCCGCTTCCCGCTTGCTGGCGACCGACAGGCTACCGATCAGGTCATTCTGCCAGAGCATGGGCACGACTATGGCCGATCGCAATCCCGTTGCGCGCAGCAGATCGCGTTCGACACGGGTAAGGCGCGGATCGTGCTGCGGGTCATCGAGGATGATTGGGCGCCCCTGCTTCACCAGCAGACGTATCGGGTGCCGAGCGTGGCTGGGCTTGCGCTGCTCGCGCTTCCACGCCTCCATCAGGTCGTCCGGCAGCCCACCGAACGTATTCAACTCTGGTGGCACCTTGGGCTGAGGCGCGAACAGCTCGAAGCTGACCGCGTCGTAGCTGGCTGCGACCGACAGCCGACGAGCCACTAGCCGCAGCTTGTCGCTCAGTTCGCCCGGGGACGTCAGGAGCGGGACGATCTCTCCCACCATCTTCGCGGCGCGCTCGTCACCGAGGGGCTGCGAAATGGTCATGCTGGCCGAGCCCAGCGGCCGCTGCCGTTTGGCGCCGTACATGCCGCTATCAGCCAGGTCGATCAGCTCCTCGATCCTTCCAGCCTCGGTGGGGTAAGTCGCCAGCCCCACGCTGACAGCTACCGGCACGCTCGCGTCGCTCTGCGGATCGCGCAATGCGGCCCCTGCCAGCGCGCTCAGAACCTCTTCGCTATAGCGTTCGGCCGCGTCGCGGTCAGCGCCCGGCAGGACCGCCACGAACTCATCCCCTCCGTAGCGTCCCACCAGCGCGCCGTCTCGCAAGAGGGCATCCGCAACCGCCACGAGCACGGCGTCTCCGACCTGGTGACCGAACGTGTCGTTTATGGCTTTCAGGTCATCAACATCGATCATCGCAACGGCGCACGGAGCGCCATCGCGGCCATCGGAGATCAGGCTGCGTAGCTCGTCCACGATGGCTGCGTGGTTAAGCACGCCGGTCAGCGGATCACGCCGGGCATGCTCCCGCTCAGCCTCGAGCGCGCGCTCGAGCAGTGCGGACTTCTCCTTTAGGTCCGCCTGCGACTTAGCGAGCTTCACCCGCTGCCGCTCGATGTGCTGGTTGTAGCGTTGCAGTCGCTCCCGCGATTCGACCAGTTCGCGGTGGGTGTGCATGGCCTTCAGGGCGGTGGCCACCTCCGCCGCCAGAGCCTCAAGATATCTGACCTCCTCATCCGGGAAGGTGTGCGGGCTGAACGAGACTACCGCCATCACCCCCAGCACCTCGTGCTGGAAGAGCAGGGGGAACAAGGCGGAGGACCTCAACAGGGCCCGCTGGAAGAACTCGCGGGCCGGCTCTGGGACGCGCTCGTCGTTCTGGAGGTCTGGCAGAAGGAGCGGCTGCCGCGTCTGCACGACGCGGACGTAGCGGGGGTCGGGGTGATCAGGGTTGAGGGTATCCCGCCAGAACTGAGCCAGCGACCCGCTTGACATGCGCGCCTTATTGATGATGCGGAGGACGAAACGCTCGGCGCTGGCATCGTACACGTCGATGCTGACGAAATCGTAGCCCGTCGAGGCAGCCAAGGCCGTGGCCATGTCCTCCAGAGCACCCGCCGCGTCCTGCGAATGAATGAGAAGCTGTCCAGCGTTAGCCAAGGCAGCAAGCTGGCTCCTCTGGCGATGCGCGCGTTCCACGTTCAGGAAGCGATCGGTCAGTACGGCGAGGCTGGGAAGCGCTGCCTCTACGAAGCGGAGCGCGGCCGCCCATCCCTTCTCGTCCCAGAGCCCTCGCAGGATACACATCTCGGCGGAGGTGCCGCTAAAGGGGACGGCGAAGGCCAGAAACTCGCGCTGCTCGGTCTCGGCCGACGCAAGGTCCTCGAGACGGTGCCCGTGCAGGCTGAAGCCGAGGGGACCGTCTGTCTGCACGACCTGGCGCTGAAGGATCCACAGGCCGACCTGAGAGAACTCCAGCTCAGGGCCCTCCCCGCCGTCCCCGCAGATGAGGAAGTCCTGGTCCTCCGCGTAGACTATGGCCGCCCTGGTTGCCCCGGTGGCCCGCCGCAGGATATCGGCTGCCTCCCGGAGACCTTCCTCGCTCGCCGGCCCCGCCAGCGTCAGCCGAGCGAGCCGGCGGAGGGCGTCGAGCTCTTTCTTCATGACTACTCCGCGAGCCATAGGGACGCTCACATTCGGAGGGTCCCCTCGGTATCATCGACAGCCTTCCTCTGCTTCTCCAAGGTTAAGCGTCGAGCAGCAGGCCGAATGTCCGGGAAAAAGACCACGGCGTAGGCGCTCTCCCAAGCAGGCGAAGGGACTTGTGGACCAGCACCGCCCGGCTTAGCGATCGCGCCCGCTTTCTAGCAGAAGCTGGGCAGGTGGACGAGCCTTTTGACGCACCTGATATACTGAGCCCACGAAGCCATCTTCTCAGTTGTCGTGGAATGCGGATGAACGGGCCAGACCTGCCGGCGGCATCGATTCCGTTCGAGCTTAGTTGTCTGGGATGCGGCGCGCGGCGCCGTCCTGCGCTCGACGTGCTCTGCGAGTCGTGCGGCGCGCTGTACGAAGTCGTCTACCAGGAGGCGCCATCGAGGCTGGCGCCACGCCTGCCGCTCCAGAGACCGGAGCAGCGCATACGGCTGGGAGAGGGCGACACACCGCTGCTTGAGCTGCGGCGCCTTGGTGCCGAGATGGGCCTCGGGCGGCTCTGGGCGAAGCTCGAGCACCAGTCCCCGACAGGCTCGTTCAAGGACCGTGGTTCATCGGTGCTGATGTCCGTGGCGCGCGAGCACGGCCTGAGCGAGTTCGTCGAGGACTCCTCCGGCAACGCCGGGGCCTCGCTCGCTGCCTACGCCGCCACGGCCGGCATCCAGGCCAATGTGTTCGCTCCGGCCAGCGCCCCCAGGATGAAGCTGGAACAGATCAGTATCTACGGGGCGGACTTGCATCTCATCGAGGGTCCCCGCCAGGCAGCTACCGATGCGGCCCAGGCCTTCGCCACGACGCACGGGTTCGTCTACCTGTCGCACAGCTACAGCCCGTTCTTCTCGGAGGGGATGAAGGCATTCAGCTACGAAGTCGCAGCGAGCGAGGCGGCAGCTGCGGAGCATGTCGTGCTCCCGGTCGGCAACGGTTCCCTACTGATCGGCGTGCGCAACGGCTTCGAGGAGCTGGTCACCTCTGGAGCGATCGCCGCCCCGCCGCGGCTGCACTGCGTGCAGGCCGCCGCAGTCCGCCCGATCACGGCCGCCCTCCGGAGCGAGGAGTGGGTGTTCGATCCGGATGTTTCCACCGTCGCGAGCGGCATCGCCGTCTCGAAGCCCCCGCGTATCGGGCAGGCGCTCGATGCGATTCGCTTGAGCGAGGGGAGCGCGGTGGCGGTAACGGATCCCGACATCCTCGAATGGCAGCGGCGGCTCGCCCGTAGGGAGGGCGTCTTCTGCGAGGCGACATCAGCGGCGGCCTTCGCCGGGCTGGCCGCACTGATCGAATCCGGCGCGATTAAGCGCGGGGCGCAGGTGCTCGTCCCTGTGACGGGCTCCGGCCTCAAGGAGCCGCTCGAGCCGACCCGATAGCAAAGTGCCGCTCCAACGCGGCGGGAATGCCCACGTTCAGGATGCGCTTGGCAGAGGCCCATTCCACGTCCAGGGCCTGGTTGAGCCTGTACTTCAGTACGCCCGACCCCCTCATCAACAGGCCGATGAGGATCACTCCAGCTACGCCACTGGCTATGGAGTATGCCAGGCCCGAACCCAGCACCCCCAGCTCCGGCAGGAACAGGGGCCCGGCGATCAGCAGGTAGGCCAGGATGGCGTTCAGGAAGTTCGCCAGCAGCATCAGGAGCATGGGCGTCCGCGTGTCCCCAGTCCCCCGGAAGGCCGCGCTGACTGAGTAGAGCACCGTCTGGAGGACCACGGTGGCGGAAGCGGCGCGGATAAAGGTGACCCCTAAGGGCACTACATCCTCCTCCGCCCCCATGATCCGCATGACCCATTCCGCGGAGAGCATCAGGGCTGCCGTCATGACCAGGCCCATGCCAGCGGCCACGAACACGGTACTGCGAAGAGCCCGATTGACCCCTTCGATGTCCCCCCTGCCCGTGTCCCGCGCGACCACAGCCATAGTGCCGACACCAAGGGCCAGAGAAAGGGAAAGAGGGATGAAGAAGATGAGGGTGCCCAGGCCCACCGCGGCAAGAGCTTCCCGACCCACCAACTGGCCCACCAGCACGGTGTCCACCACTCCCAGAATGGTGTACCCCACCTCCTCCACGGCGATGGGCCAGCCCAGTCGGAGGATGGTCGCCGGAAGGCGCCGCTCATCGAGGTCGACGCCGAGAGTAGCCTGGCGGACAGTGTGATCGGACATGGCCTTCGTGGTGGTGACCACCGACCCGGCCGCTGCAAGGTCGCTCAAACAGGGACGATGGAGGAGAAAGCGGCTCGCCTAGTCCGGTCGATCATAGTGGACAGCCCGGCCTGCTACCAACCGCCCACTGAAGAGTGTAGAGCCGAGAGGAGCTGGCGGTGGACTTTGACCCCGTGGCGTGGTACGGCTTCTGCGGGGTGCCCATGTCTGCGAGCTCAGAGCGTGCGCCCAACGGCGCCAGGGAGCAGGCCATCGCCATGGATGTCGATGAAGACACCGCCGCGGACACGGCCTGGTGCTGGTCAACGCCGGCGGCAGTCCCCGCACTGTGAACCTGGGCCGCACCTATTACCTGGCCCAGCTCAGCGGCGGCGGTACAGTGCCCAGTGACGGCGTCCTGCCGCCCACCTGGAATGTCAGCTACAGCGCTGTGAGCCGGGTCACCCTGGAGGCCGGCCGCGCCGCCATTCTGTTGGTGGTTCCCCCGCCCAGCGAAGGGTGAGCCAGCGGCCTGAAAGCTACGGATGGGGCTAGCGCTGGAGAAAGTCGCGGATGGCTTTGGTGACCTGCTCTGGCTGCTCCAGCTCCGTGAAGTGGCCAGCGTTGGTCACCCACTGCAGTTCGGCGTCCGGGAACTGATCGGCGGCGCCTTCGAAGTACCACTGGGGCTGGGCCGGATCCTTTTCCCCCTGGAGCAGCAGGACGGGGAAGTTCATCTGAGAGTACAACTGCTGTCGCGCCAGCAGCGTCTCCGCGCTGGTGTCGCGGAAGTAGCGAGGCACGGCCTCGGCTACCCCGGGCCGGCTGAACTCCTCGATGATGCGCAGCATGTCCTCTTCGGCGATGGGCTGAACGGTGCGCTCGCCGTAGACCTGGCGCACGAAGGCGTCCGTGTCGGAGAAGAGCCTGGTAGCCACCGCCTGGTTACGGAGGACCACGAACTGGGGGTGGTTCCGGGGGTCCGATTTGTGGACCGGCGCCTGCATGCGGACGTACTTGATGACGCGTTCCGGGTGCCGACCCGCGATGAAGTCTCCCAACAAGGTACCCCAGTCGTGCGTGACGAGGTTGAAGCGTTCCAGGCCAATGGTGTCCAGCAAAGCCACCACTTCCTCGGCAACCCGGTCGGCCGAGTAGTCGCCGTCCGATTTGTCGGACTGGCCGTAGCCCTTGAGATCGATGGCGATGATGCGGTAATCGTTAGATAAGGCCTCGAGCTGGTAATGCCAGGAGTACCAGGACTCTGGCAGGCCGTGGAGGAAGACCACCGGTTCCCCTTGGCCGGCCTCCACATAGTGCCAGCTGAGGCCGGCGGCTTCGACGAAGTGATGGGATAGCGTGACGACCTCGCTTCGTCCCGGCCCGTTCGCTTCAGGCGGAGTCTCCGAATCATCGCAGGATATCAGAAGGGACGCCAGGGTCAGGAAGGCAGCAGTGAGGAGAGCACGAGAGAACATCAAGACAACACCGTCAAGCGGAACCACGAGGAAATCATCCGCCACAGTGACAGGGGTGTCAAATGACCACGGCAGGGCAGGCGACGCAAGGTGTGCACGTTCTGCACCGGGGCGAGGTCGTCCGCGTGCAAGTTCTCTCTGCAAGAAACCTAGCAGGGCCAAATGGCGCTTCCATGCCGTAGCTGCTGAGCCCATAATAGTCACGGGCGGTAGTAGGCGGCGGGGCAGTTATCGCGAATGTGGCGACGCCCATTTCGAGGGGGTTCTCCTCTCGCTCTCGATACTGATCGCCGACTCGCCCCAGGCCCGAACGATCCAGCAAGAGTTCTATGAAGCTAGACAAAGGAGGAGGAAGCCATGCCTTGGGAAGACGTAAAGGAGGTCTTCCGTCCAGAGACCGTCCACATGGGAGTGATGACGGTGGACCCGGAGAAGTGCACCCGACCTCGCGGCTCCGACTGTCAGTTGTGCTTCGAGAACTGTCCCTTCCGGGTCTGGGAGATAGTAGGGGAGAACGAACTCCCCCGCCTGAAGGGGGAGTACGAGTGCTTTAGCTGCTACAACTGCATGGCGGCCTGCCCGCGGGATGCCATCTCCATTGTTGACTCGTACCACGTGGACGAGGGCTTCTACGCCACCGACCCGCATCCCCTGCCGGCCAAGATGCCCCTTCAACCCCAGGACGCCGAGGGAAACCCCGACAAGTGGAATGCTATCGAGCGGGCCGTATTCTACCGACGCAGCGTCCGGAACTACAAGGACCAGCCGGTGCCTGAACCCCTCATCAGGAGAGTGCTGGAGGCAGGCCGGTTCGCGCCCAGCGCCGGGAACTGCCAGCCCTGGAAGTTCATCGTCGTCACCGACAAGGCCCTCATCGACGAGATGAACGAGGCGATATACAACGTGTTCAGCATGCTGTACAACACGTACAAGAACGAGGAGCTGGTGACGAACCTGGCCGCCGCATATGAGGCTAACCCGAGTCCGGGGCTATACGATCCCCGCATCATCCTGGGCGGGCTGGGAGCCATTGCCGGAAGAAACCTTCCGGTTTTCTTGAACGCCCCTGTGGTGATCCTGATCGCCGGCGACGAGCGTGCCATCGGCGGCCCTGAAATCAACGTCGGCATCTGCGGACAGAACATGAATCTGGTGGCCAACTCCCTCGGTATCAAGGCCTGCTGGATCGGGTTCAGCCAGGCAATCAACATGGTCCCACCTCTCCAGGAGAAGCTGGGGCTGAAGCCCCCCTGGAAGATCAACTCAGCCATGGTTCTGGGATACCCGAAGTTCAAGCAGGAAGGCGTTGTTCCCCGGGAGTTCCGGCCCATCACCTGGTTCCGCGAGGGGTCCGAGGTTCCCGAGATCGAGGAGTAGGCGGGCAGCCCGCAGCACCCGTTACGGTGACTCCGAACTCCCCTCTGATGGGACGGACCGGACGATGGGCTCAATCCTGATTCAACAGCTTGAGCAGATCTTCAGCCCGCGGTCCGTGGCCGTGATCGGGGCTTCGAACACGCCGGGCAAGTGGGGCTTCAACGTGTTCAGCCGGGTTCTCTCCTCGGCCCACGCCAGGGAAGTGTATCCCGTAAACAACAGGGCACAAGAGGTTCTGGGGGTTAGGGCCTACCCCACGGTCAGGGATATCCCGGGGGCGGTGGAACTGGCAGTGGTGGTGGTCCCCCTGGCGGGCGTCCCCTCGGTGATGGAGGATTGCCTGGCCAAGGGGGTCAAGGCCGCGGTGGTGATTACTGCTGGCTTTGGGGAGGTGGGGGAGGAGGGAAAGGCGGCCCAGGAGCAGATCGCGGCGATAGCCCGCCGGGGCGGCCTTCGCTTCGTCGGGCCGAACTGCATGGGCCACTTCAGCACCGCCTCGAACCTTTTCACCACCGGCGAGCCCCGGGCTATCCGGGCGGGGCCCGTGGCCTGTGTCTCCCAGAGCGGGAACTTCGCGGGGTACATCCTGCGCCGGGGTAACGAGATGGGGGTGGGTTTCAGCAAGTTCGTGAGCACCGGAAACGAGGCCGACCTGCATCTGGAGGACTATCTGGAGTACCTGGCCCAGGACGACGATACCAAGGTCATCACCGCCTACATCGAGGGTCTGAGGGAGCCCAGACGCTTCTTCCTGCTGGCCCGTGAGGTGACCAGGCGCAAGCCCATCGTGGTGATGAAGGTGGGCCGCACCTCCGAGGGGGCGCGGGCGGCCTGGTCGCACACCGCCGCCCTCTCCGGGGAGGACGCCATCTATGACGCGGCGTTCCGCCAGTACGGGGTCATCCGGGTAGAGGAAGTGGAGGAGATGTTCGATGTGGCCGCCGCCCTCATTCATCAACCCAGGCCCAGAGGCCGCAGGGTGGGCATACTTACGGGCGGCGGCGGATTCGGGGTCGTGGCTACCGATGCCTGTGTGGGGCTGGGTCTGGAGGTCCCGCCTCTCTCCTCCGAGAGCGTGGATGCGCTGAACAGGTACCTGCCGCCGCGCTGGTCGCACGGCAACCCCGTGGACATGGCGGGGACCTCGGAGGCCTCCTACTTCTGCCTGGGAACCCTCCTCAAGGCCGAGGAGGTGGACGCCGTGCTGGGAATCTCCTGCGTGGGATACCCCGCGGGACCCCCGCCAGAGCAGGCGTCCACCCCCACCGGTCGGAGGCTAGCCGAACACGCCCACCGGATGGCCCAGGCCGAGGAGGGCTTGGTGGACGGGCTGATAGAGCGGATGTGGAGGCATAACAAGCCGGTGATACTGGCGGCCAGCCCCGGGGGCAGGCGCTCGCCCGCTGTGTCAAAGCTGGAGGCGAACGGAGTGTTCGTCTACCCTACGCCGGAGAGGGCGGCGAGGGTCCTCAGCCATCTGGTCCGGTACGGCGAATACCTGTCCTCTCTGGATGAGCCGGGGGGCTAAGCGCCTCTCCGACCGACGCCCATCCCGCCGTTCCTGTTGCCCCAAGAGCTCAGAGGGAACCGTTGACTACCGCTGGGACCGACTGATTGGGCATGACTATGAGTTTCTTGCCGGCCAGAGGCGCGACGCGCCACGCGGGGCGCAGCCACTAGGGCCATGGTGGTACGGTGTCCTGAGGACCGGGCACGAACTCGGCTGCATCCACGACCAGCCAGCCGCCCCTCTCACCTTGGAGAGCCAGCAACAGCCAAGTGTCCGGCTCCGAGAACGCGAGGCCGACGACGTAGATGAGTGGGTCTCCTCGATCCTCCCAAAGCATGGAGCAGTACGAGCCGACGTCCGTCTCGAAGTCAGCGTACGCGCAGTCGCCCGCATACTCTAGCCCGTACTCCTCAAGATAGACGGCGATGGCCTCCTCTGGCAGGTCATATCCGATGACGGAGGGCTCAGGAGCCACGGGCCAGGGAGGCTCCATCGCCTCACCAATCGGCGCACTGTCCACCACCAGCCAGGTCTCGTCGGCCTGCTGCTCCACCAGCACCCACTCTCCGAACTCTGAGAAGGTGAGGCCCACCGCGTAGGCAAGCTGTGAGCCGCTTCCGCCAAAGAAGCTGGAGCAGACCTTGCCGACATCCTCCTCCGGGGTAGTGATAGAACAGTCGCCGGCGTATTCGCTCGGCGCGACCCAGTCGGCAAGCGCCTCCTCCGGGCTCGCGTAGCCCAAGGCAGGCGGCACGGCGGTGGCGGTCGGTTCCCTGCGTGGCCTCGGCTCGGGGCTGGGCGTGGCCTCGACGGTGGCGGTGGCCTCTGAGACCGCTGGCGCCGTGGGAGACGGCGCCGTCAACGCCGCTTCTTCCTGACTCCCGGACCCACGCTCCCGCTCGTCCCCATCGCCCGCCAGCGCGTTGTATCCCACAACACCGCCCACCACCAAAACCACCAGCGCGATGACCCCCCCGAAAATAGCCCACAGAGGCCCCGGACGCCCGGAAGGAGGCGCTGGCGCCGCTTCTCCCTCCAGACGTGCACCGCAGGAGCCGCAGTAGGCAGCCTGGGCCTCTATCTCCGCTCCACAGTTGGGGCAGCAGGGCATCTTCCTTCTCCTCGGGATTATCACTCCTATGATGAGGCACGGACGGCCAAGGCGCAACAGACGGTGGCTCGGCCCAGCTCTTACCCCCCACTCCTCCGCGACGCCCCACGGCCGCCAAGCCGTTCGGCCCTGGTTGCTACTGCACGCCGGTGCTAAGCTGTGATCGTGATGTTGCGCAGGCTCCTCGCGACCCTGTTGGCCGTTGGCGTGAGCATCCCCTTCACGGTGGCCCTTCTCTGGGCCATCGAAGGGAACGTGACCTCGGCCGCCCAGGAGAAAAGGAACTGCCCGCCGGGCTTCGTCTGGGTGCGCATGTCAGGCACCGGCTGCGTGAAAGAAATCCGGGCGCACCGGGACAACCACCTCCGCACGCCCCTCGCTCACTCGCATCATCGGGGCGTAGTACTCGTTTGTCGGTGCGGAAGCATACATCCGCTCTAGCTTTCGGTAGTGTTCCTCTTTGGTCAATTCGTTCCTCCTCCTACAGCCGGCTAGCGCGGGCAGAGGATAGCTGGACGCTAGCGTGGGTTGCTTGCGTTTGGCGCTGGCTTGACGATGAACGGCTCCGTGGGGGTCACCCTCTCGGAAGGAATGCCGTGCTAGCCACCCCTCTGGTGGGCCAGCGGCATGCCGGGGAACTGAGCCCGGAAGCGTGGAAGCGAGGCCCCTCCCAGGCTCCCCAGGTAGGCGTCGCGCAGGTCCGGCCCGCCGAAGGCGATGTTAGTTGGATTGCGGATCTTCTTTCCCTCGGGGTCCTCCAGGATCATCTCCGGCTCGCCCTGGGGCGTGATGACCGCCAGGGCGTTCATCCCCACCAGGGTCACGTAGAGATTGCCCCGAGAGTCCAGGGCGATGCCGTCGGGGAAACCCGTGGGGCCCAGGTCGGGTCCGTACTGCTCGGGCGCGCCGACGCTGCCGTCGGGCCGCAGGGGCAGGCGCACCACGTTGCGGGCCGTGGTCTGCGCCATAAACAGAGCCGACTCGTCTTCTGCCAGAGCCAGGCCGTTGGCGAAGTGGAAGCCCTCCGCCAGGAGCTCGACCCGGCCGTCGGGCGAGATACGCACCAGGGCCCCGTCGGGAGCTGGCTCGACGATGGCTTCGCGGTTGGGGAATCGCCAGGTGGAGTTGGCAACGTAGATGTTCCCCCGAGAGTCTAGAACCGGGAAGTTGGGAGTGCTCAGGGGACGGCCGTCGACGCTGTCGGCGATGACCTCGTGGCAGCCGTCCGGGAAGAGACGTTGCACGCAGCTTCCGCCGATGTTGGCGATGATGACATTGCCCTCCAGGTCCAGGCAGATCCCGTTGGGCTCGCCGCCCAGGTCGCCCAGCCGTCGCGCCCGACCATCCGGCGTCAGGGCAGTGCAGGCCCCGCGCCCGTCGGCCGCCCACACCGTGCCGTCGCTGGCCACCACCACGCCCTCCGGACGGTTGAGGTCCTCTCCAACAAGCTCCACCTGATCTAGAGAGATGCGTTCCACGGCTTCCTCCTTCTCCACGACGCCGCCAGGCCAATCCCACCCCAGCCGATGTAGCCCCGCCAATACCCTCGCCCTCTATACCCGCATTCTACCGCCACGCGCAACCCCAGCCGGAGCAGGCGCTCATCGCGCCGCGCTGGACCAGAGATTTCCCAGGCACCCCGCTGCTTCGGGCGCACGCTATCCAAAGGGGCCATACACGCTTGCGCCTTCGGTCAGCCTAACCGATAATTAGGACGGGTTAAGAAGACACCTTGGTTCAGCCCTCATTCTAGCGGGAGCCTGCCATGATCGACGAACGCACCGAGATGTACCTGAAGGCCATCGGCCAGATGGAGGAGGAAGGCGAGCCCGCCACTACCTCCGGCCTGGCCCGTCATCTGGATGTCTCCATGCCCTCGGTAACCGAGATGCTCCAGCGCCTCACCGCCAGGGGGCTGGTCATCCATGAGCCGCGAGGGCCGATCCACCTGAGCGAAGAGGGGCAGCGCCTGGCCAGCTCCCTGACGCGGCGCCACCGCCTCTGGGAGAACTTCCTGGTCCATTTCCTGGGATTACCCTGGGACAAGGTCCATGAGGAGGCCTGCCGCCTGGAGCATGCTACCTCCCCTGACCTAGAGGAGCGTCTGGCCAGCTTCCTTGGCGACCTGGAGACATGTCCCCACGGCCACACCATCCCCAGTCGAGATGGCCGCCGCAAGGCTCAGCCCGCCGTGCCCCTGACGGAATTCCCGCCCCCTGGGCCGGCACGGGTAGTGCGGATCCGCCGGGAGGCGAGGGACTTTCTGCGCCGCCTGGCCCGGCTGGACATTGGGCCCGGCCGGGTGCTGAATACCGAGGGCACCCGCCCCCGCGATGGGGCGGTGCGGGTCCGCGTAGAGGGGCATAGCCATCAGGTGGCGCCCGAACTGGCCCAGGAAGTCATGGTGGAGCCCGTCCAGGCCCCAGAGGCCCCGGCTGACACCGCCGTCCCCCTCAGCAAGCTGCGCAGCGGAGATGCAGCGACCGTCGTGGGCATCTCGGGCGGCAGGACCTTCAGGGCCCGTGCCCTCTCCCTCGGCTGCACCCCCGGTACCGAGGTGAAGGTGGTCCGTAACCCCGGCAGCGGCCCCCTCGTCGTCGAGCTGCGCGGCACCCGCGTAGGCCTGGGCCGCGGTGAGGCCGAGAAGATACGGGTCCGAAGGATAGAAAGCTCCTCATGACCACCGCCAAGACGGGCACTAAGACCCTCACCGTCGCCCTGGCGGGGTCGCCCAATACAGGCAAGAGCACCGTCTTCAACCACCTTACCGGCCTCTCTCAGCACGTAGGCAACTGGCCGGGCAAGACCGTTGAGCAGAAGACCGGCACCTGCCGACACGGCGACGCCATCCTTCACCTAGTGGACCTTCCCGGCAGCTACAGCCTCAGCGCTAACTCCCCTGAAGAGGAGATCGCGCGGGACTATGTGGCCCGGGAGGCCCCCGACGTGCTGGTCGTGGTGGTGGACGCAGCCAGCCTAGAGCGGAACCTCTACCTGGTACGCGAGCTGCTAGAGCTAAGTCGGCCCCTGGTGGTGGCTCTCAACATGATGGACGTGGCCCGAAGCGAGGGGCTCCGGGTGGATGCCAAGGCGCTGGAGGCGGCCCTGGGCGTGCCCGTGGTTCCCATGATGGCCAGCCGCGGCCGGGGGGTGTCGGACCTGCCCGCCGCGGTGAAGGCGGTGGCCGAGGACGGTTGCGCCGTCCTCTCCTCGCCTCCATCGCTCGGTGCCCACGCCGAATCGCTGGTAGCGGAGCTAGATGCCCTGCTCCCCGCCGACCTCGACCTCGGCTACTACCCCCGGCAATGGGCGCTGCTCAAGCTGCTGGAGGGCGATGTGGCCCTGGCATCGGCCTTCCGGGAGGTGCTCCCGGAGGCCACCTGGGAGCGGGTAGAAGCGTTCCTCCAGCAGCACGCAGACGCCGTGCTCGACATCGTCGGCGTCCGCTACGAATGGGCCACCGAGATCTCGGACCGGGTGCTCCGGCGGCCCGAGAGACGGCGGGTGCTCCTGGGAGAGTGGGTAGACCAGGTGGTCACCCACCCTCTGGGCGGGATCCTGACCTTCGTGGCCATGTTGTTCGGAATCTACTGGCTCATGTTCACGGTGGCCGCACCGGTCCAGGGCTGGCTGGACGAGCAGCTCGTCGGTGCGAACGCCGCCCGCATCGAGAGCGCCCTGGAGGGCTCGCCCGACTGGCTGGCCAGCCTGATGGCCGACGGCGTCCTCGGTGGAGCGGGCCTGATCCTGACCTTCGCACCCATCCTGGCCATCCTCTTCCTGGTCCTGGCCCTGCTCGAGGACGTGGGCTACATGGCGCGAGCGGCGCTGGTGATGGACCGCTTCATGCAGCTCATCGGGCTGCGCGGCCGCTCCTTCCTGCCGCTGTTCATCGGCTGGGGCTGCAACGTCCCGGCCGTCCTGGGCGCGCGCATCGTGGAGTCGCCGGGGGCACGCCTCACCACCATCCTCGTGGCGCCGCTGATGCCCTGCGCGGCACGCATGGTGATCCTGGCCCTCTTCACCAGCGCCTTCTTTAGCGGGATGATGCCGACGCTCGTGTCCTGGAGCATGGTCACGATCAACCTTGCCGTGTTGGCGGTAGTGGCCTTGCTGCTGACCCGCTTCGTCTTCCGCGGCGAGGAGAGCTCCTTCGTGATGGAGCTGCCGCGCTACCACGTGCCCAACCTGCGCACCGTCCTCCTGGCCGCCTGGCAGCGGCTGTGGACCTTCGTCAAGCTGGCAGGCACCATCATCGTGGTCATGTCCCTGCTGGTGTGGGCCCTCTCAACCTTCCCCGCCGGCGAGATCGAAGACAGCGTCATAGGCATGATCGGCCGCGGCCTGGAGCCCCTCGGCGCCCTCGTCGGCCTGGATTGGCAGATGATCGTAGGGCTCCTCACCAGCTTCGTGGCCAAAGAGCAGACCGTAGCCACCCTGGGCGTCATCCTGGGCGTCGGCGGGGAGAATGGAGAGGCCCTGAAGCCCATGCTCGCCGAGATCATGGTGCCGGCGGCTGCCATCGCCTTCCTCGCCCTCCAGATGCTGTTCATCCCCTGCGTCGCAACGGTGGGGGCCATCTGGAAGGAGACGCGAAGCTGGCGCTGGACGGGCTTCTCTATCGGCTATATGCTGGTCATCTCCTTCAGCGTGGCCGTGCTTATCTACCAGATGGCGCGGCTCTTCGGCCTGGGGGTGTAAGATGCTCCGTCAGCTTCTAGCCATGATCGCCGAAGAACGAGGGGTATGCACGAACGACCAGTTGGCCCGCCGGCTAGGGGTCTCGCAGGAGCTCATCGGCCGGTTGATGGGCGAGCTGCTACGCCTGGGATGCCTACGCCTGGGTGAGGTCGACGAGTGCCAGCCCACCGCCTGCGCGAGCTGCCCCATCCACTCCACCTGCGAGCCGATGCTCGGTGTGCACCTGTGGGAGCTGACCGAAAAGGGGCGTCGCTGGCTGAGGGAGCCGCCGGGGTCGCTTGAGAAGGGCAGCCCTCTCCAAGAGAGGAGAAGCCGATGACTAGCCAGGCCTTCACTGCGGAACTCGACGCGCTCGCCGTCTATACGGATCGCGGCATCGTGAGCAAGACGGTCTACGAGTCTTCCGGCCTCAACGTTGTTCTCTTCACCTTCGATGCCGGGCAGCAGCTTTCCGAGCACACGGCCTCCGTGCCGGCGATCATCCACCTCTTAGAGGGGGAGGCAGAGGTTCAGCTCGGCGAGCGGCACATCGACGGCAGGCCCGGCTTGTGGGCCTACCTGCCGGCGAACCTGCCCCACGCCATCCGGGCGAAGACCCGACTGGCTATGCTCCTCACGATGCTCCGTCGCGAGGAAGAGTCGATCTCGGGGAGCGGGTAGGACTAAGGGAAGAAAACCTCTACGTCCGCCCCTTGTCGGGCCTTCTCCTGTGCTGTACTCTGGGACAACCACAAGCTGACATAGCTCCCGCTCGAGGTGGGGAATGTCACCGTCGGTGTCGGCCCTCGCCAGGTTTGTCCGACCCTGTCGCCTTCTCCTCTTGCCGATCGCATTCCTGGCGGGAGTGTGGCTGAGCCCGGGTCTCTCCCCCACCGCACCTCCCGAAGCAGGCAGCTCGAGCGGGGAGACCGCCGACAGGGCTCTGGCCTCGGTTCGCGACCTGAGCCTGCCCGCTGTCCCCAGCGTGGCGTTCGCCCCGACAGCCACGCCCACGCCCGTACCCACGCCGACGCCGGAGCCGACCCCGCTGCCACCGGCACCCCCTCCCCCGGCTCCGCCGGAGCTGCCTCCCCCAGGCCCCTGGGAGCGCTGGATCGACGTTAACCTGACAACCCAAACAGTGACCGCCATGCTGGCCGACCAGCCCTGGTACACTGCCCTGGCCACGACGGGCATGCCAGGGTGGGAGACCCCTCCGGGGTCCTTCCAGATCGTCACCCGCGTCTACGACGAGACGATGACCTCGACGTCACTGGGCATCCCAGAGGAGGTCGAGAGCTACGTGATGGAGCACGTGCTGTTCACCCAGTACTTCACCAATCGCGGCCACGCCCTCCACCTCAACTACTGGCGACCCGAGTACTACTTCGGCTCGATTCCCTCCAGCCACGGCTGCGTGGGCCTCCGCTACGCCGACGCGGAGTTCTTCTGGAACTACGCCACGCTCGGGACGAGGGTGGAGGTTCACTACTAGCGGGGTCCTGGGAGAAAACGGCCGTGGCTAGACCGGCCAGGTCTCGAGGCGCTCCGCCATCTCCCAGAACAGGTACTCGTAGCGAGAGCTGGTGAGGAAGGCCCGCTCCAGCCGGGCCAGGTCGGCCTGCGGCAGCCCTTCGGCCAGCCTATCCAGAAGGTCCCGGCACCACTGGGTCAGCTCGGCGAACTCGCGAGATGAGTACATGTCCACGAACCTGGCGTAGCGGGGCTCGTCCGGGCGGCCGTGCTCCAGCAGCCGCTGGCCCAGGTCGCAGAAGCCCCACATGCAGGGGAGCAGCGCGGCCACCAGCTCGGCGAAGTCGCCCGTGGCGGCGGTGCGCACCAGGAAGTCCGTGTAGCCCTGGGTTGTGGGGGCCTTCTCCTCCCGCTCCAGCTCCTCCAACGAGATGCCGAACTCCGCCGCGTAGGACCGGTGCAGGTCCATCTCCACCCGCAGGGTGCTCTGGAGGAAGTCCCCGAACTCGGTCATGGTGACAAGATCGCGCGCCCGCGCCACCGCCAGCCCCAGGAGGCGCACGTACTCGACGAGGAACACGTAGTCCTGCCGGACCCAGAACTTGAACTTCTCCAGGTCCAGCGTCCCCTTCCCGATGCCCTGCACGAAGGGATGCTCAAACTGCGCATCCCAGATGCTGGCAACCCGCCGTTGCAGACGCTCGCTGAAGCGCTCGGCCATCGCTGCTGACCTCAGGCGGTGGAAGCCTGATAGAGCGTATCCCAGTACATGAGCTCGTAGCCCTGGAGGAGGCGGGCGGCCCGCTTGATGGCCCGGGTCTCCACCCCTCTCTCCAGACCCCGGGCGATCAGCCCGGAGGCCCGCTCCTCGAAACCCTCCGGCGGTGTCGCGAACATGTCGAAGAAGGCCACCTGGGACCTCTCCAAACCGTACCTCTCCCGCAGAGCCTCGCTCATGGCGCCGCAGTTGGCTCCCCAGGCCTCCAGGTTGACCAGGAAGGCCCCCGCCACCTCTGCCAGCGACCCGTAGGCGGCCAGCCAGGCCACGTAGGAGGCGTAGGCGTGAGCGCCGGGCAGAGGCTCGTAGGACTCCAGGGCCGCTTCGTCCATGCCCAGGGCCGTCGCAAAGCCCCCCAGAGCCTCCAGAGCAGCGGCCTCCCCCTGCAAGCTGTCGGACAGGAACTCTCGGGCCGCCGTCTCGCCCCCGTACCGCGACACCAGGAGCGCGAAGCTGCGCAGGTCGCTGCGGATGATGTGGTGCTGCTCACCGGCGAAGACGCACAGACGCTCCCGCTCGATGCGCCCCTGCCGCAACGCCTCGATATAAGGGTGCTCCCTCACCCGCGCCTCGACCGGCCGAAGCTGGTCCCGGATCTCCTGGATGAGTGTCTCTACCTGGCCCATCCTGGCTGCCCTCCTGGCGTCCCCGTTCCCGGGACGCTCCCTCATCCTGTCGCCACCCGTGTGGGGCTAGCGTTCCCTATCCTATCGACCCTGTCAAGGGCGCAGCGGATGGCACGACCTCGCCCGCGCCCAGCTCGAGTTGGAAGCGGTCCCGGAAGCGGGTAAGCACCGAGAGCACCGGGCGTCCCAGGGCCAGCACCAGCAGGCCATTGGCGACGGCGCGCCAGGCGTCCCAGCCCGCCGAGGTCAGGACG
>Ga0209979_1000405_pt1 | contig 60549 bp, 67 predicted proteins | sample AnhtaG_FD_183114 | JGI IMG/M metagenome (GOLD analysis project Ga0209979, IMG submission 183114) | Deep subsurface microbial communities from Anholt, Denmark to uncover new lineages of life (NeLLi) - Anholt_01485 metaG (SPAdes) (version 2) | ecosystem: Environmental > Aquatic > Marine > Oceanic... | reverse complement strand
TGGACGGATAGGACTTAAATCCAACATCTCGAATAACAATTTAGGAGAGCCAGTCTCTTTCATGTTCCATCTTGATGAAGATTGGTTCTCCAAATAAACATTGCAGAATTATTTAATTCCCCCGCGCTAACTGTACACACCTTAATATCTCATAAATTTCATTTTGAAATTAGCAGAGAATCCTTCAAAAACAATAGAATATTTGTTGAAGAGTGATTAAAATGTCGTTCAAAAGGATTGTGCTGGTAAAACCAAATGGAAGGAAAGGCTTGGGTTTCTCAGTCGATGTAATTCCAGTAGGTTTAGAGTACATTGCTGCATCAATAGAAAAGGAAGTGGATGACGTTCACATAGTTGATATGGAACTTGAAGAACGACCATTCCAATATTTTCTTGATATTTTTGATCCTGACTTAGTTGGTATAACAATGTCAGCGACGGATCATGATGAAGGTTTGCGACTTGCAAAAATTGCTAAAAAAAGTGGTGTTACAACAGTAATGGGAGGCTATCATCCGACTGCTATACCAGATGAATTGCTTTCACACCCGCAGGTTGATATTATTGTCAGGGGCGAGGGTGAACTTACGATGAAAGAACTTGTGCAGAAAGGGTCTCCTGAAGGCGTTCTTGGAATTTCATATAAGAAAGGTAAACGAATAATCCACAACCCTGACAGACCGCTAATAGGAGATTTGGATTCTTTACCTTTTCCAGCAAGACATCTTAGAAGACACGAATACAAAGACCACATGAACAGCAATAGCAGAGAATTTGATGTGATTACTATGTCACGTGGTTGTTGGGGAAGATGTAGTTTTTGTTGCGAGCCATATATGAATAAAGGTCGTATGCGATTTAGGTCTCCTGAAAACATAATAAAAGAATTGTTTGAAATCATAGCTTTTCACAATAAAACCCCACTCCAAATTTTTGTCACAGATCCTCATTTTATGGGCGACCCTAGAAGAATAGACCACCTATGTGACTTGTTACAAAAAAATGAATTTGATATAGTGTTTTCTGTCATGATGAGAGTGGACGGTATCACTAGATATCCTGAGCTCATCAGAAAAATGTGTAACAGGGGTATTCTTTGTTATGAGTTAGGGTTTGAAAGCCCAAACCAAAAGGATTTGAATTATGTAAAGAAGGGTATAACACTTAGTATGCAGAGAAAGGCTGTAAAAATATTAAGGGATAATAGTGCGAATGTATCTGGGACTTTTGTTATTGGTTTGCCTGGCCAAAGTGAAGAAGAGATAAAGCAATTCCCGGTGTATACTAAAAAAATCGGTTTGATGAACTGTGCATTTGGTATAGCGACACCATTCCCTAAAACAGAATTTTATGAGAAGTTGGAAAAAGATGGCCTAATCTTTGAGCGAGATTGGACAAAATATGATGAAATGCACTCTGTGTTTAAGTTAAACCCATTAAGTGCCAAAAAATTGGAAGAACTGGAAAGTTACTGCATGGCAAGATTTTGGACGTTGAATACATTCTTGGACAGGGCTAGAGCTTTACAAAAAAGTTCGGGTGACAAGATATCATTAAAGGAATTTGTAGATGAAATGATTGCAAAAGTAAAGTTCGCCAGAAATGCGGGTTACGACCTGAGGAAAGAAGGACTTGAAGATCATATCAAAGCGGTTTTAGGCGCGATTGTAGATGCTGAAACCGAAGAAAAAGAAAGAAAGATACGTGTACACGATGTCGTAGAGATGTCAAGATTCCTCAAAATTCTAGGATCACAAACTATCCAAATTACTTTGAGGTGTGACAGCCAGGCAGTAAATTATGTTATAAAAACCACAAGCAGAAGTGTGGATTACATAAAAACTATTTCTGGAAAACAAGACAACTCAACTATAGATATAAATATCGATTTAGACGAAGCAATTCATTCGCTTAACGGGTATTCGCCATTCAACCTGATGAATTATGTTTATTTCTTGAAACAGGCACGTAACATCAAAGGGATTTTCAACATGCTTAGGTTATGTGCTGCATTAACAACTGATTTAGGCTGTTCTTATCTGAAAGATAAATTCATGGGTGATTAAATGATTGATGTTAACAAAATTAAGAGAATCTGGGAAACATATAATCTCATACGAAAACTTTCCGCTATAAACGGCCCGAATGTTAGCAAGACATTATTAGACCGTGTAATGTATAATTCTGAAACATTACCTCCTTTAGGAAAGGAATACTGGTGGTTTCTTTTCTTTGGTCAAAATGGAGAAAAGCCTATACAATTAATGTTACTGATATTCAGAAAAAATGGAAAGAAAATGCTCTTTAACGATAAAGAGATGGTACTTAGAAACTTAGGAAAAAACAAATTCCAAGCTGTCACTGCTGGCTGGGTATATGATGGAAAAAGACTTCACGATTTAGGAGATACGAACGCCATTGTAGAAATTCAAGAGGAAAAAATAGTTTCCGAAATTTCAGGTCAAAAGATGACGCTTAGCGGTGGTTTTCCAGATTACAGACTAAGGGTAGACGACACCATTGATTTGAATATCAAAAAAGCAAATTACCTTGAGGATAAAAATGCATGTGGCGTATTCATACCTCCATTTGGTATGGGTTGGGTGGATATTTTCTCAGATGCTGATGGCATTGTATTAGGAAAAAAGTTCAAGGGAACAGCACATCTACAAAAAGTTGTTGGTGCTACAATATTCGGACCATTTTATTGGGGAAGAATAATTTTTCAAAATAACTCTGCAGCGTCATTTTTTTGTCTTAAAGCTGGGAGAGATTCGAAAAAATATTTCCGCAGGTCTCTGACTTTCTCTGATCATGAAAATAGTGAAACTATCAGATTCAATAATCCAAAGCTGAAAATATCAAAAAGAAAAGGCGATACTCTTCTATGGATTGTTGAGGGGAAAGATCACGATAAAGACTTTAGAATCGTATTGGAAACTTATGCTAAAAAACAATTTTCTATGAAAGGTGGCGGTTCACAGGTTTACGTTGAATATGCTGTTATACCTAAGGAGCTTAGTCTGAAGACCAAAGACCGAGCAATTACTTTAGATGGTTTGGGTAGAGGTGTGGGAACATTTGAAGATGCGTACTGGTAAACCATTAAAAAAATGCTGCCTTTGTTTCCAAAACTTTGGTGATTTCATCTAGTATCTCTTGAATTTTATCCTTTACTTTTTTCCATGTTTCTTGGACAGGAACAGCCTTGTAAACATACTTGAGTCTTTTACCTTGTTCCACCTTTTTAGTTATGAATCCATCTTGGTTTAATTTTTTGATATATTTCCGTATTGTTCGTTCTGAAAGATTTAGCTGATTTTCAATTTGCCTTATAGTCAATGAAGATTTTAGTAAAAGATTATAAATCTTAATTTCTGCTGCCTTGAAATTAAGGAAACCTAAAATAATGTTCAGTAACTCTATCGGCTTCTTTCTTCTTTTCAGTACATTTTCTATATCTGCAATGTAATTTCTTTTTACCATGGTTTACACTATGAACGAAATGATATTTAAATTTTCATATGTATGAATTGTTGACTTCCCTACACTTCTCTGACACAAAAGATGTTCAACATGTTTAAACTAGGTTTTTTTATGTCGCACACAATCAAAACATTGACAGAAGCGCCTAAGCCTACAAGCTTCCAATTTCTATTCCTTTTTCAAAGGCAACCCTATTTATTTCAAACAGCTGCTTTTTCTTTTCCCCTAAAACTTTTTGGAGTGCTTCCAGAATGTTTCCTTTTGTTACAACTTTTGTGCGAGCAATATAGGCACCTAACAATACCATATTAGCGGCTCTATCGCTACCGATTTCGAAAGCTATTTTGTTTGCCGGAGCCTTAACCACGGTTATGTCATTTCTCTTAGTTCCACGAGTAATCAGAGAGGAATTTATTATCAACAACCCGCCTGTTTTCAGTCGAGGTTCAAAAGCATCCAACGACGGATTATTCATCACAATCAGGGCATGAGGAGAAGTTATGACAGGTGACCCAATCACTTCGTCGGATATGACAACTGTGCAGTTCGCAGTGCCCCCACGCATCTCAGGACCATAGGAAGGAATCCACGTTACGTTTCTCCCTTCTTTCATCGCAGCATGAGCCAACAATCTTCCAATGAATAGAACGCCTTGTCCGCCGAAACCAGCCATTATAACGTTTTCATAAAGCGACTTCATTTTTCACTTCAACCTTTTTCACTTTTAGGAACTTTGAACTCGCCTAGAGGGAAGGTTGGAATCATATTTTCCTCAACCCATTTCGTTGCTTCTGCAGGCGGCATTCCCCAGCCCGTTGGACAGGGCGACAGAAACTCTACCAAAGAAAAACCTAATCCATTTATCTGAAATTCGAAAGCCTTCTTTAACGCTTTTTTAGCCGCTATAATCGCTCTCGGATTGTGCACAGCCACACGCGCAATATAGGTTGCGCCTTCTAAAGTAGCAAGCATTTCCGCTATTCTAATTGGATACCCATCTCTTTTAGGAGAGCGTCCAAGAGGACAAGTTGTTGTCCTTTGACCCAATATTGTTGTGGGCGCCATTTGTCCACCAGTCATTCCATAGATTGCATTATTCAAAAAGAGCACAGTGATATTTTCTCCCCGATTTGCTGCATGAATGATCTCAGCCGTTCCGATAGATGCTAGGTCGCCGTCTCCTTGATAAGTAAAAAGTATCAGATCTGGATGCACGCGTTTGCAGCCCGTTGCAATGGCAGGTGCTCTTCCATGAGCAGCCTCGTACATGTCACAGTTAATGTAGTTGTATATTAATACGGCACAGCCTACTGGAGCTACTCCTATAACTCTTTCTCTTATTCCAAACTCGTCAATAACTTCAGCGAGTAAACGATGAACGATTCCGTGTCCGCATCCTGGACAATAATGAGTTGGAACAGGAAACATCGATTTTGGTCTTTCAAAGACAACTTTCATCATTATACTTGGCCCCTTTTGATTTTCTCTATCTCTCTAACTATTTCATCGTATGTTGGAACCATTCCACCAACTCTTCCATAAAAGTGAACCTTTGCCCTCCCACAAACGCCCAGTTTAACGTCTTCAATCATTTGCCCCAAACTCATTTCCACAACTAAAATGTTATCTACCTTCTCAGAGATTTTTGCAAAAGTTTCGTACGGAAACGGGAAAACCGTGATAGGTCTCACCATTCCTACTTTGATTCCTTTTTCACGCAAGATTTTAATGGCTGTCTTAGCGATTCTTGCCACGGTTCCATAAGCAGCAATAATTATTTCAGCGTCATCCGTCAAATAGGTTTCAACACGAACATCGTTTTTAGCCATCTCAAGATACTTCCTGTGAAGCTTCAAATTGTGTTGCTCCAATTCTTCAGGGTCAAGATAAAGTGATTTAATCAGGTTTCGAGGTCTGTTTTTCGCGCCAGTAACAGCCCAGTCTTTAGTGGGAAGCTCTTTTGGAGGTTTTTCCTTGAATTCTACGGGTTCCATCATCTGTCCAATGTAACCGTCGGCTAAAACCATCACTGGATTACAGTATTTGTCTGCTAAATCGAAAGCATCCATCACCAAGTTGACAGTTTCCTGAACTGTTGAAGGTGCAAGTACAAGCAGATGATAATCCCCGTGACCTCCGCCTTTCGTTGCTTGGAAATAGTCGGATTGAGAAGGCAAAATTCCGCCTAATCCTGGACCACCACGCATAACATTCACAATGACACATGGAAGCTCTGCAGCGGAAATATAAGAGATTCCTTCCTGTTTAAGGCTGATTCCGGGACCTGAAGAAGAAGTCAGAACTCTTGCTCCAGCTCCAGCGGCTCCAAAAACCATGTAAATTGCGGCTATTTCGCTCTCTGCCTGAACAAAGCACCCCCCAACTTGAGGAAGTCTATAAGAAAGATATTCTGGAATCTTGTTTTGAGGCGTTATGGGATAGCCAAAGAAGAATCTACATCCGGCCCGGATTGCTGCTTCGCCGATAGCTTCGTTTCCCGTGATCAGAACTTTTTCACCCATTTTTCTCAAATCCTTTACGTTTTCTCTTCCCTAAAAACTTCTATCGCAACCTCTGGGCACGTTAAAGCACATAAAGTGCATCCAGTGCAAACTCCCTTAGAATCAACAAACTCTGCTGGATGGTAACCTTTAGAGTTAATCTCTTCAGCAACCACAATGAGTTTTTGAGGACAAGCACTTACACACAGTGCACATCCTTTACATAACTCTTTATCAATTACAATCTTTCCAACCATCAAACAAACCCCCAGTCTCATCACTAAACGCCACGATCATTAAAGCCGTTACACTAATGAGAGGAAGCATCTTCTGAGAGCGGAGCTTTTCCTTAAACACTCCCTGTCCCTCTATATTGGAAAAAGAGAATTGCCATTTCAGCCTTATTAGTGTTAGCTTAAACAAACATCAAAAACAACATTAAAAGTAAACCAGCAGACGCGAAAATCGGGATAACACTCATCTTTGCTCTTTGAAGGACTTTATCCGTAAGGAGGCATAATGTTTCCAGCTTTTTCTCTCCAATAACCTTAACGTTACAAACTGTTATGCTATGTGCCGCAGCCTTCGCACTTTCCAAATCAGACACAGCTGCAAGCGTTGCTCTTTTGATATAACCAATCAGTTTTTCAGGATCTATAGCTTCGCCTATCGGGTGGTATCCGCGCCTGCTTAGTATTAAAGCATTTACTGCATGAGTGTCTGTTGTGAAAACCTCGCCTTCACTCACGCCCATGGATTTGAGAGTTGAAAGAATCTTTTCACGCAATCCTGAAACCATGTTGTTGCCGTCGATAACCACATAAGCGGTTTTCTGTTCCCCCACTTTGACCACGATTACAGTGATGCCGCCAGGTCCCATACCATCTTTGAGACTGAACTCCTTCGGTATAACTGTGGCAGCACCAACTTCAAAGGGCAAACGTTCTAAAGAGGCTGTTTGCTCTAAACATTTGGCTGCAGTCGCTTTCAACGCGTTCAAATCTTCTTGTGTGTCTATTGTTCCGTTAATGCTGTTATGGGCGTTAACAACAGCACAGTGAGTTAGTCCATGCTTTCTTGCTTCTTCTTGAACAAACAGCCCTAATTCTTCTGGTAAGTCTTCGGTTGTTTCGGGTGCGAGTGTGAATGAAAGAAAGGCGAATTTCCCGAAAACTTGGCAGCATGTAGTAGCCGAACCGTTGCTAATCTTAATGAACGGTGTTGCTTGTGTTTCTGAAGCCTTAAAGTTTGAGGATTCCACGACACGATTGAGTATTTTCTGGTTTTGAATCTGAGAAGACAAGTCAAACTCATGGCCAAGCAAACCGTGAGGAACACACGCAACACAGTTAAGTTCGTTTTCTAAGGTGGTTTTAAGCATGGATGGCAAAAGACTGCTCCCAACGTTTTTGAATGGGCCAGGATGAACGAAGGGAACAACCATGACTGCTTTTGGTTTGGACGCATCAAACTTTATCAAGGAAACTTTAACATCTTGTTCTTCGCCCAGCTTTTCAAGATATTCTTCAAATGGAGCATTTAAGCCCACTATCCAGTTAATCAAGAAAGCCTTGAAAAGAGATAAAGAAGGGATTTTTAGTGTTTGCTCGCCCATACGGTTCAATAAAGAAATGAAAAGGAAACTTGAAAGAACACTTACAACCGTTGAAAAAATGATGAATAGAGATATGTGAAAGTAATCGATTTTTGCCCAAAACAGTAAAAACGGAATTATGCAAGGAAAAGGCTGAAGAAGAGAAGCCGCTAGAAGCCGTTTAGAGCCCGTAGAGGATGTTGAGTTGAACACGATTAGACGCAAGATTAGCACGGCTGAAAACCCTAGAAGACAAAGCTTAACCAGCATTCCAATAGCAACGCCTACAAGAATAAACAAGAGCCATAAACCCCAGCAGAAGAGAGAAAGCGCTGCAGTTCTTCTAACGTCATAAATCGGGTCTTGCCCTAAGATCAACCTGCTCACAACATAGTCAAAGATCAAGTTTACAATGAATAGGGAAACCCCTAGAAATAATCCGTTAACCAGCGCCTCAGATGGAGGGAAAAGGGTGATTGCGGAAAGGGTTCCTGTGCTCAAACATGATAAGGCAAGAAGTAAAAGCACTTTTGCGTATGACGGAAGCTTAAATAATGATGAATAACGTTTGACTACTTTGTCCATGGACTGGTTCAACGAATCCTCAACGGCCACACGCATCATCTCAGATGAGTTTTTATCAGAGAATACCAAGCATATTAAATTGTCGTGAAAAACGACATAAACGTTACTGATTGTTTAAGAACACTTAAAATAATCACTGCATTCGACAGCTTAACGGTTTTAACATAAACACTTAAAAATTGGGACAGCACAAGGCATGGACCAGAACGCCTTTACATAATGTGTTAATGTTCTCTGAGAAGGGCAATTGTTTTATTCTCGAACGCCAATCTAGGATTTTGCGAAAGCTATGCCAGAACAGAGTCTACCTCCAACAATATTTCACATGCTTGAGAAAAGCTTAGGTAAGAAGATACAGGTGATTTTGGATTCTTCTTATGGTTTTGAGGGAAGCTTGGCGGCAGTCACCAGAGAGCCGCCTGGGATATGGCTTTCAGATGCGGAAGCCGTCATACTACGTGCAACTATTGCTCAGCCTATACCTCAAGTCGCGAGCAGAGAAGAGAGAAGCGAAATCTTTGTTCATCTTAACTCTGTTCAGAGAATAGAAATTCTGCATACCTCTTCTCGTCGTTAAAGTCATCCGTCTAGAAGAATATTTGCGCTAGAACGCATACGACTATTAATGCTACTGCCAAACCCATAAGTATTTCGGGTCTAACTTTGATGCCTTCAGTTTCCTCTTCAAAAAATCTGAGTAAACCTGCACTTGCAGCGGGCATTGGCGATTCCTTCTTTTTCTTTTTCCTGCTCATTTTCTTGAAACCCCTTTTGAGTTTAACAATTAAATCGTATCTTATCCACATTATTAATGTTTGCTCTTCAAAGAGTTTTTATCCTTGAAAGAATGATAGTGTGATGCAAGAAGGTGTTGAAATGGCAACTCCTCAAGATGACTATAATCATGTGTTCGACCTTCTCCAACAACATCACAAATTGTTTCAGCAGTGCATCCCACTTATAGCAAGTGAAAACGTTCCGAGTCCAGCGGTACGCGAAACTCTTACAACGGACTTCGGGAACCGTTATGCTGAGGGATGGCCTGGAGAACGTGTTTATGCTGGCTGCCACTTCATAGATCAAGTGGAGTTCAAATGCATCGAACTCATGAAGAAGCTTTTCAACGCGGAGTTTGTAGACGTTAGACCCATTTCAGGAGTTGTTGCAAATCTCGTAGTCTACACGGCTTTTACAGAACCAGGCGACACTATGATGGCGCTGTCAATTCCGGCTGGCGGACACATTACAATGGGTAAGAAGAAGCTTGGGGGCACAGCAGGTGCAGTGCATGGTTTAGTGGTTGAATATTTGCCTTTGGACTATAAGGAATTAACCATTGATGTGGACAGGGCGAAGAGCAGGATTCAAAAGCTCGTAGCAGAGGGTGGACCGCCTAAGCTTGTCATGTTTGGCGCGAGTGTTTTCCCGTTTCCTCATCCAGTCAAGGAGTTGGCTGACACCATTCACTCGGTTGGTGCAACCGTAGGATACGACGCTGCTCACGTGGCTGGATTGATTGGTGGAGGACAGTTTCAAGACCCGCTTAGAGAGGGAGCTGACGTTGTCACCTTAAGCACGCATAAAACGTTTTTTGGGCCTCAACATGGTGGAGTTTTGTCGTGGGACAAATACGCGGACAAAATAAAGCGGGCAGCTTTTCCAGGAATGCTGAGTAATCATCATTTGCATGCGGTTGCAGGCGTCACAATAGCGTGTGCGGAATTGCTTGAGTTCGGAAAGGAATATACAAGTCAGATAGTGAAAAATGCGAAGGCATTGGCTCAAGCGCTTTATGAAAGAGGGTTTAATGTTTTGGCAGAGCATAAAGGGTTCACGCAGTCTCATGTGATGTTAATAGATATAACGAAGCAGGGCGATGGAGGGACCATTGAAGAAACTCTGGAAAAGGCAAACGTGATAATTAACAGAAACTTGTTGCCGTGGGACATTAAGGAGGGAAGGCATTTCATGCATCCAGGCGGCATAAGACTCGGCGTGTCTGAGATTACGAGGCTTGGGATGAGAGAGTCTGAAATGACTGACGTAGCAGAATTCATTAAACGTGTAATAATGGACAAGGAACCGCCAGATAAAGTGAAAGCAGACGTAATGGCATTCAGAAGAGATTACCAGAGAGTGTATTATTGTTTTGAGAACGCGACAGAAGCATACAAATACGTAAAAATCCGCTAACGCTCTTTTCCAACGTCTAAGATTGAACATTTTAAGAAGGAACAGATGGACCTTCTATTTGGCTTCGGAATTTTCTTAGGTTACATGCCTGTCTTCTGTTAGTATTTGAATTTGCATCCGAAGATTTCAGGTCCTGATTTCCAAGGATGATTGGAGAAGTCGATGAAAAATGACAAAGTCATTCTTTCACCTGCATTGAAAGCTTGGATTGTTGTTTATTTTAAATATTGCTTATACGTTTTCAAACAGCGTGTGGTGAAGAAGTGTGCATATACGCGAATTTCAGGAGATGATGCGGCGTATATATTTTCATAGAGATTCTAAACGCGGTATAGAAGGAACGTTTGATTGGCTTGTGGATGAAGTGAAAGAACTGGGAGAGGCATTGAAGACAGATGATAAGGAGGCTTTGGAAAACGAGTTTGCAGATGTCATTGCATGGTTGGCTTCGCTTGCGAACGTCACGGATGTAGACCTTGAAAAGGCAGCCTTAAACAAGTATGATAATAGGTGTCCAAAATGTGGACGTTCACCTTGCCAATGCACCTTTAAACGCTCACCGAGAAACGTTTAATCCTCAAAAACGTTTTTATAACTTAGAGTGCTATCGGATTTTAGGAGACGCGCTTGAACAAGCGTAAGCTTATCAGTCTTTCTTTTTCCCTTGTCTGTCTTGCCTTAATAGTTGGAGGACTTCTGTATTGGTACTCTGAACAGTGGGCGGAGCAGAGACTTCAAGAATACATCGGGAGGCTTGAAGATTTAGACTTTACCACAGAGGAACATTCTCTAGCAGATTTTCATGTAGACGCCGTATTAAGAATACATTATTTTAGCGATTTCCATAGTTACGCGGAACAAAAAGATGTAAGCAAGGTGTATTATGATCGAGGAATACACGCTCTTTATTTTCTACATTCTCCCACAGACGACTGGATAGAGGCAAACGTCTTCTATTGCAAGTAAAAATCCCACGAACAAACTAGCAAACAAAGGCATAAATCCATTTGTGGTTTTTGAACTTACTAAGTTGATAGATCGTTAAGGATTCCAGATTGTCTCGTAAGCCTTTTTGACACTGTATGGGCTGCTACTTGGAAGTTCGTTTGGAAATGTTCTATTTTTAGGTGAGTACGTCGGTGGTTTCTTTCACTGTCTCGTACACTATGCAACTCAATGTGTTCTCTATTCCCTCAACAATCCTCAATTTGTCCATGACAAATTTTCCCAAAGTGTCAACGTGGTCAGCCTTAACTTTGATCAGAATGTCCCAACCTCCAGTAATTATGTGCACTTCTTGTACTTCTGGGAATGCAGCGATCTGTTTTGCCACATCTCTTTGCGATAATGGTTTTTCTCTGCCTCCCGGTCGATACACAAATGAAGTTAGAATGAAAGCTGCTGCTCCTTTATCGAGTTTCTTTGAATCTAAGATAGCCTTGTATTGCTTGATTACGCCGAGCTCTTCCATTCTTTTTATCTTTGCGTAAACCGTGGTTATGGGGCTACCGATTTTTTTGGCTATTTCCTTCGCTGTCATTCTGCAGTTTTTTTGCAGTAGCTTCAGTATTTCTACATCTCTTTCATCTAGTGATTGCATGCTGTAATTTTTACAATCGTGAACATATAAATTTTGTGCTATTTCGAGTTTTTTACACTATTGTTCGCAATAAATTTATCAGGATGAAAGCCATTAGCATTCTTTATGGAACCACAAGATCCGAGTTCACTAGAATCCGTTAGGTTTAGGTACCGTGCCTTAAGACACCCCAAGATGAAGCTGGTCCTAAAAGTTCAGGACCAAATCCTCACTTCCTTGAGGGACTTCTTAAGAAGAGAAGGCTTCATAGAGATACTGGCACCTATCATTGGTCCAGCAACTGATCCCGGAATAAGGGGGGCAAAACAAGCTTCCATCCAATACTACGGCACACCATTCAAAGTGATGAGCAGCATGATCCTCTACAAACAGATGATGATCTCGTCGTTCGAAAAGATTTTTGCTTTGTCGCCGAACATTCGTTTAGAGTCCGTTGAAAGCGTGAAAACCGCTAGACATCTGGCTGAGTTCAGACAGGTCGATCTTGAGATGGTGTATGCGAGTTACGGCGACGCCATGAACTTGGCGGAAAGATTGTTGACGTCGGTTGTGAGAGATGTAAGGGAAAATTGTAGCGAATACTTGAAGGGGTTGGGAAGGGAGCTTAAAGAAGTGTGTGGTGCTTTTAAAAGATTGACCCACAAGCAAGCTGTTGATTTGCTAAGATCGAAGGGATACACGGTTAGCTATGTAGAGGAAATTCCCTGGGATGCGGAAGCAGCTTTATCCGCCATGCATGATGAGCCCTTCTTTGTCTGCGACTATCCATTGGTGTCTAGGGGATTCTACGACAGAGAAGACCCGAACAGGCCCGGAATATTGAGGGATTTTGACATGCTTTATCCTGAGGGTTTCGGTGAAGCCATATCTGGAGGGGAGAGAGAGCACACATACAATGGAGTGTTGAAGAGAATGAAACTGACCAGTGTGGACCCCGAAGAGTATAGTTGGTATTTGCAGATGCTAAAAGAAGGTGTTCCTCCTTCTGTTGGGTTTGGGATTGGTGTTGAAAGATTGACAAGATGGATTTGCGGCTTGAAAACCATCTGGGAATCAGTGCCATTTCCAAAAGTCCCAGGAATCGCTTCTCCCTAAGGGCTAGAAGACAAACTTACAGCCAGAAAAGGATTAGGGACATCGAATGTTCGCCACTTATTTCTCTACAGCTTTTCTTATTTTGCGTAGTTCTATGAGGATTTGCTGGTTTAAACTCTTTGAAGACTTGACTTCGGCTTCTGCTTCTATGGCTTCTGGCTTCATCCCCTTAACGAAGTTGATTATGATGTCCTTTATCTCTTCAAAGTTCTTCACCCCAAAAATTACGGCTTCTGCCACTTTGCCACCGCTGCTGCTTGTCCCGGAGAAGCCTGCAGTTTGAATCGAAAGCTTACCCAAACCGTAATGCCTAGAAATCGGACCTTGATAAATGCTAATGTTGGTTATGCGGTTATAGGGCACAAAACTCTTGGTCTTCCACCACACGCCCTTAGTAATCGCAATCTTGTCATCTTCTAAGACGTAGGTTATTGAAGAATGAAACTTGGGAATCCAGTATAAAGTGAATCCAGTGGCGACGAAAAGTGGAACAAAACAAGACAGAGCAACAGCAACTCCAATCCAAGCCTCGCGTGAAACCATAACAAAGACGACAACGGGAATCATCCACGAAAGAAAACAGCCAACCACCACAATAGCAAGATAAACCAGATAAAGCCTCTTCAACTCAGAATCAGCCCCAAACTCCTTAACAACAGCCATAACAACAACCCAACACAAAAATAAAGCCCATCCAAGCTTAAAACCGTTTTGTCAGCCTTCACTGCTAAACCTTCATCATCAAAACTATATATAAGGGGGGCTATCTCGTATCAGAGCACCACTTTAGGCTCTTCAACTCATGCTGAGCACGCCCATAACCACCAATCGTTAATGGTTCTTGCGACTTAGTACGGTATTAAGTGCCACATCATTCTTGTTCACGAAAGTTAGGGCTTCAGTTCATCAAAACAGAAACTGTTAAATGACTCCACTCTTTTAGCCTAATTCGCTTAAGGTGCAGCTTAGTTGAGTAAGAAGATCGATCAAAAACAGTTACAAAGCATCCTCTTCGAATCTCCGAAAGGAATAGCAGAACTACTAAGATCCGCCGCCCATCCAGCAAGGATACAAATACTAGCACTACTCTTACGAGAAGAACATGAATTTTCCAAATTAATGCAACACACAGAACTATCAAAAACAGCTCTAGCCAACCACCTAAACCTACTGATGAAAAAAGGACTCATCAAAAGGTTTGCCAGAGGAGAATACAGCCTAACAGCTGACGGAAAAGAACTACTGAACGCCACAGCCACTATGTACAAGGATTCTACTCGAAGAGAAGAAGAGAGACGAGAGCTTCTATTCAGAAGTTACACCAAAGGCTTGATTGAGGGAAAAAAGTTGAATAAGAAAGTAATAAGCAAAAAAGTTGAGTACCTGCCATGTTGGCTTTCCTACACTGGTGCGGTAGCCGGATCACTAAGAGCGTTAGACGTTGACTGCGACACTGTTGATGTAGGCGGATACTCCGGCTACGCATTCCTAATCAACGTTGCAAAGGACGTAACTTGCCCTTCAGGACCAACCGCCGTAACCATTGAAATTTGGAAACAAATGATTAAGGGAACCGAAAGTCTCGGATGGACAATAGAATCGTATGAGTATCCACATTCTTATCCTGCGAAAGAAGGCAATCCGACAGCTCAGGAAATCGAAATGGCAAAGAACCTGTTCGAGAAAATCAAACAAGAGATAGACGAAAGAGACAGACCAGTAGTTCTCTGGGGACTAGTCGCACCAGAATATGGAATTGTCAAAGGCTATGAAGGAAACTCCTACCTAACAAGTACATTCCGAACACTTAATAATCAACCAGAAGAACCCATCAGCTTCTACGACTTGAAAGCCCCCGGTTGCATTGATGCTTTATTCTTCCGAGACAAGGTTGAGCAGGATGCTGCCGCAGATGACAGAGAGGCGCTTGAGAGAGCCATCAACTTCGCCGCAGCTACAGTACCGATCCGCAACAACTACGTTGGAGGTCCCGCAGCGTTAGATGAATGGGCGAACGTTCTAGAGAACCTTCCGGAAGAAAAACAAAACTATATGGGTAACAGCTACGTTGGCGCCTGTGTCTGTGAAGGGCGATTCATGTGTGCGAAGTTCCTAAACCGCCTTTCAAAGAAATACCCTAGAAAACAATTGAAGCACTTACAAGAAGCTTCAGAGTGCTACGAGAAAGGCTGGAAGCTCATGGAAGAATTTATGCGAATCTTCCCCTTCAAATTCCAAGGCGAAATGAAACTGAAGGATCGAAAGAAAGGAGCGGAAATACTAAGGAAAGTTAAGCCATTCGAGGAAGAAGCCATCAAACACATGAAAAAAGCACTCGAAGAATGAGCCGTTAGAAAGATGAAGATGCAATGCCCATGTATAATGGTTTAAGGTGGCAAGTGTGGTATCAAAGGTTGCTATAGTTGAATTCAATGGAGATCTTCAAAGATCTCTTAAACAAGCGCTCAAACTTATCGGAAACATAGACGACTTGAACACAAAGAAGAGAACTGTCGTCATCAAAGTAGGAGTCTTCAATCATAAAGCAGAAACTCACTCCACAGTCAACGTAGTTAATGCAATCATTAACAGCTTCAACCAGACCCCACAGATTTTCCTTGCTGAATCAGACAACTACAAGGGAACGGGCACAGAAAGGCTTCAAATCTGGAAGAAGCTCTTCACCGAAAGAGTTGTGCCCTTCAATCTCTCAGACGACCCTAACACCAGAAAAGTCAAAGTAACCGATGAAGAAATAGGCTTCTCGCATATACTCTTTAAACCAAACGTCTTCGTAAGCACACATGTGCTACGCACATTTGAGAAAGGAAGTATTTTGAAAAACCTCCTAGGCTTGATCCCGGACGCGAAAAAAGCAAGGTTCCACAAGAAGCTGGAGACAGCCCTCCTCGACGCCTACGAAGCAATAGGTGGAATAGACCTCGCTGTCCTAGATGGCACATACACTTATCGCGGAGCAGGAGCTAACCCACATGTTGGACCAGACAGCACTCGGTACAGAATAGAAACTAACATCCTCTTGGTTGGAAGAGACGCAGTCGCCGTAGAAGCAGTTGGAGCAACTCTTGTTGGCTTGGATCCTGAGAAAATGCCACTGATACAAGAAGCAATGAACAGACATCTTGGGGAAGGGGATGTTGAAAAAATCGAGATCGTAGGAACTTCCTTCGAAAGCCTCAAAGAAAAATTCGCATCTGTTTCAAAGACCCAAAAAGAGTCGCGCACCCGGCGGCGAGGACCTCAAACTTGGGGTGGACACGCGTATCATGCACTTGAAAGCTTAATCCAAGAGGGATTTTTCAGACTGCCAAACAAGAGAACAAGAGAAGACGTGGCTAAAGCGTTAGAAGGCAGAGCGATCTCGACAAAAGGTAAGGAAGGCAGAATCGCAAATTCTCTTTCCCGAAGAGTAAAAAAGGGAGTCTTGAAAGCAGCTAAGAGCCCATATGGATGGGTTTACTGGACAGAATAACACGCGCTGAAAGAAAACTCAATTTTCGTCATTCATCGAAAGCCTCAAAGAAAAAGCGAAGTCACCAACCGTGATTCATCATGCTTCAGACCAGCCAACCATTCAGCAAAAACCAGTTCTAACACGTTAAAACGTGCGCACAGCGAAAAGCCTCGAGCCTCAATTTGCAACACAAGCCCCATCAACGCAACAGAACCTTCCAACAGAAAACCTCCAATTCAACCTATATATAAGGGGGGTCTAGACACACAGAGAACAAGACAGAATCCTCAAGACAAAAACGTTGCTTGAACTTGGCAATAGATCTAGTTCCGCGCACACTCGCGCCATTGAAAACCTATTTCCGTTTACTACGGCTTTTCTTCATTAATTTGCGTTTGTGTTCACCCATTTCATTCAGCTTTTTCATCCACGCACCTCTAACATATAAGGCTCCAACGCCCGGCTCAACAATCCCCCCTAAGCCAACAGTTTTACGCTTCCTTTTCTTCCGTGACTTCTTACGAGGCACACCATCTCACCACTCTAACCTCTTTTGCCCTAAGCCCGTAAGCATCCAGACCGACGGCCTACTCCCTTTCCGTTGAACTAATCCCCTAGCCTCTAAAAGTTTTAGATGGTGCATGACAACCCCATAATGTAGTCCCGCCTGTTTTGCAATTGTTTTGGCGTCAGCGGAAACGCTCTCCAAAGCATTTAGTATGCGCGTTCTGGCTCTTAAACCAGGTTTTACGTTTCTATAGTCAACTAAGTAAGCGTTAGGGTGATAAACTTCCTTAATCATACGCACCAAAAATCATTATACACTTATGCATAAAAAAGGTTTCACCCCTAAACAAAGTCCACTAGGCTAATTTGCTTCGGCTTATTACCCTCAAACAAAGAGTTAATCTCCTCTCTCACAAGCAAAATCCTTTCAGCATAATACTGTGGCAACCCATATTTTTCAATCAGATGCTCCGCAGCATCTATGTATTTTTCTATTCCACCTCGATAGACAGTCAACGTAAGCGCCCCACCACATCCTGGGCATTTACCACGAAGCGGTAAACGTCGAAAACGTCTATTACATGATTTACACCTAAAGCTCTGCGTTGAAAAGGCTCGAAGGTTTCCAGCAATATCTCGGATGAAATGTGTAGTCAAAACTTTTAAGGCTACTTCTTTAGCGTCAACAGCTTCAATCTTCTCAGCTAAGTCAAGCTGACTTTTCAGCTTTTCAATCATTGTCTTAAAACGCTTATAGGAACTCTCGTGATTCCCAGCATTGATGTTTGAAACAGGTGTCGTGTAACTAAAACCTTCAAACTGCGCCTCTGTTCCGAGTCTATACTCAATCAAGTCTATGAGACGGTTGACATGTCTGGCTTCCACATTTTCCCAAGTCTTTTCATAAAACTCAACTGGGTAAGCACAAGCAACATCAACAGCATGAGCCTGTCTCTGCACCTCTTTCGTTTTAACCACAGGCATCAAAAGCAGCGGAGCATCCATTATCCCACCTATCTGTGCAGGCAAATATTCACGAGAAAAGTTAAGCAAAGTATCCAATGCAAGCATTAACGCGTCTTCGTCGCCATCACAATCCCTCCTCTTGGCTGAATGCCAAACTGGATGAGCATAACAGACACTTAACCTTGTGAAGCCCACAATACGTCCTAAAATACCCACACAAGTGTGAGGAGCCAAACCAACAACCAAACGCCCCACAAGATCTTCCGCATTCTTAACATTGTAGTAAGGCGAAAGACCATAAACCCTTGTCAGAAGCTCGTCAATGAAGTTTGCAACCCGTATGAAGTACTCCGCACATCTCCTAGGAACAACAACATCTTGAATTTTAAGTTCGCATATCTGGCTTGCATTCGTTAAGGGTGCACCACTAACATCGTAAGTGTAGCCAAGCTGCCCAAGCTTCTCAACCGAAACTCCAATTTCAGAAGGCTTAAAATGTGTCAACGGAGCATTCGTAGCATCAAAACGAATCGTCCCATCCTTATAAACTGACAAATCATATTTCACACGTAAAACACCCTTTTCAATAATCTCCGGAGTCTTTGACTCATTAATTAAGCCCTTCACACCCTTCAAAATCTTCGGAACGGAAACACCCAGACTGCTTCTTGCGTTTTCAAGGAGTTCTTTAAAGTTGATAGGTTGTTTTTGAGATGACTTGGCGGAGACTTTACAGACTGGGCATAAATCGGCCTTTAAGCTTCTGCCACATCTAGGACAAACCTTCTCAAGAATGGTTGTGGCACCACACGCCGGACACTTTATCCTAAGAGTATAAGTTTTACAAACCGGGCACTTACGCTTAACAACCTCCACGAAGACTGGTTCTCGTTTAGCCGCCTCAACAATGTCTCTTCGAGAACCACCAGCTAAACCGACTGGAAAGAGTACGTGCACAAGGGGCTTCATCTCGCGCCTTTTCGCTTTTTCAGGCCGCCCCATCCGGGCACCCACAAAGGTAGGAGCCTTCTCTCTAACAGGCACGCCGGACAGCATCTCAACGGCTTCTAAGACAGATTCGGCAGAAGAAAAGTCTACGTTCGAAGTATCATAACCTAGGCAAAACGCAAACGCATGCGCATCATCATCTTCAACAACGATTTTGTCATTTAAAACCTTGTGAGGCAAGTAGATTGTTTCCATGGTTTTTTTGAGGTTTGACTCCGCTTTTCCAACAATCCTGCGAACAAAACCATCTGTACATATTATTTCTGAATTAACAAGCCATGTTCTCAACAGTTCAAGCTCTTCAAGTGAGGCAAGATTTGACCAGAAAAACGTGAAGGATGGATGGAGGGGCACGTGTAAGGTTGACGATAGAGCTATTGCTTCGCTGCTGTTGGGCTTGTCGATAAACGGGCTTTCCAAAAAACTTTTCAGCCTTTCCAGTGGAATCTTAGTGATCTCAGCTACCTTCTCAAAATCTCCATTGAACTCTTCCATTGCAGTTTTCTTCAAGTCCTCAACCCACCACTCCTCAACATACCCAGAAGGCGCAAGAGGCTTGCTATTATACAAAAAGTCTCCAAAACTGATCAGTATGTCGCCTAGAAACAAAATTTTCTCAATCTTATTTTTTATCTCGCTAAAGTTCTGAACTGAAACCCGAACAACCGAACCATCCTTCAATCTAACGATCGGAAGCTCTATCGCATCAACCGGAACCACAATGCCACCCTTTCCCGGAAGCTCCAAGCGCAATTGCGTGCCCGCAGCTGGAAAATCTTGAAGCACAGACATGGTTGCTGGATGGATGCCCACAGCCGCCAAGCCTGTGTTTCGTGCCCTACCATATCTTAAGCGGAAGCCGCCTTGTCTGGATGGAAATGAAAATATTGGGCGGCCAGCAATGATGTCTTTCATGAACCCAGCAGATTTTTTCTCATTAGATGTCTGATGGACTTCTTTGAGCCAATCCCAGCCTTGAATCCCCAGTTTTTCTATGATCGCCCAAACCTTTGAAGAGCGTCCCACAATTCCATCGTTTACAACGCGTAAGGCTCCACCTCTAACACGATTTGTTTCTATGCGCGGAAGATTCCGAAAAGAAGAAACCTCCACGGGATCAGACGCCGTACCCGTTACTTCCACTGGTAACCATTGAAGCGGCTTCCGCAATTCCTCATCTGAAACATGGTATTGAAAGCGGCTTACAGAACGTTCGTAAAGCCTTGCCTCCTCAATGAACCGTGCGATTTCCTCTTCTGTAGGCTTGTAGCGATCAAGCCCAAGCAGTCTCCGCACAAAATCTCCAATCACCAGCGTCAAAGCTTGATCTGTCCCACCAGCAGAACGTATGGGACCAGCAAAATAAATTGCAAGATACTTTGTTCGGTCTTTGTTGGCTTTGATTTTCACATGCGCTACCCCTTGTAAGGGTGCGGCGGTAAGTCCCTCTGTAAGAATTGCCAGTGCGGTTCGTACGGCTTGTTCCGCTGCAGCTTCAGGCTCCATATGCCCAAACTTGCCATAGACAATTTCTTCTGCGATTTTAAAGGCTAATTCTTCCCTTGGAAGTTTGGTGCTCAATTCTCTGATGCTTTCAGCAACTCCCTTCGGTCCAACAAGTCCCTCTACAAGGTCAGCCAAGTCTTTTGCAAGGTTACATTCAGGTGTAAATGCTGGATCAAGCCCCTTTTCCCTAGCCTTTCTGCTTACGCCATACAAATGTTCAAGTTTGATTTCTAGGCTTCCAACATATTGTTTATATGCATCACTCATCTCACTGTTCAAGCTGTGCCTCCGCACTCTTGTACCTGTCAAGGTTTATTTTGGTTTTCTGACACAAACAAATCAAAAGCTAGTGTTACTAGGATTTTATTTCGTGTGAATTCTACATAAAAACAGTGTAGACCACTTCTCTTTCGAGCGACCAGTTGCCTTCTGATACGCCTCTTTCGCTTTCTTGCTTCTTTTTTCAACGCATTCTCTACAGTGCACATGTCTCAAATCAGACGGCCCATCACATAAACCGCAATTTAATATCAGAACTTCACCTAAACCTCTCAATATTGTCCACGCATACTCACACTCATCATATTGAGGCTCAAAATCTGGCCAAACATCATAAAGAGCTTCATTTCCTAAAATTTTCTTTAACGAACTGAAATAGTTTTCAAAGGCTGTCAAGTGTTTTACGCCTTACGGCCTCTTATACCCTGAATGATCTCAGAAACCTTACGTGTACCCTTAGTGTTTTCCACGACGTTGCCAGTAACGATTATGTCTGCTCCAGCAGATGCTGCAGTCAACGCTTGTCTTCTAGACTTTATACCCCCTCCAACAACTAAAGGAACATGTATACACTGTTTAACGATACGAATCATTTCTGGAGGAACAGGCTTTTTAGCGCCAGAACCTGCCTCCAAATATATGAAGCGCATACCTAGATATTGACCTGCTAGGGCGTGAGCCACAGCAAGTTTAGGCTTGTCGTATGGCACTGGGACTGCTTTACCCACCACGCCTGCAGTGCCACCGTCGCCAATAATAATGTATCCGAGAGGAATAGGTTCTAGACCGTATTTTTTGACAAGCGGAGCGCCTAATATCTGCGCACCTATCAGAAAGTAGGGATCGACAGAGTTTAAGAGAGACATAAACCATATGGCATCTGCATGTCGGCTTATACCTGTCACATTGTTTGGGAAAAGGATTACTGGAACCTCTACAGTGTGTTTAACAGCCTTAATCACGTTGTCAAGATGTGTTGTTGAAACAAACGTTGACCCTCCTATCATTATGGCTGAGGTTCCGCTTGATTTTGCCTTTCGAGCAATTCTTGAAGCTTGTGGAGGTGTTGCCTTTTCAGGGTCTATCAGAGTTATGTGAATAGCGCCTTCAGATTCGATTTTTTCAAGCAGATACTTTTCAACAGAGCCAACCATAAAGATCAACCTAACTGGCTAACACATTCTTAGAGCTTCCATAAACTTTGTCTGTGAACATGCAATAAACATCAACCGCACTCTGTGCAGGCTTAACTTTGAACTCTTCCTTTGCGCCGCAACTGCCACAACTTACAATAGCTCGATCTTCATCACGAAAAATTTCAACTCTAACCGTTTCCTTTCCGCATTTAGGACAAGAGAAAAATTTTGGCAAATGCTTCTTGGGGATGTGAACGACTTTTCTTCTTCTTCGCCCCATATTTCGTATCCTTCTATGTTCTTAAACTTCATCCTTTCAGTATTTACGTTTGTCCTTAAATACTTGCCTAAATACTCATAATCAAAGAGGGGCTCATTTGAAGTTAGAACCCACCATTCTGGATTTGGATTGGTCGGAAGTGGAGACAAAAATAAAGCGGTTCATTAAGGACTATGTGGAAAAGTCCGGAGCAAAAGGAATGGTTTTGGGGTTATCAGGCGGAATCGATAGCTGTACGGCAGGGGCGCTTTCTGCTTTAGCGATAGGCGGGGACAAGGTTTTTGGGCTTTTGTTGCCAGAACAAGAAACGTACAACGCCAAAGATGTTGAAGACGCGAAACTTGTTGCTGAAAAATTCGGATTTAAAACTGAAATGATTGATGTTACATCGACTTTAGAAGCCTTTTACACTTCAATACCCATTTTTGAGCCAGCGGATAAACTCTGCAAAGGGAATATAAAAGCCCGAGTCAGAATGATCTACGTTTACTACTATGCTAATAGGCTCAGTATGCTTGTCTGTGGCAGCTCAGACAAGTCGGAAACAATGATGGGTTACTTCACAAAATGGGGAGACGTTGCAGCAGATATATCACCGTTAATGGATTTGTACAAGATGCAAGTTCGAAAATTAGCTCAGCACATAGGTGTGCCAAAGGAAATAGTAACAAAACCAGCCTCCCCAGCATTATGGCCTGGACAACTTGCAGAAGAAGAGCTGGGAATAAGATATGAAATCCTTGACCTCATCCTCTACGGGCTGGAACACTTCATGAAGACAGAAGAAATAGCCCGACAATTAAGTGTAAAGCAGGAGCTGGTAAACAAAATCAAGCTTAGGTGGCTATACATGGAACATAAAAGAAGAATGCCACTCACGACAAAAATTCAGTATCGGACGATGGGAGCTGATTTTAGGCTTCCACGCACAAGTCATTAAGTAGAGGAAGGATTCGGATGAAAGAGAAAATTAAGGTAGCTCTCGCACAGATAAGCTGCAAGCAAGGAAACAAAGCAGAAAACATAAAAAAAATCGAAAGTCAAGTAACAAAAGCAAAACAACAAGGTGCAGAGCTTGTTATTTTCCCAGAACTTTCAGTAACAGGCTATACTATGAGAGACCAAATCTATGAACTGGCAGAAACAATACCTGGACATTCAACGACTGCTTTAGAAAAATTAGCCAAAAAAACAGGTGCATACATTGTATTTGGCATGCCAGAACTAAGCGAAAAAACACAAGCAACAGTTTATAATGCTGCGGTTCTCGTAGGCCCAGACGGTTTTATTGGGAAATATCGCAAAATGTACCTTCCAACCCACAGTGTTTTTGAAGAGAAAAGATACTTCCGCCCAGGATATCAAACAGCAGTGTTTGAAACAGAGCTTGGCAAAATAGGGTTAATCATATGTTATGACATCTTCTTCCCGGAAGTAAGCAGGCTGACACGTTTAAAAGGAGCCCAATTAATAGTGTGCATTTCAGCTTCACCAGCAACCCGCCGAACATTTTTTGAAACTTTAACAGCTGCAAGAGCAATTGAAAATACGGCTTTTCTAGCCTACGTGAACCTCGTTGGCATAGAAGATGGATTGCAGTTTTGGGGAGGAAGCAGACTTGTTGGACCCAACGGAAAAACGCTTGTGCAAGCGAAATATGATGAAGAAGACATGGTAGTAGGCGAGATTAATTATGCTGACATAAGACCGACTGAAACATTTGTCCCGATCTTGAAAGATTTGCGTCCCGAACTGTTCGATAAACTGAAAGAAACTGCAGAAAATTTGTAGGAAGCCTTTGAGCATGGACCCCATAAGAATAATCCGAAACGAAGACATAGAGAAAGTGCTTATAGGTGTTCCGAAGGGCCACAAGCACCTTCGCGTTTGCATGAAGCTAAAGAACAACTCAACCATGATCTTTCAAGAAGCAACCATGGCAAACATCCTACGTGGTTACGTAACCATAAAAACACACCCAATGATAAAGGCGCAAGAACTTAAAATGCGTATGACGGACAAAACTTCACAAAAACAGGGATATGCCCTTCATCAGCTATTGGAAACTTCCAGAAATCAGGAAGAAATAGAAGAAGAATTGAGGCAGTTTCTCACCAAGTCTACCTGAGACGTTTAACAGCTTTTTCTATACGATTTAATGCTTTTTCCAACTGTTCATAAGCAGCAGCGTAGGAGATTCTGATGTAGCCTTCACCATAACTTCCGAAAGCGGAACCAGGAACCACTGTGACATGAGCCTCCTTTACGAGAAATGCTACAAATTCTTCCGAAGACATGCCGAAGCCTTTTATGTTTGGAAAAACGTAGAAAGCACCTCTTGGAAGTGCACAATCAAACCCTTCTATCTCATTAAGCCTTTTGTGAACTAAACGTCGCCGCCTATCAAACTCTTTAACCATATTTCTAACAAAGTCTTGCGGTCCTCTCAACGCGGCTAATGCAATATACTGCGCCAGGCTGTTTACACAAGCAACTATATATTGGTGCATGAGCCAAATATAAGAAATAAGTTCTTTTGGTCCATATACATAACCAACCCGCAGACCAGTCATCGCATAAGTTTTGGAGAACGAATTAACAACCAATGTGCGCTCACGCATTCCCGGAAAAGTCGCAAGACAATAATGTTTAGTGTTGTCATAAATTATCTTCTCGTAAACTTCATCAGAAATCACAATCAGGTCACGCTCGACAGCAATCTTCGCCAAAGCAGCAACTTCATCATAAGAAAGAACCGCGCCAGTTGGGTTATTTGGATAGTTAAGAATCATCACACGTGATTTATCCGTGACAAGTGACATCACATCATTAATAGATGGCCTAAAATCATTCTTCTCGAACAAAGGAACAGAAACAGGAACACCACCCGCTAATAGAACACTTGGCTCATAGCACACAAATCCGGGATTCGGGATTAACACTTCATCACCGGGATTTACCAGGCCCATTAACGCCAAGAAAATCGCCTCGGTCCCACCGACAGTAATCAATATTTCAGAATTTGGGTCGTAACTGAGACCGTAATCGCCATATGCCTTCTTAGCTAAGGCTTCTCGAAGTTCAGGTATTCCATTGGTTGGTGCGTAGTGCGTCTTACCTTCTTTTGCCGCTTGCCAACCAGCATCTAAAGCATGTTTTGGAGATGTAAAATCAGGCTCTCCTAAACTTAAGCCTATAGCGTCAGGTATTCCTTGGGCTAAAGCGAAAAAACGGCGTATTCCAGAGGGCTTTATTCGTTTTAAGCGTTCTGCTGACTTAAAGTCTGACACTAAGACACATTCCCTATTATGCGTTGTTGTCTCAGCATAAAATGTTTACGTTGCCAAATAGGCAATAACAAACATGAAATTTCGATAATCTTAAAAGACTTTTGCACGTATACAAAAGTGTATTCATTAGAAAGAACTTGTGGAGAGAGAAATGTGAACCTAAAAAAAACTGTTCAATCATGGCTGATAAGCGCCTTAAACGACCCGATCACGAAAATACTCTCCAATAATAGCCATTTAACGAAAACGCAGCTTGAAACGTTGCTGATTGATGTCTTATCCGAAAATATTGCGGGTAGATCGTTAAAATACGACGAAAAAGCCAGATTGAGGCTAATAAAGGCAAAAATAAGTCGCGGAGCCTTTAACAGAACTTTAAAACAGGCAAAAGACAATGTCGTAAGGGCGATTTACACCGTGCTACTTTTAGGATACTTAGGCGTTTTCGAAAGCACAACTCTAGACCCGTATCTCGAAATAGCAAACAAATTAAGCACGTACATGGAAGCACACAAAAACATGCCAAATCAGAGTGAAGATTTAAATGAACATCTAAAAGTCATAAAAATGATACGGGAAGAGCTTGAAACAAGCCTAACGCACCTATCAAATCCATAAAAAGACGTCATGTGACATCACAAATCACACTGAAAAAGCTAACTAACATACATGAGAGCAAGCACGCATAGTTTAAATGAATGCACAGAAAGGCTGGAAATCAAAAAATAAGCCAAAAACGGTTTTTTTCACATGCAATATGGACAATCCTAAGAGCCAAGATCGGTTGGGTTCCTACACTGTGATGTGTGACGTCATAGACGACTTAACCCATGTTGGTACCATAATTCTTAAATCCTTAATGGTAGAACTGTGATGTGTGATGTAACATGAGTAAATCACATGTAATCACAAGCGAATCACGAGGTGTGAGGTTTGACTGATGTTTTACTGGTTCTTGTAGGGATTTTGATTGCCATGACTATTGGCGCCGCTGTCGAATATTATAGGCAACTTCGCAGGGTTCAGAAGGAGTATGAGAAGGCGAAGGAAGCTGTAGGAGACATTGTGCTGAGCTTTAATAGGCAACTTATACGTGAAGCTGAAAAACTGGAAGTTGTCGCATATAAAGTTGAGGCAGTTTCCTCGAAAGGTGACAAAGCTCTGAAAAGGGCTGAGGAAGTTGAGAAACGGTTTCACATTTTAGAGCCTAAAATTGGCGTTGCATTAGAAGACAGGGAGAAAATATTGGGAAAGCTGGATGAACTTGACAAAAAAGTATGTGATGCTACCGCATCACAGGAGGTACTTACCGCAAAGATTTCTGAAATAGAGACACAAGCCCAACAATTTTCAATGGTTCCTGAACTAGGGGTTGAAGCAGTGATACCCATAAAAAGGGAGAAGGCGTTGGCTCCGTTGACTGAAACCGAGTTGTCCGTGTTGGAGATACTAGCTTTGGAGGGCCCTAAGACTGCACCTGAAATTAAGGATAGAATTAAGCTTAGCAGAGAGCATACGGCGAGGTTGATGAAGAAGATTTACGAAGAAGGATATTTGGAGAGAGACACAAGTAAAATTCCATTCAAGTATCACATTAAGAAAGAGATGGAAAAACTGTTAAAAAAGACGGAAAGCGAAACTTAATCCACTATAAAACAGGTTTCTGTCCACTTAGCTGTTTAAGTCGTTTCTCCATGTTTGAGAGCCTCGGTGATTCCGGAAGCCCATAGTCTTCCTTCTCCCGGTCATCCAAATATTCTGGGTAATGCGTGACCTTTATTGGCACAGCAAACCTTATCTTTGGTTCAGATATGAGCAGAGCCTCGCCAACATCAAGCATTTTTATTTCCGTGTCACTGTATTCCATATAAGGCGTGTTTTGAGTGAGGTATGCCCTGTCGCGGCGCAACTCTGTCTTCATGATGACTTTGGTCCACAATTCAGCGAAGACGTTGGGGTTTATTCTTGAAGGACGCGGTGTCACAGCGTTCAACCCAACACGATACTTTCGGTATGTTAGAGCTATGTCGGAAAATATGGTTTTACGCACTTCAGGGTCAAGGAATTCGTGGGCCTCTTCAAGGGTCATCAGAAGAGTTGGAAGTCTTTTCCATTTCTCAAAATTATCTTCCCACATCCGCTTATAATGATACGCAACATTGGATGCTGCGAGGCAGGTGATGTTGCGTTGCTCCTCAGAACTTAGACCTGAAATATCAATGAGACAGGTGATTCCGTTACTAACGTTTTTGATAACATCATCAATGAAGTTATAGTTGGAAGGCGGAAAGAGGGTTGGTGAAAGGTCAGAAAGCTTGCTCATGAGAGCCTCGATTACGCTTTTTGCTTTGTAGTTGATGATTTTGCCAACTCCCACATATCCTTCTATCCCATAAGCTTTGAGCGATTCCTCTATCCAGCTACCGCCTAGTTTTTCATACAGTCTTCTGGCAACTCTTGCTTGAGGCTTGCCTATTTCAGGGAAAATCGTTCGCAATTTCCCAGGATGAATTGTGTGCAATCCTATGCATAACTTGCCTTCTCTGGCTGAGTAGTATCGGACTTTAGTATGAAAAAACGGGTGATCTCGTAGACCCCTCTTTGGCTCTATACCCTTTCCTGTCAACAATTGACCAGCAAAGTCGAAAATGAGCCCGACAGTTTTAGGGCTGTAATCGATAATACGAGCGTTTAGAACAAGTTCTGTGTTGGTCTTCCCTGATCCAGTCATCCCGAACATGCCCATCATGAGGGGTATAGCCTCAAAACTCATGCCTACAGAACCGAGCAAATGTTCGCCCGAACGTAGGCGCCCTATTTCCAAGTCTCCCTCAAGTTTCAGGGTAGAAGAGTCTTCTTCTCCAGTTGCGTACACTCTGTCTCTATAATTGGGATTGAATGTTGGAGAACGTACCTTACCATCTTTCTCTTCCAGAAAAAGGACAGCCTCGACTTGTCTGTAACTAGAATATGGCCCAAAGGACTCTTTCCCTTCTGCCTCACGAAGCTGCTCGCTCATATCTAGGGTTGACGAACTCTTGGCATCCACGACACGAGCATAGAAGCTCTTGTCCCCGGAGTGTATCCGAACAATCTGTCCAAAGCACAAATTAACTCCTTCGTCGACAAAGAAGAAAATTTGGTCTCCCCTCACTTCGCGTATAAACCCTACGGGTTCAGACATATTCAATCCGCTCCCATCTAAAAGGATGTTTCACCCCGTGAAGCTCATCGGGGAAGTTACATGACAGCTCTTCCAAGCGAAGCACATCTAACAACCCACCGTCAACCAACGTTTCCTCAACCTGATCATGGTAGTGAAGTAACATTGAGTCAGATGGAGAAGAAAAATCATGAGCAAGCCAAAGGGCAACTGGATACCCAAGACATCTCGGATCTTCTGAGATTGCTGTGAGTGGGGAAAGGAGTTCAGATATCTCACAGTTTGTTAAATATTCCATTATATCACAACGGAAAGTACGTAAGCTATCTTGGCACAATTTCACAAGAGATACGTCGCCGTATAGATGTTTATCTTTGTTTGCTCGTCTAATTGGGTGGTAAAGCCATGTCGGATAATGCGCAAGCATGGATGTTGCAGCCATAAAATCTCGACCCTTTTCATCAACAAGTGTTGAAGACTGTTTACTTATAGCCAAAAGATTGACCTTTTTACGAAGAGCCTCTTCGTATAGTAAGGTGTAGAACCCTCTTTTTCCGCCGAAGAAACTAGCTCCATCCAAAAGAATGTAATCCCCTTCACTTAGTCCAACAAAAGTCTTGCTACTAATGCTTGCACTACCCTCAGACTCTTCGTGAAGAATTTTCAAAGCCATTTCACTCTCCAGTTGTAGCCTTCGATCCATTAAAAAATTAGAACGTGCCCGGCGATCTCCAACTATGCTGGCAATGCTCTCGTCATAACCCCAAGCAACATCTCGTCCTTCCACTGAAGCGTATGCTACCCTCATTAGATAAACGCCCCAGTTGTTTGCCCTTTTCAATGTTCTTGTAGAGCAATCCACAGCGAGGAACTTTCCTTCATAATTTTCCATCTTGACCAAAGGCTTTATTTTAGACTTGTCAGGCTTGACCGCCATTGCTGGTTCTTCTCCCACCCCATGAAATTTTACTACCCGACCTTTATTGATGTACTCTGTTAGTTTCTTCTTCATCTCTACCAAGTCTTCCATGATTTTGTCATTCATTAGATCTTCTCCTTAGGCAAATGTTCACGACTGAAGGTGTTACCATCTCAAGGAATGGTACAACTACTTATTATCTTTTCTTAACAAAGGAATTTGCATTGCACGCACTGTAAGTCTCAGGCATTCGATATTCAAGAACCCCCTCTCAAACGTCAACTGGCTTCCTATGTGGATATACACCCATGTGCATAGTCTCTTCACTACTGTTTCTGAATAGAACTCAGTGATAGTCTTGTCATCGTATTTGCTGCTTAATTGTGGCTGCAGGAAAACTTGGTGCCATCCTGTATTTTAGGCGTTTAGATGCATGCATCTTAACAAGTATTCCCCTATCTGCCATCCGAGAAAGGTAAGTTGCCACCGTGCTGAGGCCTATCGGCTCTTTCAATTCTCGCTCATAAACAGACTGAACCTCCTTTGAGGTGAACCAGACCAGTGGGAAGTGTCTCTGAATAGTGAGGCGCGCTTTGTCATATTTAGAAAACTCGTTTGTTGGACTGTTAATTTCAGGGTTGGATCCGCCGCTGGGCACTCCACCTAGCAACTCTACCAAGTCGAGAAGATGGAGAGCTTTCTCTCTAGTTACTTGACCTTCAAAGGATATAGTATATCGATTACCCTCACTATCGAATAATTCGATGCGCATCTTTCTCGCTGGCATTAACGTTATGCACCTTAAGCTGTATTTCACAACTTTGCAGTTCACAAGTTATAGCTGTTATGGTGAAGAAGGTAGAAGAAATAACGGTGTTTTAAGCTATAAACAAGTGAAGAAGATAAAATTGCAGTGCTTCTAGTATCACAAGCTTCACACATTCTGCAAACAAAGAAAAATGACAGAAAACTCTCTGGTTAGCTGTCTCCAGTAGAAGGATAGGGGTGGCTTTTTCACAAAAAAGAAACAAGAAGAAGTCAATATAAAGAGAAAGAAAGGTGAAAAAGACACAATAGCAAATCAATTTCACAAGGTATTCACAAAAATGTGAAGAAAAAAGTATGTGGGTGTTTAAGCGTTCTCGTGTAACTTTTCAATAGTGGGGAAGGGAGAGGGGTAAAGGAGAAGGAAGAAGGGAACCATCGGTAAGTAAGAGTTAAAAGTATTTGAATTAAGGAGCGGCACCCCTTTGTTTCCATTGGAACAGAAAAACTAAGATTAAAAATATCTCATGATTAAAAATTTGTTTAGAACATCAAAAATGTTTAACAGTAATTATTATAATAGTTTTTATTGTAGTTACCTTTTTAGAGTATATTTCTTCTAAAGAAGAAATCAAAATATCTCTAAAAGATTATTTAAGAGTTCCAATGGAAACACCGGGGTGTCTGTGGGCTTTTCTCCTTCTTTTTAGAATTTTTGTCTTAGTGATTCAGTTTTGTGTATGATAGGGCTTATTTTTTCTTTACCGAAACTGAGGCACTACGTCTGAAAGGTGAGGAGAGGAATAGTTGAACAGCTCTGGTATACTTGATAAAGTGTTCGAAAAGTTCACTAGTAATGCGCAGATTTTTAAAGATCGAGAGGTTCTTCGTCATGATTACTTGCCTGAGAGACTGCCGCATCGTGGAGAACAGATTAAATGTCTTGGGCAAACAGTGGCGCCTGTCTTAAAAAGCGCTAGGTGCTCAAACATTCTTCTTTATGGAAAGACAGGAACAGGAAAAACAGCCGTAACTAAGTATGTGCTAAACCATTTAGAGGCTAAAGCAAAGGAGTTCAACGCACCTGTTAAAGTCTGTTTCGTCAACTGTCATTTAGCTGGAACTGAATATCGCGTCTTTGCAAGGTTATGCCAGAGCCTAGGCGTGTCAGTTCCCTTTACCGGTTTATCTGTTGGAGAGGTTTTTGACAGGTTTAGAACAGGCTTAGATTCTTCAAAAATAGTCTTTATCATTGTTTTAGATGAGATTGATGCGCTAGTGAAGATTCGTGGTGATAGGCTCCTCTATGACCTCACGCGGATAAATGAGGCGCTGTGTAATAGTAAACTTTCCCTTGTGGGAATATCTAACGACCTAAGACTAAAGGAGTTTCTCGATCCGCGCGTTTTAAGTTCACTTAGCGAAGAAGAAATTGTTTTTGGGCCATACGACGCAAGCGAATTGAAAAACATTCTTTTTTGGCGTTCACAAATGGCTTTCTGTGACAATGCTTTGTCTGATGGTGCTCTAAGTCTCTGCGCTGCTTTGGCTGCCGCGGAACATGGCGATGCTAGGAGGGCCTTGGATTTGCTGCGTGTTGCTGGCGAGGTTGCAGAGCGAAAAGGTGTAAAAGTCGTTGTCGAAGAACATGTCCGAGAAGCGGAAAAACACATTGAGCACAACCGAGTTGTTGAAGCATTGAAAAACCTCACTTTACATTCAAAACTTGTGGTTCTAAGCCTTTTTCAGTTAATCAAATCGAATGTTCACCGTGTCATTACGGGTGAAATTTACGAAGTTTATGGTGAGCTTTGTGGAGAGTTAGGTGTTACACCTTTGACGCAGCGGCGCGTGAGCACTTTGGTGAACGAACTTGACGCGATAGGGTTGTTGAATGCGCAGGTCGTAAGCATGGGAAGGTATGGCAGAACGAAGAAAATTCGGTTGGAGGTAACACGCACCCTTATTAAAGAAGTTTTCGCTAATGACAATAGGGTTGGACGTTTGGTTAAATATGAGCCGAAGTGCCTTCCGAAACACACCCGTGGTAGGAGTTGAAGACGGAAGTTTCCGAAAAAGCATAACACCAAAGGCTCTTCTCGCGGCAGTTCTGTTGAAAGATTGAAAGTTGAAAGCGTACAAATTATGAAAATAACGGTTGACGGGTTAGATGCAACCCAAAATCTTGTCAAAACCCTAAGAGCATGGACGTTTAGAGCAGTAATACTTGGAGGTGTTTCCTTTGCAGGCTTTAACGTCATTGACCCAACGATTGTTTACGAAGAATTCGGAAAGCCAGTCATCGTAATATCACGAACAAAACCAGACAACAAAGCAGTAAAACGAGCCCTACACTGCCATTTTGAAGACTGGCAAAGCCGCTGGGCAGTGTTTGAAAAATCAGATTTAATCCATACCGTTCTTGTTTTAGTTAATGAACCCCCAGTTTATGTTGAAACTGTAGGTGCTCCCATCAAATGGGCAGTCCTGCTTATTAGGGCTCTCTCGGTTTACAGCAGAATTCCAGAACCAATTCGAACTGCACGATTAATTGCACGCGGTTTGTCCTAACTAAACGGAATGACTGTGGTCTCTAACGTTTGGAGGTTTACCACTGGAACCATTGCAGGTGTTGGAACAACCCCATGTCTGCGCATATAATCTGTCTGTTCTTGCCAACAACCCGAGTTTACAACTAAGACCCCGCGATAGTTACAGTATTCAAGTTTGTGTATGTGTCCGGAGTGGAAAATGTCTGGGACATGTTCGATGACTAGAAAGTCCCTGTTTTCGGGTGACAAAGGTGTTTTTCCACCATATACAGGCGCAAGATGACGACTCTTCAATAACAAGGTCATAGCTTTTTCTGGGTGTTCATAATTCATCCCTGGAACCGTTGAAACAATGTCATCTAAGCTGCGGCCATGATATAATAGTACTTCTACACTGTGGAGGCTTAAGAAACATGGGTTTCCAAGGGAATAAATTTTTCTTGATTCTTGCAGGGGCTCTAAGAATTTGTTTGAGATAGCTGGCTGTGGTAACGCTTTTCTTGGGGCGTCATGGTTTCCAGGTATAATTACCACTTCTATATAATCTGGAATTTGCTCAATGAACTTCGCAGCCAATTTGTATTGCTCATAAACTTCTGTGACTGCCAACTCTTTGATCTGGTTCGGATAAATCCCTACTCCATCAACGATGTCTCCTGCTATCAAAACGTATTTCACATGGCTTGCTGTCTCCTTCATTTTTTCATTTCCATATTTGCCGTTAAGCCATAATACGAAACGGTTGAATGCTTCTCTCTGAAATTTTGTGCTGCCAGTATGCATGTCTGAAGTGAGCACTGCATAAACCGGGATTTGGGCCTTATGCTGGGGCCTTTGGGCCACGTCAGGCAGAACTATGTCTTCTGCAATAAGGAGATTACTTCTTGTTTTTGCAACGCTCAAGCAGACAACTTGGTCAAGCAAAAGTGAGGATGCCTTTCTCAAGAGCCGTTCGGAAGCATTTTGAGGAACAAGCACTGTAGTGCTTGCACGCAAGTCCTCAATGGTTAGGATTATCCTCTTTTTTGATTCTCTCCTGTTTGTTATCATGGCGATTATTTTGAGCTTTGTCTTTGCTGGAGCTTTCAATGCATCCAAAACTGACGTAGCGCTTCTAACATCTATTCTTTGCCTCAGCAGCCTTTCCATTCGCTTGAACCGATCTCGGAAATATTCCAGATAACCTTGGATTGTTCCGGTTGAGTTTAGTTTGCTGCTTGGATCCTCAATGATGTTGAGGTTTGCTTCAATGTCCTTTGCATAGGGGCGGAAAGGTTTTTTTCCTTCTGTTATTTGCAACTCTGGCAACGTTTGGAGTGGTTCTTCTAATGACTGTGTGAGCTTTTCTTTTGTTGGCGCCGTCCTCTTCGTAAGCTCTTCCAGTAAACTTCTGCCAATGAATAATGGCTTTTTCTTTAGGGTCTCTATCTTTTGTATTGCTTTGCTCATGAGTTCCGCTGGGTCTTCAGTTGCGGATATTAGGCTTAGGAAGTCAAAAGCTTCTTTGTTGAGTTGGTATCCTGCCTCGATTGTTAGTTCGACAGCTTCTTGCAGTTTTTCTGTTTCACTCATATTTGAAGAGTTCTCCAGTCCTGTTTTTTAGGAATAATTATGTAGCCTTCTTCTCCATCCCCTACGGTTTCTGCTTGGTTTTTCATATGGAGGTATGCTGTCAAAGCGGCTGTTACAGCGTAATTTCATGACACTTAAGAGCACGCAGTTTGAGGTCTCCTTCTAAACCTATAGTTTCTAGGGTTGTTTGAATCTTTCGCCAGTCTTTCAATGGCATGTTTAATGCTTTACGTGTTGAGATGGGGTGCACCTCTATTGTTCTGTATCCTTTTTTTACCATCAACTTGATTAATTTCATGGCTCTGAGTGTGAGTGTTTTCATCGCCGGAAGACATGGCGGAAAGACCCGATACCCTCTCCTTATCATTTCTCTATCTGCTATTCTAAGAATTCCCTTTTTCGGAAGACTAAAGGGCGCGTCAATCGCTATAATAGTTGGGGCGCTGTGCGTGATGCCCTCTAATATTTGTTTATTTGTATGAATCAGGCTCGTTTCTACTTTTTTGTTTTTCCAGTGCCCATCCTGTGGGGTTTTTCGGTTTTCCAGCCAGGTCTATACCGATTATAACTTTGGCTTTCAATTTTAGCACTTACACTTTAAATTTATATATTGGGGTTTTGTTTAGATGTGTTAATATGTTAGGTGCTTCATACTTATATTGATATGGTGATGTGGATGAGTGAGATGCGAAAGGTTCAACGCACTCCCGGCGGCACATTTTTTGTCACCGTGCCTAAGTCTTGGGCTCAACAACACGGTTTGGCGCGTGGGACCATAGTGTTCATTACTGAAACTAGGGATGGCAAGCTTCTTATCGACCCTAAGTACGGTGTTGAGCCTTCTCCCCAAACTATTACTTTAAGGCCTGGGGCATATTTAAGCCGTGAAATCGTAGGAAAGTATCTCCTTGGCTTCGATATAATTCGTGTTGATGCGAAGAAACGTATTAGCTTTGACACGCGAGACATCGTTAAGAAGAGTGTTAGTCATTTGATAGGATTAGAAATTGTTGAGGAGGATTATTCGGGCATCATTTTACAGTGTTTGCTGGATCCTTCAGGGTTTCCGCCTGAAAAGATTCTCCGGAGAGGCTATGCTATTGCTGCTGGAATGCATCGTGATGTGGTTAACGCCCTTGTTGGCGGAGATGTGCATTTAGCGATGAGCGTCATAGCCCGCGACGAAGAGGTTAACAGACTTTACTTCCTTCTAGTTCGTATCTTACGTACCATAACTCAAAATCCAAGCCTAAGCGGGAAGCTCGGCATTCGCCCGATTGAGTGTCTAGATTACCGTCTAGTAGCAAGTTTGGTGGAGGCAATCGGTGATGAATGTGTGCGAATGGCACTGAAAACAGTTGAGTTAAAGGGCACGAAAATGGCTGAAGACTTAAAGAAGCTGTTTGTAGAATTTCACACAGCCTGTTTTAGGGCTCACGAAAGTGCATTAAAAGCCTTTTTCACGGGTGATATATGTCTAGCTGAAGGCGTGCGGGATATGCGAGGGAATTTAGAAAAACAATCCGCTAGTATTGAGAAGGTTGCTAGGGATCAATCGCTTGATGTTGTACCACAGATATTAGCTGTGGCTTCTATTTTAAGGCAGATTTATGAACACAGCGTAGACATAGCAGATCTGGTGATGCCTAAAAAAGTTTAGAAGGGAAGCTTATCTACTTTTTGCGGTGCCTTCGCCAATGAAACGTGTTCATTCATTCTTAATTCACCAGTATACTGTACTTCACCGCTTATGTGACAGTGGGATTCGATGGTGATGTCTTCACCGTAGACATTTTCTGCTTGTGCTCCGCTTCTGAGTACAACTTTCTTGCCGTAAATGTCCTCGGTATGTGCATCTCTACCAATGATAACTTGATCTGCCCTTATAGGTCCAAGGACTTTGCCTCTTCTTCCAATTTCAACAAACTGTGCTGTTACGCCCTCCTCAGTAATTATTGAACCGCCAACTTCTACGCGGTCTTCTGCAGTGGCTTTTCTTGAGCGTAATACTCCGCCTACTTCAATGTTTTTTGCTGAAACTTCTTCGCCGACTTCCACTTTGCCTCCGACTTCGAGATTCCCTGAAAGCTTTAGCGACTTGCTTGTTTTGACTTTGCCTCCTACATCTATTTCACAACCTTCGCAGCATCCAGCTATCTCTACTTTGCCTCCCACGTTGATGTCTTTGAATTCTAAGTCCCCGTCGACTCTGAATGAGCCTCCTACATCTATATCGCCACCGTCAATTTTCCCGGTGAGTCGAACGGCTCCGCCTACATCGATTTGCTCAAATTCTAACTGGCCCTCTGATTCGAAGCTTCCGCCTACATCTATTTCGCGAATTTTTCCGCCTCCAACTTCTGCCGTGCCTCCTACATCCAACTTTGTAATGTCTACTTTAGATTCTATTGAAACGCTTCCTCCCACGTCAATTTTCCCCGCCTCCACTTCTCCTTTTGCTTTGAAGCTTCCGCCTACATCAATGTCTCCAGCCTTCACATTCCCATCAACCTTTAGGCTTCCACCAACATCAACTTCCTCGACGGCCAAGTCCTCAGTCACATACAGAGCTGCATCTACATCCACACGTTTTGCAGTCATTTTCCCATAAACTTCTAGACGGCCGTCTTCTACCTTAACATCATTCTCTATTTCTAGATCTCCATGAATCGTCACGTCATCTTCGGCTTCCAGATTTTCCGCTGAGAGGTTGCACTCAAAGGTGTTGTCTCCTTCACAATAAACTATGCCCGAAACCTTCACTGTGGACGGTGTTCCTGTTCCATCGACGACTGCACATTTGCCTACCACTAGGTCTCCTTCAACAAGGTCTAATGTTGTTTTGCTTCTTGAAGGAACAGATATTTTTCTGCTCATCTTCCAATCCCTCCAACAGAAGCTTTTGCCATCGGGGGCTTAAAAAGGAAACTCACGTTTTGTAGTCACAATTTGTTACTATATCATGTGTGTTCCTTCATACTCGCGCCATTCTTTTGACTTGTAAGGCATCTGCAAAAACTTATAGGTAAGCATAGCTTGCATATGCATAAGCTATAAATATTCACAGAAGAGTATCTAAGATCAAAAGGTGGGATACGATTGTCGAAAAGAATTGCTACTGGAATTAATGGCTTAGACGAGCTGGTTGACGGTGGTCTTCCTGAAGGGAGAGTGATCTTGGTCATCGGGGGACCAGGCACGGGCAAGACCATCATGTGCAGCCAATTCTTGTACAAAGGAATTTATGAAAATCAAGAAAACGGAGTCTTCGTAAGCCTAGACGAAAGCAAGAATCACTTCTACACTGAAATGCAAAAATTCGGATGGGATTTTCGAAAAGCAGAAAAGGAGAGAAAATTCGCCTTGGTAGATGCCACGCGAATGTCCCGAGTGGCTACGCTGAAAGAGGAGCTGTACAAAGAAGAGTCTCGCAGCTTACGCGGCAAGCAACTGTCTATCGATAGACTAACCGAAGATTTACAAGCAAAAATCCAGCAAGTTAATGCGAAAAGGGTTGCAGTGGACACTTTAGCAGCACTTACCTACCGATTTCCAGATCCTATAGAACGAAGGACCGCAGTTGTGGATTTGATCGAGTCACTGGCGGATTTGGGAGTTACCAGTCTTGTGACCACTGAACTGGGATACTTGGGGCTTGAACGAAATGTGTTGGAGGAAGAGTTTCTGGTTCACGGCGTTATTATGATGCAAACTGTGTTTTCAGGAGGAACTACAACTAGAGCAATTCAAGTTGAAAAGATGAGAGAAGCTAAGGTGAATCCGAGCCTTGTTCCGTATTCAATAGATCAGAATGGCATTGAGATATTTCCCAACATGCCTTTATTCGGGGAAAAGTAAGCTCATTAAAACCATACCAAAACCATATCTGCTGTCTGTTAGTGTACAACGAATTCTAGGGTTTAGACTTTTAACTATTTCTTTCATGTTTCAAGTCTTTCTTTCCTCAGTGGCAATTCATTCTCTAAATACCTTTGGTTATACATTTTCTTGATTTTTAGGAATTTTTGCAAACCTTTCTGGTTTTCTTTTTCATACATATCGATCTCCCCTTCAAAAAGGTCTAGAATTGCTTGAACTTCTTGTGGAGAATGCATCTGAGGATTCATTACTGCCAGAGTAGTGAATCCTTTCGATTTCAATTGTGGAATAAGTGCAGTAAGCCATCTTCTAGTTTGAACGGCTTTATGTTGCAGCAAAACATCTGAGATGACTTCAATGCAAGCTCTTTTTGGGCCTGTGAGCGATGCGTCTAATCTGCGAAAGGCTGAACTCAGTGCAATGCTAATGTCAGTAAGGTTTTCCACGCCCTTCATTTTGGTTACGTTGGGCAAGCTTTTAATGATCTTGTCTGCTTGGGGATTACATATGAAAAGGTAAAAGTTTGACTCGAATTTTTCTGGTAAAGCTCTTACCCCGCCTGCCTCTGCAGTGACGTAAAATGTGATTTGACCGTTTTTCGCTCCTGCTTCTAGAAATCTCCTAATCAGAAGGTCTTTTTCATCACACGAAGGTGAAGTCAATATAACCGCATAGTTTTCAGGTATCCCGCCGAACAACATGTTATCAAGATCTTTATATCCCGTACTAATACGACCCGGCAGAACAACCTCTGGAATCTCTATTGTTACAGGCTCTTCCAGAGCCGCGAAGAACCTCTGCATCCGCTTGAATGTTTCCAAATATTCGAGTCCCCATTTTGTTGCTCTATATTTTTTGCGGTCACCCACAGTTATTTCCCTGACGAACCCATGTGAAACTAGAAAATTCAAAATCTTCTTCGCTCTGTCCACAGGCATGTTTGCCCCATATGATACTCTAGTCAGAGAGCATACGCCCTTCTTTGCAATCACTTCTATGCTGTCTGCGTAAATGTCGTATTTTGTTCTTCTTCGTTCGTTGGACAATGGGCAACTTCTCCACTATTATTAAATCCTACATGCTTAATCTAAATTTTGGTGAATAATCGTGCACCCGAAAGTTTCCAGCGGCAAACAATACCACATTGCGTGTAGAAAAGGCGACTTGGCTAAATACTTGCTCGTACCCGGCGACCCAGACCGCGTTCCGAAAATTGCAGGTTTTTGGGATACAGCTAAAGAAGTTTCCTGTCACCGCGAATTCCGCAGTTTCACAGGCAAATACAAAAGTGGTCCTATTTCCGCCTTGTCAAGTGGTATCGGTCCAGCTTGCATGGCAATTGCTGTTAACGAGGCTTCACGTGTAGGTGTGCACACTTTTATTCGTGTTGGCAGCACCGGTGCCATACAAAAGGACATTGACTGTGGCGATTTGATAATCTCTACTGCTGCTGTTCGCCTTGACTTCACAAGTAACTGTTACGTTATGCCTGAATATCCTGCAGTGTCTAGCTATGAAGTTTTGTTGGCTTTGATTGAGGCTGCTGAAAGCTTGGGCATCGGCAACTATCATGTTGGAATAACGGCGACGACAGCTGATTTTTGTGCTGGACAGAACCGCCCAGCAGCATCTATATCTCGCATGGAAGACTTGGTTCCAGCTTTGCAGAAAGCAAGAGTGCTTAACTTTGAGATGGAAAAAGCAACGCTATTCACGCTAGCAAGCCTTTATGGGTTAAGGGCAGGCTCTGTATGTGCCGTTTATGCCAACAGATGCAGAAACGAGTTCAAATCAGGGGCAGGGGAAGAAATAGCTATAAAAGTTGCGAATGAAGCCGCAAAGATACTATATGAATGGGATGCGAAAAAACGCAGAAAGAAGAAACACTGGTTTTTTCCATCGTTACTGGCTATTTGATGAAAAACTCTTTTAGAAGCAAAGAACCTTTTCTTATTCGCCGGGGTGGCAGAGTGGTAATGCGCTGGCCTCGAGATCTATCTTTGAAAATGTAGAGGGCTGGATAAAAGACAAGTAAGCCAGTGGGCCTTTGGCTCGCAGGGGTTCAAATCCCCTCCCCGGCGCTATTTTACCTTTATGCTTTAGGGAGCAAACTTTTAGATGACACTTGATTAAGGGGAATAGAGGAAACAGACGATGCCTGTCCAGGCCAGATTGTTCAGAGTTACTGCAAACGAGCAGAGAAGAAGCTTGTGCTCTGTCTGTCAAGGACATAGAAGGCTCTGTGGAAAATCCATCTGTCCAATTCTGGCCAAGGCTGAAGCCTTGATGAGGCTTGAGAAAAACCTTTCTAAAGAGAAGGTTTTCGGCTCTTCGCCCCCAGCAGTGTTTGTTGGGTCATGGAACTACCCGAAGGTTTTAGCGGGTCCTTTGGTTCCGCCAGTGTTAGTGGAGGACTCTTCGGTTATGGATCTGCCTGAGCTTTGGGTGGACAAGTCGTTTAGTGAGATTTTGCGTTACAGGTTTTCTCTGGTTAGGGGGAAACGGTTTACGGATGTTAGGTCTGCGGGAAACCCAAGTAGGATTTTGTCAACTTTTCAGGAGATTGTTATGGCGTCCAAGCCCACGGACACTGAGATGTGGTTTAATAAGAAACCTAGGTTGTCTGTGGTCTTTTCTCCTAGGGAACCTCCGTCAGGTCCTTCAGCCTCCATTAAACGTGCGGTTTTGACTGAAAATCCTAATGTTCCAAAGTCTGTGGATTATGTTGTTTCAGACACTGATTTGAAGGCTGAGAAAGGCATTTTGAGGCTTTACGGCTCTACGGTTAGTCAACGGCAGATAACAAGAATGTTCTCCATAGGCCTTTTAGGAGCTAAGAGGCAGAGAAGGCTTGTCCCTACAGAGTGGAGTATAACCGCTATAGATGACATTCTTGGAAGAGCAATACACAAGGAAATCTTGAACTATCCATGGATTAACGAGTTCATGATCTTCGGACACAAAGCCTTAGCGAACAACATCCAGGTTCTTCTCTTTCCATCTTCATGGATGTTCGAAGCTCAAGAAGCATGGCTTACCTCACCTAACCCGGTTCCAGCAGTTAATTATGAACATGTTCAGGGGCGGCGATCCTATGCGTCTGATCTGGCTGGAGCATACTATGCGGCACGTTTACCAATCCTTGAATACCTAAAGCGGATGAGGCGTCAGGCAGGAGCCTTAGTTCTTATGGAGGTGTATCCAGAATGGATACCTTTAGGGGTCTGGCGTTTCAGAGAGATCTGCCGAGAAGCACTGAGGAGACAACCTGTTATGTTTAATACGCTTGAAGAGGCGTTGGATGAAATGGGAAAGAGGTTAAGGCTTCCTCTTGAAAGATGGCTAGAGAGAAGCGAAATCCTGCGGTGGCTCAAAAGTCAAACAAGATTGACAAAATTTCTTTCCATTTGACTTCGAATTCTCACCAAGCATATATATGGGATATTTTCACTAGTGATTCTGCGTTGAAACCCGTTCCACAGCGCCAAACGTGTTCAAATCATTGATTAAAGACTGAGAGTTTAAGGGTATGAAGGCAACTGCAATTGCCCATCCGATTCAAGGCTTAATTAAGTATCATGGATTGAAAAATGTAAGACTTAGGATTCCATTTCACGATAGCATATCTGTTTGCGTTGACGCCCTACAAACAACTACAACAGTTGAAGCGACCAACTCGTTAAAAGAAGACTTGGTAATGATCAACGGAAGAAAGGCTACGGGCACAGACCTAGAAAGAGTTGAAGTTGTTCTCAACACGCTGAAAAACATGACCGACTATTCAGGGCACTTCAAAGTTGTGTCCAAAAACAGCATAACAAATGGAAAGGGCCTCGGCTTCTCCGCTTCTGGATTTGCAGCCCTCGCCACAGCAGCATGTGCTGCTTTAAACTTTGACATTGATTACATATCTCTTTCTGAACTGGTTCGGCTGGGAGCGGGATCTGCCACACGAAGTCTTGCAGGAAGCTTCGCAATATGGTATGCCGACAAGAATGGAAAGTCCTATGCAGAACAGATAGTCAAACCTGAAAATGTGGATTTAGGCATGGTTATCGCGCCTATTCCCTTATCAGTAAGAACGGATGAAGCCCACAGTGAAGTTCTCAGTTCACCATTTTTTAAGGCTAGGTTGAAATACGTGACAAAAATCATCAAGACGATGGAGAACGCCATAAAAACCGGAGACGTTGCCACTATAGGAAGACTTGCAGAAGAAGACAGCCTGAATCTGCACGCAATCACAATGACTGGGAAAGCTCACATGGTTCTCTGGGAGCCAGAAACAGTTCGTATGATAAAAGAAGTTCAGAAAATGAGACGTGAAGGCATACCCGCATGGTATTCCATGGATACAGGTCCGTCTGTTTTTGTCAACACTTTGACAGAATATGTTGAAAAGGTGGCTGATAGGCTACGCGGATTAGGCTGCTCAAGCATTATAACCAGCAAGGTCGGCGGCAGCCCCTTCTTGAGCAGTAAATATCTATTCTAGAGTGGTGAATATACGTGACTTATAGGCTGGCTGCAAAATTCTACGATCTATTTGGCTCGAAAAACGATCTGGAATTCTATAAGGAACTGGCTCTTCAAAGTGGAAATGAAGCCTTAGAATTGGGTGTGGGAACAGCCAGAGTAGCCATATCACTCGCTAAGGATGGAGTCACGATTGTGGGTATTGATAACTCTGTTCACATGCTTAGAGTAGCCAAGGAGAAATTGGCCAAAGAAACAGAGGATATTAGAAAGCGCGTAATTTTGAAGAAGGGTGACATGAGAAACTTTGAGTTGAGGCAATCGTTTCCGTTTATTTACATTCCAGCTTCCACTTTTGACCACAACATTACGATCGAGGGCAGAAAACAAACGTTAAATTGCATCTGCAGACATTTGAAAAAGAACGGAACGTTTGCATTTGACCTTGAACAAGCAATGCCAGACAAGCCTGAAAAATCGTGGTGGATTGACAGAAAGAAAACTGAAGACGGAAAAACGGTTGTAAGAAGCATATTCACAAGAAAGAATGCACCAAAACACACGCTGAGCCTTGACCTTTTCTCAGATGTTTGCAAAAACGGCGAAATGTTGGAAAGATACCATGAATACGGGGAAGTTGCAATAATATCCAGAGATGAAATCATCAGGTTACTGAAAGAGGCAGGCTTTAAAGTGGTCAGTGTTTACGGTGATTTTGACAAATCAGAATATCGAAAAGACAGCCCTAAACTAGTGTTGGTAATGAAGAGAAAATAGCATTTCGGGCAGATAAATTTGAGGTGGGATGGGTAAACCGAGAATTAATGTGTAGCTGCCAATGTTTTTACTAGTGTTTTCTTTTCGGGCATTTCCACGACTCTTATTTCTACACGATCTAAGGTATATCTTGCTGCCTTTTTTGCTTCTCTTTTGGTTCTGTACTTACCTTTCAGTTCGATCCATGGGAGGGTTTCATCGATTTTTATCCATACAGCATACATTTTTTTCACCGTTGTCAAGGCGTGAGAAGAGGGTTAGAGTGTGGATAATTAAAACAGTTATGAATTCTGAATATGGATTCTTGTTAAGTTTCTTGTGCTTGGAAACTTATTTAAAGGGTTTCGTATCATCTTGTAGGGTTTAGGAGCGAATATGAAGGTGGAGCTTGAAGGCTCGGTAAAAAAGGCTCTGTTGAAGGGGTGTCTATGGATGGGCGAAAGCGAAGGAAGCCCAGAGGGTGGACAAGATGAGGCTAGCCAACAGCCTAAACTACGCTCTACCGCTAAGTTTTCTAAAAGAAGCCCTTGTTGCATTTGCCTTCAACATTGGCGGAATACTCGCTGGCTTTATAGTTGCTTCTCAACTTAATGTCTTTCAGCTTTCTCCATGGGCTATTGCAGTATACCCTGCCATCTTAACTGCGAGAGGTGTGATAAGCGGTTTGTTTAGTGGACGCTTAAGCACCGCACTGCATATTGGTACGATTCATCCGAGACTTCGTGGCAACACAAAAAACTTTCACATGCTTTTCAAATCCATAATAGTCATAACTTTAGAAACAAGTATTGCGATGAGCTTGGTATCCATGATTTTTGGAAGTTTGTTCTGGGGGATAGCCTTCGTAGATTTTTCTGACATTTTGATAGTCATATCGGCAACCATGATCTTAGGGTTAGCAAACTCCCTGATTACAATTGAAATTGCATTTATTTCTTTCAAGAAGGGGTTAGACCCTGATGTGATCGTATATCCAGTAATGTCTACAGTGGCGGACATAGTCATAACGTTGTGTTATGTTTTCACGCTTAACTTGTTCTTTTTGTCTGGTTCCATCGGTAGATACATTGTTATTTTTTTGGGAGTGTTGCTCATTACCCTTGCATTGGATGTTTTGCCAAGATGCATCCACGACCAAGGATTCGTTAAAACAATTAAAGAATCTGTCTTAACATTAGTGTTCGTAGCCTTTATTGTTAACGTCACTGGAACAATTTTAAAGGATATTGGTGGAATCGTGGGGAGTAGAAAGGAAATTTACACCGTTTATCCCGCTTTGATTGACACAGTAGGGGATGTTGGTTCAGTTGTTGGTTCTACAGCTACGACAAAGCTGGCGTTGGGTTTGCTTAAGCCTTCTTTTCATGCAATACGGAATCATGTAGCACGAATTTCTGCCACATGGGCTGCGTCAATGATTATGTTCATTGTATACTCCGTTTTGTCGCTGCTTACGCAAGGCATGTTCACGTTGAATGCATTTCTAACTTTTTCTGCCCTTTTACTTGCAGTAAACGTAATTGCGGTTTCTGCGATAGTTTTAATATCTTATGCTGTTGCAATCTTGACTTTTAAAAAAGGGTTAGATCCTGATAATTTTGTTATTCCAATTGAAAGTTCCCTTGCAGACAGCATAACATCCATCGCTTTACTTGTTGCCTTGGTTTTGGCAAACTATCTGGTTTAGGAAGAGTTGAAAACCGAATGAAAACAATGAAAAACAAAGTAACTATTATGAATGACGGAAGGGTTGAAATAATATTTGGAAACTTCTAAACTACCTGGAATTGTTGAAGAACGGTTTAAAAAACTTAGGGAAGAAGGTAAAAGCTACTGAAAAAGCGTAGTTAATCTTAAATCCTTAGTTTAGCGATGAGAAATTATGGTCTTATATGTGGTGTATAGAGCTCCAAGAGAGTCCAAGGGTAGAAGCGTTATTCCTCATCGTTTGAAAGCATTGGGCTGTAGACGGGTGCGCAGGTCTTTTTGGGAGGTTGATGAAAAGAAAGTTAATAGGGTTTTGAAGGTGCTTGAGAAGAATCAGCCGATACTTTTGAAAAGGGCGAGGGAGATTAGAAAGCCTCGATTTGTGAGAAATAAGGGAGTCTCTGAGCTTGGAAGCTTGGTTATCGTTATGTACGCAACTCCAAAGGAGGCGAAAAGGGAAAAGATAAGGAATGTTCTTAGGAAGGCGCCCTACATTCGTCTCTGTCGTTCCGTTTATGCTTTTTCTCAGAAGCATTCACTTTTTGATAAGAACAACGAGCTGGTTGATGCTCTGAGATTCACAGACTTTATTAAAGGAATCAGAAAAGATGTCAAGGTTATTCCGCGAGTAGTTATTGTAAATAAAGGCTCCATTGAAAGACTTTTAGAAGAAACAAGACAGCGAGTTGAAAATGAGATTTCTGACATAAATAGATGTTGTAAAGAACTCTACAATAAAGCCCTTGAGGGAGAACACGAGGTACGGCGAATACGCGATTCGCTTTCAAAGAACAGAGGAAGATTCGTAACAGTGAAAAAGGTAGCTGCTTTTTATAAAAAATGGTTGGGAATGGACTTTTCAAGAAGCTTAATGAAGGCATATAGAGCCGTTGCAAAGGTTAATTCCATTCTTAACAGAAAATAGAAGATAAAATATGGCTATGATGGCATCTCGCATATTTCACAAGTAATTCTTTTAATCACCAAACTTTAGTTCTCTTTTGACAGATAGAGAAAGAAACGCGGTCTCTCTTAACCTAAGGCATCAAATTGTGACCTTTCGGTCAAAAGATGCTCGCTTTGCCTTATTCTCTCGGAAAAAATCATTTTTTGGTTCTGATTTTCCGCTACGCAATTGTTATTTGGATATTGTGGTGTTACGTCCTCTCGGAGGATGAGAATCATGTTGCGTAGAGCCAAAGCAGAAGAAGAGTGGAAAGAGGAAGAGGAAGAAGAGGAAGAAGAGGAAGAGTAGCAAGGACTCCACACCGCATAAAAGTCTATGGGGGAGGTGACAAGAACGTCCAAGAAGAAGCGAGTTCCAAAGAAGAAGAAAGAAGAAGAAAAGAAAGAGGAATGGTAGGCTAACTCAAGGCTCTTGCTACGTAATACTCTTTTTTTATGTTAAAACTTGAAACGTCCTTAAAGGAGGTAACTGCAAATGGCTAGGTGTCCTACGTGTGGAAAAGAAGTCGAAAAACCGAGCAAGGAATGGGATTTAGGTAAAATTCATGTTAAGCAATACGAGTGTTGCGGAAAAAAATTCCGTGAATACGAAAAGAAGGTTTAGGAGCCGAGGAGTAGTCGTCATGTGTCTACTTGGCTGGTTAAGAATAGAAAAAGAGGAAGTCGAGGGAGGAGCTCGGTTTAGAAAGAGTGGTGAGTGATTCTCGCATAAAACTCCGTGGGGAGGTGATAAGGATGGTTGGGAAAGGAAAGAAGAAGCAATCTAGGAAGAAGAAGAAAGAAGGAGAGTAGTGACCCTCAGAGTGGAGCGAACACGTATAGATGAAAAACTCTTAACCCTTTTTTTTAACGTAAGATCACAGTTGTTGAAAGGTGAAGGAGAGATGTCGGAGGAAGAGGAAGAAGTTGTGAACGCGGGATGGGTTTCGCTGAGTAGGTCAGGTAAAAGCTTGAACATAATGGTTATGGATCAGATGTTCTTCGTGCCCCTCCGTGACTTGTGGAAAGTCCTCGATGAGGAGAGGGGACGGGTCGACGTCAAACAGTGGGTTAAGAGAGGCACCGAGGAGCATTAGACAAGATTGTTGAGAGAACAGATTCTAGGAGAAGAAAGGTAGGTAGAGGTTTGGAAAAGCTTAGTAAATCAGAGTTAATTGAGCGAGCTAAACGACACATTTTCTCGTTAGGTCTTAATGATGTAGCCTCCTATCTATGTAGACTGAATATGAAGTTTGGACTCGCAAAAATACACTACACTCAGTACAAGCTTGGGATGGAACCAAACGCGACTTTTATATCGGCACCAGACGAAACCGTGACAAGAAACAAGGTTAGGTGGGAAAGCGGGATAGGCTACGGCGGAAAGATCTCGTGGGGCAGCGGGGAAGACAAGGTTATCATTCTAGACGTGATGCCGAACGCATGTGGCATGCTTGTAGGGGGCATAAAAAACCTGCTAGAACCACGTGAAGTTATGAACAATGTCTATGAGCTAAAACGAAATGAGGTATTCATAGATGACATAAAAGTGTCGTGGGACTTCCATGTAGGAAACCACTTTATAGATATGTTTAGGGTTGTAAAGGTTACCGAAATAGACCTACCTGACTACATTTTTATTATACACAGCGCGGCTCCCGAGTTACAAGGAGAGAATCAGAAGGGGCTAGGCTTATACTACCATAAAAGCAGGGTTCTTAAAGAAAGGATGAAAGAGATAAAAACTCCTTTTGGTCCATGCAGGGCAGTTTTAGATGGAGATGCGAAGGAGTACTACAAGTTTTTTAGATACGCGGAAGAATTCGCGAAGAAGAGAAGGAGATTAGCTGCTACTGAGATTTTCGGAGATTTCATAGAGATAATAAATGAAACACACCAAGGCTTACTAAACTATAATGAAATAGCGCTTGGGTGTCATTACATAAATCAACAAGGTCAGATGTTTCCAATAGCCCTGAGAGCAGACTTACCCACCTATCTAGTTCGGGGAAACCTAAACCTCTCCGAAGAAACTATAGAGGCGCTCGGATTTTATAAAAGAGCCGAAAAACTCGGGGTCATGGATAGGTTGAAAAATCTGAATATACTACCCCACGGCGGGGGCTACACGTTCCCAGATATGTTAGAGGCGTCGGGGGAGGTGGAAATAGATAATAAAAGATACTTCATAACCGAGATGAAGAGCGGGATAGGGCAGAAAATAATCTCTAGCACGGAGGGTATGCCCTTTATGTACCGTGGTAGGGAAGTGATTGTGAGAACCATGGAGTTAAGGATGTGTGATGTAGTAGCCCGACTTATGCCCATCTATGTGCTAAAGATATGAGGGGAAAAAGTGACTTTTAATGGGTGGGGGAAAGAAGAGGCGAGAGAAAGCGGAGAGGGCGAAGAAACATATGGGGTACGTGAAAGAAAAGAAGCTGAAAAGCAAGGAAAAGAAGGCCAAATCTTGAGCGCCTGTAAAAAGAAAGAAGAAGAGGTAGGTGTCGTTTAGATGCCAACGGCGTTTGTGTTGATAAACACGGAGATAGGTTCTTCAATTGTAGATGTATTGAAAGATTTGAAGAAGGTTGAGGGAGTTGATGAAGCCTTCGCTGTTTATGGAGTCTATGACATAATTGCAAGAGTTAGAGCGGAATCTATGGATAAGCTCAAGGAAATTGTGACTTGGCACATTAGAACGCTTGACAAGGTTAGGACGACATTGACCATGATAGCTGTGGAGAGGCAAAATAAATACTCGGCTATTCTTTAAGAGCGGGTGCCTTATCTCATGTCAGGTGTTAAAAAATGAAATGTCCCAACTGCGATGGTCATCGAGCAAAATTCAAAGCAAGCAGAACCGAGTCTCTAAATCAAAAGAAGTCGTTGGTTAGAAAACGAAAGAAGCTTCCAAAGAAAAAAGGTAAGCATGCACGACAATCATTCAAAAAGAATACTAAGCCACGAGAGGATTTCACCGCGAAGTGCCCGGATTGTGGATTCGAATTTGATGCAAGGGATTACGTATGAAGCACAAGTATCAAGAAAGTTTAGATGAGAAAACTCTAGAGGATTCGAAGCGGTAGCGTGGAATATAAGAGCATAGGAGGAGAAGTCATGGAATTTTGTCCAAAATGCAAATCCCGGCTTGTGCCAAAAAAGGAAAAATCCGGTGAAAAAGCATTCATAGTTTTTGTTTGTCCTAAGTGCGGCTACAAAAGACGAGTAGAAAGTGGCAAAGTCGCGCCAAAAGTTGCAAAAGTCATACAGCCACATCCGCAGAAACTCGTAGCGGTAATAGGAAAAGAAGAGCAGAAACTACGAACACTACCCACTATTAAAATTGAATGCCCCAGGTGCGGACACAATTTAGCATATGTTTGGCAAGTACAGACAAGAGGAGCTGATGAATCTTCAACACAGTTTTTCCGATGCACAAAATGCGGATACACATTCAGAGAATACAGCTAAACATCGTAGTTGTGGAAGCCTTTGAAACTTGAGAAGAGGGAAATTCGCATTCAGAACGTGGTAGCCTCAGCCTCCCTCAAACACGGCGTCGACTTGGACGCCATAGTCAAGGCTTTTCCACACGTCGAGTACCGACCCAAAGTTTTCCCTGGGCTCGCTTTCAGGCTGAAGAGGCCCAAGACGTGCACGCTCATCTTCAGTAGCGGCGGGATGGTTTGCACTGGCGCCAAGTCTGAGAGGGAGGCTGGAAAGGCGATCATGAAGGTTGTCAAGGAGTTGAAAGCGATTGGCATGATCATCACCGGAAAGCCTGAGGTACACATTGTGAATATTGTTGCCTCTGGAAGCCTTGGCGGCCCAGTTGATCTCGAAGAGTTGGCCAGCAAGCTCGCGGGTGGATGCCTCATGTATGAGCCGGAGCAGTTTCCAGCCGCGATCTACCGAATGGAAAGCCCTAAGGTGGTTTTTCTGATATTCGCCACCGGCAAGATCGTGTGCGTGGGCGCGAAGAAGGAGGAAGATGTCTGTCAAGCTGTAGAAAATCTTCGTCCGAGGCTGGAGGAGATGAAGGTCCTAGTTTAACATATAGAGACAGTAACGTTGGCTTTGTTAGTAATAGCCACAAACACCGCGCGCGATTTAGAGGGACAGAGTTAAAATATTCCTTACACTACTCTCCTAGTCGGAGTGACCCTAATAATATGCCCCACTTAGAAAAGATAGAATACAAACCCATATCCGTCAGAGAACTATTTTTAGAAATAAAAAACCTCTCTGAATTAATGATTGACTTAGCCTATTCAGCCGCATTATTTAACGACAAAGAACTCGCGGAAGATGTCTTGGAACTTGAAAACCGCGTTGACACATTAACCTACCTTTTGGAAATGGAAATCATGATAGCTGCGAGAGACCCTGAAGACGCTGAGGCGTTAGTAGGGGTTTCCAAGGTTGCCTCCGCTGCTGACAAAATCTCAGATGCAGCTGCGGACATAGCAGCAATAGTTACGCAAAACATCGGAGTACATCCAATAGTAAGCGAAGTCTTCGAAAAAGTTGAAGAACGCCTAACGAGAGCCAAAGTCAACGAGAGTTCAATACTGGTCGATAAACAAATAGGCGAACTCGATCTGGCAGCGAGAATGGGCGTTGACATAATCGCCATCTGCCGAAACAAAGACTGGATAATTAACCCTAAGGACACAGAACCCATCAAAATTGAGGACGTTCTTATCGCTCGTGGAGCCCCTTCAGGCGTCAAGGAGTTCAAAGCACTTGCGGAAGGAAAACTGCGGAAACTGGAGGATTAGAATGTCACCGAAACTTCAAAAAAAGTTTGAGGAAATTGTTGAACGTTTTGTTGAGTTGAAAGACACGTCCGAGTTAATGATGGATTTGGCATACTCTTCATTACTATTGAACAGCAAAGAATTAGCTGAAGATGTGCAAGAGCTTGAGGAACATGTGGACAAATTACATACGGATTTTGAGTTGCTTGTCTTGTCAAGCGGTTTCAAACGAGAAGAAGCCAAAAGTTTTCTCGGGCTTATAAGATTGGGGGTAGTTACTGAAAAAATAGCGGATGCCGCTGCGGAAATAGCTGAAGTTGTTTTAAGGGGAATAAAGCCACATCCAGTATTAAAACTCGTCATAGAAGAAGCTGAAGAAACCGTTACCTACGTACAAGTGACTGAAAACTCTCCGCTTGTAAATAAGACCTTACGCGAGGTTCACATTCCAGAAGAAACTGGCATGTGGGTTCTCGCCATAAGAAGGAGAGGTAAATACATAAAGCCCAAACCCCTCACCAAAATAGACGCAGGCGATGTTTTAATAGCCTCCGGCTACGCTGAAGGAGAAGAAGACCTTAAAACACTGGCATCCCCGTGACATGACTTTGCGATTCGATTATAGTTAGGATATTTATTTTGACTTCATTAAGACTATAAACTCGGGTTCTGGTATTGTCTAGAGGAAGCTTCACTAAAATGAAAAAGGCAAAGACGAAAATCAAAAGCCAGAGGTATAAATGTTTAAATCCAGAATGCGAAATGGTTTTTGCAAATCCAATAATTGTTCAAGATTTAAGCTCAAAAAATGGGTCTTCATACAATGCATGTCCTTACTGCTTAACTGAAATAGTGATAGAAGAAGATTCCGAGGTTGAAGAGGAAAAGCGAACGTTGAAGAAAAAAAGAGCCATAATTGAAAAGGCTAAAGCACAGCCTCCAAAATTAAAGCCAGCTGAACAGCTTTCTCTAAAGGAACATGGATGTCCATACTATTTTGGATATTTGAGCCAGCGTTCAAGAAAGGAAGAGATACCTGAAGAATGTATGACTTGCAAAAAAATAGTAGAATGCATGCTTAAGAAAGTAACTGGATAAGTTGATAATTCGTGATACACACATGCCCTTTTAAATCTGAAAGGTTTTCTCTAAAAAATGGATAGGGGGCAACATGGCTATCAGCAACTTCAGAGAAGAACCCGTGGGGCGTTATATCAGCTTCTCTTAAGACACAAAAATTGAACGCCGAAACAGTAACAACCATTGCAACAAGCCTTCTCAAAAGAATTGGACACAAGAGTGGCGTAAAACCTAAAAGAGTTACATTAGAAGAGGAAGCTTATATTGTTGAAATTGGTACGAAAAATCATGGCTATCGTTCGAGTTGATGCTGATACTCATGAAATTAAGGGGTATGAAATACAGCCAAAAGGCGAAGAAACATCCTTTATTTCTATTTCACCAAAAATAATCGCAGTGACATTTGGCATTTCAGCAGTCGTTTACGTCACTTCAAATTTTGCTTTTCAAATGTTTGGTGTTTGAAGTTTATCATGCTTCATTATTTCAAATTCATAAATGCTATATAAATTTTGGAGGCATAATTTCGTTTCGCGAATGGTGAAACTACTTGAAACTTGCCGTAGGAGCATTACTGCTTACTTTTGTTACAGCCGTCACTGCAGGTTTCTTCGTTTATCAGTTCACGTTCACTCTTACAGAAAAAATGAAAACGGCTTTTCCAACACAGTCTCTGCAATTGGAACGCGTAAACGTCAACAACACTTGCATAACCGTTTCTGTTAGAAATTTTGCCTTAGTAGAGATCCAAATAACAGGAGTATATGTAAACGGCAAGGCGAATAGTTTAACAGAAAACATCTTTGTTCCACCAAAAGGTGTAGGCACGATCCACTTGCACGGCACTTATGTAGAAGGTGAATCATATACCTTAAAAATTACTTCATCATTGGGTTTTCCGCTCGTTTCCGTCGTAAAATACGATTGAAAATATAGAATTGGGTTGAAATAAAGTTTGGGAACTAAAACTGTTATTTTTTCGTCTTCTTTTCTGGTTTTTCCTCTTCTTTAGCTTCCTCTTCTATTTCGCTTGTGATTTCTTCTATTGGTTTCGGCGGTGGTGTTGTAGCCATTGTCCAGCCTATCCACATACCTATACCCATTATGGCTATAAGTGCTATGAAAACCGGTACAGCGATGACCCAATAGCGAACTGCACTAGCATCGATGGCAAACCAGCCTATGTTTTCTTCCATCCAGCCAGCTCCGAAAAGCAAAACGATGTACAGAACGGCAATTAATGCGCATATTATGAATATTAATCCACCTATTCCTTGATCTTTACTTACCATTTATGCATCACCATTTGTAAACCATGTTTACTCCTTTACACCTTTTAAAGTTTGCCGTGGTTTTCGACTGGCGCTAGATTGTTCCCATTTCCCAAGTTGACAGATACTTTTTCTGTTCATCTGTTAATTCGTCTATTTTTATCTTCATTGCGTTGAGTTTCAATCTTGCTACTGTTTCATCTATTTCTTTTGGCACTGGATAAACCTTGGGCGGCATCTTCTCAGTTTTAGCTATGTATTCTACGCTGAGGGCTTGATTTGCAAAGGACATGTCCATAACCTCTGAAGGATGACCCTCCGCTGCCGCTAAATTTACAAGTCTACCCTCTGCCAGAATGTATATGTTTCTTCCATCTGCGAGCGTGTACTCGTCCAGATTTTGTCTTATGTTTCTCTTTGAAACGGCAAGCTCTTCCAGGCCTTTTATGCCGATTTCTACGTTGAAGTGTCCGCTGTTGGCGAGTATTGCTCCGTTTTTCATTTTCTGCATATGTTCTTTTCTTATGACGTTTATGTCACCCGTTGTTGTTACAAAGATGTCGCCTATTATTGATGCTTCGGCTATTGGCATTACGCGGAACCCGTTCATCACTGCTTCAAGCGCCCTGAGCGGATTTACCTCTGTAACTATAACGTTAGCTCCCATGCCTTTTGCCCTCATTGCCAAGCCTCTTCCACACCATCCGTAACCGCAGACCACGAAGTTTTTGCCCGCTAAAAGTATGTTTGTGGCTCTTAGGATTCCATCTATTGTGCTTTGTCCCGTTCCGTAGCGGTTGTCAAACAAGTGTTTTGTGTAAGCGTCGTTTACGGCTATTATGGGGTATTTGAGTGTTCCAGTTTTTTCCATAGCTCGTAAGCGCAAGACACCGGTTGTTGTTTCTTCTGTTCCACCTTTAACGTTTTGTAAGGCTTCTGTCCTTTTACTGTGGATTGTGCTGACAAGGTCGGCACCGTCGTCTAAGGTTGTTTTGGGTTTGTGATCTATTACCTTTTCAACGCACCAGTAGTATTCATCTGTTGTTTGCCCTCGCCAAGCATAAACGTGAACGCCTCTTTCTGCTAGGGCTGCTGCGACATCGTCTTGCGTGGATAGAGGGTTGGAGCCGCATAATGCAACTCTTGCTCCGCCAGCTAAGAGTGTTTCAACGAGCACTGCTGTTTCTTTTGTAACGTGTAAACATGCGCCTAAGGTCGTGCCTTCAAATGGTTTTTGTTCCGTGAACCTTTTTTTGATTTTGTTTAAAACTGGCATATGCTTTGATGCCCATTCTATTTGAAGAAACCCTTTGGAAGCTAAACTTTCATTTTTAACTTTGAAATTTTCCATTTCAATTCTTCCTTAATGGAATTTGCAATCTGGACTATTTAATGTTACGTGCCAGTCGTTCGAGAAGGCTCTTCTTTGCTTTTTCAGCCAGTTCCAGAACTTTCTCAATTTTTATTGTTGTTGGATGTCCGTTTTCCATAACGATTTTGCCGTTTACTATTACCGTGTTGACATCTGCTGATTTTGCTGCGTAAACTAAATGGCTGATTTCGTTGTACAATGGACAGAGATGCGGTTTGTTGAAGTCAATGATTGCTAAGTCTGCCTTTTTGCCAACTTCTATGGAGCCTATTTCGTTTTCCCATGATAGTGCTTTTGCTCCTTCTATGGTTGCCATTTCTAAAACTTGTTTTGCAGGTGTTAGTGTTGGATTTTTGTTTACGCCTTTATGCAGAAGGGCTGTTGCTTTCATGGTTTCGAACATGTCTGCTGTGTTGTTTGAACATGGGCTGTCTGTGCCCAGTGAAACTGTTATGCCTTTTCTGAGCATTTTTGGGACAGGGCTTATACCTGAGGCGAGTTTAAGGTTTGAGATTGGGTTGTGTGAAGCCTTTACCTTTCTTTTTTTCATTATTGTCATGTCTCTGTCCGTCAACGCTACGCAGTGAGCTGCAATCACATGTTTGTCTAGAACCCCTAATGAATCTAGGTATGTCATTACTCCGTTTTTTAACTTAATCTTGAAAGCTTTTTGGATTTTTTCTTGTTCGTCGATGGTTTCTGCAACGTGTGTGTGCCAAATTATTGGTGTTTTTTCTGAGCCGTATTTCTGGTCTAGTTCTTCTTTGATTTCTTTTAGTTCCTTCATGTATTCTGGGTCAACGGTGTAGGGTGAGTGAGGGTCTACGCTGACGCGGATTAGTCCGTTTGCTTTGTCGTGCCAGTTTTTACCCAAGTTTGTTAACGCTTTTTTGTCTTCTTTTTTTCTCCATGAGAAGCATACGTGGCCTATTACTCCTCTTAGGCCTGTTTCAGCGAATGCTTTTGCTTCATTTTCTTCTGGTGTGTAATGATACATTGTGTTGACTGTTGTTGTTCCGCTCATTATGGATTCTGTGGCTGTTAGCAAGGCTCCGACGTAAACGTCATGGGGCGTCATGTGTTTTTCTATTGGCCATATCCATTTTTCCAGCCATTCTTGGAGTGGTAAATCGTCTGCGTATCCTCTTAGCAGGCTCATTGCTGCGTGTTGATGTGTGTTTACGAGGCCTGGTATGACAACTTTGTCTTTTGCATCAATTTTTTCGTATCCTGTTCCATATTTTCTTTTTAGATCGCGGTTTTTTCCTACGTCAATTATGTTTTTGTCTTCTATTGCGATGGCTCCTTGGCGAATTATTTTTTGGTTATGCATTGTGATTATGGTTCCGTTTTGGATGAGAATGTTCATTTTATTCGCTTCTTTCTTTGTTGTAGTGGTTGCTTATGAGCAGTGCTATGCCTGCTGTGAAGAATATGGCTTCGAAGAACTCATGGTGTAATATGTCTTCTATGTCGAAGGGACGTTGCCATAGGCAAATGTGGTGGAGAACCATCAGAGCTGCTGTAATAATTAGGAGAATTCCAAACGTTTCGGTTTTGTCCATGTTTTTCACGCCAACAATATTATGAAACTAAGGTTGTTGATTCCTAGAACTTTTAGACTTTCTTTTCCTTCTTATCTGAAGTGTATGAAGTGGTGCATCTTGGACAGTGTTGACAAAATTATCTGGATTCTGCCTTTCTTAAGCGTCTTAGACGTTATTTCCACTTTATATGTGGAAAGTTTAGGGTATTCTTTGGTGTTGTATGAGGCTGGTTTTTTCGCTGGATATTTTGTTGGTGCTGGTTTAACCTATGTTTACGTTGTAATCTATTTGTCGAGCGTTAGTATTGTCGCCTGCGTATTGTGGTATATTAAGAATAAGAAGCTGAATTCTTCTGTGTTCTTTGACAAGGTGATTTTTCTTTTTTTGGTTGGGGTTGCGTGCTATATTTACGTTAGGCTAACTGTAGCGTTTGTTGGAAATTTCATGTTACCCTTCCTTGTTAGTGGTAGGGTTTCTTGGTTTTCGATTGACTTGCTTGTATATTTAAGTACTGCTTTTACCCTACTTTTTTACTTGTGGCGTAATGTTATTAATTGGGTGAGAGGGAATGATGGCGAAAAGAGGTAGTGGTTTATGAAACTTTCTGTGAATGCTCTTCGTGAATATCTCTCTTCCTTGTATGATGCGGATGTGGAAATCCGTGGCGTTTTGCGGCTTAATGGTGAGAAATCTGGAGTTTCTAAGGATTTAAAGGGTTTTGGTTACGGTGTTCCTTACGTCATCGAGTTTAGTGTTGACGGCAAAGCTAAACGTGTTGTTTTGGAAACCATGCGTTCTGGAGGTTTTGGGCATGACCATTTTTCTGACCGTGCTGGAAGTTTGCTTTGGCAACATAGTGTCTTCAACAAGTTGCCTCGGCATGTGCGTTCAGTGGATGTTGGTGCGTTTGCAGTGGACGGTGAAGGTTTGAAGTCTTTGGGGGATTGCGGAGAGTTTTTTATTGTCACTGAGTTTGCGGGTGGTAGGCTTTACCATTTTGATTTGGATCGTATTAAGGAGACTGGGCGGCTAAGCGAGTTAGATGAGAAGCGTTGTTTGGTTTTGTCTGATTACCTCGCTGAAATTCACAACGTGAAGCGTAAGGCACCGTCGCTTTATGTTAGGCGGGCTCGGGAGCTTGTTGGACACGGCGAATGTATCATGGGTTTGTTAGATAGCTACCCGTCTGGGCTTGACTTTGTCAGCGAGTCGGATTTGATTGATGTTGAGCGAAGTTGTGTTGTTTGGCGTTGGCTTCTTAAAAGTAAGGGTCACAGGCTTAGTCAAGTTCATGGGGATTTTCATCCTTGGAATGTGCTGTTTCGGGAGGGCGCTGATTTTACGGTTTTGGATCGCAGTCGTGGTGAGTGGGGTGAGCCTGCTGATGATGTTACCGCTATGACTATTAACTACCTTTTTTATTCTCTGCAGAAGTATGGTGAGTTGGCTGGGGTTTTTGAGCGTTTGTTTAGGCTTTTCTGGGAGAATTACCTGCGGAAGACTGGTGACAGGGAGATTTTGGAGGTTGTTCAGCCTTTTTATGCTTGGCGTGGTTTGGTTGTGGCTTCGCCCATTTGGTATCCTAATCTCAGCAGAGATGTCCGCGTTAAGCTGTTTAATTTCATACGGAATGTTTTGCAATGTGAAAGATTTGATTTGGAAGGTGTGAACTCTTACATTAGCACTGCTTAGGTTTTCCATGGATAGCGTATATCTGCGTACACTACGCCGCGTTTGACTCTTTCGTCTTGCTCTTTAACCCATTTTTCTATGCCGATTTTTTGTAGGCGTTTTCCGTCTTGGATTATGGTTGGGTAGTGTTCTGCTAGGTTTTGGATGAGTTTGCATGGGTATTCTTTGCGTTGTGTGCAGATTTCTATGCCTTTTTGTTTGGCACATTGGCGGATTTTGCATTCGGGTGGTCCGCCGCCTGTTCTGCATGTGCAGTTTAAGTTGATTAGTTTTTGGAGGAATTGCCAGAATGTTGGGAATGTGTTTTTCATTTCTGGTATGTATTGGTACCAGTTGTCCATGCCTTCTTCGTGTAGGCTTTTTTGTAGTTGTTTTGCTTTTTGTGGTATGCGGTTGCGATGGGCGCATAATCCGCAGTACAGGCCGCAGTAGGTTACATAGGTGAGTAGGTTTTGGTTTGGCATGTTTACGGATAGGGATTGAAAGATAAATAAGGGTTTTTGACATAAGTTATTGGTTGCTGGTGTTTGTGTTTGGATGCTGAATATGTTGAGGATTTGAAGGGAATGCTTAAGGAGATAGGTTATTCCGTTAGGGCTGTTGAGGAAATTCTAAGATGGTATACACCAAACGATTCTGAATAGATGAGTATGGTGAAGGGCGTCTACGTCTTAGTCATTTCGGTTGGCAGGGATATTAGGGTAAATATTGGTGCTTTGGGAAGCATATTTTTTGAGAGAGGTTTGTATGCATATGTGGGTTCTGCTCAAAATGGTTTAGAAAGACGAGTACAGCGACACCTTAGAAAGGCGAAGAAGAAGTTTTGGCATATTGACGATCTGCTTGATGATGATGCTGTAAGGGTTGTGAAGGTTTTCTGCAAAGAGGCGGAGAAATCCGAGGAGTGTAAGATTGCTGGAAAATTGAGTGAGAAGGGTGTTGCTGTTAGACGTTTTGGGTGTTCTGATTGTGGTTGCGTTAGCCATTTGTTTAGGATAGATGATTGTGGTTTGTTGAGAGATTTTATGTCTGACATGCAGTTGTGATTTAAAGCTTTTATTGTGTTAGTGATTTGTGTTGTGTGATGTCTGAGGCTTGGAGGATTTCTCTATGCTTTATTATATTATTGAAGTCAACGTAGCCGCCGCCAACTATTTTTAGCTTCGCACTGATTTTCTTGTTTTTGATTTCTATGACATTGTAGGAGTTTAGGAAGAATCCGCGTAGTCTTTCGCATGATATGCTTCCGGCGTGGATTACTTGCGTTTTTTCTATTTGCCATTTCCATGGTCTGTGGCGGTGTCCGCATAGGACTAGGTTTGCTTTGGTTTTTGTTAGGCTTCTTAGGACGTCTCCTGCGTCTATTATTGTGACTGGGTCTGCTCCTGTGTCTGGTACTGGGATTATGTGGTGGTGTAATGCAACGATTTTCGTTTGGTTTTTATGTTTTTTTAGTGTGTTTTCTAACCACAAGTTTTGTCTGTGTCCCACTTCACCGTCGTCTCTATCGGGTCTAGCACTGCTCAACACTATTATGACTGTATTGTCAATTTCTGTTATTTGGTTGAATGGAAAATATTGTCTGAATAGCAGGTAGCCTGTTGCTCGGTAGTCGTGGTTTCCGCTTACATATATGACTTTTTTAGGTTTTAGTTGTTTGAGTTCTTTTGCTGCTTGTTTGAATTGGGATTGTATGCCGTCTTCTGTCAGGTCACCTGTTACGACTACTGCGTCTGGCGACAAGGCGTTGATCTCTTTTATGGCTGTGCAGAACCTTTCGTTATTGAACATGGGTCCGCAGTGGGTGTCCGAAATTTGAACGATTAGCATAATTTCTTTCACGCTTTTTCAAACCAAAGTTAGACAACAACTAATAAACATTTTGGAATTGGGTGCTGTTAAGTTTTGTATATAAGGCTGAAAAGGAGAATGTTTGAAGCTTATTTTCTTTTGAAAAAGATTTTTTATCCCTATTTTTTGAATGAAATTTATATATACTCTTGTGGTGGCTTAAGAAATTTTGGAGGTTCGACTATGCTGTTCGAAGAAGAGGAAGAGGAAGAAGAAGAGCCTGAAGAAGAAGAGTGGTGAAAGTAGTGTCAAAGGGTAAGAAAAAAGGAAAGAAGAAAGGGAAGAAGGGCAAGTAACAAACTGCTTGAAGTTTGTCTTACTCCATTTTTTTCTCTTTTTATAATATGCTTGTATTTTTCTCGTGATTGGGCTTCACCGTTTGTTTTTCTGCGGACGCCTTTTGTTCAGTGTCATGTACGGTCTTGTAGGTTTTAGTTAGATCGTCTGATTTGAAAGCTAAAATTGATTATATATTCTCACTGGTTCGGCTTTCGGTGGGTGAATCTTGTGATGTTTTCGTATCCTACTTCTCTGATTTGATTCTTTCAGCTCTTTTCATTAGTCTTGTCTAATATGTTGCTTCTCCGATTAGCGCGCTGCCTTGTCCCGATATTATGTATTGAAGAACGTTGGTGAGACTGCTTTTTCTGGTCTCCCAATGTTTTGGGCTGCTTCCCTGTTTAAGATTAGGCAAAGTATGCTATAGAGTGCGTAGCA
>Ga0209979_1000404_pt1 | contig 60555 bp, 60 predicted proteins | sample AnhtaG_FD_183114 | JGI IMG/M metagenome (GOLD analysis project Ga0209979, IMG submission 183114) | Deep subsurface microbial communities from Anholt, Denmark to uncover new lineages of life (NeLLi) - Anholt_01485 metaG (SPAdes) (version 2) | ecosystem: Environmental > Aquatic > Marine > Oceanic... | reverse complement strand
CCCTCTCGGATGGCGAAATGCGACCCTTCTTCTAAGGCCACGGGGACGATCAACTTCACCTCCAGGTTCACGTTGTCTCCAGGCATCACCATCTCCACCCCCTCGGGGAGGTGAACCTCCCCGGTCACATCCAGGGTTCGGATAAAGAACTGGGGGCGATAGCCGGTGAAGAAGGGGGTATGTCTCCCTCCCTCCTCCTTCTTGAGGACATATACCTCCCCTTGGAAGGAGGTGTGGGGCTTGATGCTCTCTGGAGCGGCTAATACCTGTCCCCTTTGCACCTCATCTCTCTCTATCCCTCTCAAGAGACAGCCTATATTGTCCCCCGCTTGCCCTTGATCCAGCATCTTGTGGAACATCTCCACCCCGGTGACCGTGGTCCTCCTCACATCATCCCCCAACCCCACGATATCCACCTCTTCGCCCACCTTGATGGTCCCTCTCTCCGCCCTTCCGGTGACCACCGTCCCTCTCCCCTTGATGCCGAAGACATCCTCGATGGGCATGAGGAAAGGCTTATCCATCTCCCTGATGGGGGTGGGGATATAGTCGTCTACCGCCTGCAGAAGTTCCCAGATGCACCTGTACTCCGGAGCCTCGGGGTCTTCTGATTCCGACTCCAGGGCTAGGAGGGCTGAGCCTCGGACGATAGGTATCTCCTCCCCGGGGAAGCCATACCCCTCCAGGAGTTCCCTCAACTCTAACTCCACTAACTCTAATAGTTCTGGGTCTTCCATCATATCTACCTTGTTGAGGAAGACCACCATGCTGGGGACCTCCACCTGGCGAGCCAATAGCACATGCTCCCTGGTTTGGGGCATAGGGCCATCGGGGGCCGAGACCACCAGGATGGCTCCATCCATCTGGGCCGCTCCGGTGATCATATTCTTGATGTAGTCGGCATGGCCTGGACAGTCGATATGGGCGTAATGGCGCTTCTCTGTGGAGTACTCCAAATGGCTGATGGCGATGGTTAGCCCTCTGGCCTTCTCCTCTGGGGCGTTGTCGATGGTGTCAAAAGGTCTAAACTGGGCCAACCCCACATAAGAGAGCACCTTGGTCATCGCCGAGGCAAGGGTGGTTTTCCCATGATCCACATGGCCTATGGTCCCCACGTTCACATGGGGCTTGTCCCTTACGAACTTCTCCTTAGCCATCTACCTTCTCCTTTCGCTTATGGAGCCCACGCCCGGACTTGAACCGGGGACCGCATTCTTACCAAGAATGTGCTCTACCGCCTGAGCTACGTGGGCCTGTTCGATATCGGCTTTTCCAACTTCTAAAGGTGGGCAGGGGAGGATTCGAACCCCCGAAGGCGTATGCCAACTGATTTACAGTCAGTCCCCTTTGGCCACTTGGGTACCTGCCCCCGTTTGCTCAGGTAAAGTCGATCTCTCCTCTGCACCTCAAATGAGAGATAGGGACAGCAGAGGGTTCCCTCGCTGCGCTAGGCTTCGGCTTTCACCCGCTTAGCCAGTCCGATGAAGTATCCCGCCAAGATCCCGATGGCTACTAGCCCACCGGCAGCCAGGCCGATGGTTGGATCGAGTCGGAGGGGCCAGATGACGCACACGGCGTATACGATCCCACCTCAGACCACGACGGCGATCAATGTCCCTATAAACCTGAGCAGCTCACGCATCTCTCCCCCTTTCTTTTTGACACACGACAACGCTGGCCCACAGGAGCCTGAACCGACGGTGAGATTCAACCGGCGGTTTATCCATTCCCACGCCCTCAGCGTGCTCAGTATCCCGAGGGTAAGCCGGCGGAGGGATTTGAACCCCCGACCGAGTGTTTACAAAACACTTGCTCTACCCCTGAGCTACGCCGGCAGGCGAGGGCTCCATTCGCACGCCCTTGGCGTGCTCAGGATCCCGAGGGACAAAACCGCTGCTCTACCCTTGTTATATCGGCTTTAATTTAATAATTATACCCTCTAACCCCTCCTCGGTCAAGTTCAACTCCACCGCCAGGTGGTGCCTCCCGGCCCATCCTCTAGGATGACGCCTAGTTTGCTCAGTTCCTCCCGGATCTTGTCTGACAATGGGTATAATTTGGCGGCTCGCAACTCATCACGAACGCTCACCAGGAGGTCGATGAAGGGTGTCGCGGCTACTCCCTTGGCCTCGGCCTCCAGTTTCAGGCCCAAGACGCCGGCCAGTTCTTTTAGGGTCTTCTGAGCGGCGAAGAAGGTCTCATCTCCTACCCCTTCGTCTCTGGCTTGGTTAATGGCCCTCGCCAGGTCGAATAGGGTAGCCAAAGCCTGGGCGGTGTTGAAGTCATCGTCCATCGCCCCCTGAAAGGCCTGGTATGTCTCTTCTACCCTTTTGGCCAGTTCTGGGGAGGCTTGGCCATCTTCCTCGTAGGGCGGCCTGAGGGCGGCGCGCAACCGTTCCGCTCCTCGCTCGGCGGCCAATACCCCCTCCTCCGACCAGGTGAGGGAACTCCGATAGTGGGAGGAGAGGATGAAGAGGCGGATAGCATCAGGGTGATAACGCTCTAGGGCCTCTTGGCAACTCACAAAATTGGCCAAATGCCGGGTCATCTTCTCCTTTTCCTCTGAGGGACGAAGGAGACCGTTATGCACCCAGTATTTGGCGAAGGGCACCTTTTCTGTGTAGGACTCCGATTGGGCGATCTCGTTCTCATGGTGGGGGAAGAGAACATCCTGTCCTCCGCCGTGGATATCGATCTGCTCTCCTAGAAACTCCATAGCCATGGCCGAGCATTCGATGTGCCAGCCCGGCCGCCCCTGACCCCAGGGGCTATCCCAACTCGGCTCGCCGGGCTTGGCCGCCTTCCAGAGGGCGAAGTCCATAGGGTGCTCCTTGCGGGGATTGACCTCTATGCGAGCCCCGGCTTGCATCTCCTCCAGGCGGCGGCCTGACAGTTTACCATAGTCGGGGTCGCTCGTCACTCTGAAATAGACATCCCCATCTACCACGTAAGCGTGTCCTTTGGCGATCAAACCTTGGATGATCTCGATCATCTTGTCGATGACTTTGGTGGCTCGAGGGTGGTGATGGGCTCGCTTAACGTTGAGGGCATCCATCTCGGCGAAGAAGCGCTCTATATACCTTTCGGCTAACTCGTTGACCGAGATGCCCAGAGCCTGAGCGGTCTCTATGATCCGATCCTCGATGTCGGTGAAGTTCTGGACATGTTGGACGGTGTAGCCCCGGTACTCCAGGTAGCGGCGGAGTACGTCGAAAAAGATGTAGGACATGGCATGGCCTACATGGCAGGGGCCGTAGAGGTTAGGCCCGCAGACGTACATTAGAACCTCTTTATCCCTAGAGGGGATAAACTCCTCTTTACTTCGGCTAAGGGTGTTATAGATCTGCATACGTCATCTCTCTGGGATGGTCTTGCCTAAGGCTAGGGATGCCAACTAGGCATCCCCTAGACAGGTGCAACCGGAGATCCTTAGGAGGTTGGCCAATTTCGCTCCCTTTATCTATCTCACTGTTCGGTTGGAGGTGCAGTTTTGGCTTCTCCTTGAGCCGCCACCACCACTTCTACCGCCAGAGGGAGGGGTATCTTACCTGTATTTATGACCAGGTCGTAGAGGGTGGGGTCCAGCCATTCCACCCCATGATACCGCCTCAGGTATTCTCGCCGGGTTTGGTCGCTGGCTTTCACCCGGGTTATCGCCTGGCGAGGCTCCAACCCCTCCCGTTCCATTATCGTCTCCACCCGCTGCTCGAAGGGGGCTACCACCTGGAGATGGAAAGCCTGGCGGAGATGGCGCAATAACACCTGGCTGCCTCTGCCCACGATAAGCAGATCGCCGCTCTTAGCCAGATCCCGGATCACCATCCCTACCATGTGGACATAGTCGTCCATGGTGGCCGCGAAGGGGGGGATGGCCGGGCTAAGGATGCCCCCGAAGGGCAACGGTATGGCGGATTATATCCCGATCCACGAACCGTAGCCCTAGCCCTTCAGCCACCCGAGCGCCGATCTCGCCTCCGTGGCTCCCCAATTGCCGGGAAACGGTTATCACGATCATTCTAAGAGCCCTTCTCCTCCGGATGGGCGAAGATCATCCGCCCGGCAACCGTCTGTAGCACCCTGGTGACTACGACATCTATACTGCTGCCTATGTATTGACGTCCATTCCCCACTACCACCATGGTTCCATCGTCTAGGTAGCCTACGCCTTGTCCTGGTTCCTTGCCCTCTTGAAGAAGGTGTATCCGTAACGATTCGCCGGGCAGGTAAACCGCTTTCACAGCGTTAGCCAACTCATTGATGTTCAAAACCCGCACGCCTTGCAGTTCCGCCACCCGGTTAAGGTTGTAGTCGTTGCTGATGATGGGACAACGGAGGTTTTGGGCTAACTTTATCAGTTTCCCATCCACCTCCCTGATATCCTCCACATCCATGTCGGTGATGCGGATGGGCACGACCGATTCCTTCTGGAGTTTGTTAAGCATATCTAGGCCTCGCCTTCCTCGATTCCGCCTCAGGGTGTCGGGGGAGTCGGCGATGTATTGGAGTTCATCCAGGATGAAGCGGGGAACGAGCATCGTCCCTTCGATGAAGCCGGTCTGGCTGATGTCAGCGATGCGGCCGTCTATAATGACGCTAGTGTCCAGGAGGACCGAACGGGCGCTGGGGCTGGAGAGGGCCTCCTTGGAGAAACGGCTGCCGATGATCCTCATCAGATCTTCCTCCCTTATGACTAGGACGGCGACCCCCAAGGAGCCAAAGAGGAGGCTGGAGATGAGGGGCGTCACCTTCCCCCAGGTGCTGGGAAGGTTGGAGAGGGCGTAGGCGAAGGGGAGGGATATCACTAGACCGATGGCTAGGCCCAGCACGCCAGCCAAGAGATGACGGGCTGGGATCTGCTTGATCTGGCCTCGAAACCAACGAAAAGGCCTGAGGATCAGCCAGGGGGTAGCCAGAAGTCCTAACGCTCCCCCGGCTAGGATGAAGGAGAGGGTATAGCGGATATATGATGGCGTATCGATAGCACCTGTCTGTTCGCCCAGGAATTTGGCTAGGAGCCAACCGAGAGCGCCAAAGAAGATCATACCTACTAGGCGAGCCATAAGTTCGAACCTCATTTGCATCTCCTTTTCAATAAAAAGAGTGTACCTCTAAGTACACTCGAGACAGAGTTACTACTGTGCCAGGAGGCTCCTCTCCAACGCCCCTTCAACCCTTGTGAAAAAGCCTCCCTACCCATCAGACCATCGATAATGAGTCCTTGCTACCTCGTTGCTCTCGTGGGTACCTAAGGATAAAAGCACTCAAATTATGTATCTACCACAGGGGTAGAAATGATCACTTATATGATAACATAATATTCCCCAAATGTCAAAGGCGACTACCCTAGGGTAGTCGCCTCCGCTTCTTATCCCCACATAGGCTTTAGGAAGGGGCCTCTCCTTCTACCAACTCCAGGGCCCGCAGTCGTATCTGCTCATCCACCACGTCCACCACAACGGTGTCACCGGGCTGGAATTCGCCGGCTAGCACCCCTTCGGATAAGGGGTCTTCCACCCTTTGTTGGATGACTCGGCGCAGAGGACGGGCTCCAAAGTGGGGGTCATACCCTTCTTTGGCTAGAAGTTCCTTGGCCTCTTCCTTGGCCTCTAACTTGATCTCTTGATAACCTAGCCGTTCTTGCACCTCGCTGAGCATCAACTCCACGATCTCTTTGATCTGCTCTTTAGTGAGGGCACGAAAGACGACGGTAGCATCGACCCGGTTAAGGAACTCGGGTCGGAAGGTCTTCTTCAGTTGGTCGAGGACCTTCTCCTTCATCTTCTGGTACTCTTCTTCGGCGGTTTTCGCCTCGTCTCGATGAACGGCGAACCCCAGGGACATCTCACGGGTGAGAAGTTCGGCTCCCACATTGGAAGTCATGAGGATGATGGTGTTGCGGAAGTCCACACGGCGGCCCTTGGCGTCGGCTAGACTCCCATCTTCCATGATCTGGAGGAGCATATTGAACGCTTCGGGGTGCGCCTTCTCTACCTCGTCTAGTAGGATCACCGAATAGGGGCGACGCCGTATCGCCTCCGTTAGTTGCCCTCCTTCCTCGTATCCGACATAGCCCGGCGGGGCTCCCACTAGCCGAGCCACGTTGTGGCGCTCCATAAATTCCGACATATCCAGTTTGATGAGCGCTTCCTCGCTACCGAACATGAACTCGGCCAAGGCCTTCGCCGTCTCCGTCTTGCCTACGCCCGTGGGGCCCAGGAAGATGAAGGTTCCGATGGGCCGCTTGGGGTCCTTGAGGCCCGCTCGCGCGCGCCGCACCGCTTTGGAGATGGTCTCTAGCGCTTCATCCTGGCCCACGATCCGTTGGTGGAGAGCCTCCTCCATCTGCAATAACCGCTCTGACTCCTCGCCAGCGATGCGGGTAACGGGCACCCCCGTCCACATAGAGAGTACCTCGGCGATCTCCTCGGCGGTGACTTGGGGGAGTTCGACCTCTTTGGAGCCTAGGCGAAGTTGCCTCAACTCCTCGCTCAATTTCATCTCCTGGTCGCGAAGGTCGGCGGCTTCCTCATACCGCTGGGCGCGGAAAGCCTCCTCCTTCTTCTGGCGGATCTCTTGCAATTCGTTGAGGGCTCCTTGTAGTTGGGGAAGGGGAGGCATCTTATACATCCTCACCCGAGAGGAGGCCTCGTCGATGAGGTCGATGGCCTTATCGGGTAAGTGGCGATTGGGAACGTATCGGGCTGAGAGGTGGACGGCTTGCTTCAAAGCCTCATCGGTGATCTGGAGATGGTGATGCTCTTCGTACCGTTCCTTTATCCCTCTTAGGATCTCTATGGACTCATCGATGGTCGGCTCTTCGACGAGTATGGGCTGGAAGCGCCGCTCTAACGATGCATCTCCTTCCACATGTTTCCGATATTCATCCAGGGTAGTGGCCCCGATGCACTGCAATTCCCCTCTGCCCAAGGCCGGCTTGAGGATATTGGCCGCATCGACGGAGGAGCCCGCCGCTCCGGCGCCCACTATCATGTGCAACTCGTCGATGAAGAGGATGCTGTTGGAGTCCTTTATCTCTCCGATGACCCGTTTGAGCCGCTCTTCGAATTGCCCTCGGTATATGGTCCCCGCCACTAAAGAGCCGACATCGAGCATCACTAGACGCCGGTTGAGGAGTTCCTTTGGCGCTTGGCCGGAGGCGATCAGTTGGGCTAGCCCCTCCACGATGGCTGTCTTCCCCACCCCCGCCTCGCCGATGAGGGCCGGGTTGTTCTTGGTGCGCCGGGAGAGGATCTGGATCACCCGCTCGATCTCCTTCTGACGGCCGATGACCGGGTCTAACTTCCCCTCTTGGGCCCAGGCGGTGAGATCGACCCCCAATTGATCGATGAGGGGGGTCTTTGTCTCCCCCTTCTTCCCCTGGGTTCGGGCGGGGCTCTCCATCATGATCCGTGTCGTCTCCGCGCGGAGGCGGTCAAGGTTCACCCCTAGGCTCTTGAGGACATCCACCGCGATCCCTTCGCCCTCGCGGGCCAGACCTAAGAGGAGGTGCTCGGTGCCGATGTAATGGTGTCCCAAGCGTCTGGCCTCATCCATGGCCAATTCTATGACCCGCTTGGTGCGGGGAGTGAGGCCGATCTTACCCAGGACCTTCCGCTCGCCCCGACCGATCATCTCTTCTACGGCTTTTCTCAGGGCCTCGGGTTCTACCCCTAGGTCCTTGAGAACCCGAGCCGCAACACCGCTTTCCTCGCGGACTAGACCCAAGAGCAGATGCTCCGTTCCGATATAGTTATGGTTGAGTCTCTGGGCCTCGTCTTGGGCCAAGACTAGAACCTGGCGGGCTCTCTTGGTGAATCTGTCGAACTTGTTGGCCATGCTTCTACTTGGGGAGATCAGATCCTCCTAACCTGCGCTGAGAAGAGCAACAGACTGGTATTCACAGGCTACCTCTTATTATAGCGGATTTCTGACAGAAAAGCAAAACTCACCTCTTCAGGGCAATAACCTCTATCTCCACTAAGACTCCCCGAGGGAATTGGCCTACCACCACCGTGGAGCGGGCCGGCGGCTGGATAGGGAAGAACTCCGCGTAGACGGCGTTCATAGCCGCGAAATCCTCTATATGGGCCAGAAAGAGGGTGGCTTTCACCGCCTGGTCTAAGGAACTTTCTGTCGCTTCCAGAATAGCGCTCAAATTGGTCAAGGCCTGGCGAGTCTGGGCTTCGATCCCTGGGGCTAATTCGCCACTCTGAGGATCGATGCCCAGTTGCCCGGCGGTAAAGATCAAGTCGCCCGCTATCACCGCCTGGGAGTAGGGCCCCACGGCGGGAGGGGCCTTCTCAGTGGACACGATCTCCTTTTCCATCTTGCCTCCCATCATTGGGTCACCACGTTCACCAAACGACCAGGCACGTATATAACCCTCTTTATCTCTTTCCCCGCAGTATGCCGCTTTAACCTGGCACTAGCCAAGGCCAACTCCTTGGCCTCCTCCTCGGAGATGGTCACGGGGGCCTCGGTCTTGTCCCGCACCTTGCCGTTCACCTGGATGACGAGGGTGAAGAGCTCCTCGGCGGCCAGCGCCTCGTCCCACGGGGGCCAGGCTTGCTGGTGGATGCTGTAAGGGCGGCCGGTGCGGGCCGAGAGTTCTTCGGCTATATGGGGGCAAGAGGGGGCCAAGAGCAAAAGTAGGCTCTCTATGGCCTCTTGCCAAGCCTCGCTTTTCACCACCGGGGTCTCTTTGGCCTTTATCAGGTAGTTGTTGTATTCCATCAGGGCGGCGATCATGGTATTGAAGGAGAAGGATTCCATATCCTGGGTGACCTTGCGGATGGCCTGGTGGGTCTTGCGGCGCAACTGGGCGATCTGGTCAGGGGTGGCCTCTCCCCGAAGGGCGGGCGGCTCTTCCAACACCAGGCTCCAGACCCGGTTCAGGAAGCGGTGTACCCCCTCGATCCCTTGGGGGTCCCAGGGGCCCCCTTCGTTCCAAGGCCGCATGAACATCAGGGAAGCACGGAAGGTATCGGCTCCATACTGGGTTACCTGCTCATCGGGCTCCACCACGTTGCCTCGGGATTTGCTCATGCGGTAGCCGTCAGGTCCCAAGATGATCCCCTGGTTGTATAGGCGAAGCATCGGCTCGTCGAAATCGACCAGGCCCATATCTCGCACCGCTTTGGTGAAGAAGCGGGTGTAGAGGAGATGCATGGTGGCGTGCTCGATCCCTCCCGTGTACTGATCGACGGGGAGCCAGTATTTGCCCACTTCGGGGTCGAAGGGGCCCTCCTCGTGGTGAGGGCTCAGGTATCGGTATTGGTACCAGGAGGAGCAGATGAAGGTATCCATGGTATCGGTCTCCCGCTCCCCAGGCCCTCCGCACTGAGGGCAGGTGGTGTGGCGGAACCGTTCATGGTATTTCAAGGGGGACTCACCGGTGGGCAAGAATTCAGCATCGTCGGGAAGGAGGACGGGCAACTCTTTCTCGGGCACGGGGACGATGCCACACTCTGGGCAATAGACGATGGGGATAGGAGAGCCCCAGTAGCGTTGACGGCTGATGAGCCAGTCACGCAACCGGTAAGTGACCGCAAACTCTCCCAGCCCTTTGCTCCTCAGAAGTTCGGTGACCGCCCGTTTCCCCTCCTCGGAGGGCATGCCGTTAAAAGGGCCGGAGTTGACCATCATCCCTTGGTCGAGGTAGGCTTCCTCTAACGCTTCTCCTTGCCAGCCGTAAGGGGCGATGACCACGGGGATGGGGAGGTCGTACTTCTTGGCGAAGGCGAAATCCTTCTCGTCGTGGGCCGGGACGCCCATGATAGCCCCGGTGCCGTAGGTCATAAGCACATAGTCGGCGATATAGATGGGGAGCCGCTCCTCGATGAGGGGGTGGCGGGCGTAGGCACCGATGAAGACGCCCCTTTTCTCCCTCTCCACGGTCAATCTATCGATCTCCGTCTGGCGGCGAGCCCATTCGATATACTCCTCTACCTCTTTCTTGTGCTCTGGGGTGGTGAGTTTCTCCACCAGAGGGTGCTCCGGTGCCAGGACCATAAAAGTGGCCCCATAGAGGGTGTCGGGGCGGGTGGTGAAGACGACGATGTCGTCCCCTCGCTCGCTCTTGAAGACGATATCCGCCCCCTCGCTTCTTCCGATCCAGTTCTCCTGCATCACCCTTACCCTCTCCGGCCAGTCGATACCAGAGAAGTCGAGGAGTTCCTCGGCGTAGTCGGTGATCTTCAAGAACCACTGCTCCAGGTCCTTCTTGATGACCGGGGTGCCACACCTTTCGCAGTGGCGATCCTCTCCCCAGACCTGCTCTCGGGCCAGGGTGGTGTTACAGGAAGGGCACCAATCCACGGGGGCATAGGCTTTGTAGGCCAGGCCCTGCTTGTAGAACTGGAGGAAGAACCACTCGCTCCAGTGGTAATATTCAGGGTCGGAGGTGATGGCTTCGCGATCCCAGGCCCACATGGCTCCCATAGACTTCAACTGCTTCCGCATGCGCGCGATATTGTTGTAGGTCCACTCTTTGGGGTGGATGCCCCGCTGGATGGCCGCGTTCTCAGCGGGGAGGCCGAAGGCGTCGAAGCCGATAGGGAAGAAGACGTTGTACCCCTTCATCCGGTACCAACGGGCTTTGACGTCCGAAGGGGCCATGGCGTACCAGTGGCCGATATGAATGTCCCCAGAGGTGTAGGGGAGCATGGTCAGGAAATACCACTTGGGCCGAGAGGGGTCTTCTACGGTGGCGTAAAGGCCATCTTCTTCCCACCTCTTCTGCCATTTGGGCTCTATCTCTTGAGATATGTATCTGTCAGCCATTCTAGATCACCTCTTCGGTCGGGGGTATTCGGGGTCTTCTAAGGTCGCTTCCCATGCTGACCTCCTCATTCGGCCCAAGACCCCATTGTCCCGCGACCGTCTTAATGGCTGGGAGTTAGATTATAAAGTCGGCCCTTCGCCTCAGGGACGAAGGGCCACTCCGCGGTACCACCCTGTTTGACAGGTGGACCTGAGGGGACTTGAACCCCTGACCTTCTCAATGCCATTGAGACGCGCTCCCAACTGCGCCACAGGCCCACGATCTGTCCACTCTGGCGGGATAACGGTCGCATCCGGCAGCGGCTACTTTTACGGTTCACCGCTGCGGCTCCCAGGCGAGTTCGGCCTTACGGCGCTCCCCCTCGCGCCTTCGTCGGGTTTACACCGTCCCCGGCTCTCTGGGAGACATCGGATGGAGGGATGGCCTACTACTCCTGTTCTCAGCCTTTTTCTTAATGGGGGGGCCAGGTGGAGATGAGGGGATTCGAACCCCTGACCTCTACAGTGCGATTGTAGCGCTCTCCCGAACTGAGCTACATCCCCAAAAGCCCCTATGCCTGCATAGTATAGCGGAAGGGAGGGGGGTTGTCAAGCGGGCGGCAAGGGCGCTGGGGTTGCTCAAGGAGTTGTGCGGGGAAAAAGGCTAAAAGGCTAAAAAGGCTATCTGCATGTGATAAATTCACCTTCCCTTTGAGCGAGCGAGGCGGGGCGTCTGCCCCGCCTTTTATGTTGCCATGCCTTGCGAACAGGCGTTCTAATTATAGCAAGGGAGGGGAGGTTTGTCAAGGGGCTGGGGGTTCAGGGAACGAAAAGGAGGCCTGCTTTTCCTTCGGATGCTGCCCTTCGGGTCCTGCACTTCGTCCTGAGACTCGGTGTCGAAGGAAAGGCCCCTCAGGGTCTGTCCTTACAGAATCCCGTGGGAAAGGAAGCATCCTCCCTGGCCTGCCACGTGCCAGGGCAGGCAGGATGCGAACGCACGCAGATCTCACGGCCTCCTTGCTCGTCATTCGCCCGACAAGAGCTCCAGGGCCTCGTCGAGTAACTCAACGCCTTTATTGATGTGTGCAACACCGCCCTTGAACTCGCTAAGGACGTGCTCCGGCATCTCATCCAGGTTACTAGTTCCAGAGGCCATCATGGCGATGAGCATACTTGCAGTACCACTTCTGAACTCACCCATCGCCTCTTTCATAAGGAGCCTGGATTCCCGCCAGTTTGGGTTATCCGGAAGCGGACACTCCTTCATCAACAACTCCTGAACCACATCAGCATCTGCGCGCAATCGCTCAAGCCAGGTGGCCAATTCCGTGCGGTTCTCCAAAGCGTATTGGACTCCTTTCAAGTCATCCCCCACACGCCTCAAGAACGGAAGCACTTGATCGTCATAGCAGTCTACAAATCTTTCATCGTATACACTCAATGGGGTTGGCGTTGGCACTAGGATTGGAGTTAGAGTTGGCGCAGGCATCGGTGTCGAAGTTGGGGTCGGCATAGGCGTACCCTGACCACAAGCCGTTAGGAATATCCCCACTCCTATTACTAGAACTACTAGCTTATTCATCCTTACCTCCTCCCCACCACTCCCTGAGCCTCTGCAGTTCCACCCATGCACTGCCACTTCGGACTCTCTCTTTACCGCCACGTCCAAGCAGTGCATTTGAAAAGTGCGTCCTCAACGGTTTGGATGCTGACTCCGCTCTCCTCCGCAATCTGCTCATACGCAATGGCCTCAGAAGCCGCCACATCGTCGCTCTCAGACAGCAGCTCGAAGGCAAGCTCATCCCACTGTTGGCACAAGTTGTACTCTTGTTCAGTAGGGCGCTCGGATACAGCGGCGTGAGGGTCGCTAACCTTGGGCTGGTACTCGTAGGCAAATCTGTGCGTGGAGTAGTCACCTGCTTGAACCTTGCCCGCGTCTTCCCACACGCCGTTGGGGGCATATTCGCACCTGGCAATTGAATAGCCCCAAGACACTAGTGACCGCGTATCGTACAGAAAGACAACCACTGCGTTCAATGGCCCTTGACTCTTCAGGTCTTGAACGACTTCCTCGCACAGAGCACCAATTTGCTCAGTCACAATCGGGAACTCAGTCGTGACCACGACACGGAATCTAACGCTATGGGCCAACGATATGTCGTCAACTTCTACGACGTCATACGTGGGGACGGGGATATCTGGAGTGGGGGCTGCACCGCCGCAGGCGACCAACAGGACACTCACTAACATGAGCGCCATTGCTTTCTTCATCTCTCTCCTCTCTCCCCACTCCCTGATCCTCTTGACCATTCCGGGGAAGCACTCTTGCCCGACTACAATTTGCACTCATCTCGCTAGCGGGCTCGGTCACTGCACTTTGAAGTAAGCATCCCCGATGTCGTGATACTGAGCGCTCACGACATCGCAAACAAGTTTCAGGCCTGATTCTTCATTTGGGATTTGGAAGCAAATATTGCCTTCACCGGTACTGCCGCGATAGCCCTCGAGATATTCGAGTGGGTCAGGAATCACACCACATCGGGACAAACGGTCGTAAGTGGTGAATACAATGCCTGATGAACCTGTCAAAGTAAACAAGGCTTTGTCCATTATATAAGGTTTGTACTCCTCGCCTACATACTCGACCCTGACTCTAATCATCACCATACACTGTCCTGGTAGCGGGGGATCGTTAAACTGGTTCTCAGCCTGAACCTCAGGCCAGGCATCGGAGTCGAAGGACAGAACCGTAACCCTCCACCCATTTGCCATAGTGAAGGGTTCTCCCGCCGGCACGGGGTTGTCCAAAGAACCCAGAGGAATGGGGGTAAAGGTCGGTGTCGGGCTGGGCGTCCAGGTTGGCGTCGGTGACGGCGTAGCGGTCGGTATTCTGGTGGGGGTGGGCGTGACGGTCGATATTTTGGCGGAAGGGGGCGTGGCGGTCGATATTTTGGTTGGTGTTGGCGATGGCGGAATTGAGGTTGGAGTCGGAGACCGCGTCTCGACCACACTCTCAGTGCTGGTCGGCATAGGTGTACGTTTGTAGGGCTCGCACCTGCCAGGGCACACAAAAGCCTTGTACTCTTGCATTAGGCGTCCGTACTCTTCGGTGGTGATGTTATCGTTGTCGATGTAGCGGTCTCGCGCGCTATCGAGACAGCGTGAGACGCACGCGTCATAGGCACTCTTCGGTGCGGTGGAGCATCCCGCTGCGGCGAGAAGTAGCCCCATAGCCACGACAACAACGAACCTTGCCACGCTCTCCATCTTGTCTCACCTCCCCTACCACTCCCTGAGCCTCTGCACCCAGGAGGGTTGACCACCTATGGGCAGAACAAGCATAGCATCAACTTGTTGTCCTCGCAAGGCTTTCCTCTTCCCTTCTTGGCTTAGCCAGGCTCTTCAGGTACAATGCTGACTATGAAAAGCGTTTCTTCGGTGGCAGGACGAGTCGAGCGTTTTGTGCTGGCCAAGGCTGACCCACTGATCGCCAGTGTGGTAGGGCTGGCGGCCTTTCTCCTCTATCTTCGCACGATGGCTCCCTCGGTGGCCTGTATCTTCTGCGATAGCCTGGAGTTTCAACTGGTCACTTACAAACTGGGCATCGCCCACCCCACCGGCTACCCTCTCTATACCCTTCTGGGCAAACTCTTCACGCTTCTCCCCCTGGGAGATGTGGCCTATCGGGTCAACCTCATGTCTGCCCTTTTTGCGGCCCTCACGGTGGCTTTGCTCTACCTGACGATGAGACTGGCTCTTGAGTTTCGGGTGCCTGCCGTTCTCGGGGCCCTGGTCTTTGCCCTCTCTCCGGTCTTCTGGTCGCAGGCGGTCATGGCCGAGGTCTATACCCTCAATAGCATGTTCGTGGCCCTCACTTTGTTCTTGCTCCTTCGTTGGAAGGAAGCCGTAGAGGAGGGCAAAGGAGCGAGCCTCCGCCCCCTGGCTTTGATATACGGTCTCAGTCTGACCCATCACCGCACCATGGTGCTCTTGGCCCCGGCTATGGCCGCCTTCATCCTGTGGGTAGATAGAGGGCTCCTTAAGAGAGAGTGGGCCAGGCTGGCCTTGCTTTTTCTGGCCCCGCTTCTTCTCTATCTCTATATCCCCATACGGGGCGTTTACACGACTTCGCTTGATGGCACCTATGTGAACACGCTCTCTGGCTTCATCGAGCAGGTCACCGCTGGCGGCTACGGGGTGTTTTTGACCCAGGAGAGCCGGGGGCTGGCTTTCTACCTCACCCTCTTCCGCCAACAGTTCACGATGGTAGGTTGGGCCCTGGGGCTCTTGGGTCTATTCTGGTTTTTCCGCCGGCCCAAGGTCTTGCTCCTCCTGGGCCTCGCTGGAGTGGTCAACTTCGTTTTCCTCCTTGGCTATGGGGTGTCGGACATCGAGGTTTTCTTCATCCCCCTCTTTTTGCTTTGGGCCTGCTTTCTCGGTGGCGGCGTGGCCCTTCTATGGGAAGGGGTGGTTGCCCTCTGGGAGCGGTTTTCGCCTTTGAAGAGGGCCTCTGGGTTCGGTTATGCAGCGTTTCTTGTTTTGAGCGGGCTCTGGCCCCTCTATCTCTGGGGTGGGAACTACGACATCGTCAATCTGAGCCAAGAGTGGGAAGGCCATGATTATGGTATCGACATCTTATCTCTGCCCCTGGAGGAGGACGCGGTGGTGGTGGGCATCCTGGGGGAGATGACGCTTTTGCGTTATTTTCAAGAGACGGAAGGGTTGCGGCCGGAGATAACGACCATAGCCGCGGATGAGGAGGGTTTTCGGCTGGAGGCGGTGGAGCAGCAACTGGCCGCTGGCCACCCCGTCTATCTTACCCGTCCCCTCCCTGGGGCGGAAGAGAGGTGGCACCTTTCGGCCCTGGGCCCCCTCATTCGGGTGCGGGAGAGGCCGGCGGAGATAGAGGTTAGCCCTCAAGTGGATAGCAATATCTCTTTCGGGGATGGTCTGCTTCTCCTGGGGTACGACTCTACATTGCGGGAGTCTCATTCCCGTATGGGGGTGCGGGTTAACCTCTATTGGCAGGCCCTGGCGGAAAGAGAGGAGTTTTGGGCTTCCTTACGCCTGATGGATTCCGCGGGGCATCTGGCGGGCCAGGTCGATTCGGCCCCTGTTCATGATGCCTATCCCACTAGCGCTTGGCAGCCGGGGGAAACGATCGTTGATTCTCATGACCTGCCCGTGTTGGTGGGGGTACCCCCGGGAGAATACTCTCTAGAGGTGGTGTTATACCGACCCCAGACCTTGGAGGAAGTAGGCAGGGCCCAACTGGGCAAAGTCCTTTTGCCCCAGTCGTTCCACTTGCCAGATACGGCCTCCTTGGGGGTGGAGAAAGTGACCAGGATCAACTTCGGGAACCGGCTCCGGCTGGTGGGTTACAGCCTGGTGGGAGAGGAGTTTAGGCCAGGGGATGGGGTTCCGCTCACTTTTCTCTGGCAGGGCCTGGGCGACCTCGGAGAGTGCTCCCTTTCCCTTTGGTTCCAAGACGAGTCAGGGGAGAGGTGGGGAGAAAGTGTCCTTCTCTTGGGCGGAGAGTACGCTAGCCCCATCTGGGAACGAGGCCAACTGGTACGCGATTGGCAGACCCTGCTTGTCCCTGCCGACTTGCCCGACGGTGGCTACCGGTTGCGGATGCAGGTGCTGAGAGGAGAAAAGCCCCTTTCCAGGCTCTATTGGCTCTTGCCTTTGGGCTCTACCCTCGATCTGGGTACTATAGAGGTGAAGGGGCGAGAGAGATCTTTCACCCTGCCTCCCATCGAGCACCCTTTAGATTTCCGATTGGGGGAGGTAGTGAGGCTTCTGGGCTACGACTTAGAGCCTAGGGAGGTGGAATCGGGTGGTTCCTTGCATCTCACCTTATATTGGCAGGCCCTATCCACGATGGAGACCTCTTATACCGTTTTCGTCCATCTCCTGGACGAGGAGGGGGATCTCCGGGGGCAGCGGGATAGCATGCCTGGGCAGGGAACTCTTCCTACCACCGGCTGGATGAGTGGTGAAGTGATCACGGACGGTTACGATATCTCCATCGCCTCCGACGCACCGCCGGGTAGGTATAGGTTGCTGGTGGGGATGTACGAGCCGACAAGCGGGAAGCGGTTGCCGGTCTATGATGGGGCCGGGAACGGGGTGGGCGATAGTGTTATCCTCGAAGGGGTAGAGGTGGTGAGCCGTTGAGTTTTACCGGATGTTACTAGAGAAGTGTTACCTCGTGTGCCTATCGCTTTTTACCGTGTGTAGCACCTCTGGACGGGGGAGGATAAGGCTGGTAAAGTATAGCCAGCGGAATCGTAAGTAGAGAGATCATGCTGAGAAAAATTAACCTATTGAAGGTCGGCCTAGTGGTCATCGCCATTTTCCTCTTCATCTTGGCTCTCCAAGTCTTGAAGGAAGGAGCGGGTGGCCTCAGGCCGTTGTTAGAGAGGTTCGATGTGGCGGGAGGGATCAACAGCCTGGGCTTTGGTTGGCTCGGTGCCCACCTCGTTCTCAGCGGGTCACCTGTGGCAGCCACGGCTTTAACCCTCTTCGCCGCTCGGGTGACCACCGATGTTGAGACCTTCGCCATGATCGCCGGTTCTCGTATGGAGGCTGCCTTTGTCGTCCTCCTGGTGGGCTTCACCTATTATCTTCGGGGTCGGGGAGGCGTGACCAGCGTCTTTGTGGGGGTCTTGGACTTCTTGGTGACGGCCACCGTCTACTTGCCAGCGCTAGTCATGGGGTATTTGATGCTGGTCAGCGGCTGGCTCGACGGGTTTCATCTCAGCCTGCCCGGCCAGGCGAGCGATTTGATGGCCCTCACCTATGATCCCCTGGTAGAAAGGATGACCAGTTATCTTCCCGACTGGGGAAGTTTCCTTTTGGGACTTGGTCTATTGTTGGTCAGTTTCAATATCTTCGATCGTGCTCTTCCAGAATTGGATCCAGAGCATAGCCGTTTCCGAGAGATCCCCCGCATAATCTATCGGCCGGCGGTGATGTTCCTATTCGGCTCAGCAGTGACCATGATCGTTCCCTCCGTATCGGTCTCGCTTGGGCTTCTGGTTCCTTTCTCGGCCAGAGGGTACGTCCGACGGGAGAACATCATCCCCTACATCATGGGGGCTAATGTGGCCACCTTCAGCGATACCCTGCTAGCCTCTCTACTGGTGAACGCACCGCAAGCCTTCGCCATTGTCTTCCTCCAGGCGGCCAGCGTAGGTGTGATGTCCCTGATCGTTATTCTCCTCTTTTATGGTCCCTATCAGCATCTAATGGAACGGGCTTTGGCGTGGCTCACCAACGACCAGCGAAGGCTGGGCCTTTTTGTGGCTGTGATCCTGATAGCGCCTCTTGTCTTGATGTTATTGTGAAGGAGGGAAGTAAACTGTGAGGATCCTCATCTGCACCGACGGCTCGAAATACGCGGAGGAGGCCATTCGCTTCGGAGGGCTCATCGCCAAAGGGGCGAAGGCGCACCTCACCCTGCTGGGGGTCGTTGAGGGACCCAATGAGATGGAGAAGGTGCGCAGATCCCTAGAGAGGACAAGAGATCTGCTGGCTCAAGATGTAGCGACTTTGGAGACGAAGACCAGAATGGGCCATGCGGCAGAGGAGATCCTGAGCGAGACGGAGGAAAGGGAGTACGATCTAGTGATAGTGGGCTCGAGGGGCAGGCGGGGCATCACCCGTTTCCTTCTGGGCTCCACCGCAGCCCGCATCGTCCAGCACGCCCCAATATCGGTGCTCATCGTCAAAGGGAAGCGGCCTTCTCTACGGAAGATACTGATCTGTACCGGAGGGGAGGAGCGGGGCGAGGAGGATGTTAGATTCGGAGGTATGATAGCCCGGACCACAAGGGCCCAGGCGACTATCTTGCATGTGATGTCCCAGTTGCCTCTCACCCCGGAAGCCCGGTTGGAAGATCTAGAAGCGACGAAGGAAGAGCTCTTAGAGCGAGAGACGCGAGAAGGGGTTCATCTGAGAAAGGGGCTCCAAATCTTGAGGGAGTTAGGCGTAGCGGGGAAGGTGAAGATAAGGCGGGGTCTGGTGGTGAACGAGATCCTCGCTGAGGCCGAGGAGGGGGGTTACGATCTCCTGGTCATTGGCGCCCATGCCGCTCCTGGCCTCTATCGGTTCCTCCTGGACGATCTCGCTACTCAAATAGTGCTCGGTTCCCCGCGGCCGGTGCTGGTGGTCAGGCCCAAGGGTTATGAGCATTAAGGCCCTTCTGTCCTCAAGGCTCATCTTTCTCTGGGTTGTTATCATCGGGCTAGCGCAAGTCGCTCTCCTCTGTGGGCGCTGGAGCGAACAGGCTACGAAGAGTGCCGTCAGGGTCAAGAGCCACCACCTATCTAGTGGTGCGGTTCTACCGCCTCTCTGGCCGCTTTGATGTTTATCTCGGGAGCGGTGATGGGGACGACGCAGCCAGCGCCTAGGATGAGCCCTCGTCCTTCGGTCTGGGCGACGGCCTCTTTCACTTGGGCCTTCACATCCTCAGGGCCTCCGTAAACGAGGGGATCATATCGCCCCAGGCCCCCCACTAAGGCGCCTGAGAAGCGGCCTTGGGCTTCTCTCAGAGTGGGTGGTGTGGTTCGGGTGTGCCAGTTGACCGCTTGGATGGGATAATCAGATAAGAGGTCGAACATGATCTTTTCGCCGTGGATGTGAAGGAGGTTGAACCAGCCGTCTGAGGCGGCTTCCAGTATCTGGAGGTCGTAGGGGATGCCGAAGTCGCGGTATTCGCCTTCGCTGAGGAGGTCATAGGAGGCGTGTTGGACGGCTAGAAAGATGCCGTCGGCCCCGGCTCTGATCGCCTCTCTGGCAAAGTCGCTCATGGTCTCCCCTATGACCGAAAGGGCTCTCTTGAACTCTCGGGGGTAACGGCGTAGATGGAAGATGAATTCCGGGCCGGCTAGGTATTTGGCTACCATCAGGGGGTTGAAGACCGTCTGAATGAAGGGGACTCGTCCCCCGATCTCCCGATGAAGGAGGCGGAGGCACTCCAGTTGTTCTCCTAAGACCCCTCTGGTTACGTCAAGGGGTTTTAGCCCTTGCCAACCCTCAGCCTCCTTGATGGCATATTCGATATATTCTCGTGTACCGTTCTCGTGGCCTCGGTATATGGTCTTTGATCCCCAATCGGTGGCGCAGAAGGCGTTGGAGGGGCTCACTTTGATGAAATCGAAGTCGAAACGCTCCTGGAAGGCCAAGGTGGCCTGGGCCAGGCTCTTGGGGTTTTGATCGTCACCGGGGAAATGGCGCCATAGAGCGACGGGAACCCGATCCACCGGTTCCCTTTTGAAGGCAGCCCGAATCCGCTCCTCCTTAGTCATCATCTCTTGCTCTTTCCTACGTCTAGGGTATCGCCTCGACCTTCTTGACCTCTGGCACCTCTTCTTTGAGCCGCTTCTCCACGCTCATCTGCACGGTGTATTGGGAGAAGGGGCAGCCGCTGCAGGCTCCCAGCAACCGCACCCGTACAACTCCCTCATCGGTGACCTCTAGGAGTTCGATATCCCCTCCATCGAATTGGAGATAAGGCCTGATGCCCTCTAACGCCTTTTCCACCTTCTCTCTCATGAAGTTCTCCTTTGCAAATATGTAAAATCCGCTCTACTTAATCATATATCACATGGGAGGCGGGATGTCAATATTTGTCCCCGGAAAAGAGTCGTAGTATAATTGATCTAGGAGTAATAGAAGTTGGCACGGAAGAAGCGTCAAAAGCGCCCTAAAGGGCAGATAATCTTCGTTATCCTAGGTCTCTTAGTGGCCATCAGCATGGCTACCAGTTACATCTGCTCTATTTCGCCGCCACCCCCTCCACCCACACCTACCCCTACCTCTACCCCCACTCTTATCGTGGTCACCCCTACCCCTCCGTTGAGTCCCTCGCCGACGCCTTGATGGTAACGAGGCTCTTGCCTGTCTGGTCAGGGAAGTTTTCCCCACTGGGCTAGTTCCTCTGCCACCCAACCTATATCTAACTCCTCTAGCCTCTCCCGGGTGGGGATACCAGTGGCTGGATCCCAACCTGCCATTCTATAATAGGTGATTAACGCCTCTTTGAACCTCTCCTCCTCGATAGCCATCCCCTCCAAGGCAGGGGTATCGGTCCCCAGGGGAGAGAAGAAGCGGCGGGGGAGACGATCATCCTCCGCCGTTTGTCCTTCTCGAGCGTTGAAGGCCCTGGCCAGAGCATGGCCCCTCTCCCCGACCTTGAGGAGTTCCCAGAGGCTGGTGTTCCAGCCGGTGACGGCGTTGACCAGATCTCGCACTTGATGGTAGTCATAAGGGAGAAAGAGGCAAAGCCCTAGGCTATTGAGAAGGAGCCGCCAGGTGCTCACATAATGGTAGAGACGGACTTTGGCCGGACTGAGGTCATCCACGGGCAAGGGGTTCAGGATGCCCAAGGCCCTTATCTCCCGCAGGGCTCGGTTCTCCTTGGTGTACATGCTATCGTGCAAATTGTGGCAGTGGTCCGCTCCCGTGGGTGAGAGGACATAGCCCACTCCTAGACCCTGCTTCCAACGGGGCTCATGCATGGGGATCTCTTGCCCCTTCACATGGAGGGCGTATTCTTCGGCTCCAGAGCCGATCCTCTTCGCAGCTCGTTCCACTCCCTCGGCTAATGCATCTCCCAGCCCCTCTCGGCGAGCGATCCTCCCCACCATCTCTATCATGGCTGGAGCGTTGCCGAAGGTCAACTCCAACCCTTCGGTCTCCTTCGGGGTGATGAGCCCCTTCTCATAACACTCCATGGCGAAGGCGATGGCGCTTCCGGTGGAGATAGTATCTAGGCCGTAGGCGGCGCAGAGTTCGTTCCCTTTAGCGATGGCCGCCAGGTCGCCAATGCCACAGTTGGAGCCTAAGGCGGCTATGGTCTCGTACTCTGGCCCCCCATAGGTAGGGTCGACCTTATAGGGCTCCTCAGCAGCCACCCGCCGTTTACAACGGATGGCACAGGAGAAACAGCCTTTTCTTCCTACCAAGATGGTATCGGTCATGGCGGGGCCGGCGATGGCCTCCGCCGCCTCGAAGGAGCCGGCTTGGAAGTTTCGGGTGGGGAGCCCCCCTTTCTTGTTGAAATACTCCACCCCTCCTGCGGTGCCATCATCGTGAAGCCCCCCCGCCCGGTCCATATAGTTCTCCAGGAGCCATCGGGAGATGGCGCGGAGCCCCTCCGGGTCGGCAATGGGGAGCGGTTCCTTTCCCCGCACGGCGATGGCGCGGAGGTTCTTGGAGCCCATCACCGCTCCCATACCTGTGCGTCCTGCAAAGTGATGGAGGTCGTTCACCACGCAGGCGAATCGGACCAGCCTCTCCCCCGCCGGCCCGATCTGGGCCACCCTGATGAGGGGGTCGCCCAGTTCTCTTTGGATGGCCTCCTGGACCGGAGCGGTGAGTCGCCCCCAGAGGTGGGAGGCGTCTCGAACCTCCACTTGGTCGTCGTGGATCCAGATATAGACCGGCTTCTCCGCCCGGCCCTCCACTATTAGGGCATCATATCCGGCCCTCTTCAGTTCTGCTCCCCAGTAGCCCCCCACATCCGCCTCTCCGAAGAGGCCGGTGAGGGGCGATTTACCCCCCACGGCGTTGCGGCCGCTCCCCGCTATAGGGGCTCCGGTGATGGGCCCACAGGCGAAGATCAAACTGTTATCCTCGCTCAGAGGGTCTATGCCTGGCTCTAACTCCTTCAGGAGGTAATGGGCTATGAGGGACCACCCTCCCAAGTGGCGTCGATAGAAGATCTCTCCCGGTTCTTCCACCACCTTATCCCCGCTGGAGAGATCGAGGCGCAGGATTCGACCGTGATAGCCGTATGACATCTCCCTTCCCTTCTTAGTCGTTCAGGAGCCTTTGGGCTGCGGCCACCAGGCCAAAGCAGCCGGTGAGCATCATATCGCCATAGGGCACGGCCATGTAGCCTAACCCTTCGGCCATCCGCCGGTTGGGCCCGGTGATGGTCACGAACCGAAAAGGGCCTTCGTAATCGGGGTGGATGAAAGCCCCGTGGCCGTGGTCTTCATAGACCTCGTTGTTGGTCAAGAGCCCTTGGCGCAGCCGCTCGATATGATCGACGAGTTTCTCCTCGTTCATCAATACCGTATGGTGCTCGAAGAGCCCCCAGATCCTCTCCCCTTTCACCAGGGCGGCCAGGACGTGCTGGTTGCCCACGTTGACCACGATGAGGCCCTCATCTTGTCGCACGGCCACCACCTTATCGCAGAGAGCACCCCATATCGCTGCCGAGCCGGTATCCATCATCAGGGCTCCCGGGGCATCCCGTTGCACAGCCTTCATGCGAGTTAGATAGAGGGGCACCTCCCGGTAGGCTAGGCTCTCCAGTTGGCCTCCAGCCTTCACGAACCTTTCCCATTGTTGGAAGCGGAACCTCCGTTGGCTGATGCCTGACCGTTCGCCGTGGTCCTGGACGGCGATGGCGTACTCTCTGGGAAGTTCCAAGTTGAAGAGGGCCAAAGCCCTTCTTAGGGAGCGAAGATCGATGTCTCGGGTCTCGATGACTATAGCATTATCTGGAGGCTCCTCCACTATCTCCACTCCCATGGATCTAACCTCGTTGAGGTCGTCCCGGATGGACTTGGCCGCTAAGGGGGTGGCAAAGATACGGTAGCCTGCCCTGAGGTGAGCCTTGAGGGCGCTGACGTTGGGGCCGCCTCCCATGAGGTTCCCCCTCAGGAAGATATCTTCCCCCTGGGTGGTGGCCTCTTTGATCCTCTGAGCCACGATGGTGGACATGGAGGGGAGGAGTAGTTTGACGCAGTTCTCCATCGGTTTGCCACTCTCGAAGAGGAGGATATCCTGTGTCCCGGCCCCCACATCTATGGCTAGCAGGCGATCTATAGTCATCATAGCCTTTCCAAAGGAAAGCCCCAGAGGAAGCCGCCGCCGCGACCTTGGCCTCTTTGGGGCTTTCAACCAAACACGATTGGCTTCGCCAGATTGCTATACCTTGGCGAGGGTTTAGACCTTGGGCTCCTTGTCCGGGTGCATCTTCTTGAACTTGGCCAGGAGTTCCTCCTGGGACTCTTCGTGATCCGGATCAGGGATGCAGCAGTCCACCGGACAAACCAAAGCGCATTGCGATTCGTCGTAATGACCCACGCACTGGGTACACTTGTTAGGATCTATGACGTAGATCTCCTCGCCTTCGCTAATGGCCTCATTTGGACATTCCGGCTCGCAGGCCCCGCAGAGGATACACTCCTCGGTGATCATGTAAGCCATCTAGGTTACCTCCCTTGTTGTTTTGGAATGCTCTAAAGCGGACAACATTATATCAGATTTTACCCCCTTTGTAAACCTGAGATAAGGTAGAGGACACAAACTCTGTGTCCTCCACCTACCACACCTTACAATAGAGGGCACGGCTAGGGCCTATTCCTCTTCCAGGCCCTCCAGGAGATCGGTGAAGAGTTCATCGTGGTAGATCTCGTGGTCTCGGATGCGGGTCAGGAGACTCTTCAGCCCGGGATCTTCGACCTCGTCGATCTGACGGGTGTACTCCTCAGTCACCTCTCGCTCCACGGCGATATCGGCTCGCAGCATATCGCCGGTCTCCTCCGAGCGGTCCACCCCGGTCTCTTCTATCTCTGGGCTGCCATCGGTTTCTGTCATCTCCTCCGCTAACCAGCCCAAGTGTTGCATCTCGTTGATAGCCTGATCTTGCAGTTCCAGACCGACCTCTTCATCGGGGGTCAGATAAGAGTGATAGAGGTACTGCAAGATGACGGTGTACTCGTGGCGGATCCCCCAGTTCAACATATCGATGGTCTTATCCCTCTTCTCGGAGAGGAGCGAGCCTTCTGGGACCATCTTCTCCCGCTCCGATTTCTCGACCATATGGCTGAAATCCGCGTGGTGGGCCTCCTCGTCGGAGAGGATACGGCGCAAGAGCCGCTTTATCTTGGGGTCATCGATAGCCTCTATGTGCTCCTTGTACGTGGTGATGGCCTCCTCTTCGGCCTTGACGTCGCGCCGTAGCCACTCCGCTGGGGTGGTGCCTCCCAGGTCCATCTCCGCCCGCTCCAGAGTGGGCTTGCCCCCTAACTCCCCCACCTTCTCCGAGAGCCAATCGAGGTGGCGCATCTCCTCCCTGGCGATGGCCTCGATCTCACAGGCCATCTCTCCCTCTCCCAGGGCGTAGGCGTGGCGCAGGTACTGCACGATGGCCATATGTTCGCCTTTGATATCCTCGTTGAGGAGGGCGATCGTCTCTTCGTTCATAGTTTATCTCCTTTCTAACCCCACTTCCCTTTGCCGATGTGGGTTTGGATCTCGGCCTTCACCCTCTGCTGGATGAGTGCGGCTGTTTCCTTGGCCTGGGTGAATATCTCAACGCACCGGGGGTCTAGGTTGTCCTCTATCCCCCTTTGGGCTACCTCAGCCACCTCATCGAACAGTGTGTAGAGCGTCATATGAAGGCCGTTGGAGAGGCGAGACCTCTCGATCAACAGCGCCGCCTTCTCCTGCAATTTCTCGAACTTCTCCTTGGGAGCCCCACAATTAGGACATTTCTCCGGCGGGGTATCTCCATCGTGAATATACCCACATGCTGTACATCTCCACTTTCGCATCATTAAGCCTCCTTTCTGTGTTACTCCTCGAGCCTCTCGAACATCTCCTTCGCCGCTCCGCATTCGGGACAGACCCAATCATCGGGCAACTCCTCAAAGGGCGTGCCAGACGGTATCCCTCCCTGGGGGTCGCCCTCCGCTGGGTCGTAGATATAGCCGCAGACGAGACATTCCCACCTTTCCACCTCTCCCTCCTCTTCGATGTCTAGAAGGGGATGGCCATGTGTGTCAGGGGACAACTCACAAGGCGGCCAGCCCTAACAGTAATAATACTAGCACAACTCCTCCGCTATCTCAAGGTGGGGCCGTAGGCGAGCCAAGGCTAGAACTCAACGTACTTCTCGCGCTTGGCCTTGCAGACCGGGCAGCGTTCAGGGGGCTCTCCCTCTACCGTGTGCCCACAGACTGAGCAGATGTAGACCGCTCCTATCTCTATGTCCCTCCCCGCCTTCGTGGCCTCTTTAGCCTTCGTATACATGGCGGCGTGGATCTTCTCCGCCTCCAAGGCATAACCCATGGAGCGTTGGGCCCCCTTCTCTTCCTGCAGTTGGGCCACCGCTAGGTAGGCAGGGTACATCTCGTTAACCTCGTAGGTCTCCCCATCGATGGCCACCTGGAGGTTCTGGGGCGAAGCGTTGATACCTCCCAGTTCCCGATAGTGATTGGTGGCGTGTACTTGTTCGGCGAAGGCGATGGCCTTGAAGAGGCGGGCTATATTGGGGTATCCTTCCCTCTCCGCCTTTTCGGAGAAGATGAGGTAACGCATATGGGCTTGGCTTTCACCAGCGAAGGCGCTCTGCAAGTTACTCTCGGTCATGCTCATTTTAACTCTCCTTTCTCTTTTTGCTCAATCAGCGCTTGAGGGACGGCAGTGGGGACAAAGGCCATAGAACTCTAGACGATGGTCGCTTACCGCGAAATCGGTGGCTCCCTTGGCCTGCCTTTCCAATTCGTTGCCCAACGGCAACTCGAGATCGTCGATACGCCGGCAGTTGGTGCAGACGATGTGGGCATGATTTTCCGTGTTGGCGTCGTAACGGCTGAGGGAACTGCCGTAGTCGAGTTCGCGGAGGAGCCCCGCTTCTTTCAATATCCCCAGGGTCCGGTAGATGGTCCCCAGGCTGATGTGGGGGATCTCCTTGCGCACCTTCTCGTAGATCCAGTTAGCATGGGGGTGGCTCTTGGTGCTCTGGAGAGCCTTGAGCACCGCTAGCCTCTGCTTGGTGAGGCGGTACCCTTTGATATTTAGCCGCCGGCTTATCTCTTCCTGGTCTGTGATCATCCGCAAGTAGCCATAATGATAATCGTTACTAATATTATAACCGCGAAAGGGGGATTTGTCAAGGGGTTGCCATGGGGAAGTAGGAGTGATATACTCGCCTTTGTCAAAAGGGGGATGTGAGGGTGGTCTTCTTTTCTCTATTCGCGATATGGCTATTGGCCTTCCTGGGGGCTTGGCGACTCCATGCCCAAGGGCGGCTGGGGAACGATTACCATCGGGATCTCCTGGCCCTAGGCGCGCTAGCCCTAGCCACGGTGGGCTTCTTCTGGCGGCTTCTCTTCACCCCGGTCTGGATGCCTGCCGATGGCGGCGATCTCCTCTCTTTTCTCTTCCCCCTCTACCGTTTCGCCGCCCAGAGCCTGAAGGGGGGAGAGTTGCCCCTCTGGAACCCCTACCTGTATGGGGGTGCTCCCTTCGCCGCCGATATCCAAACGGGCCTCTTTTACCCTATAAACCTTCTCCTCTTCTTCCTGGTGCCTGAGATCACCTTCCGCACTCTGGAGTTGATCTCCGTCCTCCACTTCTTCTTGGCGGGGGCTTTCATGTACCTCTGCCTCCGCTTCATCAGGAAAGAGGGACCTGTCGGTCGCTTGGCCTCCCTGGCTGGGGCCATAGCCTTCATGTTCTCCGATCTCTTCATCATCCATTTCGGGAACCTGAACATGATCGCCGCCGCCAGTTGGTTACCTCTGATCTTCCTCTTCTACCATCGGGCGCTTACGGATAGGAGGGTTAACTACGCTCTTTTGGCGGGGATATTTCTGGGGATGGCCATCTTGGCCGGCCATATCCAGCCCATCTTTCACATCCTCTTCCTTCTGGGCCTCTATCTTCTCTATCGCCTATATCTTGCCTATGGAGGGGATCGTAGGGCCATACCGCTTCTTCTAGGCCTCGCGGCCCTTACCATGGTTGTCGCCTTGGGGGCCACGGCTTTTCTCCTCCTCCCCGGCTACGAGATGATGCAACTCTCGGTGAGGGCGGAGATCCCTTATGAAGAGGCGGGTAGATACTCCCTCCCTCCGGCGCAATTGATAGGGCTCCTCAACCCGGGCTTCTTCGGCCGCGGGCCGCGACTTTCCTGGGGGCTCTGGGATAGGGTGGAAGTGGGGTATATAGGGGTTCTTCCTCTGGTTCTCGCTTCCTTGGCCCTGCTCTTCCGGCGAGACGGTTTGACCCGCTTTCTCCTGGTTTTGGCCATCATCTCCTTGCTCTTGGCCCTAGGCGATAGCGCTATCCTTCATGGTTGGCTTTATGGCTTGGTTCCTGGGTTCAAGCAACTCCGCGCTCCAGCCCGGTTTATCCTCCTCTTGGATTTCGCTCTCGCTTTCCTGGCTGCTTTAGGGCTGGATGCCATCTTGCGTCCCCTAAGGCATGGAGAGCAGGCCCTCTTCAAAGGGGTGCTCAGGCTCTCCTTTCCCGCCTTCCTGGCCATAACTCTGGTGACCCTGCCCCTCGCCTACGCGGTTCTCATCTTCAGCCAAGATAAGGACCCAGTGATATTGCAGCGCATCGCCAACGCCACCCGGGGACAGGTGCTTTTCCTTCTCTTCTTGGCCGGGAGCCTCTTTCTCCTTTATATCCGGGGGCGTCGATGGGTGAGGCCTCAGATAGTGGGGTTCTTGGCTATAGGTTTGATATTCGTCGATCTGGCAGCGACGGGGGCCTACGTCGATATCGGCACCACCGATCCCACGAGGGGGTTCCTACATTCGGCAGCCATAGAGTTCCTCAAAGGAGATGAGGCTTTCTACCGCCTTGAGGTTCCCCAGGAGATATGGGGGGTCTGGCAGCCTGACTTGGCCCTCATTGACCGGCTCTTCGATGTAGGGGGGATATATACCCCTCTCAAGTTGGCGGACTTCGAACGGTACCGGCAAGCGATAGGGAGTCGTTCTTCGCCCTTGTACACTTTTCTGAACGTGAAATATCTGATAACGCAGAAAGGTACCTCCCCAGGAGAGGCTTACCTCTTGGCCTTTGATGGCGACCCGGGGGTGGATATCCACCGTACTAATACTTTCCCCCGGGCCTTTGTCGTCTATCGGAGCCAGGTAGCCGCGGATCACGAATCGGCCTGGGCTGCTATTCAGGCTCCGGGCTTCGACCCCGCCGAGACCGTTGTGGTGGAGGGAGGAAAGGCCTTGGAAGGCGAGGCCTCAGAAGGGAGAGCCGTTATCACCTCCTATTCCCTCAACGAGATAGGGTTAGAAGCCGAGGCTGCAAGCGAAGGGTACTTAGTCCTGAGTGAGGTCTATTATCCGGGGTGGAGGGCTTATGTCGATGGGAGCGAGGAGCCTCTCTTGAGGGCCAACTACGCCTTCCGGGCGGTATACCTTGAGCCCGGCCCCCATGAGGTTCGCCTGGTCTTCACACCTACCTCGTGGAGGGTGGGACTCCTTGTAGGGGCTGGCACCTGGTTGGTGCTGCTCTTCTGGGGCGCGGGGCAGACGTGGAGACGGTTACGAGGAAGATGAGTTCTTAACTGTTTGAGCCCTTTCCGATTCTAAGGAGAGGGCTTTTCATATAGCGGGGTTAAAGCCAGCGGTCGGCCTTAGGCTTTCGTCTTTCGGTCAGTGTCGCCCCTTCTAAGGCCCGGCGAGCGAAGGCGAAGAAGAACCGCTCTACACCTAGGCCGGCTAAGGAACTGGTTTCGTAGTAGGGCCCAGGTAGAGAACGGGCGAAAGCGATAACCTCCTCGCGGGGGACGGCTGGGGGGAGATCGATCTTGGTAGCCACCACCAATAGCAAAGCGGTGGGGACGACCCGCCATACCTCGTCCCGCCAACGAGGGAGATCGTAGAACGATTCGGGGTCGCTTACGTCGAAAGTCAGAGCCACCGCTCGGCTGCCTCGGTAGAAGGAATCCCTGACGAAGGCGAACCGCTCCTGTCCGGCGATATCCCAAACCGTCAGTTTCACCCGCTCGCCAGCCAGATCGATAACCACCGTTTGGAAGTCTACGCCGATAGCCATGTCCTTCGATTTCTGGAAGAGGCCGGTGCAGTAGCGGCGGAGGAGAGTCGTCTTCCCCACAAAGCCGTCTCCCACGATAGCCACTTTCAAAATGCGCAACTTTTTCTCTTCTTCTTGTTTTGTTTCCATCGTCTAACGAAGATGCTCCAAGAGACGCTCCTGTTTTGAGGCCAGCGGGTAGACTAATCGGTCCTCTCTCGACGCAGAACCTCTTCTACCAGTTTGAGGGCTTCTTCCCGGCTCCTCACCTTTCCCTCCACCTGGGCCTCGCGAACCGCCTCCAGTAGATGACCGATGAGAGGCCCGGGCTCGAGGCGAAATCGTGCTTGGAGATCGTTTCCAGTGAGTAAGGTGGGGGGGAAGATCCGCTCCCTTTCTTCGCCGAAATAGTGAGACAAAATGGCCCTGGTGTTGGTCAGATGTCCCTGCCACTCTGGAGATGATATATCTCCTTTTAGGGTGGCTAGGTGGTCCGCTAAGGATAGGAGGAGGGCCTCGACGCCGGCTCCTTTTGTCTCCCTGAAGAAGCGATAGAGATCCAGAGGGGCTGGGGTCTTGAGGGTCAATCGCCAAGCGAGAGGGTTCCCCAGGGCTATCGTTTGGCCCAGGCGCACCTCCAGGCTGGCGAAGCGGAGGCGGCGAAGCACCCCACTCAAGGGAGAGGCGTTTAGAGCCGTGGAAGGAGGGTGCTTGTCAGCCTCTCCGAGGTGGTGGAGCAAGGTGGTCAACTTCAACAGCGTGAGACGGTTTCTATCGCCGGCCGTTGGTTGGCCCAAATGGGAGAGGAGATGGGGGAAAGCGGGCCATTCTCTCAAGACGGGAAGGGTGCTCTCCAGGCTCTCCAGGGTATCCAACGGATGTTTGCTCTCTTGGAGTTCAGGTATGGCTGCGATCAGGATGCCTGTTCGTTGCAAGTAGAGCAGGCTGGCGGCGGAGCCTTCTAAGGCCAGGATCTTGCACAGTTCGTCTCGCAGCCGCTCTGGGGAGACGGTGATGATAAGAGGAGCGTGGCGGCGCATCCACCCCTCGGTGCGACTCTCCACCCCGAAGCCCAACTCTCCCGCCAGCCGTACCCCTCGCAGGAGGCGAAGGGGGTCATCTTGGAAGGCTTCTTTTGATACCGCCCGCACTATCCTCTCTTTCAGGTCACGCTGGCCGCCATAGGGGTCGATGAGATGGGCTTCTGGGTCAAAGAGGTTCATCGCTAGAGCGTTAATGGTGAAGTCGCGCCGGGCGAGATCGGCTTCCAAGTGGCCACGCATCCGGGAGAGATCGACTAGGTAAGGCTCTCCTTCCACCTTAAGGACGATCCTAGCCACTCCCCTCTCCTCATCCAGGGGGACGAAACTTCCCCCTAGGTGATCCGCCAGTTGGCGGCCCAAGGGTAAGGCCTTCGCCGGAACTAAAAGATCGATATCTCGCGTCTCCCTGCCCAGGAGTTGGTCACGGAGGTAGCCGCCCACGATATAGGCCTGGGGGGTACGTTCTCTCAAGAAGAGGCGCACGCTTTCGAGAATTCCCGCGGTCTCAAACCAAGAGGGCAACTCTCTCTCCTTTTGGGCGGGCGGCGCATCTACTATCGCTGTTCACGCTGCCTACAGGGTGAGTTCTCCGCCTGGGGGCAGGACTAGGCATCTAACCCCCATCTCCTTCACTCTCCCGGCGAAGGCGTGGGGGTCCTGTTCCACCAGGGGCCAAGTGCCATAATGCATGGGGATGACAAGCCCGGGATTTAGCAACCCCACCGCCCGCAGGGCATCATCAGGGCCCATGGTGAAGTTATCTCCTATGGGGAGGAGAGCCGCATCTATCGGCTTCTCCTCGCCGATCAGTTTCATATCATAGAATAGCCCCGTGTCCCCAGCGAAGTAGATCTGTTTTCCCTCTATGTCTAGGAGGAACCCAGCGGGGTTACCGCCGGGGCTGCCATCGGGGAGGGTGGAGCCATGATGGGCGATGGTGAGTTTCACCCGCCCGAAGGGGAACTCCCAGCCGCCGCCCAGATGCAAAGCGTGGGCTTTCAATCCTTGATTTTCACAATAACTGGCGATCTCGAAATTGGAGATGACTGTGGCCCCCGTGCGGCGAGCGATAGCCACCGTGTCGCCGAAGTGGTCACTGTGGCCATGGGAGACCAGGATGTAGTCGGCCTCTACGGAATCGGCGCTCACATCGGCCAGGGGGTTATCGGTGAAGAAGGGGTCGAGGAGAAGGGTAACCCCGCCCCCTCTGAGGGTAAAAGAGGCGTGCCCGTGAAAAGTCAATTCGACAGCCATATCATGCCTTCTTGAGACAATATAGCCACATTTCATAACGAGTATATCTTACTCTCTCTAGAGAGGTCAAGATGCCCCTTGACATAGAACATTAGTTCGTGGTATAATATCCTTAGTCTTTGGGGGAAAGGGGATAAGAGATGGCTCTCTCGGAACGGCAAAAGGGGATCGTGAAATTCATCTCCGATTTCATGCGCCGCCATGGCTACCCTCCTACTATTAGGGAGATCGGGGCTAAGGTGGGTATCTCCTCCACTTCGGTGGTGAACTACAATTTGGGCATCTTGGAGCGGGAAGGCTATATTGAGCGGGACCGGGAGATCTCCAGAGGCATAAGGCTGCCCGGAGGGCTGGCTAGCCTCAGCGGTAGCATCCAGATACCTCTGTGTGGGCGGATCGCGGCCGGCGACCCCATCCCCATCCCCGATGATAGTTTCCCCACGGAGACTATCGAGTTGACCCGAGACATCCTCAAGGAGGAGGAAGGGCTATACGCCCTGGAGGTGAAGGGGGACTCGATGATCGATGCCCTGGTCCACGATGGGGACATCGTGATCATGAAGCACCAGAGGGAGGCGGAAAACGGGGAGATGGTAGCGGTCTGGTTGCGGGATAAGGGGGAGACTACTCTGAAGAAGATATATCACGAAGGTGAACGGGTCCGCTTGCAGCCGGCCAACCCCCTTCTGGAGCCTATCTATGTGCCTGCTGGGGATGTGGAGATCCAGGGCAAGGTGATGGTGGTGATCCGCCGACTCCAGGCTTCCCCCTCCTGAGATTTGAACCAATTGCCATGGACAAGCCCCTCTCATCGAGGGGCTTTCTCCTTTTAGGCTCTTGAGGTGCAGAGTTCTATGACCAGAAGGTCGAGGGCCAGTTGTGGCTCCATCTGGCCGCTCTTTATGGCGGTGTCCACCTCTAACAGTCGATGGTGGATGGACTCCAATCGGCCGCGGGAGAAGTTCCTCGCTTGGTCAGCCAGTTTCTGGGCCACGAAGGGGTGGAGCCTTAGTCTCGTCTGGATCGCTTGCCAGCCAAGGCCCTCGATCTGTAGCTCCTTGGCCTGGAGTAGGAGGCGAAACTGGCGCGTGATCATGAAGAAGATGTAGAGAAGGGGCTGGCCCGCATCCATTAGTTCATGTAGGTAGAGTGTGGCCTTCCGGGAGTCTCGATGGCCTAAGGCGTCGACCAGGGAGAAGATATTCGCTACCTGAACCTGGCTCACCAAGAGGTGCACATCCTCTTTCTCGATGGGGCGCTCCTCCGTGTAGGTGAGGAGTTTCTCGATCTCTTGATCCAGGAGGCGGAGATCGTTCCCCAAGAAGTTAGCCAGTTCTTCCACGGCTGGGGGGCTGATCTGGCCGCCTTTCTCCTTCACCTGCTCCCTGATCCATTGTCGAAGGCGCTCGCCCTTGGGCGGTCTGAACTCCCTGACGAAGCCCCCTTCCAGTTGGGAGGCCAGCCTGTGGATGGGGTTCGATTTGCTGATACGCCTCCCCTCGGTGAAGACTAACCTTGTGCTTGGGGGCATCTGAGGGAGGTACTCCTTGAGACCCTCCACCAATTCTCGTTTGGCGGGTGGTATCCCCCGCTTTTTTGCCCCGCGCCGGGGTTCCAACTGAGATGCCAGGTCACGCACCATCACCAACCGTCGCTGGGAGAGGAAGGGCGGAACATCGCAAGCGCCGATTAACTCCCCCAAAGTGAGCGTCTCTCCATCCAGGCTGATGATATTGAGTTCGGATATGGAGGGGTCTCCTGCCTTGGCCTTCATCTCGGCCAGGGCTAGGGTGCAGGAGTACTCATCCTCGCCGTGGAATAGGTAAAACATATCTATAGATTAGAGTGCGCTTAATTCTACCTTGTGGATCACCACTCCGCCCACCTTTTGACGGGTGACGCCCTTGATAGTCACCTCTTCTAGGTCCGTTGAGGTGGTGAGGCGCTCTTGCACCAAGAGACCTAAGGGCTGGGCGGCGATGACGGCGACTGTGGCCGCAAGCAGGAGACGAGGGAGTTTGGTGAGCCTGCGTCCCTTCCCGCCCCAGACCAGAAAGGAGGAGAGGCCGGCCAGGAGGCCTGCCACCGCTAGATTAGTGCCACAACGGGGGTGGATGGCCAACTCATGCTCCCCAGCCCGAAGCCGGGCCAAGGCCTCGCTCGCCGCGGCGGCCACCTCTTGGGTCTCTACCGGCCCGTATACATAGAAGCCATCGCTGGCAGTCCTCCCCATGACCTGGCGGTAAGGGCCGCGGCGGGATAGGAGATGGACGGTGGCGTGCTCCAAAGCGTGGTACCGCCTTATCTGGCCTACTAAGGGACCCTCCAATATCTTCGCCAATACCCCTCTTTGCATATCGCTCACCTTCCTTGAGATGGTTATATCATGGGTAGGGTTCCCAACCCTCGATCTCCTGGACGTAGAGGCTGACCACCTTCTCCCACACCTTCTCCCCTATCTCCCGGCTGGCCAGGGCGGGGTCGCCGCCCACATTTCCGTTGGGGTAGGCTTGCCTCACCCGTTGAGGGGATAAGGAGATCATGGGCTCTTTGAGCCGCTCCGTCCCTCCTCGGGCTCGCTCCAGTTTGACCTTTTGGGGATGGAGGGCTAGAGAGAGGGAGGTCTCCCCTGCTGAGGCGTGGCCACCGGGCGGCAAGAGTTGATCGAGCATCTCCTTCACCTCCGGCTCCAGCCACCAACTTCGTATCTTCACCGCCGGGGCCTCGCCCTGGCTCAGGAGGGTGGCGACCCCGTTTTGGAGGGATGGCGTGTTCCCTCCGTGGCCGTTGACGATGAGTATGCGTTGGAAGCCATGCTGATAGAGGCTTTTGAGGATCTCCAAGATCAAGGCTTCTAAGGTGGAAGGTTGCAGGGATACGGTGCCCGGGAACGCCATATGGTGGAGGGAGACACCGTAGGGGAGGAGGGGGGCTACCAGCACGCCGGTGGCCTCGCCCACCTCCTTGGCTATAGCATAGGCGATGGAGGCGTCCGTATCCAGGGGGAGATGGCGGCCATGCTGTTCTGTGCTCCCCACGGGCAAAAGGAGCCGGTCATCCCTCGCCAGATACTCTTCCACCTCCGCCCAGGTTAGTTCTCCTAAGAGCATGGTCTCTGGACCTCCTTAGCCTTCTCTAGATAGAGACGGTGTTGATATATATACTCTTCTACCTCGGGAGGCACCTGGTATTTGATGGGCAACCCTTGACGAACCCTCCTTTGGAGGTCTGTGGAGGAGATATCCACCTCTGGCATATCTATGATCTCTGTGCGGGCGGTGATCCCCGGCATAGCCGCCTCTAACCTCTCTAGGTCGGGCACAAAACCGGGCCTCTCCACCGCCACCAACCGGCAAAGTTGGATCAACCTCTGGGGTTGGTGCCAGGTCTCGATCTCCAGCAGGGAGTCCATCCCCATGATGAAAAAGATCTCCGTATCCTCCCCCCACTGTTGCCGGAGGAATTGGATGGTATCCACGGTATAGGAGGGGCCGGGCCTATCCATATCGACGCGGGAGAGGGAGAAGTGGGGGTTGGAGGCGATAGCCAACTCCACCATGGCGTACCGATCTTCCGCCGGGGTTATCTCTTCATCTAGTTTATGGGGTGGGATCCCGGCCACCACGAAGACCACCTTCTGGAGGTTCAGTTTGGCTCGCGCCTCTTCGGCTGCGGCTAGGTGACCATAATGGATAGGGTCGAAGGTGCCGCCCAGGACGCCGATCCTTCCTACTCCCACCATTCGAGTTCCATATCTCCTATGTAAACGGTATCCCCCGGCTGGACTCCCGCCTTCTCCAAGGCCTTGGTCACCCCCATAGCCTCCAACTCCCGGTGAAGTTTCTCGATCGCCTCTCTGTACCGCCAATCGGTCATAGCCACCGCTCGCTCTACCCTCTTACCTCGCACCCGGAAACCATCGTTCTCGTGGTCTACCGTAAACTCTTCTTCAGGGAGGCGAAAGATGGCCACCTTCTCCACTTTAGGTTCAGGAGGGATCTCCTCTAGGAGTTGGGCTGCTCGATAGAGCAGTTCTTTCACCCCCTGGCCTGTGAGGGCGGATATGGCCAGGATCTCCACCCCTCGTCGCTTCATCTCTCGCTCTAGGGTAGGCCAGACCTTTTGGGCTTGGGGGAGATCCAGTTTGTTGAGAACCGCCAATTGCGGCTTTCGGGCCAAGGCGGGATTGAAGAGAGCCAGTTCTCTGTTTATATCCTCGTGATCCTGGAGGGGCTCTTTGGAAGCCCCGTCGAGGAGGTGGATTAGGACCCTTGTCCGCTCGATATGGCGCAGGAAATCGTGCCCTAACCCCTTCCCTTGATGGGCTCCCTCTATGAGGCCCGGGATATCGACTAAGACGAAGGAACGGTCGTCAAGGTCCACGATCCCTAGGTTGGGGGCCAGGGTGGTGAAGGGGTAGTCGGCGATCTTGGGCCGGGCGGCGGTGCAGACGGAGAGGAGGGTGGATTTCCCAGCGTTGGGGCAGCCTATGATCCCCACATCGGCGATCAGTTTCAACTCCAGAAGCAGCCACCGTTCCTCGCCCGGTTCTCCCCGTTCGGCGAGGCGAGGGGCCTGATTGGTGGGGCTGGCGAAGGCGGCGTTTCCCCTTCCCCCTCGCCCCCCACGAGCCACTAGAGCCTTCTGTCCCTCTTCGATCAGGTCAGCCAGGTGTTCTTTTGTCTCGGCGTCGCGCACCACTGTGCCGGGAGGGACGCCGATCTCTAGGCCCTTTCCAGCCTTTCCTTGCTGACCTTTTCCCTTCCCATGGACGCCCCGGCCGGCTTTGAAATGGCGGCGCTTCCGGAAGTTGACGAGGGTATTCTGATGGGGATCGACCACCAGGTAGACGTTACCACCGCGGCCGCCGTTGCCCCCGTCGGGCCCTCCCAGGGGGACATATTTCTCTCGGCGGAAACTGACGCAGCCATTGCCGCCCGCTCCCGCTTGCACGTGGATCTTAGCCTCATCGAAGAACAACTTCGCCCCCGAGGAAGGATATAGGAAGGCGTGAGGTATGTCAAGAAGTATAGATGGAAATGCGCCGCAATGGTCGGGGGCTTTTATTTGGTCGTCCAGGAGATGACCCTCTCCAGGGCGAAACCATAATGGATGGGGAGACGATCGGTCACCTCACTCAGTATTTGCCTTTGGTGGCTGCCGTCGGCATCCATGACGTAGAGGTGCCAAGGGCCGTCTCTATCGGAGAGGAAGGCGATCTTCTTCCCGTCGGGAGACCAGGCGGGGGAGACGTTGTTGAAGGGCCTCTCGGCCATGAAGGGGGTCTCTGTGAGCCGGCCACGTCCCGTGCCATCGCTGTTCATGACGTATATCTCCCAATGGTCGTGTTGATAGTGCATGAAGGCTATTCGGCTGCCATCGGGTGACCAGACGGGGAAGGAGTCGTGGGGGTTATCGGTGAGGGGCCAGGGAGACAGGTTCCCATGGAGATCGGTGAAGCGGAGGCCTTTGTCGCCGTCGTAGGCGATGGTTTTGCCATCGGAGAGCCAGGCGGGGGAAAAACTGTACCTGCCACAGCGGGGCTGAGTGAAATGGCCGCTCGCCAGGTCTACCACCCCTAGTTTCCACTGCTGCTCGGGTCGCGATGGTACCAGGGTGATGCAACCGTAGGGAGGCAGGCAGACCTTCACCGGAGGGGCCATCCCTTCGGTCTCATAGTAGAAAGCCACTCTCTCCCCTCCCGGTGCCCAGGCGGGGGCCCGGCCATTATAGACACTGAATATCCGCCTTTCTTCGCCCCCTGGCAGATCCATTATGTATATACCTGGTTTCTCTTCCCAGCGGGCGAAGGCGATGGCCATTCCATCGGGCGCCCAGACCGGGTCCAGCCCTTGGGTGAGGAACCTCAGCCCGGTGCCATCAGCGTTGACCATGTAGATATCTCCGCCGCTGGCCACCTGGATGAGGAAACGTCCCTCCAGTTGCGGGATGGGTGTGGGGGTTGGTAGAAGAGGTGTGGGGCTGGGCGGGATGGGGGTGGGTGTCGCCGTAGGGGTGGGGGTGGGCGGCTGAGGCGTTGAGGTCGGGGTGGGCAATGGGGTAGGAGTAGGCAGTGGGGGGATGAGCGTGGGGATGGCGGTAGGCAGGGGAATAATTGTCGGGGTCAGCGTGGGAGCCGGGCTACAGCCGGGAAGAAAGAGACCAGCAAGGGCTAGGAGGATAAGAAAGACAGTTTTTCTCATATTGGATCTCTGACTGGGGTCGCCTAACGTGTCCAGCGCCTCTGGCTATTTTTGGCTCTTGATCTCAGATGCTCAAGTAGATATTTGACTAATAGAACAGTGGTATCAAACGCCATCTTGTTTGTTGCATGTAGGTTTGGTATTCTACGCCAAACTCGGCCACCAGCATTTATTCTTCACCTTGAACGCGCCACAGGATAAATGGCACGACTAGAATCGCCAGTCCCAGGCCAACGAGACTGCTTAACGCTAGACCAATACCTGTCATACTAACGATGTAGCTCAGATAGCCGGGGTGGCGCACTAACTGATACGGTCCGCTGGTTACTAAGCGATGCCCCGGCTGCATGCCCAGCCGTACTGTGTACATACCACGCAGTGCCCACATGGCCGCTGCTTGCAGAGCGATGCCCGCTGCGAAGAGAGTCAGCCCAGTCCAGGCCAGCGGCCCGTCACGGGGAATGGGCCCGGCGAAGCGAGCATATTCCCATGGGGGTGCGACAGTGAGAAGGGGCACGGAAACAACCGATGAGATTATCACGATCAGGCGTTGGGTCTTATCGTAGGCTGACGGGGCGCCGATTTGTCGCCCCAGGCTTGTCACCACCCACCAAACTACCCAAAAAGCCAGGTAAAGCGTTCCCACTGGCCGACGTAAGAAGGCTGTTCCTCCACCAGCGACGACGATAATCACACACGAAGCCGCTATGAAGACAAATCGTCCGATCAGCATCTTAGTCATCTTCAAGCCTCCTCTGCCTCACCGCCGGATGGTATCTAACGTTCTATTTGCGCAAGAGTCTGCGCAAGACCTGGAAAAAACTTGACCTAGGTCGCGTTTTGCCCATCGCCTATTCGTAGCGCAGGGCCTCGATGGGATCCAGGCGGGAGGCTCGGGCAGCGGGGTAGATGCCGAAGAAAACCCCCACGGCGATGGAGAAGCCGGTGGCCAGAAGGATGGCGCTGGGAGAGGTATAGGCCGCCAAATCCTCGGAGAGCCGAGATACCAGGTTTGAGCCCAGGTATCCAAGGGCGATCCCCACTACCCCTCCCAAGAGGCTCAATACCACCGCCTCCATCAGGAACTGGAGGAGGATATCCCGTCGTTTGGCCCCCACCGCCTTGCGGATGCCTATCTCTCGGGTGCGCTCGGTGACGGAAACGAGCATGATGTTCATGATACCGATGCCTCCCACAAGTAAGGATATGGCGGCGATGGAGCCCAGGAATAGGGTCAGCACCCCCATTATCTCTCCCATCATGTTTACTATGTCGGTTTGAGCGATGACGCTGAAATCGTCATCGTCTCCCAGGCCGATATCGTGTCTTTGTCTCAAGACCCTTGTGATCTCTTCCGCCGCCGCATCCAGGTGGTCTTCGGAGACTACCTGGGTGTAGATGGTGGAGACTAAGTATTCGCCGGAGAGGTTCCTTTGTCGAGGGAAAAGCCTGGCGTAGGCGGTCGTTAAGGGAACCGAGACCATATCGTCCTGACTACCAAAGCCGGTGGCTCCCTTCTCCTCCAAGACACCGATGACGCGAAAAGGGACGCCGTTGATCTTGATATTTTGACCCAAGGGATAGAGCCCTGGAGGGAAGAGGTCATCCACCACCCCCGACCCTAAGACCGTCACTCGGGAGCGGGCATGGAGATGGTTAGAATCGATGAACTCTCCGTAGGCCACCTGGAGGCTGCGTACCGGCGCTGTCTCTGGAGTGACACCTATGACGGAGATGAAGAGGTCGTTATCAGCATAGGATACACGAGCGTTTCCAGTCAGTTGCGGGGCTACGGCGGTCACATAGGGGATGTTTAGAGGGTTGGCTATGGTTTGGGCATCGTCATAGGTCAAAGAGGATTGGGAAGATTGGGCGAGGGGCATGCCGCCCTGCAGGCGGCCGGGGAGGATGAAGAGAAGGTTAGCTCCCGCGCCCTTTATCTCCTCGGTCACCATCATCTGGACGCCCTGCCCCAGCGAGACGAGGGTGATGACCGCGGCCACGCCGATGACGATGCCCAGCATGGTGAGGGCAGAACGCATTTTGCTGGTGGCAAGGCTGCCCAGGGCCACACGCAGGCTTTCGACCAGGTTCACCCTTCACCTCCGGGGATCGATTGGCCGGTGATTTTCCCATCGTGAAGATGGAAGATGCGCTGGGCACGGGAGGCGATCTGGAGATCGTGGGTCACCAAGATCACGGTTATCCCCTCTTCTACGTTGAGGCTCTTGAGGAGGTCCATGATCTCCTCTCCCGACTTGGAGTCGAGGTTGCCAGTGGGCTCATCGGCGAGGATGATAGAAGGGTTGTTCACTAAGGCTCGGGCCATGGCTACCCTCTGCTGCTCCCCTCCCGAGAGTTCGGTCGGCCTGTGGTTCAGCCGGTCGCCCAGGCCTACGGCCTCCAGAGAGGCTACCGCTCTTGGTTTGCGATCTCTTGCCCCAGCATAGAGGAGGGGTAATTCCACGTTTTGGAGGGCCGTGGCCCGAGGCAGGAGGTTGAAGGTCTGGAAGACGAAGCCCACCTTGGCGTTGCGGATGGTGGCCAGTTCATCGTCGTTGAGCGTTCCTACGTCGATACTCTCCAACAGGTATCGACCGGAGGTGGGGCGATCGAGACAGCCCAGGATGTTCATGATGGTGGATTTGCCGGAGCCGGAGGGCCCCATGATGGCCACCAGTTCCCCCTCCTCGATCTCTAAAGAGACCCCTCGCAAGGCTGCCACCTCCACCTGGCCCATCCTATAGATCTTGGTGACCTCTTCTACCTGAATCAAGGGGCCGCTCATCACTCACCATGCCCAAAGGGACCAAAGCCTGTAAGTGCATTCTGGGAGCGAGTGATGGCCTGAGCTACTACGTTATCACCTTCCTCAAGCCCCCTCACCACCTCGCTCATGAGCTCATCCCGCAACCCCACTTCGATCTCCACAGAGACCGGTTCTCCCTGTACGATCTTCTCTACGTAAGTGCGGCCGCTCTCCCGGTCGATCTGGATGGCTTGGTTGGGCAGGAGTAGAACCCCCTCTTTCCGCTCCGTTACGATGGTGGCGGTGGCGGTCATCCCCACCTTCAAGGGGATATCGGCAGGGTCGATTTTCACCTTCACCCTATAGGTCACTATCCCTTCGACGACTGTGGCTGTAGGGGCGATATACTCCACCTCCCCCTGCAACTCCCGGTCGGGAAGGGGGTCTAAAGTGATAGTTACCTCTTGGCCCACTAGGATCTTGGCTATATCTATCTCGTCGATATCGAGGTCAAGGTGGAAGGTTGAGGGGTCGATGAGGCGGATGATGGGGCTTCCGGCGGTCACCAGTTCGCCCTCTTGGGCTCCCACATGAGCCACGATTCCACTGAAAGGGGCCACGATTTCAGTCCCTTCCAGTTGCAGTTGGATCTGCTGCAGGCTGGCTTTTGCTCTATCCACCTCCGCCCGGGCGATGGTCAACTCCTCAGGGGTGGGGCTTTGGAGCAACTTTTCAAGTTGCGCTTGCGCCTGGGCCACCTGGGACTCGGCGCTTTTGACTTCGCTCTCCGTCGGTCCGGCGATAGCCAGGTTGTAGGCGGCCTTAGCGCTCTCGTATTCGATGCTCGCCTGCTGTAAGGCCGCCGCCTGGGGGGTCATCCCCACTCCAGCCCACCAGGCTATCTTGTCGTATTCGGTTTGGGCCTGCTCCACAGCGATCCTGGCCCGCTCCAGATCGGCCTGGGCTATGATGATCTCCTCTTCGCTGGGTCCCTCCCTTAACCTTTCTAGGTTAGCCTGGGCGCTCTCTAAGGAGGCTTGGGCGGCAGCCAACTCCTCGGCGTTGGGGCCGGCCTCGATTTGGGCCAGTCGGGCCTCACTGATGGTCAAGGAGGCTTGCGCCTGGGCCAGTTGTTGCTCCAGATCCGCCGTCTCCAACTGGGCTAGGCTATCGCCCTCTTGGACCACTTGGCCCTCGGCGACCGGAACCCTGGTTACCTTTCCCCCCGACTTAAAGGTGAGGCTCACCTCCCGCGCGGGCGCTACGCTCCCGGTGGCACTGACCGTGGCTACGATCTCGCCCCGCTGAACGGTGAACGTCTCCAACTCCTGGGAAGCGGAGGGTCTGTTGCTCAGCCGGTAGGTAGCGTAGCCCACCCCTCCCACTACTAGGAGGATAACGACTATTGTGACCGCCCTTCTCATCTCTTTCTCTCCTCTGTGGCACGAAAGATGCGAATAGTATGATATGTTTTACAAATCATACGAAATTATATCATATATTGCTAGGTTGTCAAGAAGGGAGGAGCAGGCTGATGGGGATGAGGGTGGGGGTGGCGGTAGGCAGGGGTATCATGATGGGCGTCTGCGCCGGAGCCGCCCCACAGCCGGGAAGAAAGAGACGAGCAGGGCTAGAAGAATAAGAGCAGTGGTTTTTCTTATATATATCTCTGACCGATGTCGCCTCGCTTATTCGTATCGCAGGGCCTCAATAGGATGCAGACCTGCCGCCCGACTGGCCGGGTAGGTGCCGAAGAAGAGACCCATGCCGATCGACACGCTCAGGCCCATGACCACACTGCCCGGAGTAACCAGGGCGCGGGTGCCTCCCAGCAAGGGGGTAACCACCTGTGCTGCGGCGTAGCCCACCAGGATACCGACAACCCCACCCACAAGGCTAAGAACCACCGCCTCCGCGAGAAACTGAGCCAGGATGTCCCTGCGCTTGGCCCCTACCGCCTTGCGGATGCCGATCTCCCGCGTCCGCTCCGTCACGGATACCAGCATGATATTCATGATGCCGATGCCCCCTACCACTAGGGAGATGGCGGCGATGCTGCCCAGGAGCACGGTGAAGGTCTCCGTTACTTCCGTTATTGACTCCACCATTTGGGTCTGGTCGAACACCGTGAAATCATCAGACTGTCCGGCTGCCAGACCGTGACTGGCTCGCAGGATGGCCGTCAGTTCTGCCTTGGCCCATTCCATTTTATCCGCCGAGACGACCTGCGCGTCGATAGATTGCAAGGAGGTGGTGCCCGCTCCACCGAACCTGATCTGGGCTGTGCTCAGGGGGATGAGCACCTGGTCGTCCGGGTTTTGGAAGCCACTGCTGCCCTTACTGGCCAGGATGCCCACGATTTGATAGTTCTGGCGGTTGATCTTGATCATCTTACCCAGGGGATCAAGGAGGGTCTCGCTAAAGAGATCCTCGGCCACTGTGGCTCCCAAGACAGCCACCTTGGCCTGATTTGTGAGATCGAGGCTGTCGATAAAGCGCCCTTGGGCCACCTGGAAATTGCGCACCGTCAGGTAGTCCGGGGTGGCCCCCAGCGCGGTGGTCTGGGTGTTCTTATTGCCATAGACCACCTGGGCACTGATAGAGTACTGGGGCGCGATGGCCGCTACGGAAGTGGCCAGTTGGACGATGGCTTCCACGTCATCGTTGGTGAGGGTCTGGGCGCTTGCTGCCCCCATGGACATACCACGAAAGGTCATGGCCCCTGACGAGATGCTAAGCAGATTGGAGCCTAGACTCTCGAACTGCTCGGTAACTTGCGCCTGGGTGCCGGCGCCCGCGGCTACCAGGGCGATGACGGCGGCCACGCCGATGACCATGCCCAGCATGGTGAGCCCCGAGCGCAACTTGTTGGCCCTCAGAGAGCGTATAGCCACCCGCACACTTTCGATGATGTTCATGGTCTCTGCTGTCCCCCCCTGATGATGAGGCCACCAGGGAACCCGAACATCTCCTCCTCAGCCGGCTGGTACTCGATCACCACCTGATCGCCCTCGTTCAACCCTCGCACCACCTCTACGTATAGCCCGTCGCTTAACCCCACCTCTACCCGTGTCTGCACGGCAGGTTCCTGGGGCGAGTCCTGCACCATCACCACGTTCCCTTCCTCCCCCTGCTGCACCGCCAGGGCCGGCACCAGCAGCACGTTCTCCCGCTGGCCCACTACGATCTTGAGATTGGCGGTCATCCCCGGCTTCAGGGACACATCTTCCGGCCCCTCCAGGCTCACCGGCACCTCATAGGTCAGGATGTTCTGCACCAGATTCCCCTGCAGCGGCACCTCCAGCACCTGTCCTTGGAACTGTTGCCCCGGGAAGGCGTCGAAGGTGATCTCCACCTCCTGGCCGATCTCCACCTGGCTGATATCCGTCTCATCCACGAAGGCTCGCACCTCCAGGTTCGAGAGGTCGGCCAGGGTGACCACGATAGTGGTCGAATAGACGAGGTCTCCCACCTCGGCGCCCGTGGAGATGACCGTTCCGTCGAAGGGAGCAACCATGGTAGCCGCTTCCAGGGCGTCCTGGGCATCTTCGAGAGCGGCTTGGGCGCTGGTGACCTTGGCTTGGGCCACCTCGATATCGTGGGGGTCGGGGCCGGCCAGGATTTCGGCCAGGCTTTCCTGGGCCTTTTGCAGGTTGTACTCGGCCTGGGGCACCTGGTCTTGGGCGTTGGCGAAGGCGATCTCGGCGTTAAGCCGGGCTGTCGTGAGCCGCTCTTCGGCAGCCAGCATGTTGCTGTACTCCCAGTTGAGCTTGTCTTGGTCGATCTTCCCCCTTTCGAATTTCACTTGGGCCTCCCAGTAGTTGTTCCGGTACCAATTAGCCTCGTACTCAAGGGTTCGGATCCTTTCGGCGTTGTCGGGATCGTTTTGGACGACGTCTAAATTCTTCTTGGCATTTTCCAGGGCCACCTGGGCCTGGGTCACGGCCCGCTGGGCCCCAGCCAGGTCCAGGTCGGTATAGGGGTTCTGGACCTCCTCCAATTGATCTTGGGCGATGATCAGGTCGGCCTCGGCCTGGGTCACGGCCCGCTCCAAACTCTCGGTATCGATGCGTGCTAACAGATCGCCGGCCTTCACCTGCTGGCCCGGAGCCACGTTAAGTTCGGTCAGTTCGATCTTATCGACGTCGAAGTATAACTCCTCCTGGCGGGGGGCGTAGACCTCGCCGGTGGGGGCGATGGTGGCCACTATATTCCCTCGCTCGACCGTCACCACTTGGGTGAGGCTGGTGGTCTGGGGCGTCTGGTTTCGGGTCCAGAACATCCACGCGGCTGTCCCCGCCACCGCGACCACCAGAACCAAGACTAGCCACTTCAATAGGCGCTTCAACCGTTGCATTCTCTTGTCTCCTTCATTGCTCATCGGACTGTGGGGTCTCGAAGGATCGAATGGAGCGAGCGGTGACACTGCCGTCATCGTTCTGCGAGCCCGAAACCACCACCTGCTCGCCTGCCTCCAGATCCTCCACGCCCACCGCCATGTTCTTCTCGATGAGGGTAGTATCTGTGGTTTGCACTCGGACCTCTCCCTCCTCGGTGCTGACGACCAAGGTATCCCCCTCGACCGCTTCGATGGTACCCATGATGCCGCCACCAAATGGCGCGGCTTCCACGCCTGGCGGAGGCGTGCCGACCATTTCTCGGAACTGGCCTGGGAACTGACCACCCTCGCCTCTCATCTGCTGGAATAAGCGGGCGGGATCCTGGATAAGCCGGTTTTCCCCCGCCCTCATCCCAGCCCAGAAGGAGCCAGCCCCCACAGCGACGATGACCAGTAACACGCCTATGACGACCACGGAGTTCTTCATCGTTTCCCTCCTATAGTTTCATCACTCCCCGCCTGGCCCACGATGCACCCATCAAAGAGTTGCACGATGCGGCCAGCGCGGGCGCTTATCTCGGGGTCATGGGTGACCACAATGACTGTGATGCCCCGCTCCCGGTGCAGTGCCTCGAAGATGGCTAAGATCTCCTCACCTGACCGAGAGTCCAAGTTGCCTGTGGGCTCGTCGGCCAGGATGATCGAGGGCTCGTTGACCAGGGCTCGGGCGATAGCCACCCGTTGCTGTTCGCCGCCGGAGAGTTCGCTCGGTTGGTGATGCGCACGGTCCGCGAGCCCCACAGCCTCCAAGGAGGCCAAGGCTCGCTTTCGCCTGTTAGAGGTGCCCGTGTAGAGGAGGGGCAACTCCACGTTCTCCAGGGCGGAGGTGCGGGGCAAAAGGTTGAAGGTCTGAAAGACGAAGCCGATAGTCCGATTGCGGATCTCAGCCAGTTGATCGTCGCCCAGTCCCATGATATTGGTTCCTTCCAATAGATAGGAGCCCGAAGTGGGCTGGTCGAGACAGCCGATGATGTTCATCAGGGTGGACTTGCCGGAGCCGGACGGCCCCATGATGGCTACCATCTCTCCCGCCCCCACCTGCAAGGAGACGCCCCCTAGAGCACGCACCTCCACCTCTCCCATCCTGTAGATTTTGCTCACGTCGGTGAGTCGGATCAAAGCCTTATCCTCGTTCATCATTGCATCCTTGAAACACGAGAGATATGAAAGGTATGATATATCTTGCGAATCACACGGAATTATATCATATTACTATCTTACCGAAAAGAAATGAAGAAATTGTGAAGAGCCGATAGAGAATACATGAAATTAGAGCGCCACGAGATCTCGAAGTTTGTCAAACCTAAGGGGCGTGGTAGATGAGGGCATAATCTACCCCTTTGAGGCGGACCACATATTCGGGTTCTATCTGGCCGTAATATCTGTCGATGACTGCGGGGTGGAGCCGCCGCTGGAGGTCGTTGACATATAGGATCACGTAATCGACCGTTCCCGGTTGATAGAACTCCAGGGGTATCGTCTGCCCGGGGAAGAAAGGACGGAAGACCTGCTCATACCAGGTGGCCACCTTCAGTTGAGAAGCCTCCTCGTGCTGGTTGAGATAGTCAGCCGCTCGCTCCAAACCTTCCCCCCAGCCAACCAGGAGCATCTGGGTAGCCTTTGGGGGGCCGCCTAGCAGAGGGTTGTAGTAGGTGAGGTAGTAGGGGTGGTGGGGTAAGGCGAAGGCTGTTTGCAGAATGAGGATGATAACAGAGGCCAAGGGGAAGATGTAGGGGGAGAGGCGGCGACCCACGGACTCGGCTAGCCTGTAGAGGCCGACTCCAGCCGCTATCTCCAAGGCCGGGAAGATGGGGAGGAGGTACCGGTCCAGTTTCTGGGGGGAGAAGGTGATGAAAAGGGCGAAGAGAAGGATATATAGCCAGAGGTAAGCGAGGTTTCGCCTGCCTTGGAGATGGCCACGGGCGAGAAGGAAGAGGGAGGTTACAGCGCCTAGTAGGGTGAGGGGTGTAGCCCGGAAAAGGATGACCGTAGGGTAAAAAAGGGGCCCTGGGTCTGGTGTGACCTTTCCCCAGAAGAAGTTGGAGTGGGGCAATGGGCCAGCCGCGAGGCCGAACGATTCGGAGATCAAGTGGCTCACCGTCTGGAGGGGGGCGACCCACATAGCCGGCCATAGCAGGAAGAAAGCGAGGGCCCCCAGCGAGGCCCAGAGGATGAGCGAAAGGTATAGAGGGACGATCTCTTCAGCATCACCCCGATGGAATCGGTCTATGGAATCGGTCTAAGGTAACGATAGCCACTCCCCATGGTATGAGCACCAGGGCTGTGACCTTGCTAAGAAGAGCCAGCCCCAACATGAGGCCGGAGAGGGTAAGGAAAGAGAGCCGACGCTCCTCAAGATAAGTTAGAAGGGATAGAAAGGAGAGGGTGGCGAAGGCGGTGAGTAGGGGGTCGGTATGAAAGAGACGGGAGTGGGCCAGGAAGAAGGGGTCAAAAGTTACCAGGAGGGCGGAGAGGAGAGCGATCTTTGGGCCCCAAAGCCTCCTGGCCAGGAGATATACCCCTACTACTGAAGCCGCTGTGATCAGGACCACAGGAAGCCTCACCGCTGGCAGGAGGTTGATCACTCGCCGGGAGAGGAGGGTCAAGAAAGGGTCCTCTTCTTCCTCTAAGGCGGTCTCCAAGAGAGGGGAGAGGAGGGTTGGATCGGTAGCGTTCAAGGTGGCGAGCCCCAGTGCGCCCGCCCACATGGTGGTGACGCCAGGGTGACGGAACTGGTAGGTAGCCGTCCATTCCCTTTGGGACAAGGCGGTCAGGAACCTGACGGAGCCAGCGATGCGCAAAGTGGGCTCATCGGCCGTTAGAAAGGCGTCAAGGCTAGGCGCTCGAGGGAGAAGGGCCAAGAGAAAAAGGGCCCAGGGTAGTAGTCTATCTGCCAGATGTCTCATGGTTATCGCTCTCTTGTTGATGGAGGCGAGTGCCCCCTGCTTCACCTATATCATAGGGTGTGTCTTTTGTCAAAGCCTATTGCCAGAACAACAAAAACATGGTATTATGGTAAGTGGTATTTTTCACAAGATGGACAGGTTTAGAGTGCGAGGATGGCAGGCAGGAAGAAGGTGCCCCAGATCGTAGTCCAGCGTCTACCCCTATATCTTCGGGCCCTCTTCACTCTGGAGGAGGGGTCGCTGATCACCTCTCAAGAGTTAGGGGAGATGTTGGGGATCAGTTCGGCCCAGATACGCAAAGACCTTTCCTATTTCGGTGGCTTCGGTAAGCAGGGAACCGGCTACCAGGTGGGATTTCTCCGCGAGAAACTACGGGAGATCTTGAACGTGGACAGAGAGTGGGGCATGGTCTTAGTAGGGGTAGGAGATTTAGGGCATGCTATCGCTCGCTATGGAGGTTTCAAGAGGGAGGGTTTCCACGTGGTAGCCGCCTTCGACGATGATCCGACGAAGATAGGAAAACGGGTCGGTGGTCTAGAGATCATGGATGTAGCCCTTCTGCCCGAGGTTGTAACCCGGATGGATCTGCGGGTGGGCATCATCGCCGTGCCGGCCAGTAATGCTCAGGAGGTGGCTACGGCTATGGTGACCTCGGGGATAAAAGCTATCCTCAACTACGCACCTGTGGCCCTCAACATCCCCGAGGAGGTACAGGTTTATCAGACCGATCCCCTGGTGGGCTTGCAGAGCATGACCCACTACTTGGAGGGTTCCTAGAGTTCGGGTAGGCTCTTCTTGAGGAGGTGATAGTTCTCCAGGGCCTTTCCAGCGCCTAGAGCCACGCAAGCCATCGGTTGATCAGCCAGATAGGCCGGGACGCCGGTTTCTTTGGCCAGGTAGCGGTCCATGTTGCGGAGGAGGGAGCCACCACCGGTCATCACCATGCCCCGGTCGATGATGTCGGCTGCTAATTCGGGTGGGGTCTTTTCCAGGACGGATTTCACGACGGAGACGATGGCCGCCAAGGGCTCGGCGATCGCTTCGGTTACCTCTCCAGAACTGACCTCGATGATCCGTGGCAGCCCCGCTACTTGGTCTCGTCCTCGGGCCTCCATGGTCAGTTCCTCTTCTAGGGGTAGGGCGCTCCCTATCTCGATCTTGATCTCCTCTGCCGTACGCTCCCCTACCATGAGGTTGTATTTTCGCCTCAGATAGGCGGAGATCGCTTCATCCATTCGGATTCCACCCACACGAACCGACCCGGCGACCACGATATCGTTCATGGAGATAACGGCGGCCTCGCTTGCCCCTCCGCCTATGTTTATGACCATGTTTCCCGTGGGTGTATGGATGGGCATCCCCGCGCCCAGGGCCGCAGCCAGAGGCTCGGGGATGAGGTGGGCGTTTTTGGCGCCGGCTTGGATGGCGGCGTCATGTACGGCCCGACTCTCCACGGTGGTTACCCCCACGGGGACGCTGATCATCACCTCTGGCCGGAAGAGACGGAAACGCCCCACGATCCCGGAGATGAAATAACGGAGCATCGCCTCGGTGACCACATAGTCGGCGATGACGCCGTCGCGCATAGGGCGAAGCACCTCGATGCTCTCTGGGGCGCGCCCCATCATAGCCAAGGCCTCCCGTCCAATGGCCACGATCCGGTTGTCGCTGATGGAGAGGGCCACTACTGAGGGTTCTTGGAGGACGATCCCTTTGCCCCGCACATAGACCAAAACGTTTACTGTACCCAGGTCCACCCCGATCTGTTTCTCAAACATCTCGCCTCTCCCTAGTGGCTAACTCTCCTCTTCGGGAGGTCTCGCCTCCCGCGGCCTGCGCCGGCGACGAGCCACTTTCAATCGGATTCGGGAGCGGCGCAGCGCTCCCTCTATACCAGCCAGATCGACGCCGTCTGGTTTCTCCCTTAGTAGGCCCTCGGCCCTCTCCCTGGCTGCCTCTGCCCTAGCGGTGTCTATCTGCTCGGCTCGCTCGGCGGTATCGGCCAAGACTATCACCTTGTTGGAACGGACCTCCATGAAGCCGCCGCTGAGAGCCACGGAGATCTCCTCGTCGTCGTTCTTGATCCGCAACTCTCCCACCTCCAAAGCGGTGAGGAGCGGAGCGTGATGAGGGAGTATCCCCAATGTCCCCAAGGCGCCAGGAGCAACCACCATATCCGCCTCGCCGGAGAAGACGACGCGCTCCTGGCTGACGACCTCTACCTTGAGTTTGGCCATCATCCCCCGCTTATCTCTTTCGCTTTCTCCACCGCCGCCTCTATGGTGCCCGCCATGTAGAAGGCTTGCTCTGGCAACCCATCGTGCTTCCCCTCTAGAATCTCTTTGAAGCCGCGCACCGTCTCCCGCAAGGGGACATACACCCCGGCTCTTCCGGTGAAGGCCTCAGCCACGAACATGGGCTGGGAGAGGAAACGCTGGATCTTTCGGGCTCGGGCTACGGTCAGTTTATCTTCTTCTGATAGTTCATCGATGCCCAGAATGGCGATGATATCCTGCAGGTCGTTGTACCTTTGGAGCACCCTCTGGACTCCGCGGGCGGTCTGGTAGTGCTCCTCCCCCACCACGACGGGGTCCAGGATGCGGGAGGTGGAGGCTAAGGGGTCTACCGCGGGGTAGAGCCCCTGCTCCGAGAGGGAGCGCTCTAGAGAGATGGTGGCGTCCAGATGGGCGAAGGTGGCCACAGGAGCGGGGTCGGTGTAGTCGTCAGCGGGGACGAAGATGGCCTGGAAGGAGGTGATGGAGCCCCGCTTGGTGGAGGTGATCCGCTCCTGGAGTTGGCCCATCTCCGCGGCCAGGGTGGGCTGGTACCCCACCGCCGAGGGCATCCGTCCCATGAGCGCCGATACCTCGGAGCCAGACATGACGAAACGGAAGATGTTATCGATGAAAAGGAGCACGTCCTGACCTTGGTCGCGGAAATACTCAGCCATGGTTAGCCCCGAGAGGCCCACCCGGAGGCGGACCCCTGGTGGCTCGTTCATCTGGCCGAAGACCATGACCGTCTTGTCCATCACCCCAGCGCGCCTCATCTCGTACCAGAGGTCGTTCCCCTCTCGGCTTCTCTCGCCGATGCCAGAGAAGACGGAGACGCCGCCGTGCTCGATGGCTATATTGCGGATCAACTCCATGATGATGAAGGTCTTCCCCACCCCGGCCCCACCGAAGACGCCGGTCTTGCCACCCTTGGTGAAGGGGGCGATGAGGTCGATCACCTTCAGGCCGGTCTCGAAGACCTCCACGGCCGTGCTTTGCTCCTCTAGGGAGGGGGTGGGTTGGTGGATGGGGCGGTACTCCTCTGCCTCCACGGGGCCTAACTCATCTATGGGCTGGCCCAAGACGTTGAAGAGGCGGCCCAGGGTGGCGGGCCCCACAGGCACCTTGATGGGGGCCCCGGTATCTATCGCCTCCAGGCCCCGCCGCAACCCATCGGTGGTGTCCATGGCTAGGCAGCGTACCCAGTCATCGCCGATATGCTGCTGGACCTCAAGAACCAGTTTGTTCTCTTCGCCATCCCGGTATATCTCCACGGCGTTATATATCTCGGGTAGTTCCTGGGGTGGAAACTCGATATCCACCACGGGGCCGATCACCTGAACTACTCTGCCTTTTGTGCCTCTAGACATTGGTTCTCTCCTCACTCTGTAACGGGATATTGCTCCTATTTATACTTACGCCACTTCACTTTCGACCGCTTCTTGGAGCGTTTCTTACTCTCCTCTGGCTTGCGCATGATGAGCAGATATTTGAAGCCTCGCAGGAAGAAGTTAAACTTCTTGGCTCGGTAGTGCCATACCCCAGTGTGAGAACTTTGGCCCCTGCGGACAACACAGATAAGATCCACAGGCTCAAAGAACTGGGTCAGCATTTCGTAGACTTTGAAGCCAACGGGTGTAAACTTTCTCTTTACCCACTGGTCTCCTATGAGCCAGCCCATGACTTTGCCAGGCTTAAGTATCCTGAATATTTCTTCGGCTACCTTTTCCAACTCTTGATAGAAACGTTCATCCTCAGCAGAGATTCTTCCTATATCCTCTGGTTCATCGGAGTAACGGACATTATCCCCATAGGGCGAATCTATGAAAACCATATCCACGGAATCATCTTCAAGGGGAGTATGCCTGGAATCATTCTTAATGACTTCAGGGTGTTGAGGATTGATGTCGTAGCCGATGACTCTCCTGCCCTCTTCCTTGCAGACATCGATAGTCGTGCCGCTCCCCGCCATCGGGTCAACCACCAGGTCTCCTGGTTTCGTATATCGCTTAACCAAGTTCCAGATTATGAAGGCAGGGGTGACCCCTTGAAACTTGTTGTCGCCTTTGGGAGTCTTGCCATAGCTTTGAGTTGGATAATCCCACAGAGTTGTAGTTTCAAGGGGTGGCCTTTCGTCCTGGTCGTGCGACTCGACAGAGATCTCGGCTCTTTCTTGAACCTCATCGTCTTCCAACAAGGGCAAATTCTCAACTTGCGGTTTTTTGACTTCTTTTCTCATCAACAATCCTTCTGAGGTCACCAATCAATTTTGAGAACGATTTGACTTTCTCGCTCTCCTCTACATCTCTCAAAACATAAGCACCGTCGGTATCGTGCTCGACTATGATCCTTCCTTTGAATCCTCTGCCGTTCCCTTCAGCAGGTGGCCTACTGATCAAAGCGCCGTCTTCATCAAGAGTCACGAAGAACGACTTGATATGCTTAGTAACAGGGTCTTGAGCAAGTTTCAATTTCCAATAAGCTGTTTGAGCAATCCTCTCTCTTAGGGTAACTTTTGAGGAGATGACTGCAATCACGGCACAGTCGGTGGGATCGTAGATAACTATATCGCTATCAGGCACGATATCATATTTGCCAAAATGCACCACCAAGTTCCTTCTGACTCTGCTAAGTTCTTCCGATAGTCTCCGGGCGTCTAATTTGTTATCGGTGGTGAATTCTAAACCCAGGGCATGTATCTCATCCTCAATTATGTGAATGAGGAGCTTGTCTAAGTTCTGGCCCTTAAAGGATCTCCATGATTGTTCGTGGTCAGGTTCTCTTCCCTCGGCGCGCGCTCTTTGTGCAGTCTTACCCTTTAGAAAGTCTATCCTATGTTGCTCTTTGGCTTCGAGCAATATTTCAGAGATATGCTTGAAGGTTTCGTCGCCAAAGCATTTCTTCTTTTCCTCGTACAATCTAATGAGGTCTTTTATTGTCATACTCGAATGACCCGACAAACAACTAACTAAGCAACCTCTTTTGCCACCCAAGATAGAAATACTTGCTTATATTCAGGGGTCATCTTAATTGCTTCGGAGCTTACTTCGTAAACCCCATCGCCCACAAATTCGGTGTCTCCGAAAATCCCGTCGGCTTCTAGCAGACCCACGAGGCAATCCAGATGTGATGCGCTCGCTCCTGGAAACGCCTTTGCCACCACTTCATTGATATAGTCCTGTGGCCTCCCACCTTCGCTTTCAAATTTGACAAAATCGAGATAGGAAAAATGGCGTGCAAAGGTCTCAAGGAAAGTTGGATCGATTATAAGGATTTGCGCAGAGTCAACTACGAATCTTGTCTTGTTCATTATTTTTCTCCTAATCTACGCCACTGCCCTTACCTTAGCCAACGCCTCTGCTCCTCCGGCGATGTCCATGATCTCCTTAGTTATCGCCTCCTGGCGGGCCCGGTTATAAGATAGGGTCAAATCGTCCACTAGCGCTTCGGCGTTCTCGCTGGCGTTCCGCATGGCCACCATGCGGGCGCTGTGCTCGCTGGCGCTCGATTCCAAGATCGCTTGATAGACCTGCAGTTCCGTGAAGCGCGGTAGCACTTGCCCCAAGATAGTCCGGGGGTCGGGCTCGAAGATATACTCCAGTTCTACTCTGGTCTCTCTCTCGGCCCTTATGGGCAGAAGTTGCCGCAGCGCCGGCCTGTGGACGAGGACATTTATGAAGTCGGTATAGGCGATGGTGACTTGATCGACCGTACCCCCCAGGAAATCGTCTATCAGCGTCCTGGCGATGGGGGTGATGTCGGTGAAGGCCGGCTGGTCTGGTATCCCCGTGAACTCAGCGACGATATCGGCTCCATAGCGTAGCATGAAATCTCTACCCTTGCGTCCCACGGTGACCAATTTAACGGGAGTCGTCGCCTCGCCGATGAACTCGGCTGCCAGGCGGATTATATTGTGGTTGTAGGCTCCGGCCAACCCGCGGTCGCCGGTGATAAGAAGGAGCCCTATCGTCTTCACCGAGCGGTAGGTCAGCAAGGGGTGAGGGGGCTCCTCGGCTGGCCTCTGGCTAGCCAGAAAGGTGACGATCTCCCAGGCTTTCTCCGCATAGGGACGCGTGGCCAAGGCCTGCTCTTGAGCGCGCCTCATCTTCGAGGCGGCCACCATCTGCATGGCCCTGGTGACCTGCCCGATATTCCTAACGGTCCGTATCCGCTTCTTTATCTCCCTCGGGGTAGTCAGGTTCCTCTCCTTCTACCGCCCAAACTGCGCTCTTGAATTCCTCTATCGCCTTCCGCAAAGCGGTGGTGGTCTCTTCCGATAGGTCCTTCTCTCGAGCGATGGTCTCCCCGATCTGGGGGTGATTCTCCTTCATGAAAGGATGAAAAGCCTCTTCCCAATCCCTCACCTTTTCCATGGGCAGATCGTCCAGGAAGCCGTTGGTCACGGCGTAGATGATCATCACCTGTTGCTCCAAGGGCATGGGGAGATACTGAGGTTGCTTCAATATCTCCGTGATGCGCTGGCCCCGCTCTAGTTGCTCCCTGGTGGCCTTATCTAAGTCTGAGCCGAACTGGGCGAAGGCCGCCAATTCCCGGAACTGGGCCAGTTCTAAGCGCAACTTTCCAGCCACCTTTCTCATAGCCCATGCCTGGGCTTTGCCCCCCACTCGGGAGACGGAGAGCCCCACGTTGAGGGCCGGCCGAATGCCAGCGTAGAAGAGGTCGCTCTCCAGATAGATCTGGCCGTCGGTGATGGAGATGACGTTGGTGGGGATATAAGTGGATATATCGGCCGCTTGGGTCTCGATCATGGGAAGAGCGGTGAGGGAGCCACCGCCGTAGTCGGGATGGAGTTTTGCAGCCCGTTCCAAGAGGCGCGAATGGAGGTAGAAGATGTCGCCGGGGTAAGCCTCCCTTCCCGGGGGACGCCGTAGGAGAAGGGAGACCTCGCGATAGGCCCAGGCGTGCTTAGTGAGGTCATCGTAGACGATGAGGGCATCTTTCCCCTGTTCCATGAACTCCTCGCCCATGGCGCAGCCGGCATAGGGGGCCAGATATTGGAGGGCCGCTGGATCGGAGGCCGTGGCTGCCACCACGATAGTATGCTCCATGGCTCCATGCTCCTCCAAAGTGGCTACCGCCCGCGCCACGGTGGCCCGCTTCTGGCCGATGGCCACATAGATACAGATGATGTCGCCGCCCTTCTGGTTTATTATAGTGTCGATGGCCAGGGCGGTCTTACCCGTCTGCCGGTCGCCGATGATCAGTTCCCGCTGGCCGCGCCCGATGGGGATCATGGAATCGATGGCCTTTATCCCCGTCTGGACGGGGGTATCCACCTCCTTGCGAAGGGTAACGTTGGGAGCGATCCTCTCCACGGGACGGAACTTTTCGGTCTCGATGGGGCCTTTGCCGTCGATGGGCTGCCCTAAGGCGTTCACCACGCGCCCCACCAGGGCATCCCCCACGGGGACCGAGACTATGCGTCCCGTGGCCTTAACTAAATCGCCCTGCTCGATGTCGGTATAGTCGCCCATGATGATGACGCCGACATTGTCCTTCTCCAAATTGAAGACGATCCCCATGACCCCGCTCTCGAACTCCACGAGTTCCGAGGCCATGGCTCCCGCTAGCCCCTCCAGCCGGGCGATACCGTCTCCCACCTCCATGACGGTCCCCACATCCACAGCCTCGAGGGGTGCCTCAAAGGCTTCTATCTCTCGCTTGATGGCTGTGGCTATATCCTCTGCTCTGAAGACCACCTCTACCTCCCTCTATGACAGGGGTAACCTTCCCCAGGCTTCTCCTCGGAAATTATACCATACCACGCTCGGGAAGCAACTCCAAAAGCCTCTTGAGGCTACTCTCTCACGATGGCCCTCTACGGACTAGGACATGTGTGCCCCCCTTTACCTCTTCGAAGATGGTAGCCTCACCGATGAGGCGGCCGAAGACGGTGACGGGGCTGGCAGGGCGGATCTCTTGGCCGTGGCTGGCGGGGGTGGGGCCGAAGAAGATGCAGAAGGCTCTCCCCGGGGCCCAGTATCCCAAGTCGCCCACCTCCACCACCTCTTGTCCTCGCTCCGTCTCTAAGGTCATTGGTACGGAGAAGTAGATCTCCTCTCCCCACCTATGGGCTCGACCCTCGAAGGGGAGGGCCTCCCAGATGGCTTGAGCCGTCTGGGTCTCGTTCAGTTCGGCCTGGGCTGAGACATCTCCGGCCTGAATCTCGACATGGCGCTCTCCCTTCGCTTGCCCTGACATCTCATACTCCCGTAAGTATTCTCTTAGGCTTTCCGGTCATAATTTGACAGGGTGGATTCGGCTAGACGTATCTTATCACCTCGCTCACCGGCACCCTCTCCGGGGGTCGGGGTTTTTGGGCGGGGACGCCGATGGGGATGATCATCACCAGTTGCTGTTCCTCAGGGATGGGCAGCATCTGGCGCAACTCCTCTTCGATTATTAGAGGAGCGTCCATGGCGCAACTCCCGTACCCTAATTCATGGGCCTTGAGGAGTAGGTTTTGAATCGCCATGGCCACGCTCTTCTCCACGGTGCGAATCAGTATCGGCTCCAGGCTGGGCCCCCCCAGTTCTTTCACCTTATCTATGGCGGTATACTCATCCAGGTCGAAAGGGCTGAGGTCGTGTCGCTTCGTGCAGGCTACGATGACCGCCGACGCCTCTCCGAAGAAGCCACCATGAGAGCGCATGAACCGACAGAAGGCGGCCACTCTCTTCTCCCCTGCCTCGTAGGCTCGCTCGGAGATTTCTTGGAACTTATCGAAGACCGCCTGGGCCATCTGGGCTATCAACTCCGGTTGGGTGACCAAGATGAAGCGCCAGGGCTGCGCATTGAGGCCCGAGGGGGCCCAGGTAGCGGCCTCTATCATGGCTTCAATATCCTCTCTGGGGATGACTGCGCCTTTCTTATATTTGCGGATGCTTCGCCGTCCCTTTATAGCCTCATCCAGTTCCATCTTCTTCCTCCTCTTTTATACCTACTATAACACGTACCTTGCTTCGCTCGTTCCTCTCTTCCTCTTCTTGAAGTTCGAGCCCTGTCCCACCTAGGGCCTCACATAGATGGGTTGGGGAACCATCGCCGCTGGTGACCTCCAAAGCCCAGTTGAGAAAGCGAGACCAGGCGTCTCGTCCCCAAAGCCGCCCCTCATCTACAACCACTAGACGCCCTCCAGGAGCGAGAACTCGAACCATCTCCCTCTGAGCCCGGAGGTCGAGGATGAAAGAAGAGGGGAAAGTCGAGACCAGGGAATCGAAGGCTCCGTCCTGGAAGGGCATATCCTGGGCCCGAGCCTGACAGAGGGGCGTTTTCACCCCTCTTCTTTTGGCGATCCTCAGCATGGAGAGGGAGAGTTCCATCCCGTAGCAGAGATAACCTTGGCCTCTCATCTCCGAGAGGAGGTCGCCCGTGCCAAAGCCGATCTCCAGGACTCTCGGCCCTCGAAGGCGAGGAAGGGCGGCCCCTTGCCAGCGGCGCCACTCCCCTCTAGAGACGAGATAACTTACCCCATCGTAAGCCCAGGCGAATTCATTATAGAGCCTACGGAAGGCGAAAGCCACAAGAGTTCGCCAAAAGTTGTGTAGCGTGAAGTAAGCCTCCTTTATGAACTGCGCCGCCTTTGAGGTTCCGCTCTATTCTACTTACCCTCTCTCCCCTGTCAAGGTAGATGTTGTGGGGCTTGGGCGGGGGTGATATAATCTAGACGAGATGGGCAAGAAAGTTGTAGTGGCCATGAGTGGGGGCGTAGACAGTTCTATGGCTGCGGCCCTGCTCCGAGAAGAAGGGTATGAGGTGATAGGGGTCATGATGCGCCTCTGGGCCCCGGAGGGGGTGACCAACCGGTGCTGCTCTCCGGAGGCTGCGGAGGACGCTCGCCGCGTCTGCCAGATCCTAGGGAGCCCTTTCTACCTCCTCAACTTCGAGGAGGAGTTCAAGCGGCATGTGGTCGACTACTTTGAGCGGGAGTACATGCAAGGACGGACCCCCAACCCCTGCTTGGAGTGTAACCGTCACCTCAAGTTCGGCCTCCTTTTGGGAAAGGCCTTGGCCCTGGGGGCCGCTTACCTGGCCACCGGCCATTACGCACGGATTGAATACAACGGCCGATATCAACTCCTCAAGGGGGTAGATAGGGCCAAGGATCAATCCTACGCTCTATATATGTTGGGTCAGGAGGAGTTGGCTCGCCTCTTGCTCCCTCTGGGCGACTATACCAAGGAGGAGGTGCGTTCTCTGGCCCGAAAGATGCGACTCCCCGTGGCCGAGAAGGCCGAGAGCCAGGAACTGTGCTTCGTCCCCGAGGCGGGCTACGGCCGATTCTTGCGAGATCATAGGGGCTTGAACCCTCAGCCAGGGCCCATCGTGGACATAGCGGGTAATACCCTCGGCGCGCACAAAGGGTTGCTTTACTATACCATAGGGCAGCGTCGGGGGTTGGGGATAGCGGCTCCCGAGCCACTCTATGTCTTACGTATCGATGTGGAGCGGAACGCCCTGGTAGTGGGCCGGGCTTCCGACCTGGGACATGAAGGGCTACTGGCCAGAGATACAACTTACGTGACTGGAGAGACGCCTCGGGGGCCCATGGAGGTGACCGCCAAGATCCGGTATAAGGCCAAGGAGGCCGAGGCTCTCCTCAATCCGCTGGAGGGTGAAAGAGCCAGACTAAGTTTTCTAGACCCCCAGAGGGGGGTGGCTCCGGGGCAGGGGGTGGTCTTCTACCAGGGGGAAGTGGTCATAGGCGGCGGAATCATCGAGGCAGGATATTAGGATGGGCCCTCTTTTATCTCCCCCTCTTGCCTTTCTCCTCCTTTTAGCCAGCATCAACGCCGTTCTTTTCCACCTCCTTTGGGGGAGGAGAATAAGGGAACTGGTTCTCTTTTGGGTGGCGGCGGTCATCGGGTTCACGGTTGGTCAGTTGGGGGCGGAGGCTTTGGGCCTCTCTTTCCTCACCATCGGCCCCTTGCACCTGATAGAGGGGACTATCGGCTCTTGGATGGGGCTTCTTATTGCTAAGCGGCTGAAGGTATGATATAATTCTTTTGAGGCAAAAGATGCCCACTACCCTCACCCTAGTGCGCGATATCGCTATTATCGTCTTGGCTTTGGAGTCGTTGGTCATAGGCTTTCTTCTCATCCTCCTGGCTATCCAGATCAGGGGGCTGGCTAAGATGTTGGAGGAGGAGGTCAAACCTATTCTCGATTCGGCCAATGAGACGGTGAGTACCGTGCGAGGTACCACCTCTTTCGTCAGTGATACCTTGATCGTCCCTTTGGTGAGGGCGGCGAGTTTTGGTACCGCAATAAGCAAGGTGATCGCGGTGTTAAGGCGAGGGCCGAAAAGAGAGTAGCGGTCTTAGATTAGAGAAAGGAGGTGCGGAATGGCTGACAATTCTAAGGGCGGAGAGTTCCTGGCGGGCTTCATATTTGGGGGTTTAATCGGCGCGGCTATCGGCTTGCTATTGGCTCCCCAGCCTGGCGAGGAGACGAGAGCCCAACTAAGGGAGAGAGGTATCGAACTTAAGGCGCGAGCGGAGGAGCTCTCGGCCGAGGCTCGTAAGAAGGCCGAGGAACTTGAGGAGAGGGGAAAGGCGGTCTTGGAGGAGCAGAAGGCCCGCTTGGAAGAGGCCATCGAAGAAGGAAAAGAGGCAGCCGCTGAGAAGAAAGAGGATCTGCTAACCAAGTTAGAGAAGGAGAAAGGGAAGAAGGCGAAAGCCTGATCCTGATCCAACTCTACAGGTCACGTGGTAGCAGACGATGGGAACGCTGTGAGGCACCTCGGTAATCGACAGTGATTATCTGTCGCCTGGTGCCTGTTTGTCTTTGTAGAAGCATGTTGCGGAGATTGGTCGGATTCGCAGGCCGTTGGACAGTCTGACGTTGCAGGAGGAAGGAGATGATCATATCGAGGATGGTAGCAAGGCATAATCGGTACGCAGGAAAGAGACAGTATCGAAGGAGGAACCATAGATGAAAAGACGTTATGGCTTGATTAAGAGGTCACTGATCGCCGTCGGACTACTGCTTCTGGTCTCTGTGCTGCTGGCCGGGCCTCTGCTGGCCGCTGAATTTATGACTGGCGAGGTGATAGTCATTGACGAGGATGTGGACGATGACCTGTACGTTGCAGGAAGCACGATAACCGTCAACGCCACGATCCATGGCGA
>Ga0209979_1000403_pt1 | contig 60566 bp, 84 predicted proteins | sample AnhtaG_FD_183114 | JGI IMG/M metagenome (GOLD analysis project Ga0209979, IMG submission 183114) | Deep subsurface microbial communities from Anholt, Denmark to uncover new lineages of life (NeLLi) - Anholt_01485 metaG (SPAdes) (version 2) | ecosystem: Environmental > Aquatic > Marine > Oceanic... | reverse complement strand
GGATGACTACTCGCAGCTTCTCGTCATCTTTCAGTTTCCGGAAGATCTCCAGAAGCTCGGCGATCATCACCTCGTTGAAGGCGTTATGGATTTCGGGCCGGTTCAGGGTGACTCTGGCGATTTTGTCATCTATTGATAGGGCAACGGTCTCGTAGTTACTCAATTATCTTCTCCTCGTTAGCGAAGAAATCCGGTTGCCAATTATCGCTTGGAAACCTCAAGGCCCTGAGACCCGCATCAGTTTCCACTACATCCCCTTGGCGCAGCGGAAGGCTTTAACCTTCCGACCCTTCACTCAGCCTTTACCGACTTATAGAACGCCAGCCTCCCCTCCTCATCATAACGGAAACAATAGACGGCCTTCCGGTCGGGGCTGACGGTATAGGCTTCGGTTCCGGTGAAAATCATCTCCGAGGGAGAGAATCCAAAAGCCTCCACCTTCAGAATCTGTTTTAAGGTGTCGCCGACCGCGAGGGTACAGCTTCGAGCTGTCTCCATTAACCCTTCAAGTTCGTCCTCAGCGACGCTGAAACTCCTCTCGTAGAAGAGTTCCCCGGCCTGATTGAACTTGAAATAATAGATCGTCCCCCCGTCGGCGCTGACGGTGTAGACCCCCTCCGGTGTGTGCACCATCGCCGAACTCGGATGAGAAGTGTCAAAAGTGCCACAGCCCATAAAGAGTGTGCAAAGAGACAATAACAACAAGCTAAGAATCTTCATGACTTCTCCTAAGAACGAGACTAACTCAACGGGAAAAACGAAAGCACAACTGTTTCCTATCAGTATTGCACCGGCTGGAAATGCTCAATCGCCCTTTTCAACTCCGGGCGTCTCTCTGCGTACTCATACTGTTTTCCGTAGACCTCAGTGCGACTCATCAAAAAAACTACATCCTGAACACCCCGTATTTCTGGTCCGGGATGGGGGTATTGAGTGACATCGCTATTCCCAGAGCTAAAGCGTTGCGGGAATCCAGCGGGTCGATGATGCCGTCATCCCACAATCGTGCAGAGGCGTAATAGGGGCTCCCCTCGTGCTCGTATTTCTCTAAGATCGGCTTCCTGATGGCATCGATCTCCTCCTGGGAGAGGGTCTTACCCTCCCTCTGCACCTGCTCCACCTTCACCTGGGCTAAAACGTCTGCGGCCTGCTCCCCTCCCATCACCGAGATGCGGGCGTTGGGCCACATCCACATCAGGCGAGGCGCGTAGGCGCGACCACACATCCCATAATTGCCAGCACCGAACGAACCGCCGATTATAATGGTGAACTTAGGAACGTCGGCATTTGCAACCGCGTGCACCATCTTGGCGCCATTACGAGCGATGCCGCCGTGCTCATACTCCTTCCCGACGATGAAACCGGTGATATTCTGCAAGAAGATCAGGGGAATCTTCCTGATGGTGCAGAGTTCGATGAAATGGGCTGCTTTCATTGCGGACTCTGAGAAGAGCACCCCGTTGTTGCCTAAAATCCCCACCGGATAACCCATTATCCGCGCGAACCCGCAGACGATGGTGGTGCCGTAAAGCTCCTTGAACTCCTGAAAACGGCTCCCATCCACGATGCGGGCGATCACTTCCCGGACATCGTACGGTTTGCGAATGTCCGCCGGGATGACGCCGTAAATCTCAGCCGGGTCGTAATGAGGATCTTCCGGTTCATCGACCTCAAGCTGGAATTTCTTGGAGCGGTCCACATTCTCGATGATGTTTCTGGCGATCTGGAGGCCGTGCTCATCGTTTAAGGCGTAATGGTCGGCCACCCCGGAGATTCTGCAGTGAACATCCGCACCGCCCAGCTCTTCAGGCGTGACCTCCACTCCGGTTGCGGCCTTCACCAAGGGAGGACCTCCAATGAAGATTGTCCCCTGTTTTCTGACAATCACAGCCTCGTCCGACATTGCCGGGACGTAAGCCCCACCGGCGGTGCAGGAACCCATCACCACCGCAATCTGAGCGATTCGAGCCGCCGAAAGTCGGGCCTGGTTATAGAAAATCCTCCCAAAATGCTCCTTGTCCGGAAAAACTCCGGCCTGCAGGGGCAAGAACACACCTCCGGAATCGACCAGGTAAACGCAGGGGAGGTGATTCTCGTGCGCAATCTCTTGAGCCCGGATATGCTTTCTGATAGTCTCGGGGAAGTAGGTTCCCCCCTTGACGGTGGCATCGTTGGCCACCACCATGACTTCCCGCCCGTGCACCACCCCTATGCCGGTTATCATTCCGGCGCAGGGGGCCTCGTTGTCATACATATCGTAGGCCGCAAACGGGGAAAGCTCTAAGAAGGGCGTATTCCGATCGAACAGCTTGGCGACGCGATCTCGGGGGAGGAGTTTTTTCCTGTCGAGGTGGCGTTTTTTTGCCTTCTCCGGCCCTCCCTGTTTCAACTTCTCCAGGCGCTCGCGGAACTCCTCCACCGACCGTTGCAGGTGGGCCTGATTGTCCTTGAACTCCTGGGACTTGGTGTCGATTTTCGATTCTATCCGGCGCATGATATCTCTATCCGTGGTTTAGACTCTTTTCAGATAATTATCAAACGATTTCAGTCCGCGTGTGCGTAATCGTTTCCGTATTTGGGCTAACAATATATGTTTTGCCACCACCAAATACAAGCTTAAAGAGAAAGCGACGATGGCTCAACAAGGAGATGGTGATTGCCCTTGACTTTCAAGTATAGGGTGGTTAACCTAATAAACAGATTCAGACAGAGAAGGAAGCGCTACTCCGTTTCCTTTAATAGATTGTGCCCCTGTAGCTCAGGTGGATAGAGCAGCAGTTTCCTAAACTGCGGGTCGCAGGTTCAAGTCCTGCCAGGGGTATTGTTTCATAAGAAGTTACAGCGGTAATAAACGTGGTGGCGATTCTGCCCAAGCAGAGCCCAAGCATTACCTTCGGGCTCTCGCCCCGACTTTTTCCTTTTTAGACAGCACTCCAGCCCTTGCCAATAGCGGATTTCTACGAAAGCCCCAAAACAACTGTCACCAGAATGTCACTATGCCGGCGTGGATCCGAGGTTCGATTCCTCCAAGGCGCATTATTTACCAAGCAGTTACGGCCTCCAGAAAAAGGAAGCCGTTTCTGCTCAAGCAAATCTCAAGCACTAGCCTGCGTCGGACCTGGATCTAACCCTTTACTACTACGTGTTCGACACGCTGTATAAATGCTACTCCCTGGTGGTTTTCGGTCATCTTGCAGGCTGGCGTTGAGGCTAGTGTGTGAATACAGGAATGGTGTACAGAGAGCACAGCCTCCTGGAGCTTCGGGTCGCCTTCAAGGCCTAAAACCGTCAACCCCGCGCTCTGACATCTCTGAATGGACAGATGTCTCGTGTGTGACTTGGTCAGCGCGTGGCTACCGAGCTCCTCAATGATCTTGTCTGCGATTTCGTTCGCGTTATCTTTATTGCAGAGCATGCCTCTGAGAAGCCACTCTCTGACCATTTCTTCCGTCCATTCTATAGCCTTCTTGCATTCGCCAATGAAAGCCGGCCGATACTTGGCTATGATCGGTTGCCACACGGGGATCTTGCTCCTGTCCGCCTTGATCTCCTTATGGGCGCTCTCGAACTCCTCAACTACACCATGGCAAGGTATACCCCTGATCTGCGGGTCAATCGGGCCTAGACTGGACTGTTTACCCATTATAATTTCTTTACAGGCGCAGGCGATCATAGTGCCAGCTGACATGGCAAGCTGGGGCACAATAGCTCTGATATTGGTACCGAACATTGCATGGAGGTAATCGACCAGCGCTTCCGTCGCTCCTGCTTCTCCTCCAGGAGTATGAAGAAGAAGATCTAAGCCCTTGCTGCAGTCAAGGCCGTTGATAACGGTCATGAAGCCGTTCTTGTCGGAATCATCCAGGCCCGCAATCGGTAAGCCCGGTTTCTGAAGCCAACCAGAGTAATAAATGATGACGTTACGATCTGTGAGATCGTGAAGTGCTGTGAGGTATTTTCGACGGATTATGTCGTGGCTGCTGCCGGCCTGCTGAAGTTCACTATGAATGCCATGCCAATTCGGCATGTCATCATTCCTCCTTGCTGAGCGTGTTTATATCTAAGCGAATGAAAACCTGTTCCTCCTCTTCATCAACGCTGCCGAACTCCCTCGCCATTTTTCTGAATGATTCTCGTTCTTCTTCCTTGGCCAAGTCCATCTCCTCAAACATACGATCTACTTCCCGCTTTTCTTTCATACTCACCTCCTTCGTTCCTCTCTCTCAGAACACAGTCTCACATGCCAGGGTTTCTGATTAGCTGTTTTCCCCTCCAAGTTTCAGGAGTCAAGCAACAGGGATCTCCGCCATAGCCAATGAACTAAGCACGTTCGCATTGATCGAACTTGGCCTCGAACACCTGTTCCATCCTTGTTATCGACTAAATTTCGTCCTCGTCTTAATGCACCGCCGTAAACTGCGTCCGAAGCTTAAGTTGCCCACCAAGGTGTTCTAATTCTTTCATCTCAATATAGCCCGATTTTCACACTTGTCAAGTAAATTTTACGATTTTCTGTGCAGAAAGTTTGCATTCGGAGGGAGAATTTCTACAAGTGCATATTCAAAATCTACAACTGCATTACAAGAACCGCCCCGGCTATCCCAAGTCACCCAGATGAGACCATCAGTTTACCCATCGGCTCGGAAGGGCTTGACAACTCAGTTCATGAATGCTATTCTCCTGACAGCACATAACCGTTAATCTCAGGAGGGTTATTATGGAAGGTGTCCAGACAATCCAAATCGTGATTGCCACCGCCACCCTGCTGTTGGTCGTAGCCACACTCTTGCTGGTTTGGGTGGGAATTAAGCAATCCAAGGCAGCTAAGGAAGGGTTGAGTTTCCAGCACAGGGCTCTCAGGCGGCCGGTGTTCGACGCAATGCAGGGATTCATTTCTAAGATTTGTACAGAGGGCAACGTGCAAGAAGCAGATGTCGTTCGCTACCTGGGCGAAACAAAGGAGGCGGCTTTGATTTTCGACAAGACAAGAAGGGGTGTATTCGAGGAGGTGTACCAGAGGGCACGCACGCTGCAGTATTTCAAGGGCGTAATCGAGAGGCCTAAGAATGAAGAGCAACGTCTGAGCGCAGTCAACGAAGTACACGAGTTAGGGTCTTGGTTTAGTGAGCGGCTTACGAAAAACGAGAATGACTTCCGGGACTATCTCGAAGTCAAGTGAACGCTTGCTGCGCATACGTTAGTCCTTCAGCACCATATAGGTCACTAGACCAGCCCCTATCCCCAGCTTCAACCAATGCCGCTGCCAGAAGGAAGGTCGGTCCCTCTTGTAGTGAATACTGAGATCCTCTACAACCAGGCTACTGTCGTTCGTCTCCAAGTAGGATCGAAACAGCCCAGCTTTTGTCTCTGTCAGGTACAGATCAATCTTAAGAGGATCCTGCTTGAGCATGATCTCGACAAGCCCGGAAGGACAAAGAGAGAACCCCCGGACCTCTATGCGTCCGACTTTCCTTTCAAAGTCGACGCGGCATTGGGAGGAATCAGGGACGGTGACGGTGTCGATCGATACTTTCCCCTGGATCTCAGCGTACAGACTCTTGTACCGGAGGACTGCCGAAGTAGCCTGCCGGACTTCCTCCCCCCGGCGTTCCAGCTTTTTCTTCAGGCTGTCACTCAGGGTAGCAAATTTCTCGACCCGCTTTACCTCGAGGGCGTACTTGGAATAGAGAGAAGCTGTCTCCTTCTCCAGTTCATTTTTACCCATGAGCTCCGTCTGAAGAGCGTCTCGGAGGCTTCGCTGCTGGTAGCCACCATAGAGGTAAACCCCGGAAATCCCGACCAGGAGCGCCACAATAATGTAACTCTGAAATGGTAGTCGCTTCATCTTAACCCCATCGCAATTATGCCGAGTATTATCCGGATCAGCGCCCACCTGAGGAGCTTCTCGCCGCCCAGATTATCCAAAAGCCGAAACTCATAGCCGGGAAAGGTCAGAAAAAAACTGTCCGGTTCAAGCGGGTTTCCATGCGCCCGCCAACGATAAACGAAATCCCACAAAGTGGATCCCCAGAGAATTCCTGCTGAGATTACCCACAGGTCAGACGCGGCGAATCCCGCCCCGATGAAAAAAGCGAGTGAGAAGACCTTATAGGTATGAAAATTCGGTGAGGATGGCCAGGCATCCCTGTGGGCGTCCAACCAGAAGGCGGCGAAGATGAAAACCTGAGTGAGTATAATCTCCAGCATCGGATACCTTCAAGTCACGTTGAAGGACAAATGACGACCTTTTCTCTCCCACCCCAGATAATCATTTCTCAGCGTCTCCATATCGATGTTGGGGCAGGACTTCAGCGGTTTCTGCGTTCTCTCCGTCCAGTATTCATAGTGTCCTAAGACGTCCGAAACTCTCAAGTTGAATCTCTCCAGTAGGGTCCCCATAAGCTTGAAGAGTGCTTCCAGCTGAGCCTGGGTGAATTCACTGATGCCTACCAGACAGATCCCGACCGTATTCCGGTTATCCCCGTGGACGTGTGCGCCGGGGACATCCAAGCTGCGTCCATTCTGGACCCTGCCATCATAGGATAGGTCCGGAAGGTCGTCTTTCAGGGATTGATAGAAGGGGAATTGATTGCAGATGAGATAGTGATAACCGATATCGCTGAATCCCCGCTGAAGGTGCCATTGCCGGATCTCCTCTATCTCCCCCCAAAGGCTGTCGGAGCAGTGAATGTAGATCCGTTCAATTGCGCGCATACGGGATACCTCCCGGTTTCCGCACCACCGCTTTTTCTAGGACAACAGCGCCGATGAATCCCAGCAAAGCGAACAGCCACACTTGGTCAGAGATGTGGTCTGCCGTCAGAAGCCAGGTCGCAACTGCAAAAGCGATGAACTTCTTGGAGACCAGCATCCAGGCAAACTTCGTCAAAACCGCCTTAAGGAGCGGTTCTTTCTTATCGGCTTTCGACGTCATGCTCAATTGTGCGGGTGTAGATTAAGATGTAATCGCCTCAAGGGAGACCCAGCATCAGCTAAGACCTCCCTCTTGGAAAGCAAACGGACCTACTCTCTACAGGACCATCTGAGGTCCAAAATCAAGTTTAAGGGTTAGGATATATCTTGGCTCTCCTTCTTAGCGGTTTTTACCTCCCCCTCGACCTCCCCCTTGACCTTTACCGGGTCCAGTGCCAGGACAAGGTCTCGTGTTTCTGTTCGTCCCCTGTCCTCCTGGCATACCTCGACCTCCGCCTCTTCCATCTTGAGGTCTAGTTTGACCTCTCGGATTCTTAGCCATTCTTGTTCTCCTTCTTGTTTTTCATCACCTTGTCCACCGTCCTGAAGCCAGCATATCCGAGGAAGGCAGTTCCGACTTAAGACGTAACCACTTCAAGAGAGACAAAGGCATCAGCACCTTTGTCTGACTCGACTCCAAAACTGGCTTTTACCGTTATTCTATCCCCAACATCAAAGTCTTCCAGCTCTGACGCATTAACAGTTTGGCTCCCCATAGGGAGAGTGACACTGAAGTTTGTGGGGCCTCCATTTTTATAAACCCAATAAATAACATCGCCTCCGGCAGGAGCAGTCCCCTGATAAACGTATATCTTCGTAACCGAACAGGGAAATGGAAGAGGGAATCCATCTCCATCTATATTCTCCTTGAACAGATACGCAGCACCACTGGTTGGCAGAGTCCCCTTATAACTCCAGTTCCACATCTGCTTGGCTGCCCTATCTATTTTGTCCTTGAAATGAGTTTCATAATCTCTATCCTGTCTCCCCACAAATAGAGCACAGCCATCAACGTAGACGTCAGTGCCCATCATATAGTTGAAGCTGATTCTGAATTGAAGAGTGGTAGGATTAGTCGAAAGCTCACACTCGTGTTCTAATTTCTGCCACTGAGTCGTCAGGACAACAGCAGAACTTTCAGAGATTACTCTCCCATCGTAGATTCGAATCTTGGCCCACTTTCCGGTTCCAACGGAGGCCAACCGGACATAGGCTACAGCCTTAACCCTCTTCCCAGCGTAGAAAGTGTGATCATCCACAGTCTGGTGAAAGTAAGGATTCAACATTCCTGGGTCACAATCAAGCTTGGCACAATACTTTCCAAACTTTACTATGCTGGTTTCTCGACTGGCCCCAAGCAAATCTCCACCGGCCCAATTGTCCGGATAGTTGGACCCTCCATTAGTCCAATGGTCAAATTCTGAATTTTTCAGAATGTTCTGGGCTCCCATTTCCGCAAAGGCAACCGCGAAGTAGTCGGGAATTAGATTCGTCACATCCGATTCATAGATGTTGTTTCCCGTCACTTTATATATGGAAGCCAAACTCACATAGGTATGGCCTGTAGGGGGAGTCCCCGGAGGACCATCCTCAGAAATGCTAATGGTATATTTCAATCTCAGATCTCTACAAGTCTCCTCACCCACAGCAGGATTGACGATGTCTGGATCTTCACTGGCATCTATCTCATCCTCCCAGATGTCCAGATAAACGTAATCAGTTCTTCCTCCATTGGTAAATTCTGGCCAAGGACTAAATCCCGTGAGAAGATAATCTGAGGCCAGCCGAAGGGGAACAGCCACTTTATCGGCTATATGGAAGGCTCCAAGCCCCGCCTTAACGGTGACCTGGAGAGAGGCACCAGTGCCGACTATCTTGAAGCCATCTCCGAATCGATGGTCCTCGTGATGGACCATACAGGACAGCTTTCTTCGATTCTCCTGTTTGAGAACATCCTGGAATTCGTTCAAGTCGGCGTCTACAACAAACCGACCTCTTTGGAAGATCTTTTTACAGACGCCCTTGGACTCGTCAAATTGATCTCTTGTTATGTCAGCCATATCTCACCTCAGACCTGTCACTCCATATAAATTTTGCCGCCATACAAAATGGGCAATGGCATGTCTACCTCCACCCCAGCAGGAACATATTTGGGAATTATCTCCCTTAAATAATTCTCCTTGCTCGCGGCGTGAGATGGGGTTCCACTTAACTCTATCTGAACACTTCGGTCGGAAAAGTTAGGATGGAAAGTCTTGGCCACCAAACCTGTATCTAAAACCTTAGCCGCCACATCATCAAAGGACACAGTCAAGTTTCTGTTAACCCACAATCCTTTCTTCGTCCTTGACAATGCGGCGGCGTCGGTGAAATGGGTTTTGTAGGCCACCGTTATCTTGTCTATACCAGCAGTATAGTGATCGTCGCCATCATCCCAAATCCATAAGGTGTGTTCACCTGTCTCGTGAACAACCAAATCCGTTATCTCACCAAGGACAGTCTGGGTCTCAGCCCCGCCAACGTTGGCCACTAAAACTAAGAAGTCATCTCCACTGGCATCAGTCTGGAGCTCGAATTTGAGCCAGTTGTCCGAATCCACATATCGAAGAAAGATCCCCAGTTCCGTCGGATTGGCAAATCCACTGACCACCTCGAATTTGGTCTCGAAATAATAAGCAGAACTGGTGTCGTCGAAGACGATTCCGTTCAGGTCATTATCGGAGCCATCTCCTGTTCCCCTGAGCTCCTGATTCGTTATCCTCCACCAAGAGGAAAGGTTTAGGATGTTCCATCGACTAAGGTTTCCTGAGAAGTCGTCAAAAAATTGAGAGGTAACAATCAGGGACATCTGCCAACTACGATGAAAGTTGGCGATAAAGGGAACGAAGTCGGGAAACGCCTCGGTCCACTCACTGGTAAATCCCAGGAGGGAGATGATCTTTTCGCCAGCAGCCTTGTTCCCCTTTCGTCTATAAATCCAGAGAATCCACTTCAAGAAATTTCTTCGCTCGTTCTCATCGGCAAACGGTATGTCAATCAGTTCAAATCCCGTCATTGAAGCCAGATGGGTTATGAAACGCTCCGGACATTCAGCCCAAGAGACCAACGGTCCAAGATCAGAAATCAGATTCTGAAGGTCCAAGTATCGAGTATTGAATGGTATCAGAAATTCTAACAGGTCGGAGTTGTCGTGATTTATCAAAGGCAGGAAGTTCAACAAGAACCTTTCTCTATAGGGTGATACCTCCTTAAATCTCCCCCTGTCTTGGTCAGCCACAGCCAGTGCCGTAAGAGCCTCACCCTTAGAAACACATACCTCATCTATCTCCGCCTCCAAATAATAAGTTGTGAGACCAGGATGCTTACCTACCAAGAGGTCCTGGGCAGCATTGGAGATGTTCCCTGTGACACTTGATATATCAACAGGACTCCCAAACGGACTCCCATCGATATAAAGAATCGCTTCGTCAGTAGTTCTGTTCACCGTGACAGTGACTCGATACCATTTACCATTAGTCAAATTTGAAGACCAAACACACTCCTGGAAGTTAGTCCCATCTGCTACTTTGAAGCTAACCTTATTGTCAGCGTCCTTAAGACTTAGAGACCATCCCGAAAGAGGAACCGCGTCACTCATCTTCTGAATGATACCTTCTCTGACATCACTCCCTCCAGATTTTGGCCTCATAATAACCTTAACATCGAAGTCGTTCATTCCCATATCGAAGTCGGAGGCAGAGCCACTGGAGAGGTAGGCAAACTTAGGCTCAGAGAGGACAAGGACTGTGGTTCCATTCTCGCTATATCCTGAGTCATAGTCATCAGGAACTATCTCACTTCCAGTCAGATTGTTCCCTTCACCAGATAGGTCAGAGAGGTTTCCCCTGAACCGCCAATGGCCTACTGTGGTGTCTCGACCAAGCAGTATGAAATTTAGACTCTTCTTCATAACTCTTTATTCAAGTCGTAAAATGAGAAGTGCCCATCAGGAGTAGAGACGATGATGTCTATGGTCCCAATATCAACTATCTGATACTCTTGGATGATCACATTCGCTGAGGGAGTTGCGATCGAGCAATGGTCCACTCCCCGAGTTGCATCAATTATCCGATATAAATCGGACAAGTAGACATTCCGCCCGAATCCGTGTGGGTATAGACCCGTCTCTGGGTCTTGATATGCAGGGGAGAGATAAGATACCAAATTGGCCCGGACTTCCCCAGCCACCTGCGAGGGCGAGTAGTTCTCGAAGGTGTATACTGTCACCTCTATGTTTACCAATTGGTAGTTGGGGTCCGCCACTTGAATAGCTGTGCATACCATTCTCCTTTCATTTAAGTGGGTCAGTAAAGCCGACTTCAGACCAGCACCAGGATAGCCCCCTTTCTTAGGGACAACCATTACAATGGAAGAGACCCCTCCAACTTCAAAGGCCTTTGCCTTCGCTATCCCACCATGGACAGCTGAGCGAAAAGTCTCCGCCAAAGTTTCCATATCTCCAACGGTAACGGCTCGGTCAAGAGTCTTGAGAGTTCCCGGACCAAACAGCCGAGCGTGGTCCAAAGTCTCTCTGTCCACTCCCCCAGAAGCGGCTTCGCTATTGTGAACAGACTCCACATAATTGACTGCGGAGATCAATTCCGTTATAGTATTCGGCTCCACATTCCCCGAAATCCCCCCACCTTTTTGGTAGGTGGCTCTAATGTTGTTCGTTCCTCGAATAGGAATTCGGCCATTCTCCCCATCCCCAAATACTATAGAGTAATTCCGACTCTCGTCAGTTTCAATTCTGTAGTGCTCATCAGAAGGACTACTGTCTACAAAAGAGTCCACTCGAGTCCAGGCATTCCACGCGGCACCATCAAATATCTCGACAGTCTCAGATTGCCAAATGATTGGCTTCCGAGCCAGAATGAAAAGCTGATTCGTAGTCCCATCCGAAAAGCCAAGTATCTCATCAGCAATGGTCTCTCCTTGAGTGCAATCCACATCTTTAGTATTTATCCCCACAGGAACCAGAGCGGCAGAATCCGTTTCGAATACGATGGCCGGCTGATCAGCGTACTCCTTGGTCGACACCTGAGTTCCAGCGGGGATAGTAAATTCGGGGTGGTCAGCCTCACAAGCGAAAGTAACCGTCACAGAGGCTGGGCTGACTTCCGAAAGAGTATAGCCAATCAACTCACATAACCGCCTCATCGTTTGGCGGTCTCGACCAGTTCCAATAAAGGTGTTATCCTTTATCCGCTCCCCGTGATCAGCTATCCACCGAGACAAAACTGAGAACAACCAGAGAAGCTGAATCCCAAAATCTGTCGCAGACTCATCCGTCCAATCAGGACAGTTCCCCCGTTTTATTTGGAGAGCTTTCTCAAACAGGTCATTCACATCCAAGTCTAAGTAGTCGATGGACTGAATGGGAAACTTTCTTGCGGTATCCGGGACAAGGAGAGGCATCTCTAACTCCTCACATACTGGCTAAGACGAATGATTTCATTTCTTCCTTTTATGATAAACTCTATCACCATCCTCACTTTGCCTAAGGGGACATCCTTCATCTCACCTCTAACTCTGATGAACTTTACCCGAGGCTCCCACCTCTCTAAGGCCTCCTTAATATCACCCTCCACCAGAGCCTGAACATTGACAGGGTCGAACACCCTCTCTACCAGACTACAGCCCAGAGTAGGTCTCATAAGATATTCCATTCGGCCTATACCGATAATCTGAGAGACACTCTCCTTTATGTGATTCTCATCTCGAGACAGAGCTACCTTCCCCAGATGGAGAGTGAAGGGCCATTTTATGCCTGTAATCGGTTTCAAGATATTTTTGCCGTGGACTCTATGGTTTGAGGGTCGTGAATATGTGGCCCCGTGCCCGCAGGAGTAGAAGTGGTGGGCAATACAGCTATGGTGGCATTCCCTTTTATGTGCTCAATTATAGCCTCCGCCATCGCTATACATCTCTTCTCTCCCACACTTCCATCTCGAGGCGAGCTTTGGTCAGCCTGGACCGATAGGATAGCCTGATGCATGGCCTTTCCCAATGTGGTCTTGTTCATTGGCATTTCTATGGACCTTCCGAGAAAACAGTATCACTACCCTGCGGATGAGGAGTCCCTGTATAGGCACAGAGACACTTGGTCGTAACCACCCGGGAGCCGGTCTCCCCATTGAGATATATTTTTTGGCCAACCACATTGACATCCCCATCATCAGTTATGAGGTCAATGTCTCCACCTTTTTTCAGGACTATGATGTGACCGCTTGAGTGGGATATTTCTATGTCACCATCCTCATCTAACTTTATCTGGTGGCCACTGGGAGTTCTGAACAGTCTTACTTTTTTAGTCCCATCATCAGGTTTGGGTTTTCTCCCGCTCCAGAAAAACCCCGTATATACCCAGTCTCCCTCAGCGGTCTGTTCCACCCAAACCTCATCATCCACCTCAGGGAGACAGTAGAAACCATAGCCGTCGCCGGCCAGAGGAGAACAGGGCCAAACCCAAGGAGTCGTCTCTTTCCCCTCTTCGAATCCGAGAATGTTCACTTCTATCCTTCCCAGATTCTTCGGATCGTCAACGGATGTCACAACACCTCTATACTTCATCTCACCCCACAGAGGTTAGTCCTGTTCGTCTAACATCAAAGAAGGTCAAGTAGCCTTTAAGGTCCAGTTGGTGGCGGACTCCTGTGAGGAAGAAGTCTCCAGAATACTGATCACTGAACTTTCCCAAATCCCTGAGAACCAACTCGTGTTCTTGTCCCATCTGAACCAGAGGGTTTCCCATAATAACAGCCATACCTTTAATCAGACCATCAGCCCTCCTCTGTAGTTCCCCTTGAGCTATCATCTTAGCCTGGCCTGTTGTCCGGGCAGCTTTCCCCACAATCCGCATAGTCTCTATCACTTCGGTCTTAACTTTGACTTCAGTATAGGCCTCTCCTTTTGTCTCTGCCTCGGACAAACTCATCTTTCCATATTTCTTGCCTCGCGAATCTATAGCCGCCCAGGATATAACCTCTACTTTCAGTCGCTGTTGATCAGAAGCTATCTCGGGAAAGAACTCCAATAGGGGTCTGGCATAAAAGTCCTGGAGCTCCTCTTCTGTAGGTCTATATATCAGCCGGAACTTTTCGGACTGGTTTGAAACCAGATACTTTTTCTGGACCAGATATAGAGTGTCAAATTTCACGAACAGCTTGTAGTTCCCTACCTGAGCCAACCGGTCTAATATCTCCCAATCTGTCTCGTCTATCTGTTCTATTGACTGGTCATCCTCGAGACTGAAGTCACTTAAAGGACCGGGCGGGTCTACCACAATCTTCAGTCCGTGTTTCTTACTTATCTCTTCAGCTATGGCCTTCAGATCGGGACCTTTATATATCTTGGGAGGTGAAACCCGCTTCAGTTTATAGCTTTGGTCATAGGCTATAACCTTCAAGACTGACGGGTCTTCAAGAGGAAACTCAGGGGACACCTTTCCAATCTCCCCCTCAAATATCTTGCTAACACCATCTGTGTATCCCATATATAATTCAACTGAAGTCCCCAACTTGAAATCCTCAGGATCTAAGGAGAAAGCCTCACTCTCCCTGATACCAAACTCCAACTTGGCAGTAGCCTCCAGAGACTCATCGTAGACCAGAGACCCAAGATGACTTTTCACCAGGTCTGTAATCTCAACACCGTTACAGATGATACCAAAATCGGGAGCCTTATCTGGCATTAGGAACCTTTATCTGAGAGCCCGCCTTAGGATTCCAAATATCTAACTCAGGGTTAGCCCGAATGAGAAGATCATATTTGGTAGAATCCCCATAGACTCTAAAGGCCAGAATGTCCAGCCTGTCTCCAGGCTGAACCGTTATGTATCGCTCTACTGAAGTTGCCATTCTCTAAACCGAAGAGCTATCAGTACCTCTTTTGCCGTCAGGTCGGAAAAGAACTCAACAATTCTGAATGACCAATCTGTCACTACTCCATCGAAGTAGTTAGGTCCCACTATTATTCGAATCCTCGAAGGCCTTCCTTTCCCCTCTATCAGCCCCTCCCACCTCTCTATCATCTCCTTAATAGCCTGGAAGTCCATCTTCAGGTCATCTGTGGAGATGGCCTCTTCCACAGTGTATTCTATCTCAGGGGCACCAGGATCAGCCATATAGAGAAGAGGCAAATCTATCTTCCGTGGACCGATATTTATGAATTGGAGATCGCCTCCTTTGACATTCCCCTTCCAGGTTATTTCTCCCCAGTTGATTTTCTTCGCCCACTCGAAAGTATTGGGATTGAACTGGAAACTGAGAAACTCGTTCAGGTCCAGATTATAAAGCTGGCCCTTGACCAAAGTTATTCCCGAAAATGGAGGAGAGCTTCCTTGGGATGTGGGAATGAATAGACCCATTACCATCTCCCCCCAGCACCTCTTTGTTGTTTGTCCTCCATTATTTTGGCCGCCGCTGTGGCTATTTCTGTGGGATCAGCTCCCCGAGGAGGATAGAGATTTATGTTGACTGGATTATTGCTATAGTCCGTTATCTGCTGAGTAGATGTCTCCTTCCTTAGGCTCATAGGAGTTTCAGCCGGAGCTGAAAGAATAGGGACTTCAGGAGGAGAAAAGAGAAAAACAGGAACCTCAACCTTAGGAACCTCAATTTCAGGAACCTCAACCATAATTGGGGGGGGAGTAAGAATTTCAGGAGGAGGAAAGAGAAGAATAGGAACCTCAAACTTAGGAACCTCAATTGGCGGAGTGATGGGAATGATTCCGGCGGTGGGGGAGGCGGGACCGCCGCCGAGTCCCAATTTGCCCAACACCCCGCCAATTATCCCTGTATGTAGTTTGGCCCACCAGCCAAGAAGTTCCCTTATTTTAGAGACAATTTTTTCCATCCACTCCCAAACTGAAACTATGGACTCTTTGATCTTATCTAAGGCAGAGGTTCCAGCTTCTTTTACCAAATCCCAGTGTTTGATGATTAGCAAAAAGGGAGCCACCAGTGCCAAAAGCCAGTCGGGAGCTTTATCGAGCAAGCCTTTCATAGTCTTGAGGGCAGATGTAGCAGTAGCCTTAACCCAATCCCAGTGTTTGATGATTAGTAGAAAAGGGGCTATCAGTGCTAAGAGCCAATCGGGAGCCCTATCAAGCAAACCCTTCATCCCTCTTAGGGCTGATGTCGCGGTAGCCTTAACCCAATCCCAGTTCCTCACCAAGAGAACTATCCCAGCTATCAAGGCAGCAATTCCAACTATGATTAGACCCACAGGATTCGCCGTCATAGCAGCATTCCAGAGCCACTGGGCAGCAGCGACCATCTTGGTCCATAAGGCCAAAAGCCCAAGTCTAATCTTCAGCATCAAAACAGTGTTGCCTAAGGTCGTCAGAACTCCTTTGGAGACCATACCCTGACTTGCCAGAACCATTAAAGCCCTCTGAGTTTGTATCATCATAAGGAGGAAATATACAGAGGCCAAACCCCCTGCCATGGTAAGTAAAACCCCTCCTACCAAACTTCCATACGTTACCCACTTAGCCACAGTAGGATGAGCCTCAATCAACTTTCCTACCCAACTTACTACCCGCTTTACCTGCCCAAGTAAAGCCTCCAGCATAGGTAGAGCAAAGTCTCCTATAGTGATAGTTATAGCCTTTATTCTATTTTTCGTGATTAGCCACTGAGCATTAAGGGTTTCCTGCCTGGCTGTCACCCTGGCCTGAAGAGTATCGCTTTCTCTGATGATTTCTATGGATTCCCTGAGAGCTTGACTCTGGCCTAACAACATAGCGATCGCTCGAGAACCTTCATCTCCGAATGCCGCCTGAAGAGCTGCCGAATCTTCCATTGCCAAACCAAAAGCTTGAAAGGAAGCAGCCCCATCCAGAGTCTCGTCCACTATTTTTTTCTGGCCCTCCGCTATGTCCTCAGAGGTTATGCCGAATCTCTTCTCTATCTCCTCCAAGATGTCATAGATGGGTCTTATTCTCTTCTGAGCGTCCACTATGTCAATGCCAACTATCTTGGCAGCGGCAGCAGCTTTTTTGCTGGTCCCTCCCTTCGTTTTCCCACTGGTGGCAAGTTCCAAGTATTCATCCATCGACATAGTAGAAGCATCAAGGGACTCTCCGAATCTATTCTGGAGCTGAGTAACCTGTCTCAAAAAAGCAGAATAGGCTGTCCCGGCAAGAGTCCCTTTAAGACCTTTAGTTTGAAGAAGTCCTATCGCTACGGCAGTTTCCTCTAATTCGATTCCTAAAACATTCGCTGGCCCAGCAGCATACTGCATAGCTTGAGATAATTCAGGCAAGGTGGTCTTGAACTCACCTATTGTTCCGGCTAAGATGTTAGCTATCCTATTGGCCTTTTCCATTGGGGTAAGAGTGACATCCCATCGGAGAGCGAAAGTATTCAGGAGAGCTGCCATAGTTTCTACGGCTTCTTTCATAGAACCCATACCCGCCACTGCCAAATCTGCGGTAGGCTTCAACGCCCCTTGAGCCTCTGCTGCTGTCAGATTTGCTGAGACCAAATCATAGGTAGCCGTCTCCAAGTCTGCCAGAGGAATCATCGTATCCCCAGCCATACCCAGTATGGCTTCCTTCAATCCTCTTATCTGTTTGTCAGCCTCAGCTACATCCATAGTGCCTACCAACAGAGATTTCACATCGGCTAATCTCTGTTGGGATTCGGCAGCGGCTTTGGAACTAATCAAAAAAGGAGCCGCTAAAACTGCTCCTGCCGCCGCCACCTTAAGGCTCATCCGAAGTCCCTGTTGGTAGCGTTGCATTGCCAGCCCCGCCCGATGAGCCTGTTCCTCTATACTTTCAGTGGTCCCCTTAGCGGTCCTTCGAAGATTCCGAAGATTCCCCTCAGCCGATTTGACCTGGCGGGACATCTTATCCTTCCATTGAAGGACAACACCTAAACCTAACTGTTCTGCCAGCATAATTAAACCTACTACCCTTAGGTCCAGGGAGACATTCTTGCCTCCGACTCAACGAAGCTCTCAGAGCGCCTCTGAGCGACGATCTCCCCGTTTTTGCCGTAGTCCATCCCCCCAGACAAAGGGTCGGTCTTATAGCACTCGTAACTCATTGTGTCGCAATACCACTTTTTGCCAAATTCACAGATCTCAGACCCCCCAGTCCTCCCCGGCGCCGAAACCCCAGCCTTTTTTACACATAGGCGGATCTACAGGGCTAAAATACCCGAGATCCTCCTCGAGGGACGTCCCTTAATCGTTGAGCGAGTTCCTTATTATGTTTGGCCATCATCTCAACCCATTTAATTCTTTCCGTATGCTCCATCTCCGTCACCTCGTCATAGCCAAACCCCAGACCATAGACCAGAAGGAACATCTCCTCATAAAGCTGATCTATGGGATATGGAAAGTTCTTTACTCCTTCTCGGAAAGAAAAGGGCGGGTCGTTTCTACTCCCGGAACTTTGTTCAGGTCGTTGTAGACTGTTATTAAAGCCTGAAAGTCCTCCTGATACATATCCTGGAAAACCTTAGCGGGAGGATTTGTCATCTCCCCCAACTTTGTCACCACCCTCCCGAAGATGATGGAGAACATCTCCAGTAAGGCTCCGGTGGCCCTCATAGAGACTACAGGATTGCCACTCTCTATGTCTAAGTTATCCTCAGACAGAGCCTTCATTCGGATGTCCTTGTTAAGACCGATGATGTCGGAGTTCTTGACTCTCCTCATCTGGACCGACTTGTGAACTGTCCCTTGACCATCCTCATAACCAATGGGGAGTTCACATTCTCTGGTTAGTTCCATCGTCCCGCCTCCTATTGAAATACGCCTAAAATTTCTCCAGCAGTCCCACTAAAAATTCCTTCGGCTTCGGAGATTCCACTATGCTGAATGACTATGGCCTCAAATGCCGCCTTCTCCTCATTGGCCTTTAGGGGTGGCCCAAGCCACTCTGAAGGCCAAGTCTGAAACAAATCCCATCGCCAAGCCTCAAACTTCACAGTCATCCCAACTTTGACAATCTGGTCCAACATATAAATGGACATCGTTCTTCTGTAGTCAGGCTGACCCTTAGTCCAGTTGAGCACCTCTTGATGCCAATTCCAAAAAGACCTACTGAAAGTCATACCTCGAACTAAGGTGATGGCATTCTGTCTGGCCTTCCGAGGGAATTTGTGTCTCCCAGGATAACCTCCCTCCAGAACTTCTTTTACATCCAGAGTCTCACTGAGGCCATCAACAGATTCGAAACCAAGGACAAATTGGCTCCCAGTGAACTGGCCATCTATCTGGACGGCAAAGTTGAAACCCTTGAGCCTCTCTAAGCCGAGGACATCAAGAGCTTCAATGATTTGCTCTGGAGCGGATATTAGAGACATCAGCCTAAAGTTATCTCCGGGATACTCAGGTCAAAGACGAAGACCGTCGGGTTGGAGTCCTGACTGGCGTCCAATTCGGGCACGGTCATCTTTGGAACCCAGGCGTTCCGGAAATTGAACCTTATGGTCTCAGCTCCATCACGGTCCAAATGGGCCACTGCCCCACTCTTCCGGTCTTTGGAGCCGGCATTGTGCCAGTCGACGATCTCCTTTATATCGTCGACTCCCCCCACCCGAAGGTGTTTTTCGATGGTGATAGTCATTGGCTTCTTCAGTCCTGAAGAGGTTCCTTTGACCAGCTCATCGATACCTGTTCTGCCTTCGATGACTCCCCACTCGGAGTCGCCTGTGGTTATCTTTTCGAAAGCCATCACGGCGATCCCTTCAATCTCCAAAAGGAACTTGGCGTTGGTCTCATAGTTGGCGTCGGGAGCCGCTTTCCCGTATTCTTTTGGCATATCTTTCTCCTATCCTATTTTAAGAATTAACTGTTCAATCCCGCTCAGGCTACGGAGAGACCCGTAGGAGAGCTGGTCAGCTTGATGACGAACTTCTCCGCGGTTCCCACAGGGACATACTCAACCTCCACCATAGCGATTCCCAGAGCTATCTGGTCATTGGGGTTATTGAAGGAGTCCATCTTCACCAGATAGGCTTTTCCGGTGGGATTGGAGGCGTCGAATAGTGCTCCTTTACTCTGCTCGTTGGCGAGGAAAGCCTCGACCCGACGGATGACCGACTTCCAGAGGAATTGATCGTGAGGTTCGAAGGGAACATCGGCCAAGCCTTCCATCAGGCTTCTCCCGATGTAGCTCCAGAGCTCCGCGTAGTGGTTGAATCTCCATAGCGTCAAGGCGCTACAGGTTCTTCCACCATAGGTCCTTATCCCTCTGCCCCGGAACTTTCTGGCGACGTTGACTCCGGCGTCATTCAGGACCTCCCCCTCCGGAACTGAGACGGGATACTCGACGTCGATGGCGTAGGGAATCGCTTCGTTGCCGATGTTCTTATGGACGCCCCTCCGATAGTCCTTCTCGACCGAACACCCAAGAACGAAGCTGGAGAGGGGGAGAAAGACTTCTACTTTCTCCTCAAGGACTTTCATCCAGGGATACCAGCAAGTGAGCCTTCTCCCTGCGAAGTTGTTCCGGAAAGTCACCGCCTCAGTCGGGATTTTGCCATAGGGCACATCTCCAATGAAGTGGGTCAGAACTCTGGTGTTGGCGTAGTCCAGGAGGTCCTGAACCAAAGCCTTGTAAGCGACCTCAAGGTCGCCATTGGTCAGCAGAGGATTGGGACAGTCAAAACGGAACAGTCCCTCAACGGCGTCGAAAGCATACTTGCCTGTCTTACTGGCCTCGACTCCGACGTAGTCATCCTTGGTCACATCCGAAAGACCGTCGGCCCCACCCGTTAGAGCTTGCGGAGTAGTGACAGCCGGGAGATCTGTGTAGTCGGTGTCGACGGTCTTGAGGTCCTCCACTGTGATATAGTTGCTGTTGCCAGCAATCACCCTCTCACAGTGGAAAGTCACGGCGTCGTTCATCGACAGACCATCCCAGGTCTCCACCAGAAGGCTGGTGTCGTAGATCTTGAGGGAGAACTCCATCGATTTGACGGTGGAAGTCTCGGTAGGATAGGAGTAAGTCAATCCCCCAGTCCAATAGACTGTCTTGTTGGCGGCGTCAATCTGGGTGATTCGCACATACTCCTGATTGGTCCCATTGTCAAGTTCGAGATCGGAGCCCACTTCCAAGCCCTCTATAGAAACCAGCCGGCCACTTTCAGCCTCAACAGGAATGGTGACTTCGGGTTCAGTGGAGAGGATACTGTAGTCGTCGATGTCCGCCTGGAGAGCGTTTCCCCATATCCCTTCATTTTTGGCGTAGACCTTCAGAGTGTCCGCTGGACCGCCTTGACGGTCTTGAAAGGTCTTGAAGGCTTTGGCGGCGGCAGAGCTGGCCACTCTAACTATGTAGAGTCGACCGGAGCCTACCTTGGCAAAGAAGGCCTTAACCGAATACGCGGAAGTGCACCCCGTAGGAGGCTTGATTCCGAATATCCCCTGAGCTTGACTGAGGTTGGTCACCAAGGTGGCCTCGTGAAGAGGACCCTTGACGAAGTTCCCCATCAGACCACAGATTCCAGTGGTGACTCCCCCAATAGGGGATAGGCTCTGGCCTTCTACCAAGTTCACACCCACATTGTAATTACTCATCTCTTCTTTTCCTCCTTCTCGGTTTAGATTCGCTTAAAATATCTGTTCCTTCCTCCCTTTGGAGATCTTCCGCCTCCTCTGTCAGTTTGGAGATCTCCTCTTGGGGAACCTCCTCTTGGGGAATCTCTTTCTTTATATAACGAAGACTTAGGTCCCCTCTACTCTCTCTCAGCCTAATGTCAGCTGAGAGTTCTTGGTCAGCGTAAGGACCCTTTGTGGCTTTAGGTCCAATGACAACCTCAGTTGATTTCAGCCTGATCGTCAGAAAGGTAGGCTGACGATTGATTATCTCAAATGCCATATCTTCTCTCCTTTTATTCTGGACCGAAGGATGAAGTCTGAGCTGCCATATCTACCTCAACTATCATCCCGTTCTCAAACCGTCTTTTCCAAACTCCCCCCTCTTCGAATCGATCGCCAACCGGATTTCCATATTTGTATTCAAATAGGTCCCCGAAGATATTGAACAGGTCTTCCATCTTAGCAAAGGCGCCATTCCAATCGACAGTCATATATACCCAAGGGTCATTTTTGATGAGAAGATAACCGCGAATACAATAGAGAATGTCAGCTCGAACTTGGTCCTCTGAAAACCCCTGTTCCATATATCGGGGAGAGACTTGAGCTACGACCAACTTGCCATCAGCAGAATAGGCGTCACAGATAGTCATAAATCTTTCGCAATTGACCTTGGTCATAAATGGGTCTCCAGGTTCATTCTTAGCCTTCATCATAAACCATTGCCTGTTCCAGCCATCAACAATGTCCTTCCAGACATTCACCAAATAGTCTGGGTCTGTGGGCGAATCAATGTTGGGACTGTTAGGAACAAGAAGCATTCCGTGTTCATTAAGAACCCCCTTTAGCTTTGCCAGGAAAGCCTCTTGAACGACCTCGAACTCCGCCTGAGTGGGATATTTCCAGGAACAACCAGGATAGTATTGTTCCATCTTCTGAATTCTAATACAGGTCAGGTCGGCCATAATACCATTATAAAAACCAGCGTCGGCGAACTTGAGAAATTCGGTGACCCAATAGTCACAAAAACCATTTAACGCCGCCGCGGGGTCCATAAGATAGCGTTCACTCTGATGGGGAGCCACGGTGGGATGTATATACTCCCCACCCTCTGTTTTCCAGAACCAGTCATCGTGAGCAGTCTTCAAATTCCCAATGGGAACTACAGAACCGGGAAATGGCTCCATTGACTCCTCAGTGGTGAGAGCTGGACGAGAATATCTAAGAAGTCTCAGACGAGAATTGGCTTCCTTCATTCGACCAACAAATTGGTCTATTTTTTCGAAGGTGATCACGAGAGAACAATTTCGAGCGGCCCACAAAGCTTTTTCCAAGTCAGTTGCCATAACTACTCCTAAGCACCGTAGATTTTGCCACAAGACAGAACAGAAGGTGACGAATCCATATCCCAGACTTCTCCCTCCATCTTCAGTCGCCGAATTAAGACCAGGTAGGCATCTTCAGCGGCGGCTGGACTGTCAAGCCAGACTTGAACAAAAAACCTATACGCCTTTCTCCATATAACATCAGCGGTCAAGGTATCGAGCACATCCATAGAGACGGGGAAAAAGTGAAGAACCCTACCATCATCGGTAGTGATTTTAGTATATCGGTCTCCCAACAGTCCCATAGCCTCCCGGGACAAAATCCAATCATCCTCTCTCTTCTCACAGAAGGTATCCAGTTGAAAGTAAAGATTAAGAGGGGAGGGAATTCTTCCTATCTTGGCTGTCTTGCCGTCGGGATTTACGGCAACAGTTCTGAACAGGCCACCATACCTACCGGCATTATCAAGGCGGGCATCATACAAAGTGACGGTCACCTCAGGATAGTCGCGCTCCGGTTCAGCCTCAGAGCGCTCATCTCGAAAACCCAGGACTACTCTGTCAGCCGTCAGATTGGTCTGAAAGTAGTCCCGGAGGCTCTTGAATACATCCCGCAATAGTTCAGCCAAAATATACCCTCCCCTGCAGGGCATCTTTGGCGGCCCGTCGCCATCTCTTCTTCATAGCGTCCTTATTGTCCTCAAAGGTAGGTCCAACAAAGGGTCTGGGGGGAATCTCTACCTGACTCATCAAGATGAACATAACCTCAAATCCTTTGGCTCCCTTTCTGGCCAGTACTCTGGTCCCTTTTGGTCGAAAGAGGCCGGGGATATTTCTAACTCCCCTATTTCGGTGAGCTAAGACTTGGGCTTCTCTGGTAGCAGGAATGGTCAAGGCTTTGGCCACTTTGGGTTTGATCTTAGCTCCAAACTCCTGGACCCGGGCGATGTTCACCATCTCCACCCCTTCGGAGTTCTTTACTGCTCGAGGCACACCTACAAAGAAACCAAAAGAACCAAGACTTTGAGCGGTCACACTGTTCATCAAATCCCCGTGGCCAATCAAAGGTTTGGAACTACCCTTAACCTTAACAGTGATTCCCGATAATGAAGGCCATTCACTTCTGCCATCCCGGATGGTCCTCTTAATTTCGTCCCTGAGACCAATGGCATTCTCCTTAGTGGCCACTCGGATATTCTTCGCCATAAGGCTGTTCATATTTTTGAGACGACCGAGTGCCTTATCCCAATCACCATAGAGATGTTTAGCCACGCCTACCAACCCCCCTCTTCACAGCTACTGTTAAGTCTAAAAATTCATTCTCAAATTGTTTCCCCAAAACCAGTTTCTTCGCATAGTGCCATTGGGTCTCATCGTATATCCGGACCACATAGTTAGCAGCGGTGATGTCAACCATCTGAACCATATAGTTAGTAGCGATGATGTCGACGGTAGTCTGACCCAGCAAACCGGTGGTGTCAATCTTGTTCTGACTGGACTCGTAGTAGACGGTGCAGACCTCCGACAAACCCGTAGGTTTGTAAGTGATCTTCACTTTCCTACCGGTAGAATCCGTGGCATCATCGAGGATGGAATGAACTCTGGCAGTGAGGTAGGTAGTCTGGTCAACAATGGAAGTGGGAGCTCCGGAGATTCCAGAAGTCTCCTGACCCAAGAGATCAGTCGTGTCAATCTTGTTCTGACTGGATTCGTAGTAGACGGTGCAGATTTCCGACAAACCCGTAGGTTTGTAAGTGATCTTCACTTTCCTACCAGTAGAATCTACAGCATCATCAAGAATAGAGTGGACTCTGGCAGTGATGTAAGTGGTCTGATCAACGATAAAGGTAGGAGGTTGGAGATCCCCAGGCAGAATAAAAGCGTCTCCAATCTTAACTGCCACCGATTTTTCTGCGAGTTGCTGTTGAGACAATCTGACTAAAGAGTCAAACTCTATCTCGAGGCCTATCTTCTCTCGAACCGCCTGGGAGGGACTGTGAACTATAAGGGCAGAAAGGGAAATGGGAGTCTCAGCATAGGCTTGACTCTCATCAAGCATATCCCCTGTCAGCTCATCTATCCCCCCACCTTCTGTGAAGGCATAGTAGCCGACTGTAGTGAGACCCGCCACTTCTCTAAAGAAGGTCTTATAGCGGTCCTTCAAAAAAAGGCTTGGCATCAGGACTACTACTCCGCTATTATCTTCTGAATTAGAAGGTTGTTCTGGTCAACTACTTTCGTGAGAAGACCCAGAGTTTTGGTATGGTTCTCGGCATTGACCCTAACCGCCTCACTGAGATGTTCTATGTCCACGCAGTGGCGAACCACCTTTCTTATGCTTCCGAGATAAGCGACTCCAATCCCCCCACAGAATCCAATCGCTCCTGTAGCTATAACCTCTACTATCACCTTTCAGACTCTTCTTATTCTCTTGGTTTTATACATCGCTAAAAGGCCATCAATTGTAGAGTCACCAAAGAAACCCCTTTGGCCAACTTCGGAAAGTCTGTAGCTGTAGTCCCCTAAGGACTCTTGGATGATTTGTCCTCCGCGTTGAGCCTCGGGGTCGCCGACCATAGGCAATCCCCAAACGGCGATCTTTTTGCAAAGGTGTTGTATATTGACAGGGGTGGTCGGGGTCTCCCCTGGATCGACAAAGCCAAAATCCCCTGTGATAACTATATTGCTTTTGCCAATGGGCCAGTATCCGCTCAAAAGACGGAGCTTGGGATTGAATCTTCCATCGGGAACGGCCGGCATAAGTAGTTCATAATCATCAGTGTCCAATTCGTCCCCACCTACTTCTACTTTGGTTATCGAATCGGCACCGGTAGGCGGGACAGGCAACCATAACAAATCGTGGCCAGTGCCATCCAGAGTAACTACATAGGCCGCTTTCTTTTCAAAGAAGCGACCAGTCAACTCCTCTATTAAGGATTGAGCGAGGGCGATACGGACCGCCACATACTCATCATCGTATGGCGGGTCTGTAACACCCTCAGCTCTTAAATCCGCAACAGTGATGTAGGCCACCGTGATTCCTTAGGCTCTGGTGATGATAAGAGTAGGACGAACGGTGTTGTCTTGAGACTGAGTGACAGTAGTGTCACCAGTCCTGTTGACAGTCACATTCGCCAACCTATACCAGAAGGTCCCGTCGGCGAGGTTTGCCTCAATGGCGGCATCAGTGGGAGCCACTTGGAGTCCCGTAGTTGCCACCACACCCTGAACCGACTTCATATAGACAACCCCATCACCCTTACTCTTGTAAGCGATGATGGAGTAGACTACCGACTGACCTACGATGAGAATAGCGGCGGCGCCGCTTCCTACATCATAGTCAGCCTGAACGGCGTACTCTTTCACAGTGCCATCAACGGCCAATAGACCCGTAGCGATGTCGGCATTGAAGTCGTAGGCTCCAGCTCCCGTCACCTGAGAGGAAGGGGTGGTAGGGACTCCAACCAACATTCCCTCGATCACTCGGTTCTGGAATATCTGGGACTCTACTCCCACACCGCCAACGATTCCGAATCCAAATCTGCCAACTCCAGGCATTTAGTTTCTCCTATCTTTTATAGTGAGGTGAACGATTTACTCTTCTTCCTCTTCCTTTACCAAACCCAGAGCTTCCTGACAGGCAAAGATGATGGCATCAGCAGTCTTTCCGCCAATGCCTTCTATCTCCGTCAGGTCCTCTTCAGAGGCATCCAAGATCTCCCCAATGGTTTCATAACCGGCCTCAATCAAAGCCTCTTTGGTTTTGGAGGCGATATTGGGGATGTCCCCAGTAGGAGACTCTTTGGTAAAGGAGAGGGTTTCCTCTTTGGGAGGAGGAGGCTCCGGCAACATCACCGGAGTCTCCTTGAAACACCCGTTGTTTCTGAACTCAGAAATCCGTGGGTCTCCCTCCTCAAGAGTTACAGACCAGGGTTTGGTATAGCTGGCCCCAGCGGTGCTGTAGGTAGCCGCTATAAGATCGAACCGGTATGCTTGTTTTGACATAGTCTCTCATTCCTCCTTATTTCAGTCTCCCGTCAGATTAAGACCAGGAGGTGATGGGGGCCACTAGAACCCGCTTGAACTTGACGACGGCATCTGCGGTGGGCAGAAGAACATCGAGCTCCAAGTAGGTCGTGATCTCGAACCGATCGTAGTCCTTGTTGAATTCCCGGTAGGACCGCCACTCAGAACAATAGACCAGAGTCAGAGATTTGGGGTTCATCAGATAGAGGTGGGTCTCGTCGTAGATTTGAACCACATAGTTAGCAGCAGTGGTGTCGACGGTGGTTTGACCCAGCAGGCCAACGGTCTTAATCGTGTTCTGGGTGGAGGTATAGTAGACAGTCAAGATCTCCGACAAACCCGTAGGCTTATAGGTTATCTTCACCTTTCTACCGGTAGAGTCGGTGGTGTCGACGAGAATAGAGTTTACCCTGGCGGTGAGGTAGGTCGTGTTGTCGACGATGGTATCCGGAGCTGCCGAGATTCCCTCATTGGAAGAAATCTGGGGAACGATAAGCTGGCTGACTCCCAACGGGGGAACGTTGATCGAAGTAGAGATCACTTGATCCCCCAACCCGGACCTCATTCTCTCGGTGGTGTTGACGTTGGTCAGAGAGGCGTGCCAGTTTATGTTCAACCTCCGATTGAAGAGCCACCTCAGATTGGGGTCGTTGGCGAACCGGTCAGGCATTTTGTCCAGCATAGCGGCAAAGATTCCCTGACCCCAAGCCTGCCCCAAGGCATTGTAGATGTTCGCAAGGTCAGACTGCTTCGCCAGTCCGTTTATCCCCCTACGGAGCCGATTCCGACGGGTGAGCGAATCCAGGGTTTTATCTCCATTGATAACGACATCAGCGACATCGTTGCCAAGTTGAATCGCCCAAGATTCGGTCAGCTTCTGTTCGAAGTTCGGAATCCCAGCGGCCACTGCTTCCCGCAAGTCCTCAGTAGTGATGTAGAGGTCACTACGGAACTTCTTGCAGGAGTAAGGAGCCACTGCAGAAGTCGGCCGGGTGGTGATCGGGGTGGGGTCGTGCTCACCCACATACTCGGTCACCGGCTCATTCAGGTCGAAGATGGGAACTGTTCCAGCGGCTTGAGTCCGAACCTTGGTGTCCAATGCCGCCAGCCAATCGCTCTGTTTTCGGGTCAGAACGATTAAGTCCTCCACGACTTCTCGAGGAAGAAGACCACCAAAGTTCATAGTGGTCAGGTCAAGGACACCTCCCTCTGCCTTGGAAACAATGCCTCGCTTCTCCGCCCATTGATTGAACAGAGCCAGGATTTCCTGATTGTCCATTCGTGCTTTCCTCCTATTTAGTTAAGGGTTTGTTCGCTATCAGCGAGTGATTGCCTCCGCTTATTCTTTGACCTTCTGGAAGGAGAATGCCGTGCCTTTCAGCTTCTCACTGAGAGTCACGTCTTCCTTCTTCACAGTCCCTGTGGTGTCGGGTGGTTCCTCATCTCCTTTTCTGGTAGAAGGAGTGTCCTCGAGGTTTTTGAGCTTCTTCTCAATCTGCTCAAACTGACCTTTCAGATCGGCGACAATTTTCGTCAACTCCTTCAGGTCCTCCTTCTTTCCCCCACCCTCACCATCATTGGGGTCGGGCTTGGCGTCCATCTTACTAACCTTCTCCTCCATCTCCTTGAGTCGCCCATCGAACTTCTCAAAGGATTCGGAAAGGGTTTTGAGAGTCTCAGCCAACTGCTTTTCTTGCTCTTCGGTCATTCGGTTTTCTCCTTCTCATTTGGAGGTTTTCTTTTTACCTTTATCCTCCTTATCCTGAATCCGACTCAGAATAGACTGGAGTCCCTCTAAGGCACTTGCCAAAGCCCTCTCTGCCTCACTTATGGTGGCGACATTTGCGGTGCTCAGCTCTCGACCAGCCTTTATCACCTGGATGAATGAGACCATAGCGTTTTTGAACTGGTCCACTGTGGTGGCTATTGCCTCCAACTTCGCAGGCTGCTCAAGCTTGTCCGTGTCCAGAATGCTGAAGATACTTCTGGTAAGGGCGGAGAACATATCATAGAGGTCATCACGAACTCTGGTGGATTGATAGGCCTCCAGATATGAAATAGGCCCCTCTTCGTCCTTTCGGGCTTCGCCAACCACCTTTTTCATCGCCCCCCAAATCTTGGCCAAGCCCCCAGACGTTTCCTTATCGCCAATGGGGATTCGCTTGCCAGTTCCCCCGATAGAGAAGCCCTTAATCTCTCCCTTTTCAATGGCCTCCCAGATATCTCCATTGGTGACTTGCATTCCAATCCACCACGCCCCTTTGATACCTCCACCTTTACTGACCCCCTCCCCGAGGCAGCCATTAGTGTCCACCACGCTCTGGACGGGATAGCCCACATCTGCGAACATCGAATGTTCGAGGCCTCCACCTGTAGCGTGCTGTTCGTTATAGGACAGGTTCCGCATAAAGGAGTGGCAGGCTTTTTCCACTTCCTCAGCGGAAACAACATCTCCTTGATAGTCTGGCTGATCGGGAACAAGGCAATAACCGAACACCTGCCTCTTGGTCTTATCGATAGCCTTGAAGAGAGTAGGCTTTATGAAAGCCTCTTCACCATCGGGAATGGTGGTTGACTTCAGAAGAAGAAATGTTCCCGCCGGGACTGCAGGAGAACCCGTGAGGGTCATCTCAAACACATTCACATTGATCAGCTTGTATTTTGCTTCAGGTTTGATTTTATCACCCATTACAACTTTCCTTCCTTATATATTTATAAGGTTCCGTAGTAACTTTCTTCCTACCTTCAATCAGGGACAAAGTGAGCAATCAGAGTGACACCTCCGACAGCAGTAGCAGTGAAGGCTGCCCCCAGAAGAAAACAGTCGTTGGCGTCGACGGGAATGTCCACCTTCTTTTGCTGAACGAACCGCTTACAAGCAGCACCCGGATTGACTGTGATTGAGGCAGCAGAGGCAGTCAAATCCAAAGCTGTCGACCCGTAGGAGTTGCCCTTCAAAAGGTGAATGACAACATTCCCAGTGGAGTTCACAGCTTGCGCTGCCAACTCCAGTCTGACAATCCGTCCTTTTTTACCAGGACAATAAATCATAGACTGCACACCCTCGGTGACATCCCCTGTGATGTTCCCCCCACTGAAAAAAACGTAGGCAACAGGCTCTCTTTGAGCCAAGCGAAAAGCTCTCTTCCAATTCATAACTATCTCTTTCTTTTAAGAGCTGGGTTCAAACACCATCAAAACTGTCAATCCCTGAACCTGAGTGGCGACGAAGTCAATCCCAATAGTCACGGCCTCACCTGCCGCCACATCTATGCCAGGGTTGTCATCCTCGTGCATATACCTATAACAGGCACTGCCAGGATACACTCTATGATTCCAGACCGAATCACTGGCCACTGTTAGAATAGCCCCACCCTCACTGACACCTTTCAGGATATGAACATACATATCCCCAGTGGCACTTACAGTTTGAACCAAGACTATCACTTTGGTGATGGTCCCACCTACCTCACTACCATAAACCATCACAGCATTGGACTCATCCTGGTCGGATGTGATGCCTCCTCCTTTGAAACACATCCAGGACTCAGGAGGAATGTGAGTATGGTCAGCCTTGACGTGGTGAACGGTTCGTCTTATCTGGCCATCTACCTTGATGTCATACTTGCCTGTGGTCAGAGTAGGAACATCCCAGTTGCCATTAGCGTCAGCTGTTCCCTCCCAGATGAGGTTGCTGGTCCCAGATTCATATATCTGAACCAGAGCGTTAGGGTAGATTCGCAGGATGTTCGAGTCTACCGCAAGTCGAGTTACAATGTCGCCATAGTCAGCCATCTTTTATTTCCTCAGGGCTTCATCCCAGGCAATATCCCTCTCCGCTTATACTCCCTTCTCATTTTGGCTCTATATCGCTTTCTCTCTTGAGGAGTCACAATATCCTTAGGATACTGCCATTTGATATAGGCACTTCCAGACAAGGCAAAGACATTGGGTGTCTGACCGCGCTTCTCGACCACTGTGGTTCGGCAGTGAAAGTGGTAAGGTGGCATAATCACTCCTTTGCCCATAATGCCTTTAGTGTCCAGTCCCTTGAGTTGAGCTGGTTTGAGCCAAGGAGAAATAGTCTTCACATCTTCCGGACTCTCGGCTGCCATCATAGCGTCTCTCTGGCCAGCAGCATTGGCCACCGGAATGATTCTGCCATTCATCATCTTACATATTTCAGAAGTCCGCTCATCCATCACCGCCAGGACTTCCAAGTATTCTATACCTAACTCCTGATAGCCTTTTATCATTCCAAAGTTGCGGGCTCGATTCATTCCATTCGCCGCCAATCCTCTCCAGTAGACATCAGGTTTATTGGAGATGCCAGGATATTTTTGGAAGAAGCCCTTGAGACGTTCCCCGATGGCCTCCCGTCCCAATCCTTCCTTCATCCCGTCACCGATCGCCCTGCCTATCTTGCCAGAGATCGTCTTGTCATAATAACCTCCAATCCAATAGAGATGATGTTTGTCCAGCCAGTTTATAGCGTGGCTATCGAAAGCATCCCAGTCTAAGACATTCTCCATTCTGAATCTGTGGTAGATATCTGTCTTTCCCTTTCTGTAGGCTCCATTGAATATCTTGTAGGTCTCACCCTCTACTCCTCTACCGAAACTCTCCTCTATGGTATTGTCGAGTATGTCCAGTATGCCTTCCATCTCCTCCGGGCTCAGATCGCCACTTCTGGCCATCAATCCCTCGACTGCCACAGCGGTCCCCTTCTTTGTTGCCTTTCCCCACTCACTGAAGAGAAGCTCAACCATAGCCCTCTCGAATGGGAGGGGATTTCCTTCGCCAGCCTTACATATCTCGCAGCCCAGAATTGCCTCTAAAGTCCCCTCGAGAGCCTCTCGAGCCGCCAATGCCTCATCAACGGTCAGACCTAACGGGTGTAGATTTAACGCCAACGCCCCTGGCAGTATATTTAGTCGTCTTGTCTGTCTGGTTAAAACCTCAGACACCCTTTAGTCCTCATTTTTCCACAGAGAAGGCAGTGGCTTTTATCAAGTCCCCAAGAGTCGACTTGCTCTTATTCTCCCACTGCCGATTACAGATGGCGAACCGCTGCTTGGCTTGGGGATACTCCCTGTTCATAACATCATCCCCCATACAGCGGCTCATAAAGTCATTCTTCTTTTCCTTCTTGCCTGGCTTCGGTATCGGCATCACTCTCCCCCCTGACGGCTCTTCTCTATATAGCTGGACAACCTCTCTCTCACCTTCATCAGATAACGGACCGATTTTTCAGTGGCTTCCTCTCCCCATTCCGGGAGTTCGGCCATCCCTGACATCAAAGCTCCAAGCGGAATGTGATACAGCTCCTGGGGAATATCTCCCACCGGAACGTTCCGCATATCAGCCACCGCCTCAAGGATGATACCAATAGGAATGGCCTCCTTGACTCCAGCCATCCCCTTAACTATGTCAGCGTCGTCGCTGGTCTTTCCACCCAGACTTTTGAATCTCCAGTAGTTGATTTGCATATCGGCAAGGAGTGTTCGGTTGATAGCATAGTCAAAAGCCCTTCGCTCTGGCTCAAATACCTGTTCCTCCGCCACCCGGGCAGATTCCATCGCCGTGGCTCGAGTATAGTCCTCTGCCTTTCCCACATATAAAGGCGGGAGACGGAAGCTTGATCGAGTGGCAGCACTGTTGTCTTTTCTATACTGACCAAATAGGGCATCCTTCTGGATGAACTGGGTCAGAGGCTTGACCTCAATTCTGACCGGCGTGATCTTCTCTCCTTCAATCACTGAGGCACTATGGGGAACCGCTTCCAGAATCAGGGCACTATGGAAGTTCCGAGTCCCTCTTATCTGCTTGTTGATGATATCTTCCAATTTGTCTATGGTCTCTCCAGTGAGGGCGCCTCCAGAAACTGTTATAACCAAAGGTGGAATGGTCTTGTTGTCGAAATAGAGGTAGTTGATCTCCTCCGCCTTCCGGGAGCCAATCAGGCCAAGTAAAGTCCCCAGCCAACGGGGCAGCCCATAGACGCTGTAGGGGGAGTAAATCTTGAAAGCCAATGCTTCATTAGCTAGATCTCCTCTTTGAATCTCTTCACCGGTCTTGGCACTTATAGTTCGAGGGTCACCGAACTCCTTAAAAAATACTTTTCTGGCTCCCGACAGAACCTGAACATAACGCCGGAACTTTTTCTTTCTGCTCACTTCCTCATATTGACCTGTCTCCGAATCCATCACCCGCTGAGTAAACGGAGTCCATTCCTTATCAGTCTGAGTCATCCTGACCGTGTAGGCCGGTAGAAGATAGAACTCGGAAACCTCACCACGCCGATTGCGGACTACCTCAATATAGCCATTCCCTGTAGCCTCCAAGTCCACCCGCAGTTTCTGGCGAAGGATAGTGAAGTTCTCCCCAGGATTGCAGTAGTCGAACAATCCCTCAAGTCTCTTTTTCTCCTCCTCTGCCTCCGCTTCATTTACCGCTTCTTCCTTCAGAAACTCCGGCTTGACCAGCTCATAGCCAAATCCATCAACGTTGGTGGCCATTGCGGAGATACACTGCTGGAGTATGTCCGAGATCTCGACCATTTGGGCCAATTGGAGAGGGCTGTAAGGCGGGCTGATAATAGCGTCCCGCCCACCATAGAGATCTGAGAAAGGGTCTTGGATTCTGGAGACAGGCTCCTCTGCCTTTAGGATTTGGCCTATGGTCCTGATGTTGAGGACCATTCGGCCTCCCTCTCTGGCTTTCTTTCGTTTTGTGGCTTCAGCCATATCCCTATCTTCTTCTTGCTGATCTTACTCTCTGAATGTTCCTTCTTCTGGCCGCCTGGGAGGTTAGAAACCGAGCAATTCCGGACTCGGCAATCCACATCGCCATAACAATATCATCGTGAGCCTCACTCCCCAGACGGTAGAATTCATTGATAAAAATATCGGTCAATTGTTGGTCTTTGGGCGTGGCATAGGGGAGGCCAAACTTGACATTCTCGAACAGGACCGACAGCGAAGGCACTCCCTTATACAGGTCCTGTTTGAGAACTCCCGTATGATGGCGGACCAATCTCATCCCTGTATTCTCTATCAGATTATGAGCGTGAATGGCTCCAAAGGAGTTCGATTCTATGAAACAATACTCGGGGTCAAACTGATGATAGACTACCTTTATCATATTCTCCACCATAGCGGGAGATAGACCCCTATCTCTAAATAGATGAAGCAAGTCTCTCTTGCCATTAGAGCGAAGGCCGATAGTGGCTATCACCATATAGTCGGAGTCCTTCGCCTCAGCCTCCTTTTTGGAAGCTATCAATGACGGGTCCACCCCTTGAATGATAGCTACATATTGGGACTTTTGATTGGCAGACAACTGACCCGACACATAACTTTGGGTCTCATCCCGACACTGTTCCAGCCATGCTAATTTGAACAAAGCAGTTTCATCACTGACTATCTTGTTCTGATACTCTCGGTCAAATACAACAGTGCCAATAGTGAAGCGATGGAGAAGCAGAAGCTTCATCGACCATCGGTCATCCCATAGGCATTCACCCTGGTCATCGCTGTAGATAACCGGTTCATACCACTGCTCGGTGCCGTCATCCAGGACAATCGGTTCTTCACGTTTGACGATATCCCATTTTGCGGGTTCTCGGATGATGGCTTTTTCCTCAACACAAACCCAGGTGGGATTCTTCAGGAAATGGTTATAGATATCGTCGTAGTGCTTTCTGGTGCCTATGGCCCAGACAACCCCGTCAGGCTCTAATCTTGGTATGAGGGTGCCGTCGACATAATCTTCCGTTTTGGCCCTTACGGACTCAGACTGTACCGACAGAACGTCGATGATGTCATCAAATATTATGACATCGAATCGGCTACCGGTGATGGCACCAAGCATCCCCACGGCCTCCACGGTCGAATCCTTGAGATTGGCGTCCCGCCGGACGGTGATCGCCCGCGCCTGCCAGACGTTGGCGGGATCGTAGAAGGATCCGTAATCGGCTATCAGGCGCTGGTTGGTCTCCAGCTCCTGCTTGATGACTTTGATGCTCTTGATCGCAAGGTCCTCGGATTTCATGGTTATGAGTATGCGCAAGTTCCGGTTCCTGGCTACCAGCCACAGGACCAGCACGCGGGCGATCGCTTCGGTCTTGCCGTGCCCGGCGGGAGCCAGGACCAAGCCCCGGCGGGTCCTTATCATTTCATAGATCCACCGCTCCTGGCATTCGGACAGGTCGAATCCGAGGTAGTACCAGGCAAAGAAGCGGATGCTATGGTCGGCCAGCTTCCGCCGGGTCTCGGGGAATGCCATGAAAAGCGTGGCGCAGGCCTGCAGGCCTCTGCCGATCTTACTTCGCTTTTTCATCTTTTGCTATTTGGTCAGCAAGGGATTTAATACCCTTTCCACCAAAGGCCCGAAGTAACTCTAAGGCTTCGGCAATTCGCTCATCTGAAATCTGTAAATTGATCGAAGTATCCGGCTTCCCAACCAATAATTGCTCGGTTCGTATCAGCTCCGAAATATCTCCCAGCTTGGCTTTAATATCACCGCTAGTCATTTCGCGGATGATATAGTTTTTCCCAGCTAGGATAAGTCGGAGGTTCCTTTCATGCTCTTTCTGAATGTCATAATCAACTTTCTTTTGAACCTTTAATTCTATCTCCTTTAGCCGTTTATCCCAATTGTCGAGTTTGCGGTATCTTTTAACAGTCCTGATATGAACCTTACATAATTGTGAGACAAATGACTCAGCCCGACTTCGAGACCAGACTTTAAACATCCGTGTCCGTTTCTGCTGAGATACTTTGCGTCCCACATCAAGCCACCCTTCCCTTTTTGAAGCGTTTGGCTTTGCTGCTAGTGTATTCCTCCCAGCGTTTCACCGCGACGTCACAGTATTTGGGATCGATGTCCATGCCGTAGCAGCGGCGCCCGGTCTTCTCAGCTGCAATAATGGCGGTGCCGGATCCCACGAAGGGCTCGTAGATGATTTCCCCCTCGAAGGCGAAAAATCGTGAGCAGAGTTCGACTAGCAGAACCGGGAAGGGTGTCGGGTGTAATTGAAAGGCCTGCGTCTCGGGCTGCATGTACCAGACATTCCCGATATAGCCCGAAAGAAGCTCCATCGGGATCTTCTCCGATTTCGGTGGTCTGGATCCACGGACATAGTCCTTGTCGTAGACTAACATTATCTCCGCTTCCTGCGGCAGCGCCCCTTCCAGCTCATTGGTGTAGATGACAATCTTTTCGGTGATCAGCTTAGGATTGTAGTAGCGTGGGAACGGAAACCTCAAAGTGGCTGTGGGTTTCCCGGCACCGAAGGGTTTTATCCAGTAAATGTTCCTGAAAAAGTGATATCCAATACCCTCCAGGACGTAGGCGTAGTGAGCCGATGTGTTGACAGTGGCTTCGCGGCCGATATTTACACAGACGTATCTGTGGCTTTTCATGTGCCGATAGGCCAGGGCGAAGACCTTCTCGATGAAGGCTAGATACTCCCGGTATTCCTTGTCGTCTCGGTATTTGGAGTAAGTCTTACCGATGTTGTAGGGAGGCGAGGTAACTAAGAGGTCGAATCGCTTGCCGTCCATGAGCCGCTTCACATCAGCTTCGTTCGAGCTGTCGCCACAGAGAAGCCGATGCTCCCCGAGGATCCAAAGGTCGCCCGGCTTGGTAAGGGGCTTCGTTGGTTTCTCCGGGACCGTATCTTCTCGTTCCGCTTCGGCCCCGGGTAAGGAATCGCCTTTGAGTCCGGCCAACAGGCTGTCGAGCTCCTGATCATAGAAACCGGTAAGCTCGAGGTCGAAGCCTTCGATGTCGAGCTCCTGAAGCATCTCAGAGAGTTTCTCTTCTTCCCATTCGGAGAGCTCACCAGTCTTGTTGTCAGCGATAGCAAAAGCCTTGAGCTGAGTACTGGAGAGATGGCTGAGCCTGATGGTGGGGACCGATTTGAGTTTCAGCGCCCGGGCAGCCTTCAACCTGGTATGGCCGGCGATGATGTTGAGATCGTCGTCGACCAGGATCGGGACGTTGAACCCGAACTCTCTGATACTGTCCTTGACCGCTCTCACCGCCTTCTCGTTCCGTCGCGGGTTCCTCGGATTCGGCCTCAGCTCCTCCGGAGAGACCCACTCGACCTTGAGCTTTCCCATGTCTCCTCTCCAATCCCCACTGCCCGCAGCCGATAAAACATCTAGCGCCCTTGCGCTGCGGGAGTGGCCCTTTTGGGTGGTCGCGGTGGTACCGCGGTCGACTGGAGAGGTGGATTCTCTCCGGTTCACTCCCGGTCTCTTGGTAAAAAAGCAAAGCCCCGGGAGGTAACCCCGGGGCTTCTCAGAGGGAATGGTCTCGAATGTCAAGAGACCGGGATTACTCCCGGTCTATCTAATTTATACGAAAAAAAAATTTGTCAAGCGAAACTGCCCTAAATGGGCATGCCCAAAAAGGGCAGTTTTTTTCGGCCTAACCGGTTGCACAGACGAGACTTAGTAAAAGCAAAACCGGTAGCTTGAAAATACCACTTTTTGAGACCTATTTTAGGCTGTGAAAGCGGCTTGACAGGGGATTGTGCGGGACTTATAGTGAATAATGTATGGCTGGGACTTAATGCTGAAAGGTATCTGAAATGCAGAATTTCGATTGGACATGTCCATTCTGTAATCGCTGCGCAACGATTACTCAAGAGAGTACGCATACAAATGAGACCTACTTATCACTAGCCAACTCAGAGGGTAAGCGAACCCTCATAGCTATATTTATTGTCTGTCCTAATGAGAAATGTAAGAAATTCACGTTGATCGTCAACCTGCACGAGACCAAACAACAGGGTCCTAATGGCCACCGAGCGCCAGGAGAGTTGATACAGTCTTGGCCGCTAATTCCGCCGTCAGACGCCAAGTTGTTCCCGGACTATATTCCGAAAGCTGTTCTGGATGATTACCGAGAAGGTTGCCTGATCAAACACTTAAGTCCAAAAGCATCCGCCACCCTTGCGCGTCGATGTATACAAGGCATCTTGAGAGATTTTTGGAAAGTAGACCCCGGCAGGCTCATAGACGAAATTGACCAGATCCGAGGCAAGGCGGATCCGCTCACGTGGGATGCGATCGATGCTGTCCGAAAGGTCGGAAATATTGGGGCACATATGGAGGAGGACATCAATGTGATTGTCGATGTCGAGCCTCGTGAAGCCGAGTTGCTGATTAGTCTAATTGAAACTCTGTTTAGAGACTGGTATATCGCAAAGCATGACAAACAGTCACGCCTGCAGCAAATAGTGCAGCTCTCGCAGCAAAAGCAGAAGGCAAGGAAGACGGGTAGCAAGAAGCCATAGAAGTCCCGTTCGATTTCGCGTTCCCGCGTGTTGTCCTCCCAAGGAGTTGTGTAAGGGTGTGGAAAGTACTTAATTGCGGAATTGTTATTAGAAACAGAGAAGACCGGAGGAAAGGTATACGAAAGTTAACAAATGCTGAGGTGATTGGGAGGAGTCTTTGGACACAGCAGAACTTATTCTTGAGTACCTTAAGGCTCTTATGTGGCCGGCGGTTGCTCTGCTTGCGATATTGCTGTTTAAACGTGAATTGCGTGAGTTGTTCGGTAGTGTTCAACGCCTACGGCTACCGGGCGGTACAGAGCTAGACTGGCAGAAGAAGCTTGCCGAGGTGGAGGCCGCCGCGGACAAAGTGGAAAGTGTCACATCCGTTATAGATCCAAGTTGGAATACAAAGGACCGTTTTCAAGAGCAAGTTAAAAAGACCGATCAAAAAGGATTACAACGATCAGCAACAGACTTTGATTTCAGCTACTATGCTCAAATAGCAGAGTCAGATCCGAATCTTTCTTTAGCTGGACTTAGAATGGAGCTAGAGCGAATGCTACAAAATCTTGCGGTGGCTAATAACATTGACATTAACCAGCACAGAACCTCTCCTGGTCGGTTTTCTGGAATGCTTCGAAGAATGGGCATTCTTCCTGAGGATCAGTATCACTTGCTCAGGACAATTATAGTCGTTGCCAATGGTGCTCTACATGGTCGAGATGTTTCCAAGGAAGATGCATTACGCACGATCGAATCTGCCGAGTTATTCAAACAGTTCTATTTATCGTGGTTAGAGAAGTTGTAGGCGCTTGCGAGGCTGTGACCACGTTATCTCCGGTCCTGAGAACTTGTCCGATTCGACTATCTACAAATTACGTCCTGGATGGGCCGAGCTGTGAGCCAAGATTCTGAGTTGGTTGTGATGCGATAGAAGGATGGCCACGCTTCTTGAGGAATTCCGACAACGACGGCGGCTGCTGAACTCTCTGAGGTATGAGGACGCCGAGTCGAGATTATCTGGTCTTTTTGATTGGCTGGCAGAGACCCCAGAGACCGAGAAGATCCTGGTCGACATCGACAAGTGCGCCAACATACCTCTGATCGTTCGTCCCCTTGATATCGGCTCGTGGGGTCGCAACCCAGCTAGTGCCCGTACTCTTGAGGAGGTGACAGCTGTAGGTATCTACATAATGCAGCAGTGTCAAGAAGGCAAAAAGCTGTATGACCTGACTGAACAGCTTGGGATTGCTCCTTCCGACTCAACGGGATCTCCCCAGGATCGGCTTGACGAGGCTATGAGAAGATTCATCGAGCCTTCGCTTGATTTCATAGAGACCCGGCTGAAGCAACTCGGTATAGACGCGCTCCTTGAAGAGCGAGTTGCAGGAGTACTCACGCCAGCTTTCGAGGAGGCGTATCCTTCCACTACGAGCCGGCTTCACAAGGTAGCGGCCGAATTCTCAAAATCCGATGAAGAAGGAAACTGGTCCAACATCGGCAACTCCTGCAGGCAGATACTTGAAGTGTTTTCAGAAGAGCTCACGGAGAAGGCAGCCAAGGAATTACCTGAGGAACTCAAGAAGGGGGATGTGAAGGGAGTGATGAGGTACATAATCGGGGATCTCGATGCGCCTCAGAGATTCAAGGAAAACCTGACCGGGCTACTGAGCGCAGTGTGGGACTATGCTCAACCGCTCACCCACCGGAAGCACGCGTCAAAAGCGGATGCCTTGCGGGCGTTCATATGGACTGTTCTTGTGATTTCTGAGTACTTCGTGTTGCTGGATTCCGCAAGTAAGTGAAGGACAAATGTTAACCATCATTCAATACATTAGTCTCCCAATGGCAGCCATTTTGGTCGGGGCTCTAATAACTTTGGTCGCTGCGTTGTGCTCTGCTCTGAAGAAAGACCAGAAGAAAGTGCGGATGGCCGCCTGGGCTGCGTTCGTGGGCGGTTGCATAGTACTGGTTGGCGGCATATTCGCTGACATTCAACAAGCCATAACTAAGAACCTGTTGCTTGTCAAAACTGAGGAGATAGCAAGACTATCTGGCAAAACACTGGGTCATATAACTGGCGGCGATAGCTATCCATACATCGGCTGTTCTGAGCCTGACAGCACCACCAACACTATCTACTGCGCTCTTTACAGTATCGGAGAATTCCCTCTTTACGGTATCCGTATCCACCTGACTGATCTTACGATGTTCTCACGAAAGCTCGATCCCGCGGATCCCTTATTCCGAGAGAAATTTGCGAAGATAGCAGACGAGGGTCAGCAAACGATATGGGTAGGGGACGTTGAACGACAAACGAAAGTCCCTTTGGGGTACTTGCCGTTCCCTGCTCCCCAACGTGAGCAGGACTATAAGTTCCGTTTTACAGGGCGGAATGGTCTGTGGGTTCAGCTGGTCCAGTGGCGATGGATCAAAGGGAGATGGGAGCGCGCAAGCCGACTAGGTGGGTGTCTCGAAGATAGCGTATCAATACTCCTGGAGGACATCTCTGATGAGTTTCCTCGGAGTGAAATGCGAGAGCTTCGGTGGAATTGATGATACCAGAAGAGAGCGGGTAGTATGGTTCCTGAGCCTTACAAGAGTGGACATGAGGAGAATCTACGAGCTCCGGTACTGCCTCTAAATCTTGTTGTTCGGTGTTCCATTGGCATGAAAGGCCTACCTCTTCTGTCATGCTGCAGAATGGTGTCGAGAAATCCAACCTCCAGGTGAGTCTTGGTCATTAACGGGTAACCGAACTGTAGCCTTCATCCCTAACCAGTCTAGTCCCGATCACCCGAGGCCAGGATATTGAACACTGACCAGTATTGCCATTTATCCCACTTGCTGGGTCTTCTTCGGCGGAAGATCCTGCCCTTGAGTTCTGGTGGCGGCCCTCCTACGTCAACATCGCTGGAGCCTGGTCGCTTCTCCAGTTCTCTCCGGCATCCCTCACACTGCCGAACATGCTCGAGAACCTCATCGCATCTTACTGCCATTCTATACACCTCCTCTCATCGCCTTCTGAAGTTCCAACTCTCCGCTCAGAGGAGACAGAGACGATTTGTCCCGGAAATGTCACGGGGGCAAAAAAAAGCTCGAGAGGCAGTTACATTTTCCTTGATAGTCCCCTCTGATTACATTGAACGCGGAGAATAGCCCCGATCACGGTAGGTGTCGATGAATCAGCAAAAGAGGACCGGCGATTCAGGCAACCAAGTCGACAGGGCAATTCTGGTCTGTGCGGATGGGACAGCACCGGAAGAGGAAAGGGAGGAGCTCTTCACAGATCTAGTTAAGCTAAGATACGGATCACCGCCTCTATCAATAGGTGAGCGTATCGGAAAGGCGATACAAAAGGAATTGTCGGAATATAGACTTGGGGAACAGGAGGTAGCAGACGCATCACAGGAGGTTCTCCTAATAACGTGGGTAAACTTGACGAGAATCAGGAGTCTTCAGAAGATTCGGCAAAAGAGATCCAGTGAATCGGAAGAACCCCGAAGGGCAATATGGAAATGGTTGGAGACGGTCATAGAAAATATCGTAGGCATATATATACGGCCGGCTATCAGGTCAAAAAGAGAAGTGCGCTACGACGAAATAGTGGAACAAGGTTTAGAGCTGTTCCATGGACTTATACAGAAAGCGCCACCGACAGACGCGAAGATCGATGTTGATCTAATTATGAAGAAGTCATCGCCAAAGCTATCGCCCATGGAGAAGCGGGTGTTGCGTCTTCGACTTAAGGGCTTCTCACATAAAGAAACCGCAAGGGCTCTAGGTAAAACGGAAAGAGCTGTGATACAGTCCTATTACAGAGCAAGGAAAAAGTGCGAGGGTTCTCAGAAAGGAGGTGATGAAAGCCACTAAGGAAAAGCAAAATCAGATCCTGAAGACCACGAACGAGGAGGAGCAGGTCACAGAAAGAGAGGAGGGAGGTGCTGAAACCAAGGAGAAACTTATTCCAGGAAATGAAGGAGGTGCAGAAATTGGTGACGAAACCGAAGCTTACGACAAGGAAGGCGAAATGGGAAGACCAGTCGACAAAAGGAGATCCTCACCTAAAACCAGGAATCGGTCTGGTAGAAAAGCCTCAAGTCGAGCCTATCAGACCGAGATCATCCCCGGTAAGCCTGGTAACCCTATTACGCCAGAGATACTCAGAAGGATTGAGTCCCTCGCGAAATGGATTTCAGAAGAAATACAGAAGAAGAAATAAGAAGGAGAGCAAGATGTCAGGTCACAATTTCTCTAAGCCAATGCCGGAGCTGAACGAGGCTCTCGTTGGAAGATCTAGTCCATCACTAATGACGGCCCCACCAGCAGGTCCGAACAGACCTAGGGGTTCCCCTTGTGATCCTAGGGAAGTGCCGCTTCCAACTGATGGCAATACCCCCAGCCCTAGGCCGGAACCCCGGGTCAATTCGCTGCATGAACCGGCTTCCCCAGAGCCTCGGCCGAAACCTCAGGCACATCGACCCCGCATACCAACTTCACCCGATCCCACGCCAGGACCTCAGCTGACTTCACCGGGTACACCAACTCCATCCAGCCCATAAGGTGCCTGTAAAGGACCAGGTGCTTCAAGAAGGGCCTCGGTCGACAGACCGAGGCCTTTTGTTGTTTCATTCCGGTTTATGTGCTTGGCGGAAGGTCCGGAGTGGCAGTCTGATGCTTGATCTCGAGGCTACTGCCTGTAGATGATATTTTCGATCGTACGCCGGGCGAGGAAAACGTGCTTGCTGCGTAAAGTCTTGTGAATCTTGCCAATGACTTCCCTCACCGGTAATTTCCTCCTTCTGAGCCGGAAGAACTCCCTTCGGATCCACAGATTCCTTTTGCGGATATGCGAGTGCTGGCGCATTTGTCCCTATTCCTTAGGCTCCGGTAATGCCAGCCTCCCAGATGCTATGGCTTCCAGCTTCCCCTGCTCCTCGAAGTAGTCGCCGATCGTCTTAGGCTCCCCAGTGGGAGACGGGATCTCCACAAAGGATAGAAAGAGATCACTCAGCCGGAACTGGCCATCGTTGATCAGCGTGATGGTGATCTTGAGATAGTCTAGGAGATTCCGCCAAGCCTCTCTCTCGGCCTGTTCCCTGACCGCTTTCCAGCCCTTGTGGGGAGCTCTCTTGTACTCACTCTTGATCGCTTCGGAGTCGACCCTCATCCTGAGGGAAAGCCCGTGGTATTTCAAAAGCACCGAGCTATCGGAGTTATCGAAACCGCAACCGATTCCTTTCCCGTCGGGCTCTTTAAGGCAGTCCAGGAGCTCGGCGATCTGGGCTCTGGTTCTACTGACCGGGACCGTGGTCCCCCGGCTACGTCTGTAATCTGGCATCTATTTTCCCTTTCTCAGTCGCCTGCAGCGCACCATACTGCATGAAGTCAGCGACCTCCTTAATCAACATGCCGGGCCGGTAATCGGGAAACTCCTGTGTCAGGTACCAGACGGCCTTCCCGCAACCGCAGGCGTACTCGATTTCGCTGCGAGTGCTGTCCCCGACATAGTAGCCCACGTCCAGGACGAACACAGAATCGGAAAGGTCGATCTTCCTCAGGTGGACCTGGTCCAGGAAGCGCTTTATGTCTGCCGGCAATCCGGGCTCGTATTTCTTCCCGAAAAAAGCCACCGACAGGACGACGTTTCCCAGGAGAGTCAGATAGATGTTGACCTCCCGGTAAACCTGCTCGAAGCGTGTAGAACCGACCAAGGTGATCACGCGGCCGCCGTCTTTGTAAGTCATGTTATCTTCGCCTCTTCAATCGTAGCTTTCTTTTGGTCTTGGTCCACTTAGATGACCACTTCGATGGCAGACGGGACCGTAGTTCCAGGAGACGGGTCAGCTGGTCCGCAGGGATAGCTTCAAGTACCTTTGCCATGATGCCCGCCCCCCTTCAGCAGCTCACCCTGCTCGCCCGGGACCTCCTGGACGCCTACCAGCTTAATGAAGTGGCCCGGGTACTCCCTGAGGATCTTGGCCACGATCTCCTCCAGGCTGTTCCCCGTCCGGGTCTTATCGAAAGCTTTCGCCGGCGGGGGTTTCAGTTGCAGCTCCACTCTTACCATCTGTTCCTCCTAATGGCCCGCACCAGGCGCCGGTGTGGGTCAATCCTTTGAAATCCGCACAGCCGGCGCCGGTGCCGTCGGCCTGTTATAGTTTCAGTTCCACGGCCGGTGTCCAGGCTGGGTCGAGATCCCACAGCGCGCAGAGCAGAACAGCCAGGGAGTCGGCCATATTGTCGTCCATGGTCTCTGGGTGCTCAGGGTCGTGCAGTGCCATCGCCACCAGTCGATCACCCCAAAAGTAAGATGCGGCCCTCTTCATGGCGTCCTTGCTGGCCCGCCCGTGCCCAGCCACCCGGGCCTTCAACGTGACCGTCGCATACGAGCGGACTGAGGCCCCAGCCTCCTGCGCGAGACCGGCGACAATCCCGGACATGCCCAGGAGAATCTCAGTGGCGGCCGCCCCGCGGACATGACGGTGTTGCCGGTATGGCCTTTCGTAAGCCACCACTTGGGTGCTGGCACCTTCCAGCTTCTCTTTTAGCCACAGCGTGAAGGCGTGGGTGACACCATAGAGCCCGGCTCCCTTTGGGGCCAACTCATGGACTCCACAGCAAAGGCGATTCTCGCACCACACTGCCCAGCCAAGCTTTCTCCCGAGATCGAGAGCCAGGATCTTCAATCGAACCTCCAATCAGGATTTCAGCGTTCTGAGCTGATAATGGCGCCGGTAGACCTGCCCGAAGCTCTGCAGTTTCTCCAGGTAGACTTTGCCCTCTCGAGTCTCCGTCAACACTCTGGCCATGGCCCTCCAGCGTTTCTCGCTCCATTTCACTCCTGCGAGGATCTCAAATTCCTTCTTGACACCGTCCGGGGCATCAGGCAAATTTGAAAGGCTCGCCTTTTCCCTACTCGCCATCACTACCTCCTGATTCAGTTTCCGTTACAGTTCCTTGGCTAACACGCTGCAATCTCTTCATTTCCTGACCGGTTGCATTTTCGAAGCCTGTCAGAAAAGCATCCCTAAGTTGTCCCTTTCCCGTCCGCTAAGATCACCCGAAGTCATTATCAGTCATGGCTGAGGCCAGCTTCTGCAATCTGTGGATGCTGTCCTGATCCCTGGCTATGGCCTGGAGATAGGGAAATGCCTTTTTCGGTTTTCTCTTCGTGTAAGCGATCGCCAACCACAAAACATCAGGCGCCTCGAATCCCTTGAACTTCCCCTTCCCGGTATTTTGTCCGTTGACCAGTAGCAGGAGATCTCTGTCGGTGAGAAGGATCTCCTTCCACGTTCTCTGCTGAATAACCTGCAATCGGGACCGCCACCACTCCCAGGGTTGCTTCCAGTCCGCGTTAAACTTTTCCACAAGCTTATCCACCAGAACTGAGGGATCTTTGTTCTTTGAATTTTTTTTGGAAAGCTCCCCGGGAGGGGAGGGGGGAGGACTACCTCCCCTCTCCTCCTGCTTACTTTTAATAGATCTCTTTTCCTGTTCCCCCCTCCCTCCTCCCTCCTCCTGTTCCTGTTCCTGTATGGATGCCCCATCGATAGGGTATTGATAGGGTATAGCTAAATGCTTGTAATGTCTCAGAAACTCCGAAATCAGCGTGCACTTGTGTAAACTCTCGAGCTGATTGGCCACTCCCTGCAGAATCTTCTTGCCCCTGCCCTGGTATCTGAGCATGTTGACAACCCAGACGATCTCGGATAGCCTATCGAAACACACCAGATACCCCTTCGATAGGGTATCGATACCCGTTTCGATCGCTAACCGCGAAAGCCCGGTCTCATGCCTGATCACCGGCAATGGCAGGTAGTAGATCCCGGAGAAGTGAGCATGAGGGTTGGTGATAAAATAGACGAAAAGGAGCTTTGCTTTGGGTTGCAATTCCCTGACTTTTGGATCTGACCAGAGCCTCGTGTCGATCAGCCGATACATCGTCTACTTCTCCTTAAACAGCTCCGTTTGATCTTCATCTGGAAAGTGCTTTGTATAGAGCGCGAGAACCAGATTGCGATAGGTGGACCCGATATACCAGCTGCCTTCAGACAGCTTGATTTTCTCGGGCTTATAGAACCGATCACCAGTAGGCACATGCTTCTTAACCTCAGCGATGAATTGCTCCCATCCCGGTTCCCCGAAGTCAAGCACACTGAATTTTATCCGGATATAGCCAACGACTGAACTAATCTTCATTTTGCGCCAGAGAATTCCTCTCTTCGTAATCTCTCCAGCAGCGGCTTAATGTTTATGACCAATTCGACCTTCTAGCACAGCATTACAACTGTCGATGACCATCGCTGCAATCTTCGTATCTTTGATGAATGGTATCCTCACTAAATCCTGCTCGCCGAAATGGAGAAGGTCCCGTATAGTGACATAGCCTGCTGCACCCAAGTCCTCAACCACGCACCGAGGTATATCCGGTACCAACTCGAGAGGCGTTGCGATCGCACCTCCAAGAACCTTGCGAGCCTGCCTCATTCGATCTACCGTCTCCTTGTAGGCCTCGAGCAGCGGACCGAATATCTCTTCAATCTCTGAATCATCCCAACTCATACTGCGGATTCCTCCTAGCTATCAAGACTCCAATTTTCTACCTCGCTTGTACAAAGTGTTCTCATGTCACTACTCTTCTCTATGGCAATTCCTGTCTCTTGTTCTCCCACTTCAGATTGGGCTTCATGAACACCGGGACCTTGTATTGGTCAGCCTGACGTAGGAGACTCTCGACCCACTCCTTCTGGGGCTGTCTTGTGTGACCGCCGGGAAGCGTCAGCGCACCGATGATGATCCAACTCACCCCGTGTAACACATCTTCATGAATGTCGCCAATATCACCCAGCAAAGGCTCAAAAGAGATGAATTTGGTCGGCGGTCGATAGAAAAAGAGAGGCCAAAACCGACCCAAATCTTTTCTGCTTGTAATGGTTATTCCGAGCCAGCAATTATCTGGAATGGTATCTAATGTTTCTGATATCCGAGGGAAATCCAGCGTCCGCTTTGGATACTTTGTCAGAATCAGAAAGGTGTGCCTCGACAACTTGCGTATGTCATCGAGAATCTGCACAATCCAATGTCTTGGCACCCAGTCACCAAATAGGTCATGTGTCGAACAGAGAAAATATCGAGTCGGCTTTCTGCGACGGCGGGCTTTCTCGAAGACCTCCAGCTTGAGGTGGGGTTCCGTCTTCCAGCCGAACCGTTTGTAGAAGGATGGGACGTAACAGTAAGAGCAACGATACTTCTCTGGGCAAAGTCCGCCGATAGGATTGATGGTCTTCTTTACCCAGCCGATACTCTTCTCAATCGTCATTTCATTCCCTTGTCACTGCACCGGGTCGCCGGAGGGATCTCGGGCAGAGGGACCGACGACCCGGGCAGCTCCGTCACGCAGAGCGCGTAGGAGAACGTGACGTTAATCTTGCTCTTCCTTGGCAGCGAAATCCTCTATTTCCTGAATCACTTTTGCAATCCGCTTCTTGCTGTATTCGACCAGGCACACATAATTGCAGAAGTGACCATCAATCTTAGCTGGAAAAGTATCACCATCGGAAATGGCGTTTACATAACCGTCCTCGATGACTATGACTCCGGTCTTCGCAGCCTTGACCGGTAGCCTGTCATCTTTCAGATCGGTTGTGTGGTCCGGCAGAAACTCCCGACCACAAAGGTCACAGACAATGACTTCTTTAATCACGATTCTCTCCTTTGGACGACCTATCTTTTTCAACCAGCTCAGATATTAGCTTCCTGACAAATCTCCCGGGAGATTCATGAGAACAAGCAGAAGCTATGAGTATGACCTCATATTCATCTTGCGTGAGATTGATTGTTAATCGGAACTCCCGCTTGTCACTCACGCTTACCTCCTCACAGCGGCAGCCGCAGCTCAGCCTTGCCAGGGGCAGTCACCAGTAAGCAACCATCGCGCACCGTGACATACCTGAGGAGCACCTGCTGGCGGTACTGGTACTGCCCCTCGTAATACATCCGGCGCTGGAGGAGAAGCCGACGCCCGCGCAGAACCAAGCGGTAGTGGCCAGTCAAGAAGCCGACCTGCTGCGCCCTTTTGGTTCGGTAGCTTGCGACGACCGGCCCTCCGTAGCTCTCCAGCAGGTAGTGCGCCGGTGGTAGCCGGCACTCGACCCAACCGGGGCTCGCCTTCAGTAGCTTGACTAAGTCTCGCATCATCATAGCCTACCTCCTTCTCGATCTTCCCTTTCGGAATTTCATGCCGGAGCTGGGAAAGGATATTCAAACTCCATCTCAAAAGGCCCCTGCGGAATCCTGGCTATCACTCTCCACTTGAATCTCTGATAGCCGTCAGGCTTCCCGGTCAGCTTCAGAACGATCGCAAGGGCCAATTGCGCTGGACCTGAGCCACCGTAGCCCCAGTTGAAGCCGTCGGGGCTGTGATTCCAGACCCTTTGGCTCTCGATTGGGGAGAGTGATTCACCATCAAGCCAAACGTTTCTGTTGTTGTCACCTTTAAGCTTATGTTTCATCTTTCCCCTTTCTCAGTGCCGGAGGCTGGATTTGAACCAGCAACTGGTCTTTCCGACTCCCCGGGTCTAGCCGAACACTATTGGTGCTCCGGAAGTCCGGGCTTGAAGCCTGTGCATCCTCAGGAGCCTTTTGCCAAGGGTCCGACTACCTTTAAGAGGGCCGTTGCCAGCACACTCCCTCCGGGAAAGCGCCAGTCCCACGTTCTCCAGGCGTTGTCCATTACGCTACTCCGGCACATTCTCCTAATAGATCAGCGTTACTCCTTCACCGGGATTCAACACAATCTTCTGGTCGATCTGCTCGTGGAAGTCCGGCCGCTGACTCACCAGGATGGTGTGATGGGCCCCGGTTAACCGATGAGCTTCCCTGGTGGTCTCCAGGAAGGCCTGTGCTCTCTCCGGATCCAGAGCTCCGTCGACTTCGTCCTGAAACAGGGTTTGATAGCGGGAAGCAGATCCGGAACGTTGAAAAAGGAAGATGGCCACCGCCTTCCGGAGAGATTCCTCGACCCAGACCTTTTCGCCACCTGAGAGGTCATCGTATCTTTTGACCCCGTCGGCGCTGGTTATCACGATATCGAAGACTTCCTTCTTCCCGGACCGGTCAGCTTTCTCCCGCTGGGTGACCAGTTGCAGGTACCAGTCCTTGCCGAACCGTTGAAGTATCTGAGTCGCTATTTCGGAAACGCCGGGTCCGGCAGCGTCAAGTTCGAGGGCTTGGATGCCGTCTTTGCCACAGGCCCGCTGCAGGAATCTCCACTCGGAGATCTCCCGCTCCAGGGAGCTGTGCTCCTTTTGGAGTTCGGCCTTCTTGATCTCCAGCCTGTTGATCTCCTCGATCTCTTTTTCCACGACGGCCAGCTCGCGCTCCAAGCGGCCTTTATCGGTGCGGGCAGATTCCACGCGTCCCTCGGCGTCCCTGAACTGCTCCGTTGCCCGGGCAAGCTTCTCGGACAGGGAGGGATCGAGTTGACGATCAACGGCGTCCAGCTCCTGCTTCTTCGCCTTCTGTTCATTGGAGACGGTCTCGAGAGCGTGCTCGTACTTCTGGTCCAGTTTGAAACGCTGTTCCTCCAGTGCGGCCTTCGCTTTCTCCTTCTCCTCCAGGATGGTCTCCGCCCTGGATAGCTCCTTGGCCTGGTCCTCCCACTCGCCGGCTTCCAGCTTCCGGATGTCCGTTTCCACGTTGGGGAGCTCGTCGACTTCCGCCGGCAGTTGGGCCAATTCTTCGAGAACAGCGGTCACCTCATCTCCGGCCTGGACCACAGCAGCAGACTTCTCCAGCTCTTGGAGCTCCTCCTTTCGGTTGGCCAGGTCACGTTGGTTCTCAAATGCTGAAGCCAGAAGCGGACAGGTCTTGTAGATCTCTGTCTCAAGTTCGGGTCGGACCTCGGGTCGGCAGGGGACGGTGTCTAGGCAGCTGGTCGTCTTTTCGAGAAGGGCTACGGTTCCTTGCAGGTTGTTCAGCTTCTCCGTGTTGGCTTCTTTGCGGAGGTCTATTTCCCTCCTGAGGGAGCTCACCTTCTCCTGCAGTCGATCCCGTTCTCGGGCCAGAGGAACGAGCTCTTCCCGCTTCGAGCGAAGAGCCTTCAGTTTCGCGAGCGTGCTCTCGATTTCGGATTTCCGATTCAGCAGCTTGCCGGCTTCCTCCATGGCCCGGCTGACCTCGTCCCTCTGGAGATGGAAACCCCGGATCTCCTTTCCCCACTCCTGTTTCAGCTCTTTCTCCTTCGCGGAGAGCGACTGCAGAGATTCCTCCAGACCCCTGACTCTCTCCCGGAGGACGCGCTGATCGGCGAGCGCCTTCTCGAGACCGGCCTTCTCCTCAGCGGCGGAATCCATCTCAGCCCGGGCGCCCTTTATTTTCTCCTCAGCCGAACCGATCTGTATTTTCAGGGCTTCCAGCTTCCGGGGAGAATCCTTCAGCCCTTCCAGATGATGGTCGATCGTCCCGATCTCGGTGTCCAGCCTCAGCCAAGTATCGTGGATCTTCTCGGCCCTGGCCTTTGCCAGATCGCTGTACCGCTGCAGATGCTCCAGCCCAAGAAGGGCCACAAAGAACTCCTTCCGCTTCCCCTTCGGGAGCTCCGAGAGCTTCTCGCAGTTCTGGGAGGTGAAGACTGATCCGAAGAAGATCTCCGGGGGCCCGAAGAGTTTCTGTACGAGAGCGTCATAGCTGGGGCATTTGCCGTCGTTGAGCGGCGTGCCGTCCTCGTAGAGATAGGCCTCGACTTTACCGGATCCACTCTCGCCGTCGATGAGGAAGAGGGAGCGGTAGGTCTTCCCCTGGAATTCGAAGGTGAGATCCCGGTAGGAGTCCTTCAGGAAGGTATGATTCGTCAGGGAACCGGAACGACTCACCAGCTCCCTGTAAGGATGGCAGGCCTCCAGGACCGTCGTCTTGCCGGCGCCGTTGGCTCCGACCAGAGCGATAAGGCCGTCCCCGAAGGCGGAGAAGTTGATATCGATCTCTCCGTTCGGATAGCCGGCCAGCCCCTTGAAGCCCCGCATTTTCAGTTCCTGTATGACCATCGTTACTACTCTCCTTTACTTTCAGCTATTTCCAGACTGTCAGCTTTCGCCAGAACTCCCGCACTCGGTTCCTCACCGGAAGCCTCGCCAAAGGCTCTCACCTTGTCCCTCAGGGTCACCGCTTTGGAGATCTCTTTCGACCGGACCCTTTCCTGTGGGACCGGCAGCTTCTCGATCTTGACCGACAGAGCATTAGGAAACATCTCCTCGATTTGTTTTTCGGAGATCACCCAATCCTCATCCTGGGGATACTGAACCCGAAACCGGACCTCGGCTCCCTTCGTCTCCTGAGCCACGAAATCGTAACCGCCGGTCTCCGGGTTGTAACTGGCCTGGATATCCACCATGGGGGGAGCGGGCAGAGGGATCCTTCCCACGTCCAGCCTTCCATCCTGAAAGGTCACGATGTTGAAGGACTTCTGCTCCGCCTCCCCCCAGTTGAGTGGATGCATGCTGCCGGCGTAATGAATCTTCTCGCTGACCGCCTGTGGCTTGTGGATGTGTCCCAGAGCGTAGTAGTCGGCGCCGGCCAGCTCCAGATCGCCCTTGCCCACCTGGATATCCCCACCGGGCATGGTTTGTCCGGTGGAGAGCTCGCTGCCGGCGACGGTGATGTGTCCTACCAGGAATTTGGGGCAATCGAACTCCCGGCCGATCGCGGCAAAACCTAAGAAGATCTTCCGTAGCTCTTCGGCTATGACCTGGTTCGTTTCCTCTATCCCCAGGCTCGCCAGGTTGGGAACGTTGGCCAGTAGGTTGGCCTTCGTCGGTGCCGGCAGGGTGAAAAGCAGAGCATCGGGCGGACCGTCGATCTTACCAGGCTCGGTAAATTCCTCAATGCTTGCGAAGGTGTAACTGCTGTGGCATTTACCGCTCTCGCCGAAAAGAATGACCTCGGGTTTCTCGGAGATCCTGATGGAATAGTTCTGCAGCCAGGGCAGAACTTTCAGGCTTCCCCGGTTGTCATGCGAGGCAGTGCCGTAGACCATGACCAGGGGACAGTTCAACCGGTGCAGCTCGCCCATTACCCAATGCACCGGTGAAGCCTCCGCGATCCCGACCGGTCCGTGCCAGAGATCTCCGGAGAAAACGGCCAGGTCGCACTTGTTGGAGTTGATATGATCCACGCAGAACTTCAGGCTGTGCCGGGCCTTCTCCGCGGTTCTGTCCGACGCGTGCAGATCCGAGAAGTGTGCAAATTTGAGTGTCATTATTCCTTCCTCCCATCTTCAAAAGGTAGGTCCTGTTGTGACTGCTTTTCCTTCCACAATGCCTCGAGAAAGACGATGTATCTTGCCTGCTCTCTGGCAGCCATCTGAGTGGGACCCTTACCGCTTTTGGGCTTGTAGGCCGTCTTTTCGAGAAGATCGCTTATCCTGGCCAGGCGTTCTTTCGCAGAGCTGTTTTCCCACTCGCTGATCTTCAGCTCCTGCTGCTGCTCAGGAGTGGGTTGTCTGGATTCCTCGGTTTCCTCTGCCGGCTCATCCGGTGGAGGAGACACATCGCCGTTCGGCTCGTCGACTACCTCCGCCGCCACCTCCTTCGGAAGCATGTCCGGCTGCAGAGGCCGACCGTAGAGGCGACTGCGCGACTGCAGAGCCGACTGGATGGCCAGAGTGCGATCGAGCGGTTTGTTGAGATCCAGAGCGACCTGAACTTTAGGGATCACGAAGGGCTTTTTGATATCCTTTTTTGAGACTTTGGCCTTCATTCCGAGGGCCTGCAGGATCGCTCTCCTCTCAGCTCCGCTCTGCACGATCTCCACGGCGAACTGCCGCATGACGGCTATCCTTTTGTCACTGTAGCCTCGGCCCTTCAACGCCTCGAAGTCCAGGTGCTTCTCACCGATTCCGGTCTTCCAGGTGCCATCGGGCCGCTGCACCTCCACTACCGCCCGATACCGGATGTTCCGCAGAAGGCCGGTCTTGTCATCGTACACGCTCTCGTTCACTCCGGACTCGGGATAGATGTTCTGGATGTTCGCGGCGAAGGCGAGGGCTTTCACTCCCTGGGCGGAGATGGTCCAGTAGTCCGACACGCCGACGTCGTAGACGTCCCCGTCGTCGGGATTGTCCGAGAGCTGGCAGAGGTCAAACGTGACCTTGTGCAGCTGTGAGATCTCCTGGATGGTCGTCGCCGGGAAAACCAGGTTATATTTCTCGGCCGGGAAGTACTTGGTGAGATCAACCATTCCGGATTTGGAACTGAGGACCGGAAGATTATCGTGATTATCTCTTGACATTCGGGATTTCACCTCCTAATTTTGCTCCTGCTTCTATTTTTAGCCCCTGTCGGCTGGGTGTCAGGACTCAGCCGACTCTTTTTGGGGAAGGTCTACCTCCTCGAGAATCTCGATCTTGGCGTCCTCCCCCAATTCGTCCTTTTCACGGATGAGCTCTGCCGGATCTTCGCCCGGCTCGACGTCGAGGATCCTCCAATCCTGGTCCCACCACGTGGCTCTGTAATGGACTGCTTTCTTCACTCTCTCTCACCTTCTTTCAGCTCCGCTTAGGCAGTGCACAGTGGTCATCTCGCAGCTCCCTGGTGGCTCCGCACTGAGGACATTTCCCTGGCGAGGGATACGGCGCAGCGGTCCATCCGCAACGGGCGCAGGTCATCTTGTAAGCCCCGCCCTCCTTGTGAACCCAGCCGCGTCCCGATTTGAACTCCAGCGGCTCATCACAGTGCATGCACTCATTCAGGGTCATTTCTTCACCTTCTTTATCCCGGTGAAGGTCAACTTCCCCGATTGAGGCTGTCCTCTTTCGGCTCTCCGGAGACCACCTATGGCAGCCCGTAGAGCCTGGACGCCTTCGTAAAGTGCCAGCTTGGCCTCGGCGGCGCTGGAAACCGCCTCCAGCTCAAGCCTGGAAAGCTCATCTGTTTGCATTCTCTACCTCCTCTCTCAAAAGTTTTTCTATCTTCTTCTGCAGAGCTTCTCTGCCCTTAGGAAGATGAAAGCCCTTCTGAACCGCGGTCATCAGGACCGATAGTTTCAGAAGCTCCTCAATCTCCTCCAGCGCGCTCTTCATGCCCCCAAGCGCGTTGAGAAACGTGGCCTTCTCCTGATTGTCCAAAGTCATTTGTTCTCTTCCCTCCACAGGATCTTGATTCCGAGCTCCTCCAGTTGCTGGATAGCCTCGGGATCTTTCCGTCTCCTCGCTTTCTCCAGAAGAGCGTGGATATTGATATCCCTTTTGGTCCGAATCCGGTTGTAGCTGAACGGATTACCTTGCCGGCTCCGCATATCGCCCTACCTCAAAAGGAAATACCCCAGTATTCCGGCGGCAGCGGCCATCACAGTGATGAAACTCCACACCACTACTGCGCAAGATTTGTCCTGTTCTTCTGTCATCAGCTATTCTCCTCCAGGACAGTGACTAAGCTCTTCTTTTCCGGCCTTGAACTCCTGCTCTGCCTGGCGGTGAAAAGCCTGAGCTCCCGGGGCCAGATTCTCCACTTGGCCCTCTTACCGTTACTCAATTTGAAGCCCCTGAGGATTCCGGCGGCACAAAGCTTGTCCACATGCGCCACGGTGACGTTAAGGATCTCTGCAACATCTTTCGTGGTCAGGGCTTTTTCCATGTTATCTCATTTCTCCGAAGAGACATAACTGCCGCTCATTTAGAATTCTTTTGGGAACGAAGTACCCAGATTCCGCCAAATTTCGGTCCCAGTGCTCCACTGACTCATCAAGTGATTCGATAGGTTCGCCACAGCATACACAGGCACCGTGTCTTAAAGACCTCAGGATTACGACGATGTAGCTGGAGCGCGCCTTCAAATAGTGCTTCTTCATCTGAGCCCTTTAGAGCGCCTGTGAGCGAGTTTCTCATTTTCGTTTAATATCAACAACTTAATCCCAGCCTAAGACTTTTCCGTCCCTACGGTCGCCTCCCCGCGGGTGCCTTCGCTCTTGACCCCAATCCTGTCTCTCATAGCCATAGAAAACTGAGTTTCGCGGCCAATCTTTGCCAATCTCTGTTTCTCCGATTCTGAGACCTGTCGCCTCCTCCTCGGCTTGGCGAATTTTGCCACCTTCGGGAACTCCTCAACGTAAAAAATGAAGATAGCCTCCCCATCATCGCTCCAGTTGCTGATCTCCATATCCGGGAAGGCTTCCTTGATCTTCTGTCTGACGATGCTGCCGGTGCAGTGAAATGCCAGCTTCTCTCCACCATAGGGATATATCTCACCGAACTGGCAGCGGATAGTGAACATCCAGGGATCGGACATTCCGCCCGGCTCATGCTTGGCAGCAGGGTCGTGGCCTATACGATATTTCTTGCCGAACCGCTCTTTGAGATTGACGCAGGTCATCGAGGCTCCACTTTCTCAGCTACCCTCTCATAGTGCGCTGCAATGATCTGCCGGATTCGAGTTGACCAAGACATCATTCCCAGCTTCGCCTCCTGCCTGATTTTTTCCGAAAGATCAGGGGGCAGATAGACGTTAAAGTTGAATCCAGCGTTCTTTTTCCTCTCTGTCACTTCCTTCATCTGCGTTCCTAATCCAAGTAATGATTTGAGTTTACGCCTAAAAAAACACCTCCGGCCTATTTTACTATCGGCAATATAAAGTAGTAATTTGAGTTTGTCAAGTAAAATCGGCAAAAAACTGAAAAAAAATTTATCCTTGACTTTTCTCAAGTAATCCCTTTATTTTAGGTGTGATTGGTGAGAGGCTTAAAGAGATCCGGAAACTGAAAAACCTGACCCAAGACGAATTGGCCAAGAGATTGGATGTATCTCCTCAGGATATAAGTGCTATTGAGCGTGGTCAATATGCCCTGAGTGCAGAAAAATTACAGCGCTTGGCGAAGGCACTTGGGGTGACGGTCGGCGAAATCATGAACCAGAAACCTCCCCCTCCAGATCCGGATGAGGAGGAAATCAAGGCTCTCCTCCGGGGCATTCCGTCTGAGAGTGACAAGAAGAAGCTCCTGGGCATTATCCGAGCTTGGAGAGATATAGTAGATAAAGAGGAGGCTGCCAAAACTGAGGAGGGCGATTCGGAGGGCAAATGAAGTCCTGGATGTCTTCTATGAGAAACGACCAATAGCACCGATTGACCTCAGCGCACTTTTCTACAAGCACAACATCGATTTAATCCGGGCACCACTTGATAAGGTAGATGGGCTTCTCTATCGTCGCCATCGAAGGGCACTCATGGTGATCAATAATCAGGTTCACCCGCTCCGACAGCGATTCAGCCAAGCGCATGAGTGGGGCCACTATTTTCTACATCCTCACATCAGGCTATCGCTTGACATCCAGAAGAATACGCATTATGACTACGAGGCAAACCGGTTCGCGGAGGAACTTCTGATGCCGGAGACACTTTTCAGGCGATTATACAGGGAGCTCTGGGTTGCAGATCGATTGCACGTGAACCGTCAGTTGAGCCGGATGTTCGCAGTGAGCAGACAAGCGGTAAGGGTGAGGATGGACCATTTGAATCTGTTAAACATGCCAAGGAGAAACAAAAAATGCAGGATCTAGCAATCATTTTATCGTTAATAGGATTTTTCGGTTCTCTTGGCGGTATGATAATGCTGTTCATTGTCCTCGTTCTAAGGAAAAGCAAAGGGAAACCGGTTAGAGTTCTCCTGCTCTCGTTCTCCGTTTTTGTGGTGGGTATAATTATAGGCATATTGACGTTGGATGAACAGACTGATATCGAACAGCCAATTTCCAACATACAGAAGAAGCCAGAATCTATTCGGGAGATTAATGATGCTGAATCCCTACAAACCACATCGAGGAGAATAGAAAAGGGGAAATCAAGAGAGAGATTGATTGTGAGAGAGCCTTCAGGCGAGGAGATGGATCCAATGAAGCTGGAGGCAATTTTGTCAAATCGCTTTTTAAGATTAGAAATCGGCAAATCATATAAGGTCAACGAAAAAAGGATAATGTTGATGCCGGAAGGTAAACCAGAAGATCCTCTCGAAGCATTGAAATGGACAATAGAATTACCTTCTGGCATCACAATTAAAATATTAGGTCGTTTTGACAAAGAAACCGGCCTTCCTTGGTATTATGGAAATGGTGGTAATCTTTGGTATTTTCTGGCCGTCACGGATGGCCCCATGCATGGATGGAAGAGCTTTGGCGGTAATCCAATACCGCGTGAAACTATTCGGAAATCCCTACACACCACAGCAGGCATCGGTGGTTGGATTAACAGCACTGCCCTTATTGGTGAATCTTTGAGAGAAGTGACAAGTTCAGAGGTGCCGAAGCCCGGAAAGAAACAGAAATCTATGTCAATAGATGAATTTATAGAGCAAAAAATAAGAGAAGAAGCGGGTGAATAAAGATATATCGCCCCGGTGGTTATTACGTCAGGACAGGGGAGCTCATCTATGAACTTGCCAAAGACCTTGGCTCATGGATTTGGAGGATAGACAAAGAGGACTAGGATGACATGGTATGATGGATCCCAAGCATCCAGAATCGGAGGGAGAAAAATGAAAAAGGTCATCGCACTCACGATAATGGCTTTGTTCCTGTTTCCCCTGGTCGGGATAGCCGGCGATTTCTACAGCGTGAAGCGGGTGATCGACGGTGATACATTTGAGCTCGAGACCGGGGACATTGTCAGGCTGATTGGCGTAGACGTTCCAGAAACTTCCGAACCGATCGGAAGCGAAGCGAGCAAGTTCGTAAGCAGTTTACTGACTGGCGGATCTGTGAGGCTGGAGTATGACAGGGAAAGGCGGGACTTGTATCAACGACTTCTGGCTTATGCTTTTCTTGGGGAGACGTTCATCAACGCGGAGCTCATCAAGCGAGGTTATGCTCGGGCATACACCAAGTACCCCTTTAAGCAAGAGTACATGGACCTCTTCACGCAGCTTGAGAGGGAAGCGCAGGAAGCAGGAAAGGGGCTCTGGGCGAAGAAGGCGATGAGCCCTCAGCCAACTGGGGAGGAGTACTGGTTGAACACAAGCTCGGGGGTCCTGCATAACTCGAGCTGCAGGTGGTACGGCAAAACCAAGGAAGGCCACTACACCAGAGAACCCCTCGGAAGAGACTGTAGTATATGCGGAGGAGCCCATCGACAGGCAATCATTCAGAAAACTAAGCCGTCAAGCCCGGAAGATGACATTACTGTCTATGTGACCCGAACGGGTAAGAAGTACCACAGAGCAGGGTGCAGGTACCTCAGAAAAAGCGCTATTCCCATGAAGCTCTCAGAAGCGAGGAGATTATATGGGCCATGCTCTGTATGCAAGCCACCCCGTTGACAAGCCGTGGGGTGATATGTCCCTTCATGAACATGCGCACAGGCCGTGGGGGTGAGGATAGAGCATTTGAAATTGCTTTGAGGAGGTCAAGATGAGGAGAACACTGTTGATTGCGATGCTTGGCGTTCTTCTGTTGGCAGCTTGCGCAAAGCGAGTTTACTACCATATCGGCCTACTTGAAGTCGAAAAACCAGCAGAGGCCAAGGAACGTTACGGGGAATCTCGAATCATTAAGCTTGAAGCTGGAGACACCACCAAGTATTCTTTCGAAGACGAATTAGTAAAAATTGTCTGGCTCCCTCCCTCAGATGTCCTCCCCTTCTTTCTTACCAACAAGACAACCCACTCGATGAGAATAATCTGGGATGAGGCATCCTACGTTGATGAATATGGTGTTAACCATCGAGTGGTGCATGCTGGCACAAAATACATTGACCGTAATCAGGCTCAACCGCCATCAGTTATTGTAAGAGGTGCAACTCTAACTGATCTAATTTACCCCAGTGATTACGTCTACTGGGAAAGTAAGGGCCGTGGTCTCTGGGGAGCGGGAAAGCCTATTGGCTGGGTAGAAAAGCCTCTATTCCCAACATCCGCACAAACCACAGATGAACTTAAGGCGAAGGCCGAAGGTCACAAAGGTAAGACCTTTCAGGTGTTGCTACCTCTTCAAGTCGAGGGTATTGTCAACGAGTATATCTTCCTCTTCAGAATAGAAGATGTCGAGATCAAATAATGCCCCTCTTCTACGACAGGCGCTACGGCACTTACAACTACATCTGGCGTGAGGGCGGCCGCCAGCGATGGAAATCTCTCGGAAAAGATAGAAAGAAGGCACAGCTCGAGGCCCGTAATTATGACCGCCGGAGAGATTTGGGGGAACTGGCGCCACTTCTGGTCAAGACAAGAATTGAAGAGCACCTAAGATGGTTTCTTCAGTATCATGTTGTTAAAAAGCGACCAGACACCCAAAGAACCTACCGGTTCTGCCTCAAGGTTATCCTGGAGTTCTTCGACCAGAAGAGCCTCATATATCTCGACCAAATCACCCGCTTGCTCTGGGAGGAGTTGGAGAAAAAGCTGCTGCGGAAATATGCGGTCGATACCCGAAACAATATCTTTATTGTTCTCTCTGTGTTTCTCAATCTGGCTGTAGAGAACAATCTGCTTGTGAAGAACCCGCTGAAAGGAGTGAAGCGACGGCTGAAGAATCCTCGGAAGCGTAGGCCGAAGGTTTTCTCAGAGATGGAGATCCAAAAGCTCCGGGAGGTTGCCTCGGACCGTTTCCGCCCAGCCATCGACCTCATGCTCCTTACTGGTCTCCGGCGCGGGGAAGTCGCCATGTTGGAGTGGCAGGACATTGATTTCAAAGCCAAGACTGTCACAGTGCAGGCAAAGCCGGACCTGGAGTTCACACCAAAGGACTACGAGGTACGGATAGTCGACCTCTCTGACCAGGCCATGGAGGTGCTTCGGAGCTTGGAGAATCGTAATCGTTTCGTCTTCGATAACGGTCGGGATCGACCGATGCTCCTGCGTGATGCTCTAAGTCACACCTTTTTCGCCATCAGAAAAAGGGCTAAGCTAAAAGACGGGAGTCTGCATACTCTACGGAGAACGTATGCGACAAGACTCAAAGACATGGGGATAGATCTTCATTACATCAAGGAACAGCTCGGCCACGAATCCCTCATGACTACTGAACGCTACCTCGGAGTCGATGGTAGCTATCATGGCCAGAAGGTTTCTGGTCTCCGTTTCGAGGCAATCACTCCAAGCAAATCCCAAGCAAAAGTCGCACAAAGAGCACAAAGAGGTGGTATTAGGCAAAAGTAAAATGCTGGTCTAACTGATTCTCTTCCCAACGACTTAGTCGGATTCTGAGAAATGACCAGCACTTACAGAAATTGGCTTTAACTTTTTCCTAAACTGCGGGCCGCAGGTTCAAGTCCTGCCAGGGGTACTTTTTGGTGAGTGGTGGGTGGTGAGTGGTCAGCGGCGGTAACTGGTGCCAAGCTATGCTTTGACGGGACCCACCAGGGCGCCACCAGCGTGCTTGCGTGACCGCTCGGACTGCGATCCTCCCTATCGCCGTAAAGAAGCCTTTCAGCTATCGAACCGTGGGGGCTTGTGTTCTTTCGGCTGTTCTCCTCTGTTCTTTCGACGCTCAATGTAATCAGCGATTCTGGGCACTGCGGTGAGCACGTAGTGCAGTAAAGGCTCAAAACCGCGTGTGACGTTCAAGACCCGGTTGCGGGAGATGACCCGGATCA
>Ga0209979_1000402_pt1 | contig 60582 bp, 51 predicted proteins | sample AnhtaG_FD_183114 | JGI IMG/M metagenome (GOLD analysis project Ga0209979, IMG submission 183114) | Deep subsurface microbial communities from Anholt, Denmark to uncover new lineages of life (NeLLi) - Anholt_01485 metaG (SPAdes) (version 2) | ecosystem: Environmental > Aquatic > Marine > Oceanic... | reverse complement strand
GGCGGAACGGCATGGCGACCAATGCTGGACCACGGTATTGACTACCAAGGAGCGGAACGGTCTGCCATGCCCGTCCCCGCCACATCATCAGGCAAGCTGCCTGTAGATGTGAAGATACAAGGAGCGGTCAGGATCGCGGTCTCGAAGCTGGCCGCTCCTGGATCCCGGTGTTCGCCGGGAAGACGGCTTTGCCTCGTTCAAGACACCTTCAAACCGGCCGCAGATCTCGAAACGGCGCGAACCCCTGCCAGATTGGCAGGGGTTCGCACTTGCTTCTTGATTGGGGTGGTTTAGTAGCCCAACACCCTGGCTTTGTACAGGATGACCCTGGGCCAATTGCCAATCGGCTGAATCTTCACGAAGCGGGCGACTTGATCTCCGGGCACGAACGTCATGCTCCAATAGTTGAGGTCGCGGGGAGCATTGATCGAGTACGCGAGGGCCATCGGCATTCCGATCGGACGCCAGTCGAAATTGTTCTGGGAAACGAACACCATGTATTGGACACCCCCGGACCAAAGGTTGCCGGGCTGGACGTCGATCCGCTGGAGGTGCTTGGCTTCCCCGAGGTCCATGATGAGCCAGGAGGGGCCATCAGCGGGCATGCCGGAGTCCCAGTAGGCCGACGGGTTGGGATTAACAACGTTCCGCGCCGGAAAACCGGGGATCTCCCGGGGGGCGGTTACTTGCGCGCGGGTGAGATCCAGGAAGTGCGGGAACGGGAGCGGGGTGGCCGTGGGGTGCGGGGTCGGCACCGGGGTCGGTACTGGAGTGGGCACCGGGGTCGGCTTCGGCGTGGGGACGGGGGTGGGGACCGGCGTCGGCGCCGGGCCGGATCCCACGGCGTTGCCTGTCGGGCGGCCGTTCGGGTTGGAGTAGGTGCCCTCGTCCGGGGTCTCGATCACCACGTTGGCGTTGCCGCTGAAGGCGACCGGGTCGAACTCGATCTTGGCCTTCTCGGTCAGGGTATCCTCGACATCCTGCTTGGCCGTGAAGTCGAAGTCGGCCGTGGTCGACGTCTTGGCGTTGAGCACGAACTCGGGGGCCTTGCCGTCCTTGTTACCCTTGGCGACGACGAAGGCACGGTACTTCTTGCCCTGGCTCAGGCCCTTGAACACAGCCTTGTCCTGCTTGGTCGCGCCCTTCTGCAGGGCGACGACCGTCAGGGGCTGCGGCCGGCCGAAACCGTCCGTGAAGTCGACGTAGGCGTTGGCTTTGGCATCCCAGACCTTGAGCGTCACGTCGTACTGGAACACGTCCGCGACGACCCAGCGGTGGACGATCGCCTGGGTCTCGAAGTCACCATCCGTCGGAGCGGCGAGCTGCACCGTCACCGACACCTTGGAGACCGAGGGGGCCTGGGCCACAGGGGCAGCGGCGAACAGGTCCGCGATCGCCGCCTGGCTCGTCGCAGCAGTCTGCTGGCTGTCGCCAACCAGGGCGGTGGGGGCGTGGCCGCAACCGCCCAGCAGGGCTATCGAAGCGAGAGGGACGGCATACTTGCGAATCACGAACGGTCTCCTTGCGGGCTGCGTTGTAGGGCACACGGGTAAGGCATGTGGGTCCGAATCCCATCGCTGGACCTTGGATACAAGTTAACGGTTCATGTCCAAGCAAGCGACTAACGATAGTTTAGCAGATTTTTAAAAATTCTCTAATAATTCCCGACGCCTCGGCCAAGCGGGCTGGCCCCCGCCAAATCGGTGGGGGCCAGCCTCTTGTCTTCGGAAAGAGCCGATTAGAGCATGGCTGGGCCGAACGTGGCCGTTCCCTGCATCGGGCCGTAGCCGATGACACCGTGGCCGTCGTTGTACTCGGCCCAGACGCCCACCCGCGTCACGTGGAACCAGGCCCACTGGCCGTGGTACATCCACCACTCGAAGTTGCCGTTGCCGTGACCATCGTACCAGTTGGGGTACGCGGCGTGGATCGCATGGATGTTGAGGGTGCCGTCGAGCGGACGCGCCTCGAAGGTGTTGGGGACGTGATACTTGCCGTCGTTGCACAGCACCGGGGACAGATCGAGGTTGTTGACGCTGGTCCCGATGATGTCCCAGCCCCACATGTTGATCCCGACGTGGGTCGTGATCTTCAGGGGAGCCTTGGTCGCCTCGGCCGCGCCGGTCGGGCGGGCGGTCGGGTTGGAGTAGGTGCCTTCGTCCGGGGTCTCGATCACCACGCCAGCGTTGCCGCTGAAGGCGACCGAGTCGAAGACGATCTTGGTCTTCTCGGTCAGCGTGTCCTCGACGTCCTGCTTGGCCGTGAAGTCGAAGTCCGCGGTGGTCGAGGTCTTGGCGTTGAGGACGGTCTCGGGGGCCGTGCCGCCCTTGTTACCCTTGGCCACCACGAAGGCGCGGTACTTCTTGCCCTGGCTCAGGCCCTTGAACACGGCCTTGTCCTGCTTGCTCGCCCCCTTCTGCTGGGCGACGACCGTCAGGGGCTGCGGCCGGCCGAAGCCGTCCTTGAAGTCGACGTAGGCGTTGGCCTTGGCATCCCACACCTTGAGCGTCACGTCGTACTGGAACACGTCCGCGACGACCCAGCGGTGGACGATCGCCTGGGTGTCGAAGTCGCCGTCCGTCGGAGCCGCGAGCTGCACCGTCACCGACACCTTGGAGGCCGAGGGGGTCTGGGCCGCGGGAGCGGCGGCAAACAGGTCCGCCACCAGGGCCTGGCTCTGCGAGTCCGCCTGCTGGGCGGCGTTGACCAGGGAGGTGGGGGCATGGCCGCAACCGGCCAGGAGGGCAACCGAGGCGAGCGGAACAGCGAACTTGCGAATCACGATTTCTCCTTGTGGACTTCGTGGAGGGACTTCGTTGGAACCGGAGAGACGATCAAACTCGAGTGGGGCAACTTGGGTTCGACCATAACGGATAGTCGCCTGGTTAGGCGGCAAACGATAGATTATCATGAATTTAAAAAATTTCTAATAATTTCTCCCATGCCCGTGGAGCTAGCGCTCGCCCGCGTGGTAGGATTTCAGGAAGGTCAAATCGGCTCAGTATCGGTCAGGAGGTCTCTTGAGGCGGCTCGTACAATCATGGTGGCTGGTCCTGCCGCTCCTTTCAGCCTGCGCCGTCACAAATGAGCCGCCCTTCGCCCAGTTTTCCGTCAGCGAGTCGGCCGGTATCGCCGGAATCGTGCCACAGCAGGCCCGGGTCCGGTTCGCCATCGTGCGTGATCGCCCCCTCGGCCTGCGGCCTCAGGCGATCGCCGGCCTCACGATCAGCACGGCCTCGGTGACGCTGACCAACGCGAACCCTGGCATCCTCGCCATGCCGCTCACCAAGAACCTCTCGCTGGATGGCCACAACATGGCGTCGTCAGTCTTCTCGGCCCTTCGCCCGGCTGGCGGTTATGCCCTCAGCGTCGCGCTGCGGGACGCCAACAACGTGCCGATCGGTTCGGGAGTCGCCGAGGGGTTGGCCTTTCCGGCGGGGGTGACCTCGACGGTCACCATCGTGATCGGCCAGGACAACCAGGTTGCAATCTCGGCGTCCTCCGTCGGCAACGACTTCGGGACGGCGGGGGCCTACGTCATCAGTCGTGGCGACACGCTCCTGCTCAAGACCGGCTTTGCCGGCACGGAGACCGCCGTCAGCAGCTGGTCGGTCATCCTGAGCAGCTCGCTGTACCGGGGATCTGGCGCGATCGCCTCCTTCCCCGGATCGACCGACTTCAGCTCGATCATCTGGGCCACCGGCACGGCCAACAACTCCGGGGGCTGGCACTACGACCCCAACCTCTTGACCGTCACGGGCACCCCGAGCGGCACGATCAAGTTCGAGCTCTACGACGCCACCAACAAGGTGATTGGCCGCAGCACCCTGAGCAACGTCTCCATCCTGGATGGGGCCGGCCTCAACGTGCAGCTGCAGTAGGGGTCCCAGGTTCCCGATGCGCCGTGCTGCCGCCGCAAGCCTGATCACGATCCTGGCGATCGCCGCCTGTCGGCCCGCCAGCCAGGTCACCTCGGTGCAGGCGCCCGCGAGCCTCGCGGTCGAGCGGATGGCCAAGGTCGTGGTCTCGAACGGAACCTCGCGCCTCATGGGCTCGATCCGCATGCCGGCGCCCCTACTGCATCATCCGGGACTGCCGTCCCAGCTCGACCTCGTCCCCGATGCCACCATCTCCGTGCTGACCGGCCAGACGCAGCTCGGTCCAGACGCCAAGGCCATCGCCGTCAGCGGCGGCCAGTTCATCGTCAAGGAGGTGCCCGTCGGCGGCCCGCTGTTGTTGCAGGCCACGGTCCAGGCGTCAGGGTACTCGTTCGTTCTCAAGAAGCTGCTGCATCCTTCGGAGGCCCTGACCTGCGCGCACATGGACCTGGCCACCACCCTGGTCGCCGACCAGATCATGAGCGCCTCGCCGCTCCTAACCCCCGATGACGGGCTTTCGGGCGCCGATCTGATCCAGCTGTTCGACATCGCCCGCCTCGAGCAACTGGAAGCCAAGGTCCGAGCCCGCATCCCCGACAAGTACGCCACGCTGATCGGGTTGCCCGCGGCCCTGACCGCGGGGGCGACCGCCCCCTACCTCGCCAAGATCATCGGGGACGATCCGACCCTCGTCAGCCAGTATCAGGCCGTGTTCGATCGCCCGGACAGCTCGGTGAACATCCGCATCGCCTCGGTGGGCACCAGTTCCGTTCGCACGGGCGATCGCGCCCCCGTCTTCGGCGTCCTGCACTTCAAGGTCACCGGGGCCGATCCGGACGCCCAGCGGATCGAGTACTGGTTGCTCCAGCAATCCCAGCAAAAGATCGGGGAGAGCACCGTCGGCCCCTCGTTCGACTACACCTTCGACACCTGGGGGACGGCCAACGGCGACTATTCGCTGGACACGGTCGAGGTGACGCCGAAGCGGCGCAAGCTGCTGGGCGTGACTCCGATCTCGATCCAGAACGGTGTCCCCTCGTTCTGCCCCTTGCCATGAGGAGGTCTCGTCGCGTGAAGCCCCGACTCGGGCGCTGGCTGATTCCCCTGCTGCTTGCAGGGTGGATGCCCCTTTCAGCCGAGGCGCTCACGCCCCCGAGCCAGGACGTCATGGACCTGGGAGGGTTCACGTATCAGCCTGAGGCACCAAGCCTCGACCTGCCGGTAGAAGGGGCCCACGTGGGCTGGCGTGTGCATGTCGAACCTGGGCACGGGGTCACCTTCGTCGACATCCTACGAGGCGGCAAGTCCCACTTTCGGCACAAGACGCAGTCTCTCAACCTGCCCTCCGGTCTGGTCGAGCGGATCCTGGTGGCCAACCACGTCGACGGGGTGGTGCGCATCGCGGTCCGGGGACGCCGTCCCATTCGCCTGGTCCCGCAATTGGTCCGAAATGGCGAGGGCTGGACGCTCAAGGTCCGCATCGAGGAACTGAACCCCAGCCGCTCGGCGGAACGGCGCCCGGAACCACCGCGCCGACCCCGCCCGCCACGGCCCACACCGTCCCCATCGCTTCGCCCAGTACCGACCACGGTGCCGACCGCACCGCCGAGCCCCCCTCCCTCGCCCTTCCCGTCGCCCCGCCCAACGCCTGTCCCTTCGCTTCATCCCACGCCAGTCCGCCCCCCGGCTCCAGTCGGGCCGACCTGGCCCGACTGGAGCCGGGGGGCGGACCGCTTTTCGACCTTCACCTTGCTGTACCGGGTGCTAGGGCTGTATGAGGACTTCGCGAGCGGCGGATCCAATCGCGTGAGCGTGGGGGATATCGGCACCCTTGACGCCCTCTGGTCGCAACGATGGAAAGCGGACTGGAGCACCCGGGCGGATCTCTCGATCCTGTCCCCCTATTCCATCCAGGACGCCGATCTCCGGAGCTCTACCCACTCCCACCAGGAGGTCGCCGGCAGCGTCGGGGCGGAGTGGCATCCGGTCGACCGGCCCTTCGCCCTGGGAGCCGGGTACTGGGTGCGCGACGTCAACAACCAGAATACGGTGAACCCGATCGCTCCCCTTTACCTCTATTCACGGCTGCAGCTGTTTCACGGGCCACAACTCGAGGCCTCCGGCCGACTTCCCTTGTGGGGCACGCTGCGCCTGGTCGCCAGCACGCGCTTGCATCCGGCCGTCTTTGCCGTCTTCGACTCGGACGTTCCGGACCCGGGCCTGCTCTATAGCGCCGAAGCGGATGCCGGCCTGGAGTTCACCTACCGATCGATCGCGTTTCGCGCCCTTTACAGCCTGGCGACCGTTCACAGCTACGATGCGGGTAGCTTCGAACGGGATCTGTCGGGTTGGGGGCTCCAGGCCACCTACCAGTACTGAGGAATCAGCATGAGTCATCGTCGATGGGCTGATGGGTACGGCGGGGCGATCGCCCTCGCCCTCGTCGTCGCCGGCTGCACCCCAGCGGCGACCACCTGGACGACCAGTTTTCCCGAGGCCCCACCTCTGGCCGCTCAACCCACGGCCGTCCTCCGGGTCGGGATCTCGTTCGGTTCGCGCCTTCAGGTCGTGCCGGCCGGCTGGGACCAGGCCGATCTCACCCTTGCCAACCCGTCCATCCTGTCGGCTCCGTTGCAACAGACCTTCCGGCAGACAGCCGGTTCGACGCCAAGCACACAGGTCGCTTCGTTCGTGGGGTTGCGTCCAGGCTCCGGCTACACGCTGGGAGTCATCCTCTGGAACGCCGGAATCAAGGTGGCCACCGGGTCTCAGACGCTCTCGCTCTTGTCCGGAACGAACTCAGTGACCGTGACCCTGAGCCTCGTGCCTCCGCCCGGGCCCTGAGGCCGTTCCCCGGAATTCAAACATGAACCGAGCCCCGGTCATTTCGGCCGGGGCTTGTTGCGGCTCAGTGGAGCGTCTTGGAATTCCTGAGATCAGGGGCCTTTGGTGCCGATCGTGACCGTCGGCTGAGGGATCCCCCCGCCATCGCTCGTCAGCACCTCGAGCTGGTGGGCATCGACCGGTTCGTCGTGGGTGCCGAGCGCCGAGACTGTGATCCGGTAAGTGGCCGCGGGTCGTAGATTGGCGATCGCCACCACCTTGGGCGCCCCGCCCACGTCCGCCCGGATGACGGGCAGGTAGACGTGGTCTCCGACCAGGTCCAGGCGGACCTGGACGCGACCGACGCGCATGGGGGGCAGGTAGCGGAGGGCGACCGCCACGCGCGCTTTCTGGGGCTGAGTCTCCAGGTGCACGGGCAGGGAAGCCGAGGCCCTGGGCCGATCCTGCAGGCCCAGATCGAGGTCCAGCCAATCGCCGCGCTGCACGCGCGAGATGAGTCCGCCGTAAGCGTCATACGCCAGGGCGTAGACCCGGTACCGGTGATGCGGCATGAGGTGCTTCAAGGTGAACGGCCGCCGGCCCCCGAGGGAGGCCGACGCGTCCGTCAACCGGACCATGTCCGGGTCGTCCACGGTCGTCTCCAGGCCGGTCCGGCTCGAGACCGGCTGGTACCAGCCGTCCGCGGTCTGGACAAACGGAACGAGATCCAGCCGAGACATGAAGGGACCGATCCCGCGCAGGTTCTGGACGGGCTGGGTCTCGACGGTGAACGATTGGGGTGGGACGTCGACCACCCGGCTGACCAGATCGGGATTCGGCATGGTTCCGCAGCCGGCCACGAGGCCGGTGAGCAGTCCCAGCGCCCAGCGCCGATCCATGGCCCCTCCGATTCCCAGCTACTGGAAGCTGATGGTCGCCGCCGGGGTGGGCAGGTACCCCCCGTCGACGATCGACACCGAGGAGGTGGCGAGGCCGTCGAAGACGACGTCGATCAGCTTGACCGGGATGGTCGCCATGGTCGGGCGATCGTCGTTGCCGACCGTGACATCGACCAGCGACGACTTGGGATCGCTGATCAGGTCGGCCGTGGCAACGCCCGAGGCCTTGTAGGCGAAGGCGCGCACCCGGTAGCGGGTGTTGGCCGCGAGATGGGCGAACTTGACGCCCGACGTCTTGGCGAGCGACGAACCCACCAGGTCGGCCGAGAGGCCGCCACTAGCTCCCGCCGGGGTCTCATTGCCCTTGCCGTCGACCGTGAACACCTTGAGCGTCAGGTGGTTGATGTTCGCCTTCGTGTAGTTCTTGACGACGGCGCGGGCACCGAACTGGCCTGCCGCAAGCATCGGACCATCCGTCACGCCCGGTACGACCTGCAGCACGGCGCTGCCCGCGACCATTCCGGTCGGCACACCGCCGCAACCGGCCAGACTCGCCACGGCGAGCACGGCCGCCATCCCGTTTATCTTCATGGATTGGGTTCTCCCTGAAAGTCTGCTTTGCACGGATTTAATCTTATCCCAATCATCCTTTAACATAGAAGGAACGATTCGGAGCGCAAAAGAAGCCGGGGAGCGGATTGTCCGCTCCCCGGCCCGGGAATCGACTGGGGTGGTCGAATCGGCTACTTGACGACGGTCTTGAGGTAGGCGACCAATTCGTCGTTGTACTTGTCCTGGGCGGCCTTGAGGTCCTCCTGGGTGAACTTGGCCCCCTTGGCCACCATCTTCTTCACGAGGGCGACGTTTCCGGCTTCGACGGCCTTCTCCCTGACCCCCGCGTCCTTAACGTCACCCCCGCGATCGATCAGGGTCTCGGCGATGTCGAACCACTTCATGCCCAGCGCGTAGCCCACGACCGGCATGCTCTTGACGCTTTCGCCGGAGGACTTGGCCCCCTTGGCCAGAATCGCCCTGGTCAGTTCGGGCATGTTCCATTCCATCGCCAGGGATAGCGCGGAGATCTCGCCCTCGCTCCCTCCCCTGACACTGACGTTGGCCCCGGCATCGACCAGGTCCTGGGCGATCGCCTTCTGATCCCGCTTGATGGCCAGCATGAGCGGCGTGTCCTTTTCGCTGCCACCCTGGGCATTGAGGTTGGCCCCCTTGCTGATCAGGAGCTTGACCACGTCTCCTTTACCCCGCTCAATCGCGGCCAAGAGAGCCGTGTCGTGACCCTCGCTGGCCCTGGTCAGGGCCATGGACGCACCCGAGTCGTCCGGATCCACCCCGAACGCCTTGGCCTCCTCGTCAGAGGGGTCTTCTCCCGGGAGTCGGGCGTTGACGTTCGCCCCGGCGGCCAGCGCCTTGCTCACGCCGTCGACGTCCCCTTTGAAAGCGGCTGCCAACAGATCGGTATCGGGCCCGGCAGCGAGCGCCGCGACGGCAAAGGAAGCCGCCGTGGGAGCGGCGAACGCGGCCACGGGAAAGGAGCTGGCCAGACTCGCGGCCACCGCGGCCACGACGAGGGGATGGCGCATATAACCTACCTTTCGATCGAGGGATAACGGATGGGTTTTACCCGACCCCCTCGAATCGAAACGGTAAAGGCGTTTTCGGGCCAAACCCGGACAGTGCCTCGATCAGCGCCCCTGGCGCCTGCGCAGCTCCTGCTTGAAGGCCTCGGCATGGCGCACGTCCACCTGGATCAAGGCGTGGTCGGCCGCAACCGTGATCGATCCGAGTGCCGCGGGCGGGACCTGGGTCTGGGCGATCAGCCAGCGGCTGAGGCTGCCGCGGTTCATGCCATGGCCGGCATGGAGGGGCAGGCGGAAGGTCTTACGCTCCGGCGCGGCCGCCGCGGCTCTCGAACCAGCACGAGGCGTTCCCTCCTTGGCCGGCTTGGCCGCGGGCCGTTTCGCCTCGCTGGCAGGCCGGGGGGTCGGACGGTTCGGCTGGGCGGCGGATGCCTCGTCGCGCCGTGGGGGGCGGGCCCCCTGACGGCGATCGCCTTGACGCCCCCCGCGCGTCGGTTGCCCTTGCTCGAGCTCCCCGAGCTCCTGCGTCGGCAAGGCGATCGAGCGCTCGGAGAACTGGATCCGGCGGCGGATGGCCTTGAAGGCCTCCTCGTCGTCCGGGGTCACGAGGGTCATGGTCGAGCCCGAGGCGCCATTGCGCCCCGTCCGGCCGCTGCGGTGGATATAGGTCTCGACGACGTCGGGCACTGCGTAGTGGTAGACGTGGCTGAGCCCCTCCACGTCGAGGCCCCGGGCGGCCACGTCGGTCGCCACGAGCATCCGCAGCTCGCCGCTCTTGAAGCCCGCGAGGGCCGTGTTCCGGGCGTTCTGGGACATGTTGCCGTTCAGGTAGCCGATGGCCCAGCCCGTGTGCTTGTTGAGCTTGGCGGCGAGCTTCTTGGTCTCGTGCTTCATACGGGTGAAGACCAGGGCCCGCTCGGGATCGTCCTCGCCAAGCAGCGTGACGAGGGCGTCGAGGCGGCGGCTGGCCGGGACCCGGACGAAACCGTGGTCGATCTCGACCGGGGTCGCCTCGGACGGCTGGATCAGCTTGACGATCTCGGGGTTCGTGAGGTGCTGGCGGGCGATCGCCTCGATCTCGCTCGGCATGGTCGCCGAGAAGATGAGGGTCTGTTCGCGCTTCGGCAGTCGCGCCAGGAGGAAGTCGATGTCGCGCCGGAAGCCCATGTCGAGCATCTGGTCGGCCTCGTCGAGGACGAGGATCCGGACCTGCGAGAGGTCCAGGGTCTTGCGGTCGAGCAGGTCCTTGAGGCGGCCAGGGGTGCCGACCACGAGGTCGACGCCGCGCTTGAGGGCCGTCTCCTGATGCTGGTAGCCTACGCCGCCGTAGACGGCGAGCACGCGGACGGCGCCCTTGGGGCCCTGGACGGAGGCGATCGCCTCGCAGACCTGCATGGCGAGCTCGCGGGTAGGCAACACGACGAGGGCCTGCGGTTTCTTTGCGGGCTGGATCATGGTGAGCAGGGGCAGGCCGAAGGCCAGCGTCTTGCCTGATCCGGTCTTGGCCTGGACGATGGCGTCGCGGTGGCCCAGCAGGAGCGGGATGGCCGCGGCCTGGACGGGGGTCGGCGTCGTGAAGCCCAGCGCCTCGAGCCCCTGCAGAACGGCGGGGGCCAGGGGAAAGCTATGGAAGGTTTGGTTCAAGGGGTCCTTCGGGCCCGGGGAGATAACACGGGGGGCGATGCGCCGCCCGCCCCGGGCCAAGGTCTGGATCGGGCACATCTTGCCCGGATCGAGGATTCAGAGGGTTATCCTACACTCGCTTCCCATGATAGCACGGTGAGGCCCCATCCCGCTGGACCGAACGCCGCCCGCCGTCAAGGCGTGGCGATCGGCTCGACTTCCTGACTCTGCAACTTGGCGGCTTCGCGACCCGGCCCGGCCAGGACGCCCAGGGCGCCAACCCCGAAGCAGATGGCGGCCGCCAGGAGCGAGGGCCGCATCCCGATGCGGTCGGCCAGGCTCGTGATGACCAGGCCCGCCACCGGCTGCAGGCCGAAGAAGCTCATTCCGGCGATCGCCGACACCCGCCCCCGCAGGTGGTCGGGTGCCCGCTCCTGGATGGTCGTGTTGGCGAGGCCGAACACCGATGAAATCCCGGTCGTGACGGTGAGCAGGGCAATCGAGGCGACCGGAACGGTGTGCGCGGCCGAGAGCATGATCATCGAGACGGCGATGAGGCCGACAGCCAGCATGAGGCGATTGACCCGCTGTTCACGCTTGACGCCGAGCAAGCCGATCGCCCCAGTGAGCGAGCCGGCGGCCGACAGGGCCATCATGAAGCCAAGCATCTTGGCGTCGATGTGCAGCTCCTGCCGGGCGTAGAGGGGCATCATGATCATGATGGTCGGCATGATGAACACCGTGTTCATCGCCAGCACGGCGATCATGGCGAGCGTCGGCTTGTCGGACCGGACATACCGGATCCCGTCCTGCATGCCCGATCCGCGCGCGGCCTCCTCCTCTTCGGATCCCTGAGGGCGGGGCTTGACCGTGCTCAGGGCCGCCATCAGGGGCAGGAAGCTCAGGGCATTGGCGTAGAACGCGGTCGCCGCCCCCCAGAGGCCGACGACCAGGCCCGCGAGGGAAGGGCCCACCAGACGGGTCGCGTGAAAGATCGTGCGGTCGACGGCGATCGCGCTGGCGATCTCCTCCTTCTCCACGATCTCGGGCACGAACGCCGTCACGGCCGGCATCTCGAAGGCGTTCGAGACTCCCAGCACGGCCGCCATGGCGATGATCAGCCACATCGAGATGCGGTTCGTGGCGATCAGCCACCCCGTGAGCACCGCGAGCCCGATCTGCACGACCTGGCAGATCTGCAGGATGACGCGCTTGTCGTACTTGTCGGCGAAGGAGCCGCCCATCATGGTGAGGGCCAGCTGCGGGATGCCCGAGGCGAAGTTGACGAGCCCCAGCATGAAGGCGGACTGAGTCAGGTTGGTCATGACCCAGCTCTGGGCCATCATCTGCATCCAGGTCCCGGTCGAGGAAATGGCCTCACCGGTCATGTAACGCCGGAAGGCGCCCGGCCTCATGACCCGGAACGCCTCGCGAAGTCCGCTGGGTTGCTCTTGGCTCACGGTTGGGCCGCCTCCTTTTGAGCTCCGCGCAGAGTCCAGGCGGCTCCTACGATCAGGGCCACGGCTGCATCGATCTCGGCTTCGGTCGTCGCCCGACCCAGGCTCAGCCGCACGGCACCCAATCCCACGTCGAGGGAAGCCCCGATCGCCTTGAGCGCCATGGAAGGTTCACGCAGCCCCGAGTGGCAAGCCGCCCCCGTCGTGGCCGAGATGGCAGGTCGGGAGGCGAGCAGATCGTTGCCGTCGAGCCCTGGGAAGGAGACGTTCAGGGTGTGTGGCAGCCGATAAATGGGATGGCCGTTGAGTTGCGCCTCGGGGTACCCCGCCTTGACCCCCTGCCACAGGCGATTGTGAAGGGTCGTCATCCGGCGGTTATCCGACTCCAGCCGCTCGGTGACGAGCGCGCAGGCGGCCCCCAGCCCCACGATCAGGGCGGCGGAATGGGTCCCCGAGCGGAGGCCATCCTCGTGACCCGCTCCATGAACGAGCGGCACCAGCTCGATCCCGCGCCGCCGATAGAGGGCCCCGATGCCCTGCGGGCCACCGAACTTGTGCCCCGCGAGGGTCAAGAGGTCGACCCCCAGGTCGTCCACCCGGACGGGGAGTTTGCCCACGCTCTGCGCGGCGTCGCCGTGCATCCATGTGCCGTGGTCGTGGGCGATCGCCGCGATCGCCGCCACGTCCTGGACGGTCCCGATCTCGTTGTTGGCGTGCTGGACGCTCACGACCAGGGTGTCGGGTCGCATGGCCCGCTCGACCTCGGCCGGATCGACCCGTCCTTCGCCATCCACTCCCACCACGGTCGTTTCGACTCCGAAGCGGGCGAGAAAGTCGGCCGCATGGATGACCGAGTAGTGCTCGAGGGCCGAGCGTACGATGTGCCGCCGGACCGGCCAAGCCCAGCTCAGGCCCTTGATCGCGAGGTTGTTGGCCTCGCTGCCGCCGCTGGTGAAGAGGACCTCGTCGGGCTCGCAGCCGAGCATCTCGGCCACCTGAGCCCGGGCCGTCTCGATCGCCTCCTTGCTCCGCCGCCCGTGAGCATGGCCGGAGCGGCTGTTGCCGAAGAAGGTGGTCAGATAGGGCTCCATGGCCTCCTTGACAGCCGGATCCAGGGGGGCGCTCGCGTTGTAATCGAGGTAAATCGACTGGTTCACGGGGGCTCATCCTCTCTGCAACCAGGGTAACACGCGTTCGCCCCTGCGCGCCGTGACGCCCCTGGCCGGTTCCGGTACCATGCCCCGCATGGGGCACCTTGATTCGCACTGCCACCTCGATGCGGCCGAGTTCGACGGCGATCGCCCCGCCGTCGCGTCCCGCGCCCGTGAGCACGGGGTCTCGACCGTGGTCGTGCCCGGGGTGACGGTCGCGGGATTCGAGCGGCCCCCCATCGACGCGAACCCCTTGCTCGTGCAGTGGGCCGCCGGATTGCATCCGGCCTTCGAGCACCCACCGGATGGTTTGGAGAGGCTCGAACGGGCCCTCGGTACCGGGAGGTTCGTCGCGATCGGGGAGACCGGTGTCGACAAGCGCTTCCCCGACGCGCACGGGGAGACCCTGTGCGCCTCCCAGCTGGATCTCGCGATCGCCTTCCGGCTCCCGGTGATCCTGCACGTCATCCGGGGACACGAGGAGGTGCTCGCCCTCGTCAGGGCCCGCCCGGGCCTGCGGGGAGTGGTTCATGCCTTCACGGGGTCCTGGGATCTCGCCAGGCGGTACCTCGAGCAGGGATTCAAGCTCGGGTTCGGGGGGATCGCGACGTGGCCGAGCGCGCGTAAGCTGCGCGAGGCCGTGGTACGGTGTCCGTCCGACGGGTTCGTGCTGGAGACGGACGCTCCCGACCTGTCGCCCGAATGGCACCGGGGGCAGCGCAACGAACCGGGGCAGCTGGAGGCGATCGCGGGGGCGATCGCCGAGTTGAGAGGCGAATCGGCGGAGGCGGTGCTCGCCGCCTCGGATGCGAACAGCTATCGCTTGTTTGGGATTGAGGAGACGGCATGAGTGAGTGGGCGGTCCGCACCGGGATCCTGGTCGGTAACGAGGGCCTGGCGCGGCTCCGGCGATCGCACGTCCTGATCGCCGGGGCGGGCGGGGTCGGCGGGTCGTGCATCGAGGCGATCGGCCGCGCCGGAGTCGGGACCATCTCGATCATCGACTTCGACGTGGTGGCCGAATCGAACTGCAACCGCCAGGTCGTGGCCCTCAGCTCGACGCTCGGGCGGCCCAAGGTCGAGGTCATGGCCGAACGGTTGCGGGACATCAACCCCGAGGTCCGAGTGCGCCTGATCCAGGAGCGGATCTCGTCCAAAGAGGCGGCCTGCTTGATTCCGGAAGGGATCGACGTCGTGCTGGACTGCATCGACGCCATGGCTTCCAAGGTGGGGCTCATGCTGGCCGCCCAGCAGCGCGGCTGTTTTGTCGTCTCGAGCATGGGGGCCGGGGCTCGCATGAACCCGGCATGGGTCAAGGTAGCCGACCTGTTCGAGACGCGGGGCTGCCCGATGGCGACGGCCATGCGCAAGCTGGCCCGCCGGGCGGGCGTTCAGCCAGGTGTCCGTGCCGTCTTCTCCGACGAGCCTCCGCTGCCCCACCTGGAACGAGACTACGTCCCGGGCGCCGGGCCGCAGAAGACGGTCAACGGGACAATCAGCTACATGCCGGGGCTCTTCGGCTTCTACGTCGCCGCGGAGGGAATCCGGCACCTCCTGGGGGACGTCATCCCGGCGGAGGGCGATCGCGGGCGCACGCTCGGCGACACCCTCGCCCTGCCACCTCGCAAGAAGCGAAGGGCCGCCCTGGCCAGGTAGCCGGGCAGCCCACCAAGATCCAACCTACTGGCCGATCGCCCTCCCCGTCGCGGGATCCAGCATGAGCTGGCCAGGCTGCGCGTTGAGGTGGTCGACCGGGAAGATCACCCGGAAGCCAGGCTCCGTGATCGTGCCGCGGGGATCCGACGAGGTTTCGGCGTGCCGCAGCTCTTCGCGCCGTTGAGAGGCGATCTGCAGCCAGTCGGCAACGGCCCCGTTCATCCCCGCGATGGATTGGCAGGTCTTCAGGTAGGCGATCGCCTGCTCCTTCAGGAAGGCCGCGTTCCGATGCGGATCGGTGAGGTTGGCGAGCAGCTCCTGAGCAACCGGATCCTGGGGAGCGGCCTTGAGGTTCGCGATGAGGCCCGCGCGCAGCTCGGCCGCGCTCCGGGCGGTGTCCGGGACGTACTTCAAGAGGCCGTAACGCTTACGCGAGTATACCGGGGTCGTGAAGTCGACCGCGAGAATCGCCGTAACCAAGCCCTCGTCGAGGATCCCGCACTGGATCAGGCTGTCGATCACCCGGTTGTCGACGTAGGACCGCCCCGGGACGACGAAGGCGTGGTAGGTCTCAGGCAGGTTGGCCTCGTCCGGCGCGAACCGCGAGCCCACCGACGCCAGCGCCTGGCCGTACAAGGCCGCAGGGAGCTGGATGGGCGGCTGATCTCCCACGAGCCGGCGATCGACGAAGAAGTCCTGGGGAAGGTGGATCATGCCCCCGGTCCGCTCGGTATAGGGCACGTCGTCCGTGACCAGGTTCATCTCCATCGGCGTAAACAGGCTCCTCAACTGCTGCTTGAGGCTCTGGCCATCGCCACCCCGCTGAGCGCGGGCCTGGATCAGGCGATCGATCCCCTTCTTGACCTGCATGCTCAGGTTCGAGGCGTCGGTCGCGCTGGCAAACAGGTTCGCCGCCACGTTCGCGGGGCGTTGCGGGTCGTTGCCCGGTACCAGCTTCATGCTTCCCAGTTGCAGCTTCCGGGTCACCGTCCACCAGTCGTTGTGCGGGCCCTCGAGCTCCTTCATGATCGGCCCACCCAGCGTGTGGCACCCCGAGCACCGCAGCTTGGTGCCGAACTGGGGATGGGTCGCCCCGGTGTTGATGCTCGCGCCGTCGTTCAGGATGTCGGTCGAGTCGCCCCGGAAGTGCCAGTCCGAGCCCTTTCCGTTCCCGATGAGCTCCCAGAAGTTGTACATCTGCTTGGAGTAGTCCCAGGCGATCAGCTCGATCATCAAGGAGGGCTCGAAGCTCTGCTGAACGACGAGGTTGTCTCCTTGGCGCTCCGAAAAGAAGCCGATGAACAACTCCCCTTCCTGCACTTGGCCCCCGGGAATCGGGCCCGAGTAGGTCTCGAACCAGCTGAAGCTGCCCGCCTCCGGGTTCATGTGGCCCCGGTTGGCGACGATGTGAGTATGGAAGTGGCCGCCCAGGCCCAGGAGCCGCTGCCTCACGTTGAAGATGGTCTTGGGCAACGTGGGGCCCGAGAGGATTCCCCGGGCGACGGCGTCGTTCGTCGCCGCCGGGGCGCCGAAGGCGGCGAGACGGGAAGTGGGGGGGCGATCGCCCGGAATCCAAACCTGGCCGCAGCCAGAGACGGCCGTGACGAGGCCGAGCGAGACGAGGGAACGAAGCAGCGCCGCAATCATGAGGTCCTCCTGGCAAGCATGCGTTTGAATTCCATCCTGCCAGGGCTTATTGATTAAATCAAATGAGCATTTCTTTGTTTTGATAACCAAAAGAAATCATTAGATTGGATCCGTGTTAGTGACGCGTCTCACGTTCTTGAAATCTACGTTAGGATGGGAGGTAACGCTCGGTTCTGAGGAATAAGATCCGGGAACCCGCGTTCGCCGCTGGCATGGACCGCCTCGGCCAGGAAAACGTTCGATTACACGGAGGTGCCCCATGTCGAGCAACCCCCTCTCTCTGTCCGGACTGGGTTCCGGCCTCGACACCAGGTCGCTCGTCGCGCAACTGATGAACCTCGAGCGGCAGCCGCTCATGCAGCTGCAGCAGCGCAAGCAACTACTCGTCGATCGCAACACCGCTTTCCAAGGGGTGAACACCAAGCTGCAGGCCCTTCAGAGCGCGGCCTCCGACCTCCGGCTCAGCGCGAACATCGGGGCCAAGTTGGCGACGACCACCAACTCCAGCATCGTAACGGGCACGGCCTCCAGCTCAGCGGCCCTCGGCAGCTATCGGATCCGGGTCGATCAGCTCGCCACGGCGACCAACGTCACGACCAACACGGCCATCGGGGCGCCCGTCACCAACCCGACCCAGCTGCTCAGCAGCCTCAACACCAGCAGCCCCGTCTCGACCGGGAATTTCACGATCCAGTACACCAACGGCGGTACGGTGACCAACGCCTCGGTCAACATCACGGCCGGCATGTCCCTCAACGACGCCTTCAACGCCATTTCTACGGCGACCAGCGGCACGGTCACGGCCGCCCTCGGCACGGGGGCCAACGCCAACAAGCTGGTGCTGTCCACGGCGGCGGGCACGACCAACCTGGTGGTCGGCTCCAGCTCGGACACCAGCAACTTCGCCTCGGTCATGAACCTGCGCACGGCCACCTTCAACGCCGGCACCGGCACCATGACGAGCTCGAGCGGCATTGGGGTGACCAACGTCAACGTCGGGATCGGCAGCTCCAACGCCTCCGGGCTCAGCACCGCGATCACGACCAACGGAGCGGGCAGCTTCCAGATCAACGGCGTCACGATCAACTACAATACCGGCACCGACAGCATCAAAAACGTCCTCGACCGGATCAACACCTCGTCCGCGGGCGTCGTCGCCAGCTACAACTCCAGCAACGACAAGATCTCGATTACGTCGCGCACGACCGGATCCAACGCCATCACCATGAGCGACACGACCGGCAACTTCCTCTCGGCGGTGGGGCTCACGGACCCAGCCCGGCAGCTGATCACCAACGGTCAGAACGCCCTCATCGGCATCGAGGGCGTGAACGGCTTCACGAGCGCCACGGGGGCCGCGGACTTCACCAGGGACGTCTCCAGCACGTCCAACAACTTCGCGAACGTCATCGCGGGTGTGACCTTCAACGCCCAGAACGTCAGCAGCGGCAACAGCCGCGAGACCGTCACGGTGGGGACCGACACCGCCACCATCGGTGGCAAGGTCAAGGCCTTCGTGGACGCCTACAACGCGGCCGTCGACAGCATCAATGGCACGACCGGCAAGGGCCAGGTCAACGCCTTCGACAACGACCTGCTCGGGATCCGCGATCACCTAGCGAGCATCCTGACGACCAGGGTCTCCTCCACGTCGGGTGGCCCCCAATCCCTGGCCGACCTGGGTATCTCGACGACCAGCACGGATCGGGTGCACCTCAGCTTCGACCAGAACAAGTTCAACGCCCAGCTGGCCGCGAATCCTGACGCGGTGGCCGCGGTCTTCCAGACGTCGACGACCGGGGTGGCCCAGCAGTTCAACACCTACCTGACCAACGTCAGCGGTGCCTCCGGCGTGTTTGCGACCCGCAACGCCTCCTTGCAAAGGCAGACCCGAGACTACGACAACCAGATCTCCAACACGAACCGTGTCCTGACCCAGCGTCAGCAGCTCCTCCAGCGGCAGTTCTCGACCATGGACAAGATGGTTTCCCAGCTGCATTCCCAGCAGAACGCCTTCCTGTCGCAGCTGGGGTCGCTCGGATAGGCGACCCTCGCGACGGGGCCGGTGCCAACCGGCGGTGGGTTTGGTAGAATCGAGGATTCACGCCACGCGCCCACCGCCACGAGGTGCCCATGTCCAAGTACGACCCCGCCCAGATCGAACCCAAATGGCAGCGCCACTGGGACGATCACCGCACCTTCCGAGCCTCGATCGACCCGGATCGGCCCAAGTACTACATCCTCGACATGTTCCCCTACCCGTCGGGGGCGGGGTTGCACGTCGGGCACCCCGAAGGCTACACGGCCACCGACATCATGGCGCGCTACAAGCGCATGAAGGGCTTCAACGTCCTGCACCCGATGGGCTGGGACGCCTTCGGCCTGCCCGCCGAGCAACATGCCCTCGACACGGGCGAGCACCCGCGCGAGATCACGAAGCGCAACATCGCCAACTTCAAGCGTCAGATCCAGAGCCTGGGCTTCTCCTACGATTGGGACCGCGAGTTCAGCACGACCGATCCCGGGTACTACCGCTGGACCCAGTGGATCTTCCTGCAGCTCTACAAGAAGGGGCTCGCCTACGTGGCCGAGGTGCCCGTGAACTGGTGCCCGGCCCTGGGCACCGTGCTCGCCAACGAGGAAGTGATCGACGGCAAGAGCGAGCGGGGCGGGCATCCGGTGATCCGCAAGCCGATGCGCCAGTGGATGCTCAGGATCACGGCCTACGCCGATCGCCTGCTCGAGGACCTCTCCGAGCTCGACTGGCCCGAGAGCGTTCTCGACATGCAGCGCCACTGGATCGGCCGGTCGGAAGGGGCCGAGATCGACTTCGAGGTCGTCGGCTCGGACCACGCCTTCACCGTCTTCACGAGCCGGCCCGACACCCTGTTCGGGGCCACCTACTGCGTCCTCGCCCCCGAGCACCCCCTGGTCGACGCCATCACGACGGCCGACCGCTTCGACGGCGTCCAGGCCTACAAGGAGCAGGCGGCGCGCAAGAGCGACCTCGAGCGCACCGAGCTCAGCAAGGAGAAGACGGGGGCCTTCACCGGGGCCTTCGCCGTAAACCCTGTCAATGGCGAGGAGATCCCGATCTGGATCGCCGACTACGTGCTCGCGACCTACGGCACCGGGGCCATCATGGCCGTGCCGGCCGGCGACCAGCGCGACTTCGAATTCGCCAAGGCCACGGGCCTGCCCATCCGGGAAGTGGTCGCCGGTGGGAACATCGAAGAAGCCGCCTACGCGGGGGAAGGTCCCCACGTCAATTCGGGCTTCCTCGACGGCCTGAACGTCGCGGAGGCCAAGGCCCGCATGAATGCCTGGCTCGAAGAGAAGGGAGTCGGTCGCCGCAAGGTGAACTACCGCCTCCGCGACTGGCTGTTCAGCCGCCAGCGGTACTGGGGCGAGCCGATTCCCGTCGTCCACCTCGCGGACGGAACCATGGAGCCGGTGCCCGACGACCAGTTGCCCTTGTTGCTGCCCGAGATCGACGAGATCCGGCCGAGCGGTACCGGAGAGAGCCCGCTCGCCAACGTGGCCGAGTGGGTGGAGACCCTGGCCCCCTCCGGCGTCAAGGGTCGCCGCGAGACCAACACGATGCCCCAGTGGGCGGGTTCATGCTGGTACTACCTGCGGTTCATGGACCCGCGGAACTCGGAGGCTCCCTTTTCGCAGGAGGCCGAGCGGTACTGGGGGCCGGTCGACCTCTACATCGGCGGGGCGGAGCACGCCGTGTTGCACCTTCTCTACGCCCGATTCTGGCACAAGGTCCTGTATGACTTGGGCCTGGTCTCGACCAAGGAACCGTTCAAGAAGCTCTTCAACCAGGGCATGATCCTGGGCGAGAACGGCGAGAAGATGTCCAAGTCGCGCGGCAACGTCGTGAACCCGGACGACGTGGTCCAGCGCTACGGGGCGGACACCCTGCGCCTCTACGAGATGTTCATGGGGCCCTTGGAAGCGACCAAGCCCTGGAACACCCAGAACGTCGAGGGCTGCTACCGCTTCCTGCAGCGAGTTTGGCGCCTGATCGTCGATCAAGACGATCGGATTCATTCGGCCATCCAGGATGTGCCCACCGAGCAGGCCCCCGAGCTCAACCGGGCCCTCCACAAGGCCATCCAGAAGGTCGGGGCGGACATCGAGGGGCTGCGCTTCAACACGGCGATCAGCGCCCTCATGATCCTGGTGAACGAGGCCTATAAGGCGACGGTCCTGCCCAGGTCGATCGTGGAACGCCTGGTTCTCATCACGGCCCCCTTCGCTCCGCACCTCGCCGAGGAATTGTGGAACCGGCTGGGGCACGGCGAGACGCTCGCCTACGAGCCATGGCCCGCCTTTGACGAGGCCTTGACGGTCGAGTCCGAGGTCGAGCTCGCCATCCAGATCAACGGCAAGATCAAGAGCCACGTCGTGGTCCCGGCCGATGCCGCGCAAGAGGACATCCTGGAGCGCGCCAAGACCCTCGAGGACATCCGACGGCAGATCGAAGGCAAAACGATCGTCAAGGAGATCGTCGTGCCCGGCCGGCTCGTCAACCTGGTCGTCAAGTAAGCCTCGCGGTCCCCTGTTCGGGACCCGTCTTCCCGGCGAAAGCCGGGATCCAGGAGCAGCCAGGATCGCAGTAACCCAGTGGCCGTTCCTGGACCCCGGTTTTCACCGGGGAGACGGAAGGCTGCGCCTTCCGGGTTTGACACCGCTCGAACGGCCCTGCTATGCTGCAAGGCAGTTGAAAACGGCCCATGGCCTTCATCAGACTTATCAAGAGATGGCGGAGGGACTGGCCCGATGATGCCCGGCAACCCTCGGAGTTCCGAGAAGGTGCCAATTCCTGCGGGGGAAACCCCGGGAGATAAGACTCGCAACGTCCTCTCTTGATCCGCAAGAGGGGATTTCTTTTTGACCAAGACGAGCCGCTACCTCTCGGAACTGGAACGCCGCATCCTCGTCTACGACGGGGCCATGGGCACGTCTATCCAGAACTTCCAGCTCACGGCCGCCGACTACGGCGGCAAGGAAGGCTGCAACGAGTACCTCGTGCTGCACAAGCCCGAGGTGATCGAGGCCGTCCACGCGAGCTTCATGGAGGTCGGCTGCGACGTGCTCGAGACCGACACGTTTGGCGGCTCGCGGCTCAAGCTCGACGAGTACGGGATCGGGCACCTGCTCTACGAGCAGAATTTCCAGGCGGCTCAACTCGCGCGCAAAGTCGCCGATCGGTACAGCACCCCCGAAAAACCTCGCTTCGTCGCCGGCTCGATCGGACCGACCGGCATGCTTCCCAGCTCGGATGACCCGACCCTGGGGACCATCACCTTCGAGGAACTGGCGGCCATCTTCGCCGAGCAGGCCGAACCCCTGGTCGATGGCGGCTGCGACGTCCTCTTGATCGAGACCTCGCAGGACATCCTGGAAGTGAAGGCCGCCATCACCGGGATCCACCGCTATTTCAAGCGGTCCGGGAAGTGGGTTCCCCTACAGGTCCAGGTCACGCTCGACACGAGCGGGCGGATGCTCCTGGGGACGGACATCGGGGCGGCGATCGCCATCCTCGAAGCCCTCCCGATCGACGTGATCGGGCTCAACTGCTCGACCGGCCCCGAGCACATGCGCGGTCCCGTGCAGGTCTTCGCCGAACGCGCCACCAAACCCATCAGCATCATCCCCAACGCCGGGTTGCCCCTGAATGTCGACGGCAAGGCTGTCTACCCCCTCGAACCGGCCCCCATGGCCCAGGCCCTGCGCGAGTTCGTCACGCAGGCGGGCGTGAACGTCGTGGGAGGCTGTTGCGGCACCACACCCGCCCACCTCAGGGCCGTCGTGGAAGCGGTTTCGGGCCTCGCGCCGCGTCCCAAGACCCCTCCCACGGAGCCCTACGTGGCGAGCGCGATCCGCAGCGTCAGCTTGCACCAAGTGCCGAAACCGCTGCTCGTGGGCGAGCGCGTGAACGCCCAGGGAAGCCGAAAGCTCAAGCAGTTCCTGCTGGCCGATGACTACGACGGCGTCCTCGAGGTGGCGCGCGACCAGGTGGAAGGCGGGGCCCACGTCCTCGACGTCTGCGTCGCCCTGACCGAGCGCGCGGACGAGGTCGACCAGATGAAGAAGGTGGTCAAGAAGCTCGCCATGAGCATCGAGGCCCCGCTCATGATCGACTCGACGGAGCCCACGGTCCTCGCCGAGGCGCTTCGGACCTACCCGGGCCGGGCCATCGTCAACTCGGTCCACCTGGAAAACGGCCGGGCCCGGATCGACGCCGTCCTGCCCCATGCTCTCGAGCACGGCGCCGCGGTCGTCGCCCTGACCATCGACGAGGTGGGCATGGCCAAGACGGCCCAGCGCAAGCTGGAAGTCGCTCGGCGCATCCACGCCATCGTCTGCGACGAGTACGGGCTCGGGTCGGACGCCCTCATCTTCGACGACCTGACGTTCACCCTCGCGACGGGCGACGCCGAGTTCCTCGAGTCGGCCAAGGAAACCATCGAAGGGATCCGGCTGATCAAGGAGGCCCTGCCGGGGGTGCTCACGGTGCTCGGGGTGAGCAACGTCAGCTTCGGGCTCGCCCCGCACGCCCGCGGGGTGCTCAACTCGGTCTTCCTGCACCACTGCGTACAGGCCGGGCTCGACCTCGCGATCGTCAACCCGGCCCACATCACGCCCCTGGCCGAAATCCCACAGGACCAGCGGGATCTGGCCGATGACCTCGTCTTCAACCGCCATTTGGACGCCTTGCAGCGCTTCATCGAATACTTCGAGACCAACCAGGCCAGGGCCGCGGGCCCCACCCCCGCTGAGGATCCCACCGCGGGGATGACCTGCGACGAGAAGATCCACTACCAGATCCTGCACCGCAAGAAGGACGGCATCGAGGCCCTGCTCGACGAGTCGATGACGACCAAGAGCCCCGTCGAGGTGCTCAACACGGTCCTCCTGCCCGCCATGAAGGACGTTGGGGACAAGTTCGGGCGCGGCGAGCTGATCTTACCCTTCGTCCTGCAGTCGGCCGAGGTCATGAAGAAGGCCGTCGCCCACCTGGAGCAGTTCCTCGAGAGGAAAGAGGGCTATACGAAGGGCAAGGTCGTCATCGCGACCGTGTACGGAGACGTGCACGACATCGGGAAGAACCTCGTCAACACGATCCTGACCAACAACGGCTACACGGTCTTCGACCTGGGCAAGCAGGTCCCGATCAACACGATCATCGAGAAGGCGCTCGAGGTGAAGGCGGACGCCATCGGCCTCTCGGCCCTCTTGGTCAGTACCTCCAAGCAGATGCCCGCCTGCGTCAACGAGCTCCACAAGCGAGGCCTCCAGATCCCCGTGATCGTGGGGGGAGCGGCCATCAACCGCAGCTTCGGGCGGCGCATCGCCATGACCGAGGAGGGCGAGTTCTACCCAGCGGGCGCGTACTATGCCAACGACGCCTTCGAGGGGCTCGCCATCGTCGATCAGTTGACCAATCAGGACACCCGCGAAGGCTTCATCTCCCGCATCCGGCGGGAAGCCGAGGAGGCAGCCAGCAAGCCAAAGACCGCGGTGGTGGCGCCCGCGGGGCCGATCGTCCGCTCCGCCGTCCGCACCGACATCGAGAGTCCCAAGGCTCCCTTCTGGGGCCACAAGGTCATCGAGGGCATTCCGCTCGATCGGGTCTTCGAGTGCCTCGATCTCAAGAGCCTGTTCCGGCTGTCCTGGGGGGCGCGGGCCACGAACGGCGCCGAATGGGACCGGTTGCTGGCCGACGAGTTCAACCCCCGCCTCGCCGCCCTGCAACAGCGCGCCAAGCAGGAAGGCTTCCTCGACCCCAAGGTCGCCTATGGCTACTATTCCTGCCAGGCGGACGGCAACACCCTCCTGGTCTACGAGGCGCCCGACTCGACCTCGGTGCGGGCCCGCTTCGAGTTCCCACGCCAGGCCGACGGGGAGCACCTGTGTCTGGCCGACTACTTCGCCCCGGTCGACTCGGGCCGGCGCGACGTGGTCGCCTTCCAGGCCGTCACCATGGGGCCCGGCTCGACCGAGCTCAACGAGCGCCTCCAGGCCCAGGGGGACTATTCCGACGCCTATTACATCCACGGCCTCTCGGTGGAGGCCGCGGAAGCCCTCGCGGAGGTGGCCCACCGCCACATCCGCCAGGAGCTGCGGCTGGATCCCAACCGGGGCAAGCGCTACAGCTGGGGCTACCCCGCGATCCCGGATCTCGAGGACCACGAGAAGCTCTTCGGCCTCATGCCCATCAACGAGACGATCGGGATGGCGCTGACCGAAAGCTTTCAGCTGGTACCCGAGCAATCCACGGTCGCCGTGGTGGTCCATCACCCCCAGGCCAAGTACTACGCCATCCGCACCGCCGCAGGCGAGCGCGTGAGCGCCCACCCACGCCTGGCCAAGGAGACGGTGTGATGCCCCGCGATTTTCGCGCCCTGCTGGATGAAGACCGGGTCGCCGTCTTCGACGGGGCCATGGGGACGATGCTCTACGCCAAGGGCGTGTTCATCAACCAGTGCTACGACGAGTTGAACCTCAAGAATCCCGACCTCGTGCGGGAGGTCCACCGGGAGTACCTCAAGGCGGGGGCGGAGATCCTGGAGACCAACACCTTCGGAGCCACCCGCCCCCACCTCGAGGGCTTCGGCCTCGGCGACCAGACCCGAGAGATCAACCGCCGGGCCGCCGAAATTGCCCGGGATGCCGCCGGCGAGGACCGTTACGTGGCGGGGGCCATCGGGCCTCTGGGCATCCGCCTCGAACCCTACGGACCCACCTCGGAAGCCGAGGCGGAGGCCTTCTTCGGGGAGGCCGTCGAGGGCCTGATCGAGGGCGGGGTCGATTGCTTCGTGCTCGAAACCTTCTCGGACCTGCGCGAGATCCAGCAGGCCATCAAGGCGGTGCGGCGCCTCTCGAACCTGCCCATCATCGCGCAGCTCACCATCCAGGACGACGGCAAGACCACCTATGGGACGGATCCCGCGGCCGGGGCACGGATGCTCGATCGCTGGGGGGCCGACGTGATAGGCCTCAACTGCAGCGTGGGGCCCGCGGTGTTGCTGGACGCCATCGAGGCGATGGCCCAGGTCACCGAGAAGAAGCTCTCGGCTCAGCCTAACGCCGGCATGCCGCGTGAGATCAACGGGCGCAAGATGTACATGTCGAGCCCGGACTACATGGCCAAGTACGCCAAGCGGCTGATCCAGGCGGGGGTCAAGTTCATCGGGGGATGCTGCGGGACGACGCCCGAGCACGTCCGCCAGATTGCCGACGCCGCCCAGGCCCTCTCACCGCGCCGGACGCTCGCGCCCGTCGCCATCGTCGACCGCGTGGCCCCCGAGGTGGTCGTCGTGCCGCTCGAGGAGCGTTCGCGCTTCGGCGCCAAGCTCGCAAAGGGCGAATTCGTGACCTCGGTCGAGATCCTGCCCCCCAAGGGCTGCGATCCGACGAGCATGCTCGCCGGTGTCCGGCAGATCCGGGATGCCGGGGTCGACGCCATCAACGTACCGGACGGGCCGCGGGCCCAGAGCCGCATGGGGGCGATGGCGGCCTCCCAGCTCATCGAGCGCGAGGGGATCGAGGCGGTCGTCCACTACACCTGCCGCGACCGGAACCTCTTGGGGATGCAGTCCGATTTGTTGGGCGCGGCGGCCCTGGGCCTCCGCAACCTGCTCCTGGTCACGGGCGATCCCCCCAAGATGGGCCCCTATCCGCAGGCGACGGCCGTGTTCGACATCGACTCGATCGGTCTGTGCAACATGGTCCGGCGCCTCAACCACGGGCTCGACCTGGGCGGCAACCCGATCGGTCAGCCGACGGCCTTCTGCTTCGGGGTGGGGGTCAACCCGGCGGCCCTCGACCTCGAGTACGAGCTGGAGCGGTTCGCCTGGAAGGTCGATGCCGGGGCCCAGTACGCCATCACGCAGCCGGTCTTCGACACCGAACAGCTCAAGCGCTTCCTCGACCGGGTCGAGCACCACGGCCTGCCCATCGTCGCGGGAGTCTGGCCCCTGGCGAGCTACCGCAACGCCGAGTTCATGAGCAACGAGGTCCCTGGGGTCGTCATCCCGCCCGCGGTGCTCGAACGGATGCACGCGGCCGAGGGCCGCGGGGCGGCCGCGGCCGAGGGGGTGGCGATCGCCCGCGAGATGCTCGCCGAGGTGCGATCGCTCGTGCACGGGGTGCAGGTGAGCGCTCCCCTGGGCAAGATCCCGCTCGCCCTCGCGGTCTTCGACGGCCACCTGGCCCCGGCCGCCCCTTGACCGGAAGGTCGGTGGCAAGTAGCCAACCAAGGGGTATAAGGCCCTCGGCATGAGGATCGCGACGTGACGTCCCCCGGCAACCAGGGCCCTCCGCGCCGTCCCGCCTCGAGCGGGCTCGGGGCCGATCGCCTGCGCACCACGGGCAACCTCCCGCCGTCTGCCGCCTCGGGCGAGGTCGTTCTGCGCCGCGACGTGCTCGAAACCGAGCTCAACTACGCCGAACAGCTGCTCGCCCGGGTGCAGCCCGCCGTCCTCAAGCTGCAGTGGGCCATGGACCACGGCGAGGCCGATCCGACCATCCATCAGCGCTTCCTCCTCGGCATGCCGGCCGCGGAGCGGGCCCACCTCGAAGCGACGGTCCCCCTGCTGGCCATCCCAGCCAATCGCCGGAACGCCCAGATCGTCCTTCACCAATTCCAGATGGCCGTGCAGGCCTACCACGCGGCCGGCCAGATCCTGCGGCAATTCATCACGTCCAACCTGACGGTGGGGACGGTCGAGGACTTCAGCCTGACCAAGCTGCGCGGGGCGATGCACCCCCTGCTCAACTATGGCCTCATGTTCTCGGGGGTCCCCGAGCTGGCCACTCTCTTCCCGGCGGTCGACCCGCCGCCTCCGCTCGCCACCGGCACCGGCCCCTTGCCTCCCCCGCCCCCCTCGGACCTCGACGCCATGAAGCAGGTCGCGAAGCAGGTGCTGGAATCCCCCAGGGTCGCCCCGATCGTCGATCGGGGGATGGACCTCATGAAGAAGGCCCAAGAAGCCGCCCCAGGCCTCAAGGAGATGGGCCTGGGGCTGATCAAGAAGGTGACCGGCAAGCTGAGGCCACCCGAGGATGGCCTGCCCCGCCAGTGACTAGGACTTGGGTCGGAAGATCGTGACCTTGACGCGCCCGACCCCCTGGTGCACGAGCCCGATGGCCCGGGCCGCGGCGCGGCTCAGGTCGAGCATCCGCCCCGGGATGTAGGGGCCCCGATCGGTGACCCTCACGAAGGTGCTCTGCTGGGTCTGCAGGTTGGTCACCTTGAGGATGGTCCCGAAGGGGAGGGACTTGTGCGCGGCCGTGAAGCCGTTCTGGTCGAAGCGCGAGCCATCGGCCGCGCGTCGCCCGTGGAAGAAACCGCCGTACCAGGACGCCAGGCCCACCAGCGCCCCCCGAGGCTCGAACCCGCCACGGGACGCCGCCCGGAAGGGGGCCTCGGCCCCACGAGAATGCGCCGCGTGGATGGCCGGTGCCCCCAACGCCGACCGAAGCTGATTGACGTAGCGCTCAGCGAGCTCCGCCGGCTCTGCGGCCTGCCGGCGCGCGAACCGGCGGTCGAAGACGAGCAGGTCGTCGTTCCCCGCCGTCACGACGTAGCGATCGCCCCGCTTTCCGGGACGGACCTGATCGGCGCGCAGCTGGCCCGCCCGGTAGGCCGCGTTGAGGTGGTCGCAGGCGAACCTGGCGACCGTCCCCTTGTCCTCGTCGAAGGTCAGGACCACCTGGCCGCGGACGTGGACCCGCGAGGTCCCGGCACGCCCCTCGGTGGTTTCGAAGGTCGCAATGGGGTCATGGGCGCTGGAGTGGGCCAGGAGCGGGGAAACGGAGGGCGAGGCCGGGGCGATCGCCGCTGGGGACGCCCACACCGGGCCTCCAAAGAGGGCGAGCGCGGCTCCCCAGCTGGGGATGCGGGCCACCCGAAGCAAACGAAAAAATGTCATGGTTGTGAATCGTATCACAACCCTCGATTGTCGTCAAAAACGCGCAAACCGTGTCAATAGGCTGTTTCTCCGCCCATCCGGGCGATCTGACGACGGATCGAGCCCCTCACGGGCATGGCGCGCGCCGGTGGCGAGAAATTCGTGCGGAAGTGCGCAATCGGCCGGCCAGCCGGGTAGATTACGCTAGCCTGGCTGCCTGCCTCACGAGGACCCCGTCCATGTCGATCTCGATCCCGCTACCGCGCTCCGCCCAGGCCGGGATGCGACTGTCCGTGATCGAGGGGTGCTTCGCGGCCCTGCCGGCCGCATTTTCGACTGGAGTCTTCCTGACCGGGTTCGCCCTCTTGCTGGGCGCCGACGCCTGGGCCCTGGGCCTGGTCGCCGCGATCCCGGCGTTCGGCCAGTCCGCCCAGCTCCTGAGCGCCTGGCTCCTCGGCCGATGGGGGCACCGCAAGGCTCTGACGATCTGGAGCGCGTCGATCAGCCGCGCCCTCTGGCTCGCGATCGCCATGATCCCCTTCCTCCCCCTCGCGGCGGGCGCCCGCCTCGGCCTCCTGTTCGTCCTCCTCGGGATCAGCACCCTGCTTGCCCAGATAGCCGGCATGGGCTGGACCGACTGGATGGCCGACGTGGTGCCGGCCGAGCAGCGCGGCGGCTACTTCGGCATGCGCAATGCGGTCATGGCGATCGCGACCATGGCCGTCGTCTTCCTCGGCTCGCGCTGGATGGAGGCCAACCAGGGGCACGGGGCGTGGGGATTCCTCTGCCTGACCCTCGTGGGGGCGCTCGGTTCGGCCGCCTCGGCGCTTGCCTTGGGGGTGCAGCCCGAGCCCGCGATGCGCGAACGTCAGGCCACCAGCTCCTTTGCCGAACCCCTGCGCGACCGGCGCTTCCTGCTCCTGACCCTCCTGGTGGGCGTCTGGAACGTCGTCGTCAACATCGTGTCGCCCTTCTGCTACCCGCTCGCCATGCGCCACATGCACGTCGGCTACGCCGTGCTCGGCATGCACGCCACCATCGTGGCCGCCCTCGCCATCGTCGCCCAGCCCCTGTGGGGGTGGCTGATCGACCGCCGTGGCAGCCGGACGGTCATGACCATGGCCATGGGCATGGTCTGGGTGACGCCGCTCTTCTGGTTCGCCCTGCGCCAGGGCGTCGTGACGCCCATCTGGATGGACGCGGTGGTGGCGGGGCTCGGCTGGCCGGGGGTGCAGCTCGCCACCTTCAACCTGCTGATCGAGCTGCCGCCCGCCCGCTCGCGGACGGCCTACATGGGCGTCTTCAACTCGGCCACGGGCATCGCCGTCTGCCTGGGCTCCCTCATCGGCGGCGCCTTGATGTCCTGGTGCGGGACCCGGATGGTGCCCATCCTGGGCGGTTCCATCCTGCTCATCCAGCTGGTGTTCGCCGGAGACAGCCTCGGCCGATTGCTGTGCATGCTGGGCGTGCGGCGATTGCTCGGGCGGAAAGCGGCCCCGGTCATCACGATCGAAACGAGGCCCGCGGTGGGCGCGCCCGCCGTGGAACAGGAGCTGCTGGCCTAAGCAGGGAGGGCGAGCCATCCAAGCTCGCTTTTCCCCCTCACCCCGCCCTCATCCCCCAGGGGAGAGGGTTAAAGGAGGCCCGAGATCCGCTCGGGCTTGCTTACGAGCGCCTGATAGCCAGGAGCCCGACCCAGTCGCCCTCGTCGTCTCGTCGGACAACCTCGAAGCCGTGGGCCGTGAGGGCCGCCGCCACGTCGTCGGAGCGGCGGGCAATGATCCCCGAGGCGACGAGAGCGCCCCCCACGATGGTGTGAGCTTGCAAGTCGGCCGCGATCTCGATGATCACGTCGGCCAGGATGTTGGCGCAGACCACGTTGGCGTGACCGACCAAGTCGGCGGCACTGCCCACCCGGTTCTCCATGCGGTCGGCCACCTGATTGAGCTCCGCGTTCTCCTCGGCGGCCGCCACGGCGATCGGATCGGTATCGACCGCCACGGCGCGCGACGCGCCGAGCAGGAGGGCGGAGATCGCCAGGATCCCCGACCCCGCTCCCACGTCGAACACGGTGCCCAGGGGCCCCTCGGCCGCGAGGCGTTCGAGCATGCGCATGCACAGCCGGGTGGTGGGATGGGTGCCGGTCCCGAAGGCCTGCTTGGGATCCAGCGTGATCACGAGGTCGCCGGGACCGGCCTCGAAGGCTTCCCAGCTGGGACGGACGACGAGGCGATCGCCGATCCGTTGGACGTGCCAGTACTGCTGCCAGCTGGTCGCCCAGTCCTCTTCGGGCATGGTCCGCACCGAGACGTCGAAGGTCGCCGCTTCGTCCAGGTCGGCGAGCTCTTCGCAGACGGCCGCGCGCAGCTCGCGCGGGGAGAAGGCCCCCTCGACCTCGGGCAGGTAAGCCCTGAGCGTCGCGGTCGTGCGCTCGGCCTCGTCAGGTCGCCGTTCATCGACGACGAGGCCGGGCAGCCCACGCTCGGTGAGGCGCCAGGCCAGGGCCTCGGCGTGTTCGGAGGGGAGGGTGATGGAGACTTCGCGGTAGTTCATCAGGCGTCCGTCAAGACCTTCGAAATCATGAGGGTCGGCTCGCGCCGCAACTGGATGCGCCGGCCGCCCGAGCCCAGATCGTGCCCCGTGGTGTCACGCAGGATCTGGACGACCGGCCGGGATGCGAGCCCCATGTCCACCTCCACGACCACCGCGACCTCTCCGGACGAGAGCTTGAGGTAGGTTCCGGGCGGGTACGGGGCCACGTTGCCGATGAACGTCGTGACCAGATCGAGGCTGAAGTGGCTCCCCGCGCTGCCCATCAGGTACTCGATGGCCTCGTGCGGCATGTATCGGCGGCGGTAGACCCGATCGGAGGTCAGGGCGTCGTAGACGTCGGCAATGGCGCAGATCTGGGCGTTGACGTGGATGTCGTCGCCGGCGAGCCCCTTGGGATAGCCCGAGCCATCCCACTTCTCGTGGTGCTGCAGGAGGACGATCTTGCTGTGAGCGCTGAACTTGGCCGCGCCCCGCAGGGCGTCGAACCCGGCGCGACAGTGCTCCTTCATCAGCTCGAACTCGGGTTCGGTGAGCTTGCCGGGTTTCTCGAGGATATGCAGGGGGACGTTCATCTTGCCCACGTCGTGCAGCATGAGCCCCAGAGCCAGGTCCTTGAGTTTGCCCTCGTCGAGGCCCAGCTGGTGGCCCAGGATGGTCCCGATCACGCAGACGTTGACGCTGTGGGCGAACAGGTAGTTGTCGTGGCTCTTGAGGTCGGCCATCTGGATCGAGAGGTCCCGGTTCGCGAGGATCTCTTCCACGATCTGCTTGGTCACGTTGGCGACGGCCTGGAGCTGCATGCCCGTCCGCGACGAGGCCGCCACCTCGGGGTCCCCGAAGGTCTGCTGGATGACCATGACGGCCTCCTGGCGCAGCTCCTCGGAGATGACGTCCTTCGCCCGGATGTCCGGCACGCGCGCGTCGACCACGTAGACGTAGCTGAAGCGCATGGCACGCAGAGCCGCCAGGTAGCGGTCGGTCAGCTCGGACCCCTCGCGCAGCAACGGGCGGCCATCGGCGGCGAAGACGGTCTTGGCGAGCACCATGCCGGGCTCGGCTCGTTCGAGATCGATGGCGCGCAAGGCGGTTCCTCCCGACCGACTATACCCTAGCCCGCCCGAACCGAAGCACCCGCCCCGGCCACGGCCCGGGCAAAAGCCATCAAGAGATCGTGATCCTTCACGCCGGGGGAACGTTCGACACCGCTGGACACGTCGACCATGGCCGGGGAAACCCTGTCGATAGCCGCCCCGACGTTGTCAGCCGTCAGCCCCCCGGCCAGGATGAGGGGGCAACCGAAGCGCACCCCGTCGAGCAGTCCCCAGTCGAACGGCCGTCCCTTCCTCGCCGAGTCGATCAGGAGGGCGTCCACGACGGGCGCAAAGGTGGCGAGGGTCTCCACGTCCGAGCGGGACTCCACCCGCGCCGCCTTGATCAGGCGGTGGCGAGGCAACCGCTCGCGCAGGCAGGCAACGTCCTCGAGCGACTCGGCCCCGTGCAATTGCAACCCGTCGAGCCCGGTGGCCTCGAGCAGCCGTACGGCCTCCTCGGGATCCCGATCGGCGATCACGCCGATCGTGAGCAGCCAGGGGCTGGCAACGCGGGTCAACTCGGCGATCGCCGGCACCTCCAGGTGGCGCGGGGTTCCCGGGACGTGGATGAACCCCAGCAGGGAGGCCCCCGAGGCCGCCGCGGCCTCGACATCGCCGCGCCGGGTGAGGCCGCAGATCTTGAAGCGGGTCACGCCAGGAGTCCGCGCGCCGCCTGCTCCAGATCGTCTTGGCGCAGCAGGCTCTCGCCCACCAGCATGGCCTGGATGCCCCAACCTGCGAGCCGATCGCGGTCGGCCGGGGTCGCGATCCCGCTCTCGCTGACGAGCAGGGGCGGCTGAGGGGAGTGGGAGCGGGCGATCGCCGCGAGCTCCCCGGAGCGCGCCAGGTCGACCGTGAAGGCGTGGAGGTCCCGGTTGTTGATCCCGACGAGGGGGGCGCCGCAGGCGAGGGCCCGCATGAGCTCCGGCTCGGTGTGGACCTCGAGCAGGAACTCCACCCCGTGGGCGTCACAGGCCTGCATCATCTCCGCGAGGGCCCGATCGTCCAGGGCCGCCGCGATGAGCAGGACGGCGTCGGCCCCGGCCCGGGCGGCCTGGGCGACCTGACGCGGGTCGATCAGGAAGTCCTTGCGGAGCACCGGCAGCTCCACACCCGCTCGCGCCGCGACGAGATCGTCGAGATGGCCCCCGAAGAAGGCCTCGTCCGTGAGGACCGAAAGCGCGGCGGCTCCGCCCCGTTCGTAGGCGCGCGCCATGGCCGGGGGATCGAAGTCGGTCCGGATCAACGGACGACTCGGAGACTTGCGCTTGATCTCGGCGATCAGGGCGACAGGACCGTGGGCCAGCAGTGACGCCCTCAGGCTCCGGCGCGGCGCCGAGCCGGTCGCAGGCCGATCAGGAAGCGCCGAGACCTCGGTGGCCTTGTGCGCCAGGATCTCATCGAGGATGGTCATGCCCGCTAGAGTAGCACAATCGCCTGCCGCAGCGTGAAGGTGAAGGTGGCCCCGTGGTCGGCCCCGTCGCTCTCGGCGCGGATGGTCCCGCCCACCTGCTCGAGCAGGCGGCGGACCAGAGGCAGACCCAGGCCCAGCCCCCCGAATCGTCGAGTCGATCCGCTGTCTAGTTGGGCAAAGACCTCGAACAGGGCGGCGATTTTCTCGGCCGGAATCCCGACCCCGCTGTCCTGGATGGCGGCGGTCACGAGCGAGCCGTCGCTGTGAGCCCGCCAGCGGATCTCGCCCGCCCGGTGGTTGAACTTGATCGCGTTGTCGAGCAGGGCCTGCAGGGCCAGTTCGAGGTAGGCCCCGTCCGCCCAGACCAGCGGGAGATCGCCCGGCACCTCGAGGCAGACGCGCAAGTCCTTGGCCTCGATCTCGTCGGCATACTGGCCGATCACCCGCTCGATCGCCTCCCAGAGCTGCAGGGGCTGGAAATTGAGCGTGAGCTGACCCGCCTTGAGCTTGGTGAGGGTGATGCTCGACTCGACCAGTTTGCCCAGCGACACGCTGGCCCGGTGGATCTGCTGGAGGAAATCCCGGTGCTGGGCCACCTCGAGGGTGCCATCCCCCAGCTCGTCGAGCAGGATCTCGGAGAGGCCCTGGATGATGGTGAGAGGGGTACGGAGCTCGTGCCCGATGTTGGAGAGCACGTCGTCCCCGAGGGCACCGGTGCGCCCCGCGAGCTCGGAGGCCAGGGCCCGGTTGGCCATGGCCAGGTGCCAGAGGACGTCCGGCGCGGTACCGGGCCCCGGTACCGACGAGCCCGCTTGCGACTCCACCATCCCCCCCTCCTAGTCCGTTACAACCCGTAGCATGGGTTCACATTATATAACAAACCTTCGTTCGTTCCTCGCGGCTCCCCTGGGCGGCGATCGCCCCAGTGGCCGATTCCTGGCGTTGACTGGCTTGCAAGCCCTGTGCTATAAACGGGGCTGCTTCAACTGGCCTCCCCCCCGGCGCCTATTCGACAGGATCACGCGTGCCCGCTCCTACTCGATTCGCCCAGGCGGCTCTGATGCTGGGTCTCAGCTTGTCGCTGGTGGCTTGCTCAGAAGCTTCCCACCGCAAATCCATCACGCTGTGGCATCCCTGGGGGGGATCCGAGCTATTGGCCCTCAAGCACGCCATCCAGCGCTATCAAGAAAGCCATCCCGACGTCGAGGTCCAGGCCCTGCAGGTCCCGTCGGACAAGCTGCAGGACAAGTACCTGCGCTCCAGCGCGTCCAACGGCGGACCCGATCTCCTGATCGGGCCGGTGGACTGGGTCGGCAAGTACGCCCTTTCCGGCGTCCTGGCCCCGCTCGACGGGGTCGATCGGGCCATCCTGGGACGGTACTTGCCGTTCGCGCTGGGGGCCGTCCGGTTCCGGGGGCATCTGTACGCCCTGCCGGAGAGCATGGAGACGCTCGGGCTCTACTACAACAAGGCCCTCCTTTCTGGGCCGCCGCCCACCACCATCCAGCAACTCTTCGTCGAAGCCAACTCCCGCGATTACTGGAAGGGCGATTACCTGCTCGCCTACAACACCCAGTTCTTCTTCTCCGCGGGCTACCTTTTCGGCATGGGGGGGACCCTCCTGAAGCCGGAGGGCAGGGTCGCCGTCGACACCGAGGGGGCCCGCCACTGGCTGCGCTTCCTGCACGATCTCAAGGTCCACCCCAACCTGGCCGCCAAGAGCGACTACGGTCGCGCCGACGCCCTGTTCCGGGACGGCAAGGCGGCCATGACCATCAGCGGCCCCTGGGCGCTCGGGGATTACCGCAAGGCGTTGGGCGACAGGCTGGGGATCGCGCCGCTGCCCAAGGTGGATGAGCAGCACCCCGCGGCGCCCTTCGTCGGCATCAAGTGCTTCATGTTCAACCCCAACTCGGCCAAGGAGGCGCAGGATCGGGCGATCGCCTTCGCCTCCTTCATGACCAGCCCGGCGATCGCGACCCTCATGGAGCAGGAGGCGGGCCACGTTCCGGCCGTGGCGGACGTGGCAATCCCGGCGGGTGACCCCTTGCAGGCCTTCGCGACCCAGGCGCGCTGGGGGGTGCCGATGCCGCCCAATCCCGAGATGAAGGAGGTCTGGGCTCCCATGGATCAGGCGATCGAGAAGGTCATGACGGACACGGCCCCGCCCGAACAGGCCATCTCCGAGGCGCAGGCCGTGCTGGCGGCCAAGGTGGAGGCTGTCCGGAACCAATGAAGCGCGACCTCTCGGAAAAGGCCCTCGCCTATCGGTTCATTGCGCCCTCGGCCGCGGTCATGGCCGTCATCACCCTCTACCCCCTGCTCTACGGGGTGTGGATGGCCTTCACCAACTTCAACCCGACCCACATCCGCAACCAGGCACCCCGTTTCGTCGGCCTCCAGAACTTCCTGGACATCCTCAACCACGCCCCTTACCTGGATTTCAGCTTCCTGAACGTCCTGGGCTTCAACTTCCTGTGGACGGTGTCCAACCTGGTCTTCCACGTCGGGATCGGGGTGGGGCTCGCGCTCTTGCTCAACACGCCGGGCCTCAAGGGGGTCAAGGCGTACCGGGCGGCCCTGATCCTGCCGTGGGCCATCCCGACCTACGTCACCTCCCTCGTCTGGAAGAACATGTTCGACCCCGAGGCCGGGGCCATCAACCTCCTGCTCAAGCAGTGGTCGGCCTTCCTGCCGTTCCTGCCGACCCATGCCGACTGGCTCGCCAAGTTTCCGCAGGCCTTCTACGCGGTGCTCCTGGTCAACGTCTGGCTGGGCTTCCCGTTCATGATGATGGTCGCCTCGGGCGCCCTGCAGGCCATTCCCGGGGACCTCTACGAGGCGGCCGACCTCGACGGGGCGAGCCCGTGGCAGAAGTTCGTCACGGTCACGGTCCCCATGCTGCGGCCGGCCATGGTGCCCGCCATCATGCTGGGCTTCATCTGGACCTTCAACAACTTCAACGTCATCTACTTCGTCACGCAGGGCAACCCCTTCGGGCAGACGGAGATCCTGATCACCCAGGCCTACAAGCTGGTCGACGCCGGCATGTACGGAGTGGCCGCGGCCTTCTCGATCATCATCTTCCTGATCCTCCTGGCCTTCACCCTGCTGAACCTGCGCCTGACCAAGGCGACCGAGGAGGTGTAGCGTGGCCGTCCAGAAGTTCGGCGCCGTCAAGCTCGGCCTGGCCCACCTGACCCTCCTCGCTTTCTGCGCCTTCTCGCTGTTCCCGGTGGTGTGGGTCATCTCGATGGCCCTCGACCCGGCCTCCGCGGCGCGCCCGACCGAGCTGCACCTGATCCCGCACGGGGTCACGTTCGAGGCCTTCCGCCAGGTCCTCGCGAACCCCACCGAGATCGACGGGCTTTCGTTCTGGCGGCTCTTGGGAAACAGCCTCCTCCTGAGCCTCGGGACCACGGTGTTCGGCATCCTGCTCGGGGCCTCGAGCGCCTACGCCTTCTCGCGCTTCAACTTCCCGGGCCGCAAGGCGGGCCTCATGGTCTTCATCGTCCTGCAGATGTTCCCGGCCATCTGCTCGATCGCCCCCCTCTACGTCCTGCTCTCGACCCTGCACATCCGGACCTCTCTCGTAGGGCTCATGATCGCCTACTCGGCCGGCACCCTGCCCTTCGCGATCTGGAACCTGAAGGGCTACTTCGACACGGTGCCCAAGGACCTGGAAGAGGCCGCCCTGATCGATGGTTGCACCCGCACCCAGACCTTCTGGCAGGTGGTGCTGCCCCTCTCGGCCCCGGCCGTCGCCGTGACGGCCCTATTCGGCTTCATGAGCGGCTGGACCGAGATCATCCTCGCCTGGACCATGCTCGAGAACCCCAAGACCTTCACCCTCGCCATGGCCCTCTACGGGATGGTCGGCCAGTACGGCACCTTCAAGCCCTGGAACCAGTTCGCGGCTATGAGCCTCATCATCTCCTTGCCGGTCGTGGTGGTCATGCTCTTCCTGCAGCGCTACATCGTGTCGGGCCTCACGAGCGGCGGGGTCAAGGGCTAGAACCCGCTCCACCAGGACCTTTCTCCAACGCTTGACACCCCTCCTTCACCGTGACAAAATCGACCATACGTTCGATTTTGATAGGGCGAGGGTACCGATGGCCAAGGTCAAAACCAAGTTCACGTGCCAATCCTGTGGCTCGGAGCAACCCCAGTGGATGGGCCGGTGCCCGGAGTGCGGCGCCTGGAACTCGATGGTCGAGGAGGCGGCGCCGGTGGCGATCGCCCCATCCAAGCCCGGCCTTCGCTCTAGCCCCAGCCGACCGGCCATGCGCCTGCGCGACGTGTCCATGCAAGACGACGAGCGCTTCACGAGCGGTCTCGGCGAGCTGGATCGCGTCCTCGGGGGCGGCATCGTCCCGGGATCCTTGGTCCTGCTCGGGGGGGACCCGGGCATCGGCAAGAGCACCTTGCTCCTGCAGGTCGCTCAGCACCTGGCCGCCCAGAGTCGCCGCGTCCTGTACGTTTCGGGCGAAGAGTCCGCCCGCCAGATCCGCATGCGTTCTCGCCGTCTCGGGGCCGATCACGACGAGCTCTACGTCATGGCCGAGACGGATTTGGGGGCGATCGCCCAGCACCTGATCGAGACGCAGCCCGAGTGGGCGGTGATCGACTCGATCCAGGCCATCTCCGATCCGTCCCTCAACTCGACGCCCGGTTCCGTCTCCCAGGTCCGCGGCGCGACGGGCACCCTCATGCGGCTCGCCAAGGAGCATGGCATCAGCCTGTTCATCGTCGGCCATGTCACCAAAGAGGGGACTCTGGCGGGTCCCCGCGTCCTCGAGCACATGGTCGACACGGTCCTGTACTTCGAGGGGGATCGCTTCAAGAGCTACCGGATCGTGCGCGCCGTCAAGAACCGCTTCGGGTCGACCAACGAGGTCGGTCTCTTCGAGATGCACGAGGGGGGGCTCAGCGAGGTGGACAACCCTTCGGCCCTCTTCCTGGCCGAGCGCACGGCCGAGACGACGGGCTCGGCGATCGTCGCGACCATGGAGGGCACCCGTCCGCTGCTCGTCGAGATCCAGGCGCTCATCAGCCCGAGTGTCTTGGCGAGCCCACGCCGAGCCGCCAATGGCATCGAGCACAACCGGATGGTCCAGATCCTGGCCGTACTCGAAAAACGGGTCGGGCTGCCCCTTTCCAAGTTCGACGCCTACGTCAACGTCGTGGGTGGGCTGTCCATCGAAGAGCCGGCTGGCGACCTGGGGGTGGCCCTCGCCGTGGCGTCGAGCATGCGCGACGTGTCCCTGAAGCCGGAGGCGATCGCCCTGGGCGAGGTCGGCCTCAACGGCGAGATCCGCGGCATCAATGGCCTGGAGGCCCGCCTCAAAGAGGCCGCGAAGCTCGGCTTCACCGAGGCCCTAGTGCCGGCCCACAACCTGGACGACAGGACCCTTCGCCTGCCGAAGGGCCTTCAGGTGACCGGTGTCAGCCGCCTCTACGATGCGATCGTGAAGGCTACCTTAGGTCCCGTCACCCAGCCCTCCACCCCGCCAGCCTGATCTCCGGATCGACTGGGCGGTGAACTCCGTGACTTCACCCAAAGGACGGGGCGCCTCTCAGCCCAACTCGGCAAGAGGCGCCCCGTCTCGGCGTTTGATCCGACTTAGAGCTTGAAGGTATCGCTCGGCAGCGTGCCGTTCAGGATCACGTTGTCCATCCGGATCCGGAAGACCAGCTTGTTGTTCTGGTCGTACATCTCGCGCATGATCGGGACCTTGCGGTTGCCGTCGATCGTGAACACCTCGTGGCTGATGCCCTGCAGCTGCTTCGGCGAGGCGATGTCCAGCTGGCACACCGGAATCCCGTTCATGTTCCCGAACCCGCCCAGCGTCACCTGGTTCTGCGGATTGAGCAACAGGTCCATGGTCGGCGTGATGCCCGTCTGGTCGAGGTAGTACCCCCGCTGGTCGGTCATGCGCGAATCCCGCTCGGACACCGAGGTGTTGATCCAGAACCCGATGAACTTGGTATGGACCTGGACGTCCGAACCGCCCAACCAGACGAGCTTGGTGCCGACCGTCCGGTCGTCCGTGCTCTGCAGGATGTTGATCGACGTCTTGTTGGGCTTCTCGAAGCAGTAGTGGACCTTGTTGGAAGCGGGCTGCCCGGTGTCGATCGCGATGAAGTAGCCCGTCAGGTCGAATTGCAGGCTGTTGGTCGTGTTGCGCACCTGGGTGATGTCCTGCATGAGCTGCTGCAGGAAGGCCTGCTGGTTGAGGCCTGTGGGCACCCCGGCCCCGCCTTGGCTCGGCTGGTTGATCTTGAGGTCCTTGATCTGCTTGCTGGCATCGACGACCGTGCTGGGTTTCGCCCCGCACCCCGCCACCAGCAGCGATCCGGCCACGAGGGCCACCATCCCCTTCGCCAGTCGCTCGATCTTGCCCACGACAACCTCCCCCAAGGACTTAACGCCTTATGTCCGGTATCGGGCCGCCCGGGCCTAGTCTTTCTTGTATCTCATTTAACCCCCGTTTAAAAAACGTTAAAACCAAACTCTCCCGATGGGCCGACCGCCGCGCCGATCGGCCGGGACCCGAGCGGTCAAGGAAGCATCAGATTGGGTACGAAAGGATGGCCCGCCCCTCCTCACCGAGACGATCCGGGCCCCGCGCACCCGAGCGACACAGGGGGACCCATGAGCCTGGCCGAGCGACTCACGACGGGAACGCTAGCCGATCTCGTCCGGTTGCAAGCCGAAACCCATCCCCTCGCGACCGCGCTGGTCTCCGAGGGCCGGGTCTGGCCCTACGAGGGCCTGCAACGCGGGATCATGCGCCTCGCCTTGATGCTCTCGGACGGCGGGGTGACGCAAGGCGAGCGAGTGCTGCTCATGGCCCCGACCTGCGATTCCTTCGTTGTCAGCTTCTTCGCCCTCGTCCGGCTGGGAGCCATCCCGGTCCCCCTCAACCCCAACCTGCTCGAGGTCGAGGTGATCGCCCACGCCCGCGACTGCCACGCCCGGCTGCTCTTGGCGGACAGCTCCGTGAGCGAGACGGTCCGCGAGGCCTTCATCCGGGCCTGTGACGGCCGGGTGATCGGGCTGGATCCGCGGCGCCAGCAGGTCACCTGGCACTACGAGAGCGGTCAAGCTCCGCCCATCAGCTACTTCGACTTGGCCTACGACGCGGCGCCCGAGGTCCCACTCGATCCCACCGCGATCGCCGCCATCCTCTACACCTCGGGCACCACGGGCGCCCCCAAGGGGGTCTGCCTCACGCACCGCAACCTCCTGAGCAACGCCCGGGCGATCGCCGACGTCCTCCCCGTCGCCCGATACTCCACCAGCGCCGTGACCCTGCCCCTTCACCACGCCTCGGGCCTCACCGGCCAGCTGCTCACCACCCTCATGGTCGGCGGGACGGCCCACCTGTTCCGGAACCTGGCCTTCCCGTTCCCCGTGCTCGCTCAGATCCAGCGCGAGGCAATCGAGGGCTTCGCCGCCTTTCCGGCGACCTTTCGCCAGCTGGCGGCCGTGTCGGCCCTCAACGAGCTGGATCTGTCTTGCGTGCGCTACCTCTCGATCGCAGGCTCGCCCCTCGCCCTCGAGGACCTGACCCTGATTCGCCAGATCTTTCCGCGAGCCCGCGTCTACCTCGGTTACGGCCTGACCGAGGCTGGCCCCCGCGTGGCCACCCTCTCCGAGCAGGACTCGCACTTCTTCGCGGGCTCCGTGGGTCGCCCGTTGCCGGGCGTCAGCCTCAAGGTGGTGGTCGACGGCCGCGAGGCGGACCCCGACGAGGTGGGCGAGCTCTGGGTCAAGGGCCCGGGGGTCATGACCAGCTACTGGAACAACCCACTGGAATCCTCGCGGGTGCTGGAAGACGGCTGGTTGCGCACCGGGGATCGGGCCCGGCTGGATGCCGAGGGCTACCTGTTCGTCATGGGGCGACGCGAGCACCTCGTCGCGACCACCGGCGAGAAGCTCAGCCCAACCGAGATCGAGGTCGTCCTGGAGCGCCACCCGAAGGTGCGCGAGGCGGCGGTCGTGGCCGTGCCGGATTCGGTGCTCGGCGAGCGTCTGGTCGCGTGCGTGGTGCCCATCAACGGCTCGGTCGACGCCCAGGATACCCACCGGCACTGCGAGCGGCACCTTGCCCGCCACAAGATCCCTCACGAGTTCCGGGTGATCGATCGCCTCCCCAAGACCAAGAGCGGCCAGGTCCAGCGCGATCGCCTCCGCGCCTGGTGCATGGACGGGGCGCCCGCCGAGGTCGATCCGCGCGCCGAGCTGTGACGCCCCTCACGGTCGGACCCGCCGGGTGTGCACCGGCGGGTCCGGGGTCGCTCAGAGAGGTGGACGAGCGATAGGGTCATCCTAGCGGAACGAGCGCGAGGGCGGGGCGATCGCCGCCGCATCCCCCATGCGATCCCCATTACGCTTGCTCGGACGCTTCTTCGGCCCAGCGCCGGCCCACCGGGCAAGCGTTCTGGTAGTCGCAGGATCCACAATGGGCGGCCACCCGGGGCTCGAAGCGGTGATCGGCCTCGAGGGTCCGGATGGTCTCGTGGGCTGCCTCCAGGACGGCCGCGACGTGGTCCGCCGTGAGGGGCAGGGTGACCCGCACGTTGCTCGCCAGGTAGTGGACCGTGTGCCGGACCGGGGTCTCATGGAGCTTCTGCTCGACCAGGTAATGGTAGATGGAGAGCTGCTGGACCGTTTCGCGCCTCACGGTTTCCGGGGCCCGGCCCGACTTGTAGTCGAGGATCTCCAGGCTGCCGTCGGCGTGGCGATCGACCCGGTCCAGGATGCCCAGCAAGACCGAGCCGCGAAAGGGGGCCGAAAGGCGCTTCTCGAGCAAGATGGGCTCGCCCTCCACCCCGGACCAGGTCTCGTAGTAGGCCGAGAGCAGTTCCTTGCCCCGGGCAAGCTCGGAGCGCTCCTGCTCGGGGCTGTCGTAGCCGGCGCTCATCCAGCTCGCCTCGAGCTGCCGCTCGGCCTCGGAGAGGCTCTTGGCCTCGGGGCCGCCCTCGGCGTGAAGCCGATGCAGGGTGCGGTGCAGCGACACCCCGAAGCTCTGGTTGGCCCAGGGCCGGCGCGGCATCTTGCGCACGTACTGGTAGTAGAATTGCCGCGGGCAGGTCTGGTAGACCTGAAGCCGGCTCGGGGAGTACTGCGGTGGCCGCATGGTCGGTCCTTTCGAGGTCTCGATGGTACCACGGTGGCGGCCGCCTGGGGCTTGGAGCTAAGATGGGGGTCTGCCCGTCGCCGAAACCTACCGGGAGGGAACCGTGGCCGAGCTCCGAACCTTCGTCGTCCTGGACACCCTGCAACCGCAGGTGGCATCCTTCCTGGGGACCGTCTCGCAGGGCTTCCTGCCGGTCGAGGGCCAGGCCTCCCTGTTCGTCGAGATCGCCCCGGGCATCGAGATCAACCTCCTGGCCGATGCTGCCCTCAAGGCGACCAGGGTCAAGCCTGGCATGCAGATCGTCGAGCGTGACTTCGGCGTCCTCGAGGTCCACCACGACCAGCAGGGCGAGGTACGGGCCGCCGGGGTCGCCATCCTCGACCGGCTGGGCCTCACCGAAGCGGACCGCCTCAAGCCCCGCATCGTCTCGGCCACGACCATCACCGGGGTCGACGCCCACCAGACCATGCTGATCAACCGCATGCGGCACGGCGAGATGATCAAGCGTGGACAGACCCTGTACGTCCTCGAGACCCACCCCGCGGGCTACGCCCTCATCGCGGCCAACGAGGCCGAGAAGGCCGCCAACGTCAACGTCCTCGAAGTCAGGGCCTTCGGGGCCTTCGGCCGGGTCTACCTGGGGGGCGACGAGGCGAACATCGAGGAGGGGGCCAAGGCGGCGCTCCGGGTGCTCGGCTCGCTGTCCGGCAAGGAGAACGCGGGGGTCCGCTGACCGCCCGCTAGCGCCCGGCCCCTACCACCACGACATTGCCGTGGGCGTCGGGGGTCGTGCGGGAGGCGTAGGTGAAGCTGCCCGTCTGCCCCGTGTAGACGTGCTGAGCCTGACCCCCGGGCGGGATGACGATCTCCCAGGTGCCCAGCCCGTCTCCACCCCCGGGCGGGGGGTAGGTGACGGCCACCGGAGAGGCGCTGCGGTTGACCCAGGTGACGGGGCTCCCGAGGTGGACGTGCACATAGTAGGGCGCGAACTCGCCGTTGATGAACTGGACGACCGGATGGTCGAAGTTGCCCCAAGGGGCACGGGGCTCCCCGGACGATGAGGGGGGAATCGCGGCCACGTAGGCCGCATCGGCCCCCTCGGGCGGATCGAGGGTGAGGCGTGGGCTGGCCACCGGTCCCGCCCCTGGGGCGGGGACCCCGGGCACAGTCGGCTTGTTGACCTCGTTGCCACCTGGCAACCCTGGCGTCGCGGGTACCTGGCAGCCCACCAGAACCAGGCAGGAGCACAGCACGGGGAGGCGCAGGGCGTTCATGGCGGTTCCTCTCTGACGGTTCCGGGTCCCACCCTAACCCGACTCCACCCTGGCTCGCTCGGTCCATGGCGCCAAGAATGGTTGGTCGGCTTGCGGCAGGCGCCTGCGAGGATTTCGGTTCCGCGGGGAATACTGTCCACGGTCGCCCGGTGGGCACCGACCGGGAGGTGGGCGTGAACTTCACGGACGTGACGTCGGACGAGAACGGCCAGATCCACGGATCGTCGGGGGCTCCCTATCTGCTGGTGCTCCGGGCCGACGAGGCCGAGATTCGGGCCTACGGCGAGGGCACGCCCTGGACCGTCACGGTCGACCGGATCCTGACCCGCGAGCCGCAGCGGATCTGCCGTTCGGCCTTCATCTGGCGGGTCGAATCCCAGCGTCAAGCCGTCTGGCTCGCCACCTACGTCGGGGAGTTCCTCTCGGCGATCCACCCGGACGCCGACTGGCGACAGCTGCTGCCTAAGATCTACCGCGAATACTCGGAGCACGGCGACATGCTGCCAGCCAAGTGGTGCGGCGGCTAAGGGAGCTAGGACTTCATGGCCCGGGCGAGCCGGGCCTCCTCGACCTGCCCCTGCAGGATGCTCGCGGTCTCGGCGAAGGCCTTGAGTTGCTCGGGCTTGAACCCCGCCTCGGTCAGCACGGCCCGATCCATGGGTACCAGCGAGATTCCGAGGGGCAGGTTGCGGGCGTGACAGTTGACCGCCACGTTGGCGAGGTGGATCAGGTGGGTCAAGCGCTTGCCCACGGTCGCCTCGCTCGGGGTGTGGTGCAGGCGCAAGGCCGCCTGGATCGCGGGGGCCAGACCCCAGAACTCGGCGATCGCCGCGCTCAGGTAGGCGTGATTGAACCCCAGCGCCCGATCCTCGATGGTTTCGGGCATCCTGGCCTTCACCGGATCGATCGCGAGCCCCTGGACCAGATCGGCCATGGGGAAGGCCGGAGCGAGCACGGCCCCGAAGTCGTGCAGCAGGCCGGCCGTAAAGGCATGGCCCAGGTTGGGGTACTCGGTCTCCTCGGCGAGCAGCTGGGCGCACAGGGCGACCCGCACGGCGTGGGTCCAGGCCGTGGCCCCCATGACGGCCGGAAGGTCGGGGGGGATCCCCCGGATCCGGAGGTCGTGCCCGAAGTTCACCTCGAGGAAGGTCCGGATGGTGTTGACCCCGAGGAAGCGCAGGGCCTCGACGAGATTCTTGACCTCGCCCTTGGCGAGCGTGATCGCGTTGGACAGGAGGCGGTCCGCCGCCTTCTTGGACTTGGTGAGCCGTTCGGCCAGCTGCGCGAAATCCAGATCCGGATCCTCCAGCATGTCGAACACCCGCTGCAGGCGGATGGAATAGCCGATCGGCGGCAGGTTGCCGACCTTGAAATTCAGGACGTCTTGCAGGATCAGGGCCACGACGCACTCCATCCGGCGGGACTTCGCTCGGTCACGCGGTCAGACGCACCCGAGTATCTTACCATTCCCGCCGGTCGGCGAAGGCACGTGATCCGTAAACGCGGCCGTGAGGACGATCACATCCGCCAGGATCGCATAACCACCCGCTCGGATGGGCATGAGGAGAGGGAGCCCTCGTTCCCCTCGGACTCATGTCAGGAGACTCTCCCATGTCCACCCGTCGATTCGCCCAGGTGGCCCTCGCGGCGACGCTGATCGTGGGCTCGGCCGTCACCGGGTGCAACGGGACGTTGCCCTTGCTGGGCTCGTTCGGGGCCCCGACCAAGTCGGGGACCACCACGTCCAAGCTCAACCAGGCCACCCAAAAGCTGACGGTCGCGCAGCAAGAGCGGGCCATCAAGGTCGCCCTGGCCACCCTCAAGAGCCGCATCGCCCTGCTGCATGGCCAGGGCAACTCCCTGGCATCCGGCCTGGCGCCCGAGATCGCCCGAGGGACCTCCCTCGTGCAGGGCCCCGCCGTCTCGACCAACTACGTCAGCACGACGAGCACGCCCGTCGGCTCGTCCTCCTACCGGATCGCGACTCTGCAGTCGAGCAGCAGCGGGGGGGTGACGACCTCGTGGGACGACGTGACGGGGCAGCTCGACACCGTCGCGGCGACCGACTCGACGCTCAAGTTCAGCTTCGCGGGCCAGAACTCCACCCATCGCAACGCCACCTTGCGCCTGACGGCCTTCGGGGACGGCTCGACCGGCTACGTGAGCGTCGACGCCGACTCCGCGAACTGGATCTCGTTCCAGTCCCTCCTGGCCTCGGCGAGCGTTCCCTTCCAGGTCTGGTACGACCAGTATCCCGACCTCAACACGCTCAACAGCGTCGCGCTGGGCTTCGGGCTCGTCCCCAAGGGGGATCAGACCCAGCGCATGGACCTGTCCTTCGGGGCGTCGTCATTCGACCTGTTCAACATCGGGACGGCCTCCGTCCGGCTCCCGACGCACTACTTCCTCAAGACGACCGTGCCGCGCCTCGCCCTGGACCAGACCCTCGACATCAAGCGGGGGGGTTCGACGCAGTACCAGGTCGTGTTGCACGGGTCGGTCTACTTCGCCGACGTGCTGGGCGAACAGACCTGGAACGAGACGATCACGGTGCTGCTTGACACGGCCCACCCCTACCAGAGCACGATCACCGTGCAGATGCAGGATCCGGGTAACCAGCTCCAGCTGGCGGGCACGGCCACCTTCCTCGACCTCTCTCAGGCCACCGGCTCCGTGGGGGCGACGGGCTCGGTCGTGGCAAGCGGCTCTGTCCCTGCGACCGGGTCGGCCGTGATCGTATCGGGCGCCTTCACGAGTCTGGATGGTCAGACCTCGCTCGCGACCCTCAACTGGGACAGCCGGAGCAATACCTTGCCCGCAATCGTGTTCGCGGACGGGTCCAGCGTGGTCCTGCAGGAGGATGCCAACGCGGACAGCGCGACCTTCTAGGGGTAGCGGCGCCTGGGTATAAGACCCTAGCGCCGCTACGACCGAGCCGGGGAGGGGCGATGCCGATCCCGTTGGAACTGAACCAGGGGGTCCGGGTGCTGGTGCCGTTCGGCGCCGTGAGCTATCCGTGGGATGCCCAGGTAGTGGCGGTCGACCTGCCCCGCTTCGAGATCGTGATCCCGGACCTCGATCTGTCCGAGGTCGCGCTGAGCGGCCGCTCCATCCAGGTGGTGGTGGCGAACCCCGACGGGTTGCACACCGTCAATTGCCCGGTGGTGGGCGACGAGGACGATCGGTTCGCCCTCCTATTGCCAGAGGAAACGCCGGTCCAGACCATCCAGCGACGACATCATGCCCGCATCGAAGTGTCGGCCGATTGCCCGGCGAAGGTGCAGGTCTTGACCGAGTGGGGCTTCGATTCCCCGATTCACGGTCACCTCAAAGACCTGTCGGCCGGTGGATGCGCGGTGTACCTGTTGCCCGCCCTGGGGCCCGACACGGAGATCCGGGTGGTGTTCCGGCTCCCAGATGAATCGGAAGTCGGGCTCGAGGGCAGCGTCACCCATTGCGCGGCGGCGAGTTCTCCAGACAGGATCAAACATTTGATTGGCATCCGTTTCCACAGCGTGCCAGACGCGGCGCGCGAATTGCTCGACCGATTCATCGCCCGGTCCGCGAGCGATCAGTTGGCCTAAACCGGGCCGCCGGCGCGGTACCAACCGATCAGCTTCGCGATCAAATAGCGCATCGTCTTGCTCCTCTCGTGGTTCCCCTGGCAAGGTTCAGTATCGGTCGCCAGAGGGGATGGGACAGTGCAGCGATTCGCTTGCTCGATGTGGGAATGATCACATGGCCGATCGCGTGGGGGCCGCAAAACGGGCTTCTTCGTAGGCCCTGAACCGATCCGCGACCTCCGCGGCCTTGAGTTCGAGCCCCCGTTCCGCCAGGAGCGACACGATCTCGCGCGTGGTCATGGCCGGCGAGACGGGAACGCCCATGCGCCGCAGCCTCCTCGCGAGCCGGTCGAATTCAAGCGTGGCCGGGTGCCGTCGGCGACGGAATCGCCAGACCGCCAGACCACCGAGGCCTCCGAGCACGGCGATCGCCCCCCGTTCCCAGGGAAAGGCCGGGGGAGCGGCCGGCGGCGTCGGATCAAAGGGCTCCCAGTGCCCGTCCACGAAGGCTTCGACCCAGGCATGCGCGTCGGAGGCCCGGAATTCGGTTCCCCCAGCGCGTCGAACTCCTCCGGCGTAACCAGTCACCAGGCGGGTGGGGACCCCGAGGGTGCGTCCCATCAGGGCCAGGGAGGTCGCATAGTGCACGCAGAAGCCCCGGTGGGACTCGGTCAGGAAGTACACGGTGGGATCCTGCCCAGGGGGTGCGGCGGGCGCGGCCAGGTCGTACCTCGTGTCGTGCCTCATCCGTTCGATCAGGGCAACCAGGGCCTTGCGCGCGGTCGGCTGGCCCTGGGCCCAGGAACGGGCGATCGCCCGGACCCTGAGGGGAACCGTGCCGGCGTCCCGTTCGAAGGCGGTGGGTCGGTCGGTCAAGGGATCAGGCGGCGAGGCCGCCTCGAGCACGAAGGTGTCCCCCGCGCGGCTGGGAGGTGACAGAGTGGCCACCCACGCCGTACCGAGCCCAACTGAGCGGGGCAGAGTCCCTACGCCCACGGCCGTCTCTGGCACCGGCAGGATCCTCATCCCAGGCCGGAGCAACGTGACCAAGAGGTGCCCGGTCGCCCGGCTGCCAGCCAGCCCGACCCACCGCGCCGACTCGCTAGGCCACCATTGGCCCCAGCCGTAGCGTTCGAACACCTCGGCCCGCATGCGCGTCACCCGGGGCGAGGCCACGCGAAGGACAGGGTCGGGCTCGGTGATCCAGCGCGCGTTGAGCCGGATGGTCCCGGGCTCGCCCGGGAGGTTGGCCGATTCGCGGGGGGCCTCCGTCCCGGCCCGAAACCCGAAGGTCGGCAGTGGGGGCAGCGGCACGGCGGGCAAGAGGGGATGGAGCAGGGCCATGCCCAGCCCGATGACGGCGAGCGGGATCCAGGCCGGGGGCAGGGCGAGCAGTTCCCGGACGGGCACCTCGCGGGCCCCGAGGGCATGCCGGCTTTCGGCCCAGGCCGCGAGGATCAGGGCGATCGCCGAGACCAGCAGGGCCAGGCCGAGGCCCGGCGTATCCATCCCCTTTTGGAAGGCCGGAAAGACGGCCACCATGAGCAGGGCGATGAGCTGCTGGGCGCGCAGGTACTGGCGGCTGCGGAGATCCCAGGCGAAGAGGGAGCTGACCATGGCAAGCAGGATCGCCATGGCCGGGATCAAGGCACCGGGCTGACGAGAGGTAAAGAGGAACCATCCCAGGGTCGCGAAGATGCCGGCATACAGGCCGACGAGCAGGGGCCAAGGTGGCGGACCAGCCCGTCTCAGGCTGACCCGGGTCCCGACCACCATGAGCAGGAAGGTCCCGATGGCCGGCCAGAGGGGAAGCGCCCCCAACTGGGCGAGGAAGGCGATCGCCGCGAGGGCCGCCATCCCGGTCGCGGCATGCAGCAAGGCCCGCCGCTCGGGCGGGTCGAAGGGAGCGGGCCGGTGGATGCGGCGGGGGACGGGCCTTTCCTCCTCGACGGGCGGTCGGATGCGAACCATGAGCTGCTGACGGTGAGCACTGGCGGCCCAGTGCACGTCTCGCACTCCTTCCCCGGAGCGATGCTCGCGCAGGCCTCCGTAGGGCTCCCCGGGCTGATCGGCCGCGGCCGGGGCCGGAGTGGGTGTCTCCGACCCCGCGTCGATCCCGGATACGGGGGCCTCGATTGTGAGGCTCCAAAGGCCGAGGGGGAAGGCCCGCAGGCGGGCCCACAGGCGATCGCCCCGCTTCTCAGCGAATTCGGCAGGCAACGTGTCGCGCCAGCCGCTCGGCTCCGGGGCCCTCACGAGCCGCTCGGGGCTTCTCGCTCTCCCCTGGCGCCATGACAGGCCGAACGGTCCCCGCGCCCCTCGTGCGGTGAGGCGCGCCCAGCCCAGGGTCACGCCATCGACCCGCGCGCTCACGGCCTCGATGCGGATGCCGGCCAGCGACAGGATCCCGAGGATGAGGGAGAAGGCGAGCACGACCGCGAGCAGGTAGCCCACCAGGTTCAAGAGGGGCTGGCCGAGCGCCTGTCCACCCAGGAAGGACCAAGGAAGCAGCAGGATGAGGACGAGCCCCTTCCCGCTCGGAAGCACCCGGTAGCGCATCTAGCGGGGCACGGGGGTCCGCTCGAGCCAGTCTCGGAGGACGGCTTCGCGGCGATCGCGCGGCGAGTCGCCTTCGAGGAGGAGACGGTGCGCGAGCGCCGGGAGGGCGGTCTGCTTCAGGTCATCCGGAACCAGGAACCCGCGGCCCTCCACGAAGGCCCTCGCGCGGGCGAGGGATTGCCAGGCGAGCGCGCCGCGCGGACTGATGCCGAGCCGCACGTCAGGCCACTGGCGGCTCATCCGCACGATCGCGAGGAGGTAGTCGCGCAGGCTGGGATCGACGTGGACGGCCCGGGCGGCTGTCCGCCACTCGCCGAGCGAGTCGGGGGGAAGCGGGGAGATCGGGATTCCCTCGCCGTGCCGTCCCTCGAGGAGGGCCTTCTCGTCGTCGTAGCTGGGATAGCCGAGCGTGAGCGAGGCCGTGAAGCGGTCGAGTTGCGCCTCGGGCAGGGGGTAGGTCGCGTCGAAGGTGGCGGGATTCTGGGTGGCAACGACGAAGAAGGGATCGGGCAGGGAGAACGTTTCGCCGTCGATCGAGACCTGGGCTTCCTCCATGGCCTCCAGGAGGCCTGCCTGGGTACGGGGGGTGGCCCGGTTGATCTCGTCGGCCAAGAGGACCGGCGTGAAGATCGGGCCCGGGACGAAGCGGAAGCTGCCGTCGTTTGGCAGGTAGACCTTGATGCCCGTGAGGTCTCCAGGCAAGAGGTCCGGTGAGAATTGGATCCGCCTGAAGCCGAGGCCCAGGGCGGCGGCGAGGGTCTTGGCCAGCAGGGTCTTGCCGACCCCGGGGACGTCTTCGAGCAGGAGGTGGCCGGGGGCGATCGCCGTCGCGACGACCAGGCCGAGCACCTCGGGGGGCGCCACCACCACCCGGCGCAGGACCTCGATCAGTCTGGCTGGCTCTGTCTGGACCCGCTGCACGCCTGGGCTCCTTCGGATGGCTCGCTTCCCGGGTGTTCCATACCCGCCCCGTCGGGATCCTCGCGCCAATCGACCCGCGCGCGCAGGCACGCTCGGACGGTAGCGCGCAGGTCATCCAAGGGCAGGAGGGTGGATAGGCGGTAGTGCAGGAAGGCCCGTGGTTTGTCGTAGAGGTCGACGGCGGCGTCGAGCTTTTCCAGGAGGCCCAGCGCCTCCGCGCGCCAGAGGAGACCGGCGATGGCGAAGGGATTCACGCCCGGGTTGAGGGCCGGGGCGCGATCCTCGCGCAGATCGACCAGCCCGCGCCGGATCGGGAGCGCGATCTGGATCCCCCACCAGGCCGGGATCATGGCCCGGGCCTTCAGGTAGTGCCGCTCTCCGACCACGAGGGTAGCCCGATCGAGCACGGTCCCGTAGTAGGCGGCCTGGGTGGGGAGGCGATCGAGGGTGTCGCGATCGCTTTTGATCTCGAAGCCATGCAGGTCATGGGTGATGAGGGCCAGATCGATACGGACGGTGCCCTGATCGATCCCGAACTCGTCGACCAGGAGGGCCTCGGGGTCGTCGGCATGGGCCGCTTGCAAGCGGGCGCGCAGGGTCGCGCGGACGTCGGCGTCCTTCATAGGTCCCGACTCTACCTGATTGTCAGGCCGTTGGCTTTCGTGACCTGTGCGAAAGGTGCGCCGACGCTCGGTGGCTAGGTTCAATGATACTTTTGGGGTCAAAAGTATCATTGAACCCGACACGACTTTACTTGGGTATCATGGGCGGAGGTCCCACGCCAAAGGAAGAGAGGGTCTCAGCCCGATGGCTGGGACCCTCTCCCCATCTGAGGAGCCGGCGAGAGGAATCGAACCCCCAACCGGCGGTTTACAAAACCGCTGCTCTGCCGATTGAGCTACGCCGGCCGGATTCCCGCATGGTAACAAGCTCCCAGCCAGAGGGTCAAGCGCCGTCCTAGGTCAAGCTCGGGTTAAGCAGGAATTAAATTAATCTGGACTTAACCGAACCTTTACCGATTAACATCTTAATCACCCGATAACCTTTCCAGCAATCCCCTGCGCTCACAGCAAGGAGGTCGTCCATGGCTGGTATCAACGGCGTTAGCAGCTCGTTCCCAACCGCCCCCGCCTCGTACACGCCCCCGGCCTCTGGCTCGGACGGTGCCGGCGTCGCGGCCATGCCGCCCCGGCGTCGGATGCCGGGGGACTCCCTCGACATCGGCGGGGTCGTCCGGATGAGCGAGCCGGTCGTCAAGGCCGGCCTCGAACAGTTCGGCGGCCAGGCCCAGGGCTGGCTCGGTCGGATCTTCGGGGGCGGCGGGGCCGGTGGGACCATGTCGGCAGGTTGGGGGTCGTTCGGTAACGGCCTCGAGAGTGCCGGTGCGGTCGGCGGCTCGGCGGGCGGCGTCATGGGCGGCCTCTCGGGCATCGGCAACGCCCTCAAGAACGGCCTCGGCATGTTCGGTGCGGCCCTCAAGAGCAACCTTCTCGTCTCGGCCGTCCTTTCGGGTGTCGGAAACGTGATCGACGTCATGCAGGGCAAGGAAACTCCCCGCCAGGCGCTCGCCACCTTCGCCGTGGACACGGCCGCCTACACCGGGATCGGCGCGACCAGCACCGTGATCGGAGCGACCCTCGGTTCGCTCATCCCCATCCCGTTCGTTGGCACCCTGATCGGGGCCGCCGTGGGCATCGGCGTCGGCTTCCTCTACGAGAAGACCGTGCGCCCCGGCCTGGTAAACGCCGCGCAGGGCATGCTCGGCGGATAAACCTCCCCTCGTTCAGCCCCCTGGCCATGGCCAGGGGGCTTTCGCTTTGCGCCGAGTCGCAAGGGACCAGGCAGCCGGGTATAAGCGATTAGGTTTTTCGCGCGGAGGGGCACCATGAAGGGTGGGGGGGCGATCGCCCTATTGGCGATCACGCTGGAGCTCTCGCTCCCGGCCCGGGCGATCCTCCTGGAAGACACCCCCGAGCGGGTCGTCTTCCTCGGGTACCCCGGAGCGGAGCACGAGCTCACCATCAAGCTCATCCGGCGCAAGGAAAGCTTTGGTTTGTACGCGTTTCGCACCCCACCGGGGTCGGAGCGGGCCATCACGCGGGAGGGTTTCGTGGGGCTGATCGAGGGATCCGAGAAGGGCGTCGGGCTCGACGCCCGCGCCAAGACCTTTCTCGTCGCCTGGCTCGCTCGGCACGGCATGCGATCACTCAATCACCCCATGGTGCTCGGGTCCTACTACCGCTACCGCTTCGAAGACTCCGGCTGGGTCCTGCAGGTCACGACCCGGCACCCATTCGTGCCCTCGCCGGCCCATCCCGTTCCCGAAGACCTCGTCAGCCAGCTCTATGCCCATCGGGACGACACATGGCGCCTGGAGCAGCTCTCCCGCAACTTCGACACGGCCGACTTCACCCTGCGCGATCGCCTGGACCTCGTTCGCCTCGGCCACTGATACGCCAGAAAGGACCTCGCATGCTTCGTCGCCTTCGAGCACCCAACAAAACCAGGCATGTTACCTCTGTTTGGCCGACGTGTCGGCTCGTAGGAACAGTCTTGTTAGGCGCTCTTACCCCCCTCGCCCTCACGCTCTCCGCTCCCGCTCAGGCCGCCGTCAACCCGGCCGACTACGACTTCTCGCGCGCCGAGGTGTGGGACACCTCCTGGCACTGGGACGGCGGCGCCGTCCTCATGGGCGCGCCCACGGCCTTCCGGATGATCGGGGCCCGCAACGACTACTTCTCGGGAGAACATGGCTATGGTGACTGGCAAGTCTACGTCGGCCTGCCGAGCACCCTGCAGGCCCCGATCTTTGCCTGGGCCGGGGCCGGGGGCGGCCTCACCACCAACTTCGCCGGTCCCCTGAACGCCGATCTCAACCTGCAGGTTGGCGGAGGAGCCGTCGCCGGGGACCCGAACTCGGCCTTTTCCCTGGTGGTCGGCGTGATCCCCTCGGTCGGGTTCGGGATCAGCCTGGGCGGCGGTTGGCGCCTCGCCCTCAATGGCGGCTACCTGGTCTCCATGGTCAACTCCCAGAACAACGGCCTGATCTTCACGGCCGGCCTCGCCCATCGCAAGACTACCTTGATCGTGCCTGCGCCGACCTATTGATGCCCCGGTAGGCGAGCCCTTCTTCGCGGGGACTCTCAGCCAACCTTCAGGGTCCTCTCAGGGGCCCCTCAGCGACGGGCGCCAGCATGGCATAATCGGGAGCCCGCACGCTGAAAGGTTGGTCGCATGACCCGACGCATCCTGAGTCTCGGCCTGATCGGCACCCTGGTGCTGGGGGCGCCGGCGATCGCCAAACCACCCCCCGTGTCCACCCCGAAACCGGCCAAGACGGTCGATCCCCACGAGGGCGATCGTCGGATCATCCACGCCCTCAACCGCCTGACCTTCGGCCCGCGGCCGGGCGACTTCACGATGGTCGCCTCGATGGGCCTCGAGCGGTACATCGACGCCCAGTTGCACCCCGAGACCATCCCGATGCCGCCCGAGCTCGATCACAAGCTCAAGGGATATGAAGCGCTCACCCTGTCGTCTGGCGAGCTCTGGCTCAAGACCGCCCCACCCGAGACCCGGAAGGGCCAGCAGCCCGATCCCGAGGCGCAGCGGCGATCGCGCGAGCAGATGCACCAGACCTTCGAGCAGACCGTGGAAGCCCGCCTCCTCGAGGACCTCGAGAGCCCGCGCCAGCTCGAGGCCGTCATGGTCGACTTCTGGTTCAACCACTTCAACCTCTACTTCGACAAGGGCCCCGTGCAACTCTGGCTCGGATCGTTCGAGGAGCAGGCCATCCGACCCTACGCCCTGGGGCGTTTCCGGGACCTGCTGGGGGCGGTCGCTAGGCATCCGGCCATGCTCTTCTACCTGGACAACTTCCAGAACGCGGCCGGAGGGATCAACGAGAATTACGCCCGCGAGCTCATGGAGCTGCACACCCTCGGCGTCGACGGCGGCTATAGCCAGGCCGACGTGACCAGCCTCGCCCACGTCCTCACGGGCTGGGGCTTCCGCCGACCGGGTGCCTACCAGCCGGACGGCTTCAGCTACTTCTTCAACTTCAGGCGACACGACTTCGCCGACAAGACCCTCCTGGGCAAGCAGATCCCCGGGGCCGGTGAAGGTGAGGTCGAACTCGCCCTGGACATGCTGGCACGCCACCCGTCGACGGCCCATCACCTGGCCTACAAGCTCGCCCAGTACTTCGTCGCGGACGATCCCCCCGAGGGTCTCGTCAAGCGGCTCGCCAAGCGGTACCTCGACACGGACGGGGACATCCGCGAGGTCCTCACCACCCTGTTCCGCAGCGGGGAATTCTGGAGCGGGCAAGCCTACCGCGCCAAGTTCAAGACCCCCAACCAGTACCTGCTGTCTGTGCTGCGGGCCGCGGGCGTCCACGAGGTCCCGCGGGACTACGTGGAGCGCAACCTGACCGAGCTGGGCCAGCCTCTCTACGGTTGCCTCACGCCGGACGGCTACAAGAATACCCAGGAGGCCTGGCTCAGCCCCGACGCCATGATGCGCCGGGTGAGCCTGGCCGTCACAATCGGACGCGGGCGGCTCCCGATGGCCGGCGCCATGGGCCCCGCCCCGGTCGATCCGGGCGCGCTCGCCACCACCCTGGGTCACGTTCTCTCCCCCGATCTGGACCATGCCGTCTCCGCCGCGCCCGAGGACCTGCGCGCGGCGCTGATTCTGGGCAGTCCCGACTTCATGCGACGTTAGGAGCCCCTGCCATGAACCGACGCGACTTCTTGCGGAGATCGGCCGCCATGACCGCCCTCGGCATGCTGCCCCTGGGGCTAGGAGGGTGGGTCTGGGGCGGAGGGGGACCCGGCCATGCACGAACGAAGCGCCTCATCGTCGTGTTCCTGCGGGGGGCCGTGGACGGCCTGAGCGTGGTGGCCCCCTACACGGACCCGCTTTACTTCGCGGCCCGGCCTCGGATCGCCCTGCCCAAACCGGGCACGGACGGCGGGTTGATCGATCTCGACGGTCGCTTTGGCCTGCACCCGGCGCTGGAACGGCTGGTGCCGCTCTGGAAATCCGGTTCGCTCGCCTTCGTACACGCCTGCGGCTCGCCCGATCCCACCCGCTCCCACTTTGACGCCCAGGACTACATGGAGTCGGGCCTTCCGGGCCGCAAGGGCACCGTGGATGGCTGGATGAATCGATTGTTGTCGGTGCTGCCCGCTCCCCACGGGCCCACCCAGGCCGTGAGTTTCGGCCCCACCATCCCGCGCATCCTGGAAGGCCACATGGCCGTATCCAACATGGCCCTCGAACGCAACGCAGCCAAGCTGATCCCGGTCGATCGCCCCCGGATCGGGAGGGCCTTCGACGCCCTGTACTCCGGCCGCGATGCGCTGAGCGTGGCCTACCAGCAGGGCCAGGAGGCCCGTCAAACCCTCTTGGACGACCTCGACCAGGTGAACGAGGAGCGTCAGATGGCGGACCACGGGGCTCCGTCGCCCGTGGGGTTCGGTAAGGACACCGACCAGCTCGCGCGCATGCTCGCGCTGGATCCGAGCATCAAGCTCGCCTTCCTGGCCTTGGGGGGCTGGGATACTCACATCAATCAGGGGGCGCAGCTGGCCAACCACCTGCGCCCCCTGGCCGAAGGCCTCACGGGACTGGTTCAGGGGCTCGGCGATGCCTTCGCCGATACGACCATCCTGGTCATGTCCGAATTTGGTCGGACGTTCCGCGAGAACGGGGACGCCGGCACCGACCACGGCCACGGCAACGTCATGTGGGTGCTGGGCGGGAACGTCCAGGGCGGCAAGGTGTACGGCACCTGGCCCGGCTTGGGGGACGACCAGCTTTACCAGAAGCGGGACCTCGCCGTCACGACGGACTTTCGGACCGTCGTGGGCTCGGTCCTGACCGGTCACCTCGGGCTGATGACTCCCCAGCTGGCGCGGGTGCTGCCGGGGATGCCTCCGGCCGATTCCTCGCTGGCCGGCTTGATTCGCCCCACCAAGACGAGCTAGCCGAAAACGGTCGAGACCTCCATCGCGAGCGACCCTGCCCGCGACGCCGCGTGCGGCTTGCTTTCCGCCTGGCTCGCGGCCGTCACCTTCACGAACTCGATCGTCTGCTGGTGCAGGTCCGCGATCGAGGCCGAGTTGCAGTAGCTGAGCCCGCTGCGGATCCCGCCTTCGAGTTCGGCCACCAGCGGCGCCAATGGGCCCTTGTACGGGATGAGGGTCGAGATGCCCTCGGGCACCCGATCCGACTCGACTTTGGCCTGGGCCCCCGCCGAAGCCATGCCCCGGTAAACCTTGTGCCGAAGGCCGTTCTCGGTGATGACGTCGCCCGGGGCTTCATCCGTCCCGGCGAACAGGCTGCCGATCATGACGCTGTCGGCCCCAGCCACCAGCGCCTTGACGATATCTCCCGAATTGCGGATACCCCCGTCCGCGACGAGGGTGGGGGGGTGCTGAATGCGCGGCTTGGCCTTGCGCTTCTCCACATCGTACCAGCGGTTCATGGCCGCCCGACACTTGATGATGGCCGACAGCTGCGGCACCCCGCACCCGGTCACGATCCGGGTCGTGCAGACGGCCCCGGGGCCCACCCCGACCTTGATGGCGTGCGCCCCCGCCTCCAGGAGGTCCCAGGTCCCTTCGGAGGTGGCGACGTTGCCCGCGATGATCCAGATCAGCGGGAACCGCTCGCGGATCGCCTGGATCGTCTCCATGACCCGGTCGCTGTGGCCGTGGGCCACGTCGATCAGGACGGCGTCGAGGCCTTCGACCAGGGGAATCTTGTCCAGGTCGCGCTCCTTGACGCCCACGGCGAGCACCTTGTGCCCTGGGGTGGCGGCGACCATGCCGGCATGCTGGGCCGCGTCCGGGATGAAGCGATGGATGACCCCGAGGCCACCCAGCCCGTGCATGGCCCGGGCCATTCCGAGCTCGGTGACCGTGTCCATGTTGGCGCTGATGATCGGCAGATCGAGCGTGAGGTCACCCACCAGGCGAGTCTTGAGCGACACGTCCTTGCGGGAGTAGATGGAGGATCGCTTCGGCACGATCAAGACGTCGTCGAAGGTCAGGCCGTAGTTGTCGAGCAGCTTCACGCTCATGGTCAAGTTCCTCTCGATGGGGCGCGAACTGTCCATCGTACCACGGAACGGTCGGCAGCAGCCCGCCGCTCTTGCCTCCCGCCCCTAAGCAGGGAAGGCTTAGCTCGCTCGGTCCATGCGATCCGGGGAACCTTTTTCTCGCTGCCCGAGTCGGAGCGGATGAAGGGTCCGTCTCGGACGGACGCGGCGCTCGCTCTTGCCTTGCGAAAGGAGTCCCACCATGCGCGTTCGTTACCTGCCCGCCCTGCTCAGCCTGTCGCTGGGCGTCGGCGGTGGCGCCCTGGGGGCGGCAGTCTATCAGGCGGCGAAACCGGCGGTCGATACCAAGCCGGCCTATGCCGAACCCATCGCCCCCTCTGCCCCGGTCGCCGGGGTGGGCGAGCCGATCGCCGACCTGGTCGACCGGGCCGGTCCCGCCGTCGTCAACATTGACACGGTGAGTCAACGTACGGTCTCGACCATGCAGATGAACCCCTTCTTCAACTTCGACGACTTCTTCAACGGCAACGGCCCGTTCCAGCCTCGCCAGCAGGTCGTCCAGCAGAAGGGCATCGGGTCGGGCTTCCTGATCGCCGACAACGGCCTCATCGTGACGAACAACCACGTGGTCGCCGGGGCCAACGAGCTCACCGTGACCCTCAGCGACGGTCGCAAGTTCAAGGGCAAGGTGATGGGCACTGATCCCGGCAGCGACATCGCACTCGTCAAGATTGACGCGACCCGTCTACCTCACCTCAATCTGGCCGACCCCAAGGGCCTGCGGGTGGGCCAGTGGACGGTCGCCATCGGCAGCCCCCTGGGCCTGCAGCGCACCGTCACGGCCGGGATCCTGAGCGCCATGAATCGCGAGGTCTCCGTCAACGACCGGGTCGGCTTCCTGCAGACCAGTGCGCCCATCAACCCCGGCAACTCCGGCGGCCCGCTGCTGAACATGCGCGGCGAGGTGATCGGGGTCAACACGGCCGTGGCCGCTCACGCCCAGGGCATCGGATTCGCAGTACCCGTGTCGACGCTGGAGCGAGTCGTGCCCCAGCTGGAGGCCAAGGGCAAAGTGGAGCGGGCCTGGCTCGGGGTGGGCCTGCGAGACCTTCCTGAAAATCGGCAGCGGATGTTCTTCCCGGCCGACTCGGGGGTGCTGATCGCCCAGGTGACCTCGGACGGCCCCGCCGCTCGTGCCGGACTCCTCGAAGGGGACGTGGTATCGGCGCTGAACGGCAAACCGGTCAAATCGGCCCACGACCTGATCGTGGCGGTGAGCGAGTTGAAGGTGGGGGACCACGTCAGTCTCCTGGTCGACCGCGAAGGCCAGAAGAAGACGCTCGGCGTGACCCTCGGGCAGATGCCGCAGAGGCTCGCGAGTGCCCAGGAGCAGCCGCAGGCCCCCGAGCAGGACGGCGAATAGGCTCGACAGCAAGAGGTCCGAGTGCGACACTGCGGGGGAAGGCCAGGCCTTCCCCCGTTTTCATCTCCGAAAGGACCCTCGATGCGCCGCACCGTCCCCGTTGCCCTGGTCGCCACGCTCTGGTTGCCCTCGGCCGCCCACGCAGCGGCCCTCAGCGACTACGAGATCGGGATCGTGCGCGGGGCGAACTCCCTGGGGGCGCCCTACCTGGACGCCCCGATGGGGGTGCTGTCGAACGAATTCTTCACCGTTCTGGCGCCGGCCGGCATGGCCGTCGCGGCCGATCGGGGCGGCACTTCGGGAGCCGTGCTCGTGCTGAGCTCCGAGATCCTCAGCTTTGGCGTGGCCGAGGGCCTCAAGGAAATCTTCCGGCGCCCCCGCCCCTATGTCAGCTACCCGGACCTGCGCACCCCGCAAGGCCCGATGCCGAACGATCCCTTCTCCTTCCCGTCCGGCCATGCGGCCGTTTCCTTCGCCGCCGCGACGGCCCTGGCGGACTGGAACGGGTCGTGGGCGATCCCCGCCTACGCCCTGGCGGCCCTCATCAGCTACTCGCGGATGTACAACGGGATGCACTACCTGAGCGACCTCGCGCTGGGGGCCGGGGTCGGCTACGGGGCGGCCAAGCTGACTCGGTGGGGAATCGACAGACTGCAAGGCCGATACGGGTTCCCCGCGCTCGGCGTCTCCCCGACATTCAACCTTACGACGGGACCGATGGTCGGGTTCTCGGCAAACTTCTGATATTGTACCCGCGTTGTCGACCGCTCGTGGTGATCAGGCTGGGCTTGCTCCGGTTTCGTGGACACTTGCTCCCCTGTGGGTAAGAGGGGAGGGAAGGAGTCCATGGACAGATGGCGAAGCGCACGCAGTACACCCAGGAGTTCAAGGACGAAGTCGTGGCCCTGTG